>Ga0181558_10000281_pt1 | contig 47557 bp, 39 predicted proteins | sample 011ome_22_FD_133754 | JGI IMG/M metagenome (GOLD analysis project Ga0181558, IMG submission 133754) | Coastal salt marsh microbial communities from the Groves Creek Marsh, Skidaway Island, Georgia - 011507BT metaG (megahit assembly) | ecosystem: Environmental > Aquatic > Marine > Intertidal... | reverse complement strand
TGATTCAGTCCATACCTTCTGACAGTTCCAAAGAACTGGCCCTGAAGACCCTCGAGGAAAACTTTGACGCACCCAGTTCATGAGCCACGAAGAAGTCATATTATCGAGGGATGTGGTAGCCACACTTATTCCTCATGGAGAAGAATTTACCCTTGGGCGTGGAGAAAAGGTTACGATTACTCACCGCCTTGGTGGAAACTTTACTGTAATGACACTGCAAGGCATGTACCGTATAGCCGCAAGCGATGCGGATGCACTGGGAGAACAGGCTGAAGCGGTTAACCCGCAAAATGTGCATAATAATGCTGACCCTGCTGGTATTGAAGAAATCAAAGAAAGCCTGAAGTCTGTTTTCGACCCTGAAATTCCCGTAAATGTTGTCGATCTTGGTCTCATCTACAGGGTGGAGCTAGAAAAAACAGAGACGCACGGACGAGTGGCCTACGTCGACCTAACCTTGACCGCCCCTGGTTGCGGAATGGGACCGGTGATTGCCGATGATGTAAAAAACAAGGTACTTACCCTGCCCGGGATTGATCATGCAGAAGTTGAAATCGTTTGGGATCCCCCTTGGACTCAGGACTTGATCTCTGAAGAAGGGAAAATGGAACTCGGCCTAATTTAATTCGCTAAAAAAATGGAAGAAGACAGACCCCTGAGCATAGCCCTTGGCACAGATCATGCCGGCTACTCCTACAAAGAGGCGATTAAGCAACACCTTACCTCAAGTGGACATCAGGTAGTGGACTGTGGAACCTTCTCTGAAGAATCTGTGGATTACCCCACCTTCGTTCGTCCAGCAGCTGAAGCTGTGGCGGACGGAAAGTGCGATCTTGGCATTGTGCTTGGAGGAAGCGGCAACGGAGAAGCTATGACCGCCAATAAAGTAAAAGGTGTGCGTTGTGCCCTTTGTTGGAGCGTAGAAACCGCCAAACTGGCCAAAGAACACAACAATGCAAATGTTCTCTCTCTGGGCCAAAGGCAGATCTCTTTGGAACTGGCTTTAAAGATCGTGGATGAGTGGCTGGGGGCTAAATTTGAGGGTGGCAGGCACATCAAGCGTATTGAGATGCTCGACAATCCTGCCTAATTTGATATCTCTACAATCCTTTGGAATGAGCGAAGAAAAAGATAAGAAACCGGGCTCAGTTGCTGAGGCCATACAGTCAAAGTTCCTCGAAGACAGAAAAGTCTTCCTCTGGGGAGAAGTGAGTGATAAATCCGCACGGGATATCACCGAAAAGTTGCTTCATCTGGAGGCAACTGAACCAGGAAAAGAAATCACATTTTACATTAACTCTCCAGGGGGGTCCATTACTGCAGGGATGGCGATTTATGATACCATGCAGCTTATTTCTTCTCCAATCAAGGTTGTTGTCACAGGGATGGCCGCCAGTATGGGTTCCATTCTTTTGTGCGGGGCTTCCAAGGGCCGCCGCTTCCTATATCCGCATTCGCGGGTACTCATCCACCAACCTCTGATCACCGGAAGAATGGTGGCCGCCGCTGTGGATATCAATATTCAAGCTCAGGAGATGGAAAGGTTGCGCGAGGAGCTCAATGGCATCCTAGCCTCCACCTCAGGACAGCCACTGGAAAAAATTCAGCAGGATACAGATCGTGACTTCTACCTCAATGCTCAGGAGGCAATTGCTTACGGCCTGGCCGACGAGATCGTCGAAAAGATCTAAAATCTCAGGAAGATCGGTAACCCTGGGGTTTTCCCAACTCATTAAGAGGCAGTTGATCCGCGGCAAAAAACTCCTTGGGCGTACTTGCCCCATCTAATTTCTCAGCAAGTAAACTTTTTAGTTTTTCGGTATCAACACCTACTGGGGTCACATAAGCGACTATTCGCTGGCCCCATTTCTCATCGCTTTTCCCCATCACCAGGCACTCGTTAACTTCGCCTGTTCGTAAGATTGCCTCCTCGACAAACTGGGGGTCCACCTTGACGCCTCCACTATTTATTATCCGATCGGCCCTTCGTTCGATGTGCAGGTTCCCGCCCTCATCAATGTGGGCAACATCCTGGGTGGCAAACCATGTTTTTTGGTCGAAAAAAGAATCCCCTTTTTCCAAGCAGATGCTTTGGGTACGCACTTCAACGCAGGAATTAAGTCCAAGCCGTACCTCCGCGTGGCTTAAGCACTTGCCCACCCCATCTTGACCATTCAAAAAATCATGAGCATTGAGCATAGTAAACATCGCCGCAGTCTCAGTCATGCCATAACAGGGAAAAATCGGGAGCTCCTCATGCCGGCAATCTTGAAGAAGTTGAGGAGATGCCTTTGCCCCACCGAGTAAAATCCCTTGGGTCTTGCGCAGTGCAGAACATGCAAGATGGCTTTTTAGAAGAAGTTGCAGTTGCGTTGGCACAAGAGAAATCCACCGGCCCGCCAAGTATCGAGCCAAATCATCATCCAATAAGTCGCGATAATCTCCAAATAGGATCGTTCCGCCGCTTTCCCAGGCACGCTCAACTTGCATCCATCCGCTCACATGGTAAAGCGGTAGGCAGCAAAAGATGTGCATGGGGGCGGAACCCCATTGCTTAAGAAATCCATGGACGGCAAAGCGGATTCTCTCTGAGCAGTGAACCACCTCCTTGGGCCTTCCCGTGGTACCTCCCGTGTAAAAGCTCAGTGTGGGAGCTTTGCCCCTCCCTGCCCGACCCACATTTGAAAAGCCGTCCACTGAAAAATGCACGGAGTCACCGCGCTGAAGATCCCTCAAGACACCGCCAGCCTGTTGTGCAAAGAGGCAACTCCGCCTATTCTCCCCCGCCAGCCAGCCTTCCTCAATGTGTGAATATCGATTCATTGGATGCTGAGCTGGTGCCATAATTTTTTCAGTTCCTCAATTGGTACACTTGGAGATGATAGTCGATCGAAGTGATGGCTGGGCAATTCAAAGGGACTTCCCTGATAGCAACTTCGGTCAAGTCCAGGAACTGTCTTGGCTCTAGCCGCCAACCGAATAATCGCCTCATAACCAAAAGGACTCTCAAAGCAGGTCGAAAGAACGACGCGGTCAGGACTTCTTCTAATCAACTCTTCGATTTCTTTCCAGCTTGAATAAAGCGAGGGCTTAATCACATAGAAACCTGCCCAGGGGTTTGACAAAAGTTTGCCTTGGTGAGAAAGCCTCAGACAGCCTTCATCCAAGGCTAGTGGCACCGGAGAGCTTGGGGCAAAGTCGAAGAGCCAATCGTCATAAGATTCACCAGTGGGCTGCTCGATAAATTCAACCTGTGGGGTGTGGCAGATTGCCGATACCCACTTTTGGCACTGCACTGGAGTAAGAGCTTCATTGGCATCCAGCCTCACCTTCGTCCGCTGAGGCAACCGACTCAGCCAATTCAAGACCTCCTCAATCTCTTGGTCCGGAGGAAGCAGACCGATTTTTCGTTTAATTGTGGAGCCCATGTTTTTTTGTTCAGGATGATAGATTTGGGCAGATTCCGGAAGCGTAACCGAAGGTACCGGCTCCCATACGGAAGAAGCAAGTGAAGCAATTGCAGGACATAGGATACGATACTTCTCCGTACCTTTGGAATGACTACGAATCCAATCTTCCGCCTCTACTAATGCCTCATCGATTGAGAATTCAGAAAAGCCAGGGACGGAGGCCACTTCACCATACCCAATCGTCCCGTTTTCGAAAACTTCTCTGAAAATTACGCTGGTCCTTCCAAAGGCATGTCCTCTTGCCGTAGCCAACGGTTCTCGGAAGTGCTGTTCAAAAACAAGATATTTTCGGTTAGGTCTCATTGAATATCCTTGAGATTACATGGGCTTTTATCCAATGTATGTAAGCTTCATGGTTTCTAAAATCTTCAATTATGGATAAGGACTTTTTCCTGCCCGCCGATGATTTCTTCAGGCGGGTCATTCCAAACGGGCTGACATTTGATGATATTTCTTTGGTCACTCGTTATTCTGATGTGCTTCCAAGTGAAGTTAAGTTAGATACCAAACTTTGCGAGTCCATTCATTTAAACCTTCCCATCCTGTCTGCAGACATGGATACAGTAACGGAAGCAGATATGGCAATTGGTATGGCCCTGTGCGGAGGCCTTGGGCTCATTCACTATAACATGAGCAAACGCCAGCAGGTAAAAGAGGTCTCTCGGGTCAAACACCATGTTCACGGCCTCATTCAAGACCCCATCTGTTTTACTGCCGATAAGCTGGTTGGAGATGTCTTGCAGATGATTGAGGAAAAGTCATTCCAATTTAGGACCTTTCCCATCGTCGATAAAAACCACAGACTTTTGGGCCTTCTCCCCGGCAGAGTGGTAAAGCAGCGGTATTCAGACCGGAAAGTGACCGAAGGCATGCTCCCCAGAGACAAGGTTTTTACCATCCGCGAGTCCGAGGTCGGAAGTGACCCCATTGAAACGGCTGACAAATTTTTCAGCCAGCATATGGGCATCCATAAATTACTGGTGGTGGACAATGAGGATCGCATGCGTGGGCTCTATACCCTCAGCGACATCGAGCGGATCATGGAGGAAGGTAGCGACCACATCAAGCCGTCGAGGGATGCAAATTTCCGTTTATTGTGCGGAGCAGCGGTTTCTGTCCCTAGGAATTCGGAGGGAGATATCGATCGGGAAAGCCTTGAGGGGCATGTCGGTGAGATGATTGAAAAAGGCCTCAATCTTGTCGCTGTTTCCACCGCCCATGGCCATACAAAAGGCGTCGGCGAAGCCACCCGTTTTCTCAGAAAATGCTTCCCTAACCTTGCCATTATGGCGGGTAATGTAACCACCGGGGAAGGTGTGGAGTTTTTAGCTAAATCTGGAGCAAATATTGTGAAGATTGGACAAGGTCCTGGCTCGATCTGTACAACCCGTATCGTTGCAGGCGTAGGCACTCCTCAAATGACTGCACTTTATGCTGCGGCCCTCAAGGGCAAGGATGCTGGCGTCACGATTTTAGCAGATGGTGGAATTTCTAAGTCCGGTGACATAGTCAAAGCACTCACCTTGGCAGACGGTGTCATCTGCGGGGGTCTGCTTGCCGGCTGCAGGGAAGCTCCCGGTGCCATTGTTGAAATTGAAGGCAAGTACTATAAACAATACCGCGGCATGGGTAGCTTGGAGGCAATGAAAGATGGCTCGGCTGCCCGATATGGTCATTCGGTCAAAGATATCGGATCTAAAAGTACCGCAGAAGGAATCGAAGCACTCAAAGAAGTCTCAGGATCCCTCAAGCAGGCACTTGCAAATTTATCCGGAGGAATTCGTGCTGGCTTGGGGTACCTCGGTGCTGAAAACTTGCTTCAATTAAAAGAGAAAGCCCGCTTCGTGCAAGTATCGCCAGCCGGCCAAAAAGAGTCTGCCCCCCATGATGTTGTTGAGATTAAAAGAGGCGACTTTAGTTAAACCTTAATTTTCCAGACCCTTAAAGATTCCATGGTTACATTGCCAAATAGCCCTTCGTCTTCGCTTTTTTCCGTCACAGGTATTAGTATGGGTGATGAGGGAAAAGGCAGAGTAGTACACGAGATTCTCGAACAGGAGAGATCAAGCAGGGGCTCCCCAGCTGCCGCGGTCATGAAAGTTAATGGAGGTGCGAATGCGGGTCACACAGCTGCCGGCCTCAAACTAAATTTACTCCCTTCGGGTGTGGGCAATCCCGATGTGGAAAAGCTTTTAATCGGTGCGGGCGTTGTCGCCGACCCAAGGAAGTTCCTGTGGGAGGCGATCCCGCTGGAAGATCGGAATATCTCGGTCATTGAGCGACTTCTAATCGACGAGAAGTGCCAAGTTAGCGACCTCTCCCATCGCCTGCTTGACCTCGCCTGGGAAAACTACCGGGTTCACCAACTCAAGCAGGAAAGCCGTGGATCGACAGGTCGCGGAATTAGCCCAGCCTATTGCGATGAAACAGGGCAGTGGCAGATTTTTTATCTATCCTTTTTGGAGGAACGATCGTTTTTCAGGCAAACTCTGCAGCAGCGCGTACAGAGAGCCACCCGAATTATCCGTGATGTTTGCCAGGTTAGCGAAGCAGATTGGTTCGATTTTTTTACAACCCTTACCCAAGCTGAAGAAAATGCCAATCGAAGCTCCATTGCAAGTGGGATTTTTCCTGCATCGGAATTTGACTTCAAAAAATTTATGGGTTCCAGACCTTTCGAACTCAATTTGGAACTTTTAGAAGAGATCTATTGGGAAGCGGGGCAAAAATTAAAGTCATGCATTGGGGACGGACGTGATTTCCTGATTGATAGTCTGGAGGATCAACGATTTGTCGTGGCCGAATTTGGCCAGGCTTTCTGGTTGGACAAAAGGCACGGGTTTACTCCCAACGTCACCGCTTCGCACACGACCACAGCAGAACTTTTTCTTTCTGGAGGAATTCCCTTACAACCAGTCACGCAAATTGGTTGCTGTAAAGCCTATGATACGAAAGTGGGCACCCACCATTTCCTTACTCAATTGGACAACCAAAATGACCCCTGGGGCCAAAAATTGGCCCAATTAGAATTTGGCACATCAACAGGTAGGCAGCGAATGGTTGGTTGGTTCGACGCTGTGGAAAAAGGAGAAGCCTTTCGTTACGGCGGATTGGATGAACTCGTGATCAATAAATTAGACGCACTCACCCTTGACCCAACGGTCCCTCCAACGATTAAAATTTGCGTAGCTTATCGAACAGCGGATGGTCAGATCATTAAAAAAGTTCCCCGGACGGAAGCTCTCAGAAGACAGCTTACCCCGGTTTATGAATCCTTCGCGGGATGGGAGGAAGATCTACGAAAAATAAAATCCTACGATGCCCTTCCCCTTCAAGCTAAAGAATATGTTGCGAGGATGCTCTCCAGTGTGATTGATGTGGCCTATCCAAGTGGATGGTGCGGTAAAAAACTTCCCCAACTTCGCTTTATTGGAGTGGGACCCGACCCAAGTGAAATTATTTCAGACCTTCCGACTACTGAAGAAATTCTTAAAATTTATTCCACTTCACTTCAACCCTCAATTCGGTGAATAACTCCCCAGTTTGCCTGGATCTGTTCCAGCGTAGACTCGGCTGGGAAGACCTTAACATGAACCACACTGCTTCGCTGATCAAATCGGCGATTGCTGAGGATCTGAGTTGCTGCGTTGATTCAATAAATCGTGCATGGGAAAAGGACTTAACCTCCAATACCTGCAGGTTCACTGGGCGGGGAAGAGCAATTTTAAGGACCAGAGAGAACATGGTTGTTTGTGGACTTCCGCTCATCCCCATGATTATCGAAATTGCAGGTTGCAAGGATATCAGTTTTTCCGCAGTCGCTGCAGACGGAGATTGCCTGCCGGTTAATTCGATAATTGGTGCGCTCGAAGGTGTCTCTCATCAAATTCTGACTCTGGAAAGAACCATTCTAAATTTCGTACAAAAGCTCTCAGGCATTGCGACAGATACTAAAAAGTTTGTTGATTTGATCTCCCCCCATAATGTGGGACTGCTCGATACTAGAAAAACCACCCCTGGGTTTCGTATGCTTGAGAAATATGCCTGTGCCAAGGGCGGTTCATTTAATCATAGAATCGGATTATTTGACCGCATCCTCATCAAGGATAATCACCTTGCCTCACAGTCTATCGAAAACTCGAGTGAACTCGCCCTTTACTTAACTAGGGTAAACGCAGAAAATCCTGGAGTCCTGATTGAGCTCGAAATTGATCATCCTGAGCAACTGATGCCTGCAATTGAAAGCGGAGTGGATGCGGTATTGCTGGACAATTTCGAACCTGATCAAGTGAAGCAAGCAGTTCAATTGAACCAAAATCGAATCATTTTGGAAGCCAGCGGTAGGATCAATCTCGATAACATTGAAAACTATGCCAGGCAAAAGCCTCATTTTATATCCACCGGTGCCCCTGTACATCGATCGAAGTGGATTGATATAGGTCTAGATTGGAAATTTGAATGAATCGCTATCCACCAGGCAAGAAGAAGCAAAAGAAAAAACAACCTCGACTGGTTAGCAAGAGCAAGAATATCGATGCGAATGCCTATCTCTTGCAAATGCTTCTGCAATCCTCACCGTACTATGTTTCCGGGAGTTTATTGGCAGAAAAATTATCGATGTCGAGGGTGGGCGTCTGGTCCAGAATCGATAAATTAAGACGCTTAGGCATATCGATCGAAGCAAGTCAAAACCGGGGATACCGCATTGCTGGCGAGCCGAATCTATTTAATCTACCATTACTGGAAGCATGGATGAGAAAAGTGGGTTCGGATTGTAAACTCACTGTGCACGACCAAGTAGACAGCACGAATTCTGAAGCCGAAAGGAGATTGGCCGATGGGAAAGATACCCCCTTTGCGGTTGTGGCGAATGAACAACGCACAGGTCGAGGCAGAAGAGGCAAAGCCTGGCACAGCCCAAAGGATGGTAACATTTATCTATCCCTCGGATTTAACCCCAATGTGAATATGATCCGCCTGCAAACATTCACCCTGTGGCAAGGTATCAAAATTGCCAAGTTCCTGCGGGGTTTCTCCGGCTCTAATCAAATTCTCGTAAAATGGCCGAACGATTTATTGGTCGGTGATAAAAAACTGGGAGGCATGCTTACCGAAGCCTCAATCGATTGTGAACATGTGAAATCGCTTATCTTCGGTATTGGCATCAATGTAAACGCCTCCACTTTGTCATATCCTAAAAATATCCGCTCACAATCGATCTCGCTTGAAAATCATACCCAGCAGAGATTTAGACTTCATGAAATCACCGCAGGACTGATAAAAGTCATACTTGAAAGTTTTAGTGAGTGCCTCGATGGCGTTGCGGGAACAAAACTAGTTAAAGAATGGAGTAAATACGACGCACTCAAAGGGAAAAAAGTTCAGGTCACTTGCGGAAATGAAACATTCCATGGCATTGCTATGGGGATAGACGCCACCGGATTGCTGCGCTTAAAAATGAGAAATTCCAAAGAAAAGATCATTCATGCTGGAGATGTAACTCTAAATGAATCCTAATTCGCAAGAAGTTTGCTGCCTAGATATTGGAAATACCAATTGCCAAATCGTACACTTCCGGGGCACTGAATCATGTAAGTCCCCAAAAATAGGAACTGACGAATTTATTCGAGAACCTTTTCAGTACCTTCCTCCCTCTCAAAAATACATTCCATTATCCTATTGTTCGGTTGTACCCAAGGCCACGGAGATACTGCAAAGGCATATTTTAGAATTTGGATTTCAAGCCAGCCAATTAGATGTTCGCCAGAATCTCATTCCCATCGCTTATCCGTTGCCCCAGGAAATCGGAGCAGACCGAATTGCCAATGCAATTGCTGCTTACAAAAAGTTCTCACTCCCTGCACTGGTTGTAGATATTGGTACGGCTACCACCTTTGATGTTGTTACAGAAAAGGGTTATGAAGGAGGGGTTATTCTACCTGGCCCTCAAGGTCTTCTTGACTTCCTCTCATCAAAAACAGCACTATTGCCAAAAGTGAACTACCATACTGCTAAAAAACCGTTAAGAACCCTCGGTAAAAGCACGCAGGAAGCTATGCTTGCTGGTGTGTCATTCGGCTATACTCCCATGATCAAAGCGATCGTTTCCAAGCTTAAGAAAGAAATAACTGGAAAAGCAAATCCCCTTGCTATTTCGCTTATTAAAACAGGCGGCAACGCCAATTTATGCAAACTTCCCCAGTTTACCCATGACCCTCTTCTTACTCACAAAGGACTTTATATCGCCCACCAAGAACTTTGTACTCGGAACCGAAAAGTATGACAAAAGAAAAGCCATTGCCTATAGTTGAGGTTCTCAACCTACGCAAAAGATATGGGCTTATTCAAGCACTAAAGGGGATCAGTTTTTCTATCGGAAAAGGAGAAGTTGTGGGATTTCTTGGACCAAATGGTGCGGGAAAGAGTACCACACTACGCATTCTCTCAGGGATGATTGCTGCAGACTCGGGTGAAGCAAAGGTTTGTGGAGTTGATCTTGCGGAAGAAGATGGTGAGGTACGTAATCACATCGGCTTTTTGGCAGAAAATAACCCGTTGCCTGAAGAACTTCGCGTAATCGAATATTTAAATTTCCGAGCCAATCTCAAAGGACTGAAAGGAAGTAGAAAAAAAGACAGGATTAGATTGGTTTTAGATACTTGCGATTTGGACCGTCGTGTCTCTGAAAGAAAAATTAGCACCCTCTCCAAAGGGTTTCGTCAAAGAATTGGAATCGCTGATGCCTTAATTGCTGAACCGAGACTTGTTATTTTAGATGAACCGACCATTGGTTTGGATCCCATGCAAACAGCAATCACCCGAAAAATGATGGAACGGATGCGTGGGGAGGTTGCCTTTATTATCTCAAGTCACATACTATCCGAAGTGGAAATTTGCTGTGACCGCATGATCATTCTTAGTCATGGTCAAATTGTTGCAGAGGGCTCATTAAATGAACTGCAAAATCAATTCATTCATGATATAATCTTTGAAATCGTTTCACAAGCACCACGTATTGAAATGCAAAAAACGATATTCAATATTGATCCAACCAGTCAGGTCATTCAGGAAGAACCAATAGAAAGTTCTGGTAAAAGGAAGTATACATTCTCAAGTAAAAATAAAGATATTATAGACACAATTCTTCACGACCTTGTTTTAATGAAAGAAATGCAAGTTTCCGAATTCAGAGTAGCAAAACCTGATCTCGAAACTATTTTCTTAAAGGCAACAAAACGAAACTGGGAGATACAAGATTTACTGGGTCGCAAAAAACAAAGACCCAACAATCTTAACTAATTTTCTGCATGCACATTTATTTCCAAATTGTAAAACAGGAGGTTTTCACACTATTTATTTCTACAACTACTTATATATCTAGTTTTTACTTCCTTTGCCTTCTTGGCATTTCCTACCGGTTCTTTCTGGAGTTTTTTGGTAGCACAAATTGGATCCTCCCCCCCCTTACTTCACTACTTATTGGCCTTCTTTTTGGCGCGCCTGGACTTGTGCCTTTCTTAACCATGAGAACCTTCTCCGAAGAACGAAAACTTGGGACACTGGAGGTCCTGATGTCCGCTCCTGTATCTCCAACCGAATTGGTACTCGGAAAATGGACGGCCAGTTTACTTTTTCTTTATACAATTTTTGGACTCTCATTTTGCTTCCCATTGATCACCTATCTCATCTACCCCGCAACAGGTATATCTTTGGGTTACAACGAGCATTCTCAATGGATTGGAATTGTATCTTTTTTAGCTTTCCATGGGTGCACATTTACCGCACTTGGCATTTTCGCAAGCACGATGACCAAGAATCAAATGATATCAGGCATGCTTACTTTTTCACTGATATCGATTTATTTAACAGCGATCATATTTACATTTGGACAAAGTTTTCCGATCTCCGAAAATCAAGACCTTGTTGATTATTTTGCATCCACATTCCTGTCCTTGTCTAGCGGACTGTCTCAAATGCATAATTTCTCACTGGGTTTGCTCGACCTAAAAACAATCTTACATCAAATAACTCTCACTGTTCTATTTTTATTTCTAGCAATTTTTCAGGTAGATAGAATTAAACATAAAGCATGAACTTTAGATACTCCAAGCAGAATAAGAAACTAGACAGGTGGTTAGTTTACTTACTTGTTTTTACATTATTTTCCTTAGCAAGCTTTCTAATCTCTACCCTAAAATATCAATTCGATTTTTCGAATAAATCTCATACTCTCTCCAATGAATCACTAGTTCATCTCAACAAAATTAACACACCTATCGATATCATTGTCACTTTTGGCAATGATTCTGGTTACCCCAAAATAATACAACAATTCCTCACCGACCTAGGCCTATTACTCGATCAACTTAAGAGGTTCGCTCCTGGTCAGAAGATTCGCGTATTCAGGATTAATTTTGATAGTATTCAAACCCGGCAAGCTGAAGTTTTAGATCGATACAATATCAATGAAAGAAATTTGCTCATCATTGCATCATCATCCAAAGGCAAAGAGGTTTTAGTCAGGTACCGCGAACCGGAGGGAATTAGTCCTTACGATAATAACCGAGTTTTCAGATCAACCGACTCACTTGCTCGTGAAGCAATTTGGGAATCCAACTTCTATTCTAATTGGGTTGAATCTGCCAACGGGGTATTAGAACCTACAGAATTCAGAGGAGAGGCAAGGCTTGTTCAATCCATAATAAAATTGCGGGAAGAAAAGGCTGGGAGGAAAGTTTACTTTAGTATTGGTCACGGTGAGGCCAGTCCAGATGACAGTTCGACCAACACGGGATTTTCATCTTTTAAGCAAGTCATTGAAGACAAAGGCTTCGATGTACAATCCCTTGATCTAAGCTCTCTAGAAAATATACCCTTCGATGCCGAAATTCTGGTTATTTGTGGGCCGAAGGGCATTTTTCTTGAAAAGGAAGTCAATATGATCAGGCAATTCCTCAACTATCGAGGCGGGAAAGTATTTGTCCTGCTAGATCCAGTAGAAAACACCTTTGCCAGTGACAGCCCAGCTTTTGGATTACGAAATCTCCTCAAGGAATGGGGGTTAAGGTGCCACGATATGCTTATTCACGACGAAAATAGGGAAAACTATGATATTTTCTCCAATTCATATTTTATCCGCACATTCCCCAAATCATTTGAACACAAACTTACACAGAACATTATTTCGAATGGCTTTGTGATACAGGCGGGGAAATGCAGACCCATTGAAAAGACAAATCACAATGACCATTTCGAATGCAAGGAATTGCTTTATACTTCCTCCACCTCCTATGCAATTTCTAATTGGACGAACCGGGCGACACCAATCCAAAGAAATCCCCTGCTTGACTTAAATGGACCCGTACCAATCTTTGCCATTTCTGAATTGAGTCTGCTCGGTTCTCAATCAACCAACATCAATTCCAGTGCTAAACTTGCCACGATAGGTAGCTCAGAAATCTTCAATAATGCAAAATTATCCTCGAGTACCGGAAACCAAGCTCTAGCGAGTAATATTATATATTGGCTTAATGACGAGGAGGAGATGCTAGATATAAAACCCAGAACCATCAATTCTTATTCTATTTCACTCAGCAAAAATGATTTCACTAAACTCACCTACAGTCTTAGCATAATACCCATATCTGTACTATTGATGGGGCTTTTCATGAGTTGGCTTCGAAAGGAGGTACCCTAATGAAAAATAAAATTCTAATCTTATCCATTTCTAACATTCTTTTGTTTGTCTATATTTACTTTCACATTTCGGCAGAACCCAGGGAGACATCACTCAGTAATATTATTACCTCAACACTCTCCAATATTTCTAAAATTGAAATATTGGAAAGTCCTGCTTCATCCATACTACTAACATCGGGGAAGGATGGTTCCTGGAAATTGGTGCATCCTGTCTCATGGGAAGCCGATCCGCTAGAAGTTGCTGAACTGATCACATCCTTAGCCAACCTCCATATCAACATCCATTGCAGTGCAGATGAGTTGGCCGTAAGGGGTGAAAAACTTAGTGACTACGGAATTATGGATGGAACTACTCTGTTAAAACTAGATGGTGCAGATAGCCATATTTCACTCCAGGTAGGACATGCTTCCCGAGATAAAAAATTTGTCTATTGTTTATTCCAAAATAACTCGATTGAAGATACAATTTTAAAGCTTCCAATTTCTTTCTTAAAGTTCTTTGACACTAAAACAATAGTTTGGGCAAACAAGACATTTTTTAGGATTCCGCTCTACGCCATAGACTCGATCAAGCTGCAGAAATTAAGTCAAGGCAGCCAATCTAACTTAGAATTAGTTAATGAAAAAGATGAGTGGGCATTCAAACTACCCTTGAATGCCAGTGCCAACAGAGAAAAATTATTTTTTCTGCTCAACCAGATTGCCGCTTCGAAAATTATCAACTTCAATCCCGAGTTAAACGAAGACGACAATATTACTCAAACATACCATCTAAATGTAGAGGCAATGAACAGCAGTCATCTTTACACTTTCTCCTTCATTGAAAATAACTCCACCTCTATGTTAATTTGCGATTCTGTTGAGAGGGGAATCAAATTTCAGTTGCTTCCTGAGTTAAGATTAAGTTTTGAGGATTGGACTACGAAGCTTAGAGAACCTCGCTTATTTGATGCTACGATTGCCGATTTGGAACGGATTAAAATAACGAGGCTTAAATCTTCTCTTTCGATGAGAAGAACCGAAGAAAACAAATGGGTCGGATTGGAGACAAATGGAAGCTCATCAAGAACCGCCGATGTAGACTTGGAAGCACTGCGTGAAACGATTCACCGATTAAGCGCCGTTGAGGTTACAGATTACTTACACTTCAATCCAACCTCAGATCACCTAAGTGAGCATGGTTTCCATCAACCTATCTTTAAACTGGAATTGGAATATCTAAATTCTACTAGGCGTACGATATTAGTATCAAAATCATCCGAGCAGATGTCACTATGGAAAACATTGATTTTAGAGGAGGGGATTCTCTGTCTAACCAATTGCCCATGGGAAGACATGACCCGCACCGAAATGAAGCATTATTTAAGCAAAAATGTAGTAAAACTAGAAAGTACCATTACTGAGGTAAGCATACAAATGATCGATGACATGAATCGCTCTATCTACAACTCGGATAATCAAGATGATGAAAGTTTTAACATTCTCAAAAATATTTACGCGGAATCGATTATCAACGAGAGGATGGAAACGGAGGGATTATGGCACAATGGAAATTGGCACGCATGGAAGTATCAGATTAATTTAATGGATAAAAACTCCACTTCCCCCTCAAGTATACTTATCACAGAGCAAGTGAATACAACCAATTGGTTTGCCGGATCGCAGGAAGATAACATCACATTTAATCTCCCTGTAGAATATATTGATACCCTAAGTAGCATACTTAAAAGCAGTAAATAGATAATTATTAAATCTAGTAAATTCTAAGTATATTTTATTGAAATTTATAAAGAGAGCTTTCTTGTTTTTCTTGTCGGCAACCATTTGTCTGCAATTCCTTATAATCTTTATTGTTAAAACATCGATTCCGATACCTGAATATTTTGCTCAAAGGGCACTAGCAGAATCGGACCTGGATTCTTATGTTATTAACAACGCAAAAATCTTTGAAGGCTCTAAATTAGGCTTCGAGAAATTGTCAATGTCATCAAATCGGATTAAGGCAAATCTTCAAGATGCTGTAATTTCATTTCGTCCAAATTTTACCAGTTTGAATTGGGCGAATTCAATTTCTCAGTGTGAAATTGATAACCTTCACATTAGCACAAACGAGTTCAACATGGAGTTCGAAAATATAATCTTTAAACTAGTTAATGATTTTTACCAACTTGAGTGTAGTCTGAATTGGCGTTCAAAGTTTGTACAAATGACGATTTTATTTTTGGATTTCCAAGAAATCCTATCTGAATCAGGTAGAAAGGTTGACCTCAACAAATTAGTCGAGGGATTGTCGAACAATCTAGTTCTCTTCGATCAATATTTCTCCGATGATTTAATTGAGGTGTACTCCACTATAAAAAAAGGTGTGATCAATATAACAGGAACATCCAAAAGTAGGTCCAAATCCCTGAAAAATAATCATGTTTTTCATGCCTGTATAAACAAACTAGGAAATGGTGCTAGGAATTTCAGAGGTAAAGTAAAATCGTATTCCAATACAGCGAACATTCACCACTTTTCAATCGGTTCGGGCGAAGCAGCAATCGCTTTTGATTTTGATCTCCTTTCTCAATCTGAATTTTCTCTAAACCAAATCAACCACCTATCGATTTCAGGTATTGAACTCGATGGTCCAATCTCCGGAAACTTACCCGAAATAAAGGTGAGCTTTTATGAGAAAAATGAAAAAAAGTTTGCTCATTTTTACGGCGATTCAAACATGACAGATTTTAGCCTTTTTGCAGAATTGCCACTTAGTTCAAAATGGGAGGGTTTCCTGAACTTACACCCTACTAACTCGAACTTATCAGCAAAAATGGCTTACGGGAAAACCGCTATATTTGATGGTGAGATCCTGAAACTATCCTGTCGTCCAAATCTCGTCCCTTTCAACGACTCGTCACCCACTTTATTTAACATACATGCATCATCATTTTCTGTGCTCGATACCAAACCAGGTTTATTTTCATTTAATGGGGAAATCGATTCAAACATGTCAATTTTCATCAACAATGCCTATGGTAGGTTTGGTGGTAGTGAGGCAACTGGTAGTTATATTCAACACTGGAATCCTCCGAGGTACAGGTTCTTGCTCGATGGACATTGTCTGCCCACCGACCTCTCGCCCTGGCTCGGTGCTTGGTGGAATGACATCTGGCAAGATTTCACATTTAGTGGAAAATCTCCTGCAGGTAATTTTTCCATATCCGGCATTTGGGGTGGCTCATCTGGCAATTCTTTCACCCATGGCTTTGTGGAGAGCGGTGATATAGAATACAAAAAAATTCAATTTTCTGACTCCAATGTAGAAATTGTGGTTCAAAATTCTTATACAGATATCCTTTTCAAGCCATTAAAGCATAAGTTCGGAGAAATTTCAGGAAAACTGACATTCTCTCCAAGAGCCATACCACAGCCCTATCTTGAGTTTGATGGATATGGAGAATTCCCTTTCAACGCGGGGAAATCGATCTTCGATTCCGGTCTCGATGGTCTAGTTGATGAAATTAACGCTTCGGTTGTGAGTTTTGACGGTGAGGGATTTATCAACCTAGCAAAGGGTGTAGATGTTGCTGATTATAATTCGACTTCTTTTTCAGTTTACTTGGATTCAGACCGACCAATACAAGTAAAGGGTGTTCCTGTAGCTTCGTTTTCGGGTGAGATTGGTAGACGAGACGGTCTTTTACACTGTGATTTTGAAAATCTGATTTTGGCTGAAGGCACCTGCACGATACAAATCAAGGAAAAATCTGCTATTTCTGACCTTATCGAAATGAGATTAAACATTTCAGATGCACGACCCGATCTACTTTACAGCACTGTATACCAAAACTGGCTTTCCGAAAATGAAGGTTCAGATGGCCCACTCTTTATACCTGGTCCTAAAAGCTCAATCTCTGAATTTGACCAAAAAGGAACTGTTAGCATAAACCTTTTGGGAGTGGGGCCTGTGTCTGACCCCCTCCAATTGCAGGGAACTGGCAACTTCTTATTAAAAGGAATCGATGTGGGCCGAATCGACTTCCTTGGAGGACTGCGCAAAAATTTGGGAACCTTTAACCTTCCGATGCCCTCCGATGCCCTCCGATTTAATACATTAGAAGCACCCTTCCAAATCGATCAGGGAAATCTTACTTTCGATAATTTTCAACTGAAAGGGCCCCTCTCCAAAATAGTCGGAAAGGGCACATTCGACCTCACCAACAGCACCGTAGATCTCAGTGCCGATTTAAAACTTATGGGAAATATTCAGGTTCCTATAGTCAGTCAGGTCCTCAGTTTTGCGGATCCGTTTTCAAGGTTGAGCGAAATTCATGTTCATGGCCCTGTAGGAAAACCTTCATGGGAAATTTTAGTTACACCGGTTCCCTTGCCAAAGTAATTTTCGCCCTAATCTTATCACCACTAAGGAAATCAAACATTGCCACCACGGAAAATTTGCATTTTGATCGCATTTTCAACTTCAAAAGGAGGACAGCACTTTGGACTTAAGCGAACTTAAAGGAATCATCTCAATGATGCAAAAATCGGATCTCACCGAATTGGAAATCGAGGTAAAAGATCTAAAACTTAGACTTGCCCGTCCAGGAGGAGTTGCTCCCGCAGTGGGAATGAGAGAGGTGATTGTGCAAGCACAGCAACCGAGCACATCAACGGCACCTGCGAATCCCGCAAGTACAGCTGCCTCCGATAGCAAACCGGACGATAATCTTTCCACCTTTTCCTCACCCATGGTTGGTACCTTTTATCGCAAACCCTCGCCCGACGATCCTGAGTTTGTTAAAATAGGAGATACGGTCAAGAAAGGTGATGTACTTTGCATTATCGAGGCAATGAAGGTAATGAATGAAATCCAGGCCGAAGATTCTGGAGAAATTGTTGAAATCCTCCTTGAAGACAGTAATAGCGTAGAATTCGGTCAGGCACTTTTTAAGATCAGATCCCTCTAAGGGCAAAGAATGATTAAGAAGATTTTAATAGCCAATCGTGGAGAGATTGCCTTACGAATAGTTCGAGCATGCCGCGAACTAGGAATTCAAACACTCGCGGTTTATTCGGAAGCAGACGAGCAATCTCTGCATGTACAACTTGCCGATGAAGCAATTTGTATAGGACCTGCATCGGGAGCTGAAAGCTACCTAAGGGCCGACCGCATTCTTAGCGCGGCCGAAATTGCGGATGTGGATGCCATCCATCCCGGGTATGGTTTCCTTTCTGAAAATGCAGAGTTTGCCGAACAGTGTGAGTCCTGTAATATCACTTTCATCGGCCCGCGCTCAGAAACCATTGCCAAGATGGGGGATAAGGCAATCGCACGAGAAACCGTAGCCAAAGCGGGTGTACCGATCATCCCAGGAAGTGACGGACCTATTGAGGACGAAAAAGAAGCGATTAAAGTAGCCCAAAAAATTGGTTTTCCGGTAATTATCAAGGCGGTTGCAGGTGGGGGTGGCCGAGGAATGAGAATTGCTCATAACGCCGTTTCCTTCGCCAAGGAATTTCAGTCTGCCCGGCTCGAAGCAACCAAAGCATTTGGCAACGGTTCTCTTTATGTGGAGAAATACTTGGAAAACCCCCGCCACATTGAGTTTCAGGTCCTTGCTGACAAGCACGGCAACGCTATCCATTTGGGAGAGCGAGATTGCTCCGTCCAAAGAAGGCATCAAAAAGTAATTGAAGAAGCACCCTCCCCTTTTCTTGACAAAAACCTGCGTGCCAAAATGGGGAAGGCTGCCCTCAAGGCAACAAGTGCGGCAAATTATGTTAATGCGGGCACGATCGAGTTCCTAGTCGATTCGAAAGGAAACTTTTATTTCATCGAGATGAACACACGCATTCAGGTTGAACATGCGGTTACCGAGGAGGTAACTGGTGTAGACTTGATAAAGGAGCAAATTCAAGTCGCATCTGGCAACAGGCTCTCTTTAAACCAAAAGGATATCGTACTTAGCAAGCATGCCATCGAGTGCAGAATTTGTGCGGAAAACCCTTCACGGAATTTTGCTCCATCCCCTGGCACAATCGGTTTATACTATGCACCGGGTGGACATGGCGTGCGGGTGGACTCACATGTCTATGGCGGATACACGGTTTCTCCTTATTATGACAGCATGATTTGCAAGCTCATTGCATACGGTAGAACCCGTAAAATAGCTTTAGATCGCATGTACCGAGCACTCAGCGAGTACATCATACGGGGGATAGACACCAATATCGAATTTCTCAAAGCTGTAATACTGGATCCTGGTTTCCGCCAGGGAGAGGCCACCACTTCCTATGTGGAAGAATTTCTTTCCAGAGCACCCAAAGATGTATTCCAAAGTTCTAACAAGAAGTAGCTTACTATGACCAAGAAAAAGGCTGACGCCACCAACGAAAATACTGAATCAATCCCTACCCTCTCCGAAGAATCCAGTGAGTTGGGTACCATTCGTATTAATCACAGCGTAGTCGCGGGAATTGTGCGACTGGCCACCCAATCCGTCCCTGGAGTTGTCAATGTAGGCGGTGGGGGAGTGGTTGAAGGCCTCTCCGATTTTTTCTCCAAAAAAGAATCCGAGCGCGGTGTCCAAGTCTCGGAAGCTGAAGGTGGCGGGTATGAGATCGAAGTACGAGTTGTGCTGAGGTTTGGCGTGGATTTAGCGAAGACAGGATTGAGCATACAGGAAGCTATCCGTGACCAGATTCTTACGATGACCGGGAATCATGCCAAGAATATCGATGTAGTAATCGATGATATCAAGCAGGCCTCCACCGATAAAGATCTCGATGATTCAGATGACTGGGAAGAATCCCCGTCCGCAAACTGATCTCCCCCCAGCCTAGTCGTATGACCATGGTTGAGTATTATCTTAACCTCTCTCCGGAAGAAGCTCTCAAGCAGCCGGTCTATTGGTATGCAATTGCGTTGCTCTTCGCTCTATGCTTTGTGTGGTGGCTAGTAAGGAAATGCAGAGTCGAGCTCGTGCCTGTTTTTTCGGACGATGAAGGTGCGGTTCAAATCACTCCACAGGCACTCAGGGAATTAGTAAAGAAGTCCTGTGCATCCATACCAGGAGTCCATGCCCCCAAGACCTGCATTCTCAAAAAAGGCGCATCGATCAGACTGCATGTCTGCCTCCGGGTGGATCAAAATTGCAAAGTCAAAGAAACCCGCTCCCATTTAAAAGACAGGCTCGAAGGAATTATGGTCAATAACTTAAACTTTGATAACTTCGAAGGTGTAGACTTGGTCATCGCAGGTTTTCACAACAACACCCCTTAGTCCCCACGTACTCTTCTGATTGCGGGCAGGGATTTGCTTATAGCAATGTGTTTGTCCCTGATTTCGGCAAATGCACCATTCTTCTCAAATTCACCGAGAAACTCCGTTTCAATCCACGCTGTACCGATTGGTTTTTCGAGGAGTGGAGAAAATCCACCAGAGAGCACTCGTCCTAATTTTTTGCCATCATGGTTGACCACAAAGGAATTGGAACGGGGAATCCTCCGGTCCTCCACAGCGTAGTGTATAACCCGTCCTCTAGGTACATTCTGCTTCTCGGAATGTAAGGCTCTCGAACCAAAAAATTCTTCCTTATCCCAACCAACTGCCCAACTTAGCCCCGCCTGAACAGGGCTTATTTCATCGGATAACTCGTGTCCATGTAAGGGAAAGCCAGCTTCCAACCTGAGACTGTCTCTGGCCGCCAAACCGGCCCAGCACAACTTCCCACTGTCCAGTGATGTGGAAAGTGCATCTACCCATTCACTCAATTGATCTTTTCTGCAGTAAATTTCGAAGCCGTCCTCACCCGTGTAACCGGTTCGCGCAATAAGCGAATTACCCACCCCCAACCAATCGCTCTCCATACAATGCATGCGGGAAATCTCAGCAACTTTTTGTCCGCATAATCCGGCTAGAATATGGCCTGAACTAGGCCCCTGAATGGCCAACTGCCCAAAGTCATCAGACTGGTTGTGGATTGCACAATCATAGTTCCCGCGAAGTGCGTTGAGATGAGCAAAGTCCACTTCAATATTAGAAGCATTTACGCAGAGGAAGTATTTTGTCTCATCAACTTTATAAACTATGAGATCATCGATCGTGCCCCCATCCTCCGAACAGAGAAGGGTATATTGTGCCTGACCTGTCCGGATTTTTGACAGGTCATTGGTCAAAGCAAAATTAAGAAAGTTGAGCGACTGGACTCCCTCGACCAGGATCTCCCCCATGTGGCTAACATCAAAGATTCCCGCATGTTCGCGGACAAACCTGTGTTCTTTCAGACTGCTCCCATAGGAAAGGGGCATATCCCATCCCGCAAAGGCTGAAAATTTCGCAGAGATGGACTGATGATAATCATGCAGAGGGAGTTTTTTTAATGCAGACATACTTCAGGGGTTGCCTAGTTTTTTAATCTGTGGCTTGATCATTCCATTATCATGCATAGTTGCTCTGTCAAAGACCAACCTAATCGCTTGAATGACTAGTCAACTGGTCTTAGCGGTTGCCCTAACCATTGGCATATCCTCCCTCTGCTCCATTTTGGAAGCAATGATTTTGAGCGTGACCTCAGCAGAAATTGAGCATTTTAAAGAACGCTCCCGCAGGTGGGGCAATTTACTTGAGAAATACCGTCTGGAGATTGATGAGACCAGTTCGGCAATTCTCAGCTTAAATACAATTGCCAATACCTTGGGAGCCACCTTGGTGGGTGGGCTAGCAGAAAAAAGCTTAGGCGGAGGAGAAAATTCCCTTTTTATTTTTGCCTGCGGCATGACCCTGGGAATTTTATTTTTTGCGGAAATTTTGCCGAAAAACCTCACCGTTTCCTATCGTGCAGAAATGCTTGGTTTTTTAATCCCCCCACTTGTGGTGGTTCGGTTCTGCATGTCCCCATTCTCAAAAATTTTCAAGGTCACGATGAGGGCCATGGTTCCCGAAAAAGAAAAATCGGGAACAGAGGATGAGAATGAAATCATTCTACTGGCCCAGAAGGGAGCCAAGGAAGGTACGCTTACTAATGAGGAAAGCGATTGGGTGACCAATGCCTTGAAATTGGATGGGGTCAAAGTCTCCGAAATCATGACGCCAAGAACCGTGGTCCTCGCTTTGGATGAAGCATTGACTGTGGAAGACGCTTTTCAGATGCATCCCAACATTCCCTTTGCCCGCATTCCCATTTACTCAGATAACATCGATCATATAACTGGAATTGTGAGGCGGCGTGATTTACTCAACTCAATGATCGCCGGAAAAAAACAGTTCACCCTGCGGGAACATGCTCAGGAAACATTGTTCACCCCAGAGAATGCAAGTGCAGATAAAGCCCTCCGGTTACTGCTTAGCGAACATTGTCAGTTATCCGTAGTGGTCGATGAATTTGGTTCGGTCACTGGGGTACTCGCCCTTGAGGACATAGTGGAAAGTATATTGGGACAGGAAATCTTTGAGCCTGACGACCTTGCCGTAGACATGAGAGAACTGGCCAAGAGGAAGCACTTATCCCAGGAGGCGAAATCTCAGGAGAGCAACGATGAACCCCTTACTCAAGAATGATTCTCGGAACCGCCACATCTCATTGGGTGCACGACCTAAGTCCCTTTCTCTGGCAGTTCCCTGACTCCTGGGGCAATTGGGGGCCAGGAGGTATCCGTTGGTACGGAATCTCTTACCTGCTCGGCTTCATCACAGCTTACGCCTTGCTCCTGCGTGCATTTCAATACGGAAAAAGTCCCTACGATAAAGAGCAAGTCCTCAACCTTATGACCTTCATGGTTATCGGCGTTCTGGTTGGCGGAAGGATGGGATATATCCTGCTTTATCAAACCGGTGATTTCATCGATGACCCTCTTTTGCTTCTTCGAGTTTGGGAAGGAGGGATGGCAAGCCATGGCGGTTTTGTGGGGGTAATCCTCGCCATCTACTGGTACATCAAGCAATCCAAGCAAGCGTTTTGGCCTGTGGCCGATTTAATTGCTTCGGTGGTATCACCCGGTTTGTGCTTTGGTAGGTTGGCCAACTTCATCAATGGGGAGCTATGGGGCAAGCCCTCCGAATGTGCCTGGGCTGTCCTCTTTCCTAAATCGCCAGGCTTTGCGGAAGGCATTGCCCGCCACCCCTCCCAGATTTATGCGGCCCTCCTCGAAGGAGCCCTAGTATTTACCTTTGTTCAATTTCGTTTTTGGAAATCAAATGTCTGCCAAAAATATCCGGGGAGACTGGGAGGTGAATTCCTCATCGCTTATGCCTTGGCGAGAATCTTAGGCGAGTTCTTCAGGGAACCCGATGCCTCGCTGATTTTAGGAATGTCCCGTGGTCAGTTCTATTCAATTTTTCTTCTTATCGGGGGCATGGCCGTGATCGCTCTTGCCTCCAAAAGAGCCCCGCAACCCTATGGCTGATTCATATTCACCCGATCGACTCTAATGTTCTGTAAATGCAGATTGTTAATTGTTTGGCTTTGACACTTAGTACAAAAGCTCAAACAACACTCCTAAGCACTCACAAATGGATATCAGATGATCAGTAATCTCTTCGGCTTTCTTTCCAACGATATTGGTATCGACCTCGGTACGGCTAATACTTTGGTCTTCGTGAAAGGAGATGGAATCGTACTCCGGGAACCCAGCGTGGTTGCCCGCTATAAAACCAGCAAGAAGGTGTGTGCCGTGGGTGCCGACGCCAAGCGTATGCTTGGTCGTACACCTGGAACCATTGAAGCACTCCGTCCGATGAAAGATGGTGTAATTGCCGATTTTGAGATTTCAGAAGCAATGCTCCGTTACTTCATTGAAAAAGTCGATAAAAGAAAACTGGTCCCTCCCCGAGTGGTCATTGCCGTCCCCTCTGGAATCACCGCAGTTGAAAAAAGGGCGGTAAAAGATTCTGCTATTCGGGCGGGTGCACGGGAAGTTTTACTTCTTGGGGAGCCGATGGCTGCATCGATTGGGGCTGGTCTGCCTATTCACGATGAATATGCAAATATGATTGTCGACATTGGAGGCGGAACCACCGAAGTCGCCATTATCTCTATCTCCGGGGTTTCCTTCCAGAGAAGCATTCGCGTTGGTGGGGATGAGTTGGACGAGGCCGTAGTGGCTTACATGAAAAAGGCCTACGGGCTCCTTATCGGAGAACGCACGGCGGAAGAAATCAAATTTACCATTGGTTCGGCGGCTCCCCTTGACTCTGGAGAACTGAGCATGGATGTGCGTGGGCGGGATGCCACGGCTGGTCTGCCCAAAACCATTCACATTACCTCCCAGGAAATTCGAGAAGAGGCACTCAAAGAGGTGGTCACTCAAATCGTTGACCTTGTTAAAAATGCCCTCGACCGCTGCCAACCTGAGCACTCGGCTGACCTCATTGACCGGGGAATTGTACTGGCGGGCGGAGGGGCTCTAATCCGGGGGCTCGACCAAGTGATCAGTGATGCCACTGGCCTTACAGTAATCCAAGCTGAGGACCCATTGAGCTGTGTGGCAAATGGAACGGGTGAATTCCTCAACTTATTAGACTCACTTAGCCGGGAACAGATCGACCGTTTGGTCACGCAGTAACTTTTACCAAGTGGCCTCCTCTGCAGACAGGCCCAAAATTCGTCCATTCCTGTACCTGGGATTGTTCGTATTTATTTGGATTGGACTGCCCGTGTCTTGGAAATTACTCCTCAAATCTGGGTTTGACGAGTTTCAGGCTCCTCTTTGGGAAACGGCTTCACGGGTTGCGGACCTGAGTCATTTTTGGGGTCACATGGCTGATTCAAAAACCACATTGATTGAGAAAAACAGGGAACTTTCAAGAATCCGTTCCGATCTGCACCTGCAGACTGAACGCACTCAGGAGTTGCATGAGGAGATCGCCAGGCTAAGAGGGCTCATTTCCCATATAGATTCCCTGGAAAAACAAATCAATTTAGATTCCCAAATGAGCTTCAGCCCCCTCCTCGCCCGCGTAAGTAAGCGGACATTAAATGGGTGGTGGCAAGGATTCACCATTCGCCGGGGAGAAAATACCGGGCTTCGCACAGGTGTTGGAGTACTTCACCAAGGGGGTTTGCTCGGCCGAATTCGTAAAGTGGCGAACCGCTCTGCAGATATCGAACTTATCTCCAGCCCCGGATTTCGTGTGGTGGCTCATTTTGATGGGGACGACCGCCCGGTTACCTTCCAGGGGGATGGCATTTCTGTAGGAGGTACTCCGAGGGGTATAGTCAGTGATGTACCCCATGACCTTATCGCCTCTGAAAAAGCTCCTTTAATTCTGAAAAGTTCTTCCCTCAGCGGAAATTATCCAAATGGCTTAAAAATTGGCGAAGTCCGTCAGTTGGAGGGCGGAGAGGATGGACTTTTCAAAAGGGGCCAGGTTCTGCTCAATCCCCAGATTGGGCACATAACTGAAGTCACCATCCTCCTACCGGAAGTCCCTCAAGAGTAATTTGGATATGGGCAGTCAAAACCTTTTAGCCATCGTTCTTTGCCTCAGTCACATCTTCACTCTTTTACTTGGTGGTTTAATCAATGAAGTATGTGGGGCGATCGGGGTTATTTTTTATTTCCCGGCCCTCTTTGTTTTCCCAACGTCTCAGCTTCTTGGCCGCGTTCGGGCACTTCCTGTGCTTTTTCTAACTGGTCTGGCATTTGACCATTCTTTTGGCACCGCTTTTGGATTTAATGGCATCGGGTTTTGCTTTCTTTATTTTATAACAGCTCAACTTTTCCATAGTGGACAAAAAAGTGCACCTATCCGTCCGGCTACATTTCAAATTGCCTGTAATGTGGCACTGGCCATGAGTTGGTTTATCGCACTTAAGCTTGGAATTCTACCTCATGGAGACTGGTCATTCTTTAGGTTTGTTCTCGATCTTCTTTGCTCGACAGTGCTGCTCATTCCACTGGTGCACTGGTATCCAGTTTTCTGTTCCTGCCTGATTGAGGGGATATACTCGCGTTCCGTACCGAAAACAAAGTCCATTTGAGCGGTGAAATTCTTTGAAAAATACCTGCCAGAAAAGCGAAGATTTCGCCTGTTTGCTTTTTTTTATTTTTCCCTTTTTTCTATTCTTGGCTGTGTTTTGGTCTACCGACAGGTCTTTCAGGCAGAAGATTTCCGGGAAAAAGAAAGAAAACAAGGCCAGCGCCGCATTATCCGCCCGGGTGCACGGGGTGATGTCCTCGACCGGGAGGGTAATCTTCTCATTGGAAACCGTGCCCATTACTCTGCCAGTATTCACCTTGAGTTACTGGCAAGAGAAATCTGGGAGGAAAAAATTAGACTTCGCAGAATATCGCGTAATCTACTCGAAGAACTTAAGAAGTTGCCCGATCTTTCCCTACCAAACTTACTCGACACATGCTGGCAGAATGAACACATGAGATCCCGCGGGGTTATCCTTTCAGGCATGGCAAAAATAGGGGCGAGGGAGCAATTTGAACGAGTTGTGGTGTTCATCAATCAAGAAAGGTTTCCTGTCACCCAGTCCAAGACCGGAAAATGGTCGTGCCTCATAGACTCGTGGAATCCTCCTGCCAAGAACCGGGTATCCATCCAGGGGTCTGAGACTGAAATCAATGTCTCCGCGTCCGGTCTTTTTTCCACGGAATTTTTGCTCAACAAGCATGGGTCTCCACAAAAAAAACTGGCTGTAAACTCATCCACTCCTTGGTACCTAAATCTTTTCCAGAAAAAAACGGTCGACGGTTACTCCTTTTCGATAAATGGATATTCCCATTCCTGGGAAGCCCGCCTTGGTGTTGTCCGCCGGCATCTTGATCAAGTTAATAAATTCATCGGCCGGAACGAAAAAATCAGCCTTAGCACCATTCAGTCGCACTGGCGACAACAACTGGTCCTCCCTCTGGAAATTTCCAATAATCTGACCCACCGGGAATACGCTATTTTAATCGAAAACCTACCTCCCGATTCACCCGTACAAGTGCACGCAACTCCAATTAGGCATTATCCCGAGGGCAGCCTTGCTTCCCATGTATTGGGCTATGTGGGGAGTGGATATCAGTCCGACTCTGAATTTCTCGAAGGGGCCGACTTGGCCACATTTCAACTGCAGGCAAGGACTGGAAAGGCAGGATTGGAGAGGGCCTTTGACGACATCCTCAAAGGTCAAGACGGGTATGACATCTGGATCGTCAACCCCATGGGCTCCAGATTTGAGCGTATTCAAAGTCAGCCTTCCCAAAAGGGAGATACCCTGCACCTCACCCTCGATCGCGACCTGCAATTGATCGCTGAACAATCCATTGAGAGAATGGTCACAACAGTCGCTCAACGTAGAATTCTGCCCGATTCCAATTGGGAAAAAACGATCGAGCGAAGGACTCAGAAAGCACTGGTTGGCACCAATGAAACTGAAGTCCGGGCAGAACTTCTGCTAGGTGCCTTCAAGGATGCACCCTTTCCTCTCTCCCAACAACAGGCTGCCACCGTGGCTGGGTTCAAGGGCACGACCGCCGATGCCAAACGCCTGCTTCGCATCCTCCATGCCGAAGGCGTTCTTGAACGTTCCCCGAATGATTTTCAGCGCTACCAGTTAGCCCCTCCTCCCCCGCCACCTGGTGCCGCTGTGCTGATTGATTTAAAGTCCGGACAAATCCTAACCCTTGCCAGCAAGCCGAATTACGATCTGGGGAGCCTGACACCCTATATTTCGCAGGCAGCCTATGATGATATTCAGAGGCGAGAGGCGTGGCTTCCTCGTGCCTGGCACCCTGGGTATGCACCTGCATCTCCCTTTAAATTGGTGACAGCAATTACCGGCCTTAAAAATAGTATCATTCAGCCTGATGAAAAGCACCTGTGCGAAGGAATTTACAAAGGCATGAAATGCCATGTTCACCCCGGACAGCATGGAGAAATGGACCTACGGGATGCGATCTCCCAAAGTTGTAATGTTTACTTCTTCCGGGCAGCCGAACGGATCACACACCAAAAACTCATTGCCGAGGCCCTCTGGTTAAAATTCGATAAAAAAACTCCTCTTTCCCTGCCTTCACTACGAGATTCACCTCTGGTCCCGGACCCGGAATGGAAAAAAAAGAGCATGGGCGTAAATTGGACACTTGAAGACACCTTTAACATATCCATTGGCCAGGGCGGACTCCGCCAAAGTCCCCTGCAAATGGCATGCTTTGCCAGTAGACTCGGATTAAATTCACGCGATTTCACACCCACCCTTCTACCAGATAAGCAAACACCCTCATCCCAGAAAGTACATTTGGGGATGAGCGAGTCCGACTATCATTCCATCGTTGAGGGAATGGTGCGTGCTACAACCCATGGTACTGCAAGAAGATGCCAAATTGAAGGTATTCCCATTGCCGGAAAAACAGGAACCGGGCAATGGAGGAACCATAATATGAAATTGAACCTTGCCTGGTTTATTGGCTTTGCACCTGCAGATAACCCACAAGTGGCCATCGCCATCCTTGTTGAAGGGGTTATTCCTCAGGATCAAGTGCAAGGCGGTCTCACTGCAGCTCCTATCGCCCGGGACATCCTCTCGGCCTATTTCGCAAAATACAACCACAAGTCTTCGAACCACTCGTCCACCCCCTAATCTAAACACTCCCTATTATCTATGGTCGCAACTCCATCAACAATGCTTGCCTTGGGAACGAAAGCTCCCTCTTTCAGTCTCCCCTATTTGCAAGAACCGCAAAGTTACAACCTGATAGAATCCGAAAGAAAAGGGCTGCTCATTGCTTTTATTTGCAATCATTGCCCCTATGTACTCCATCTTCTTGACCACTTTGCTCAATCTTCAAATAGGTGGCAGAAAAGGGGCTTAGAAGTGGTGGCAATTTCCTCCAACGATGTAGAAAAATACCCCGCTGACCACCCCGATCAGATGGCCATCCTTGCCCAGAATTACGGTTTTTCATTCCCCTATCTCTATGACGCCGACCAGAAAGTCGCCCGGTCTTACCGGGCTGCCTGCACGCCTGACTTTTTTCTTTTCGATCGGGAATTGCGTTTGTTTTACCGGGGACAATACGATTTCTCGCGTCCTGGATCCGATCAAGCAGTCAACGGCGAAAGCCTCGGTCAAGCAGTTGAGTGCCTCCTCAATCAGGAACCTGCCCCGCAAGATCATTTTGCAAGCCTGGGGTGCAATATAAAATGGAAGCCGGGCAATGAGCCCTCCTACTTTCCTTCCTGAAAGAAAATTACTTCGTGGTCATTACATAGACCCCATCCCATTCATCACCGGGTGGGTTTTCCTGCATCACCCGGCAACGGTCAATGAGAATCATGGAGGGGTTGTCCTTCACACCGGGGGTGACTCCCGGCTTATTCGGCTCCAGTTCTTTCGCCTGAGCAAATAACTGCAAGGCCCCGTCCCAGTCCTGCAATAAATACTTGTCAATTCCCTGCTGGAAACAATCGAGGCAATCCTGTGTCTCCTGGGTAAGCTCGGACATAAATCCGGTTGGCTCATACATGGCAACCGGCTGAGAACGCCCCTTTACCACAATTTTATCTAGGTATCGAAAAGCAATATCGTCCTTCATTTCCTCAGATGCCAGTTTTGTCTCCTCGGTCACCATGATGTAAGCACCGTAGGCTTTTGCTCCACTTTCACAACGGGCAGCCAGGTTCACCATATCTCCCATCATGGTGTAATTGAAACGATCCAGCGCACCCATATTGCCCACGGTCGCCGTGCCCGTGTTACAACCTATGCGCGTTTGCATCTGCGTGACCAGCCCGTGACATTTCCCCCATTTCTCAACCTCTGGAACCCACTTCTTTCGCAACTCAATCTGTTTTTGTTGCATAAGAATCGAAGTCCGCACGGCCTGATAGGCATGATCTTTCATTGGTATAGGTGCCCCATACATGGCGACGATGGCATCTCCAATATACTTATCAAGTGTTCCGCGCTCCTCCTGCAGGATATTGGTCATCGCCGTGAGGTACTCATTCATTAAATCAACCAGACCCGTGGGCGTAAGGAGCTCAGAAAAACTGGAGAATGCCTGCACATCACTGAAAAAAGCAGTGATTTCGGTTTCTTCGCCCCCCAGGGAAGGCTCTTCACCCGAAGCTACCATTTGCTCGACCAAGTCTGAAGAGACATAACTACCAAACATACCCTTCAGCCTACCTTTTGCCTTTTGCTCGATCACAACCATCGCAGCCAAACCAATGAAGGAGGTACTTAGTCCTGCACAGGCGGGTGCGGTGATGGGCCAGATTACATGGGACTGAGCAAAGGTCTCAAATCCAAGGTAGGTGAATCCAGCAAGCAGAAGAATACCTCCTGCCTGTACCCAGTGGGCGTGGTTACCCTGGTAGACTGAAAGAAATGCCATCAGCACACAGACAAAGAGGGTGGCGAAATGATCTGCTTTCAAAGGCAACCGCCTAAGATATTCTCCAGAAGTCAGGGTTTTAATCAAGTTGCCGTGCACGCTAACCTTGGGAACGCCAGATGCATCAAAGGGGGTGGGAGCAAGGTCCTGGAAGGTTTTCTCCTCTGGACCAATCAAAACGATAGAATTTTCAAACTCAGAAAAGAAGGATTCGATCCGTCCCATTTCTTCCTTTTGAAATTGAAGATTTTGGCGATTGATAGAGATTGCTTCGAGGATCTTCTGTTTATCTGCTAGCAAGTCGGGGTTTTCTGAATCAGTTTCCAGTTGGCTCTCAATTTTCCCAAGATACTGACCCCCAGATAAGATCGCTATCTTCTTACCCAAATCCGCGATAGTAGTACCTACCTGATCATGAAATTTGGCATATTGCAGGACATCTTTCATCCCGCACATAGGGTTATATTCGGATAAAATGCTGGAAGGGATAAAATAATAACTAATGGCGTCGAGCAGGGAGAAAAAACTCTCGAAGGATGGTAGATTTTCCTCTTTTTGATTTGATGAAATTAAGGATTCGAGGATCGCAACTTTCTCATTCTCAAGACCCAGTTCATGAAGACAGTTGGGTAATTCTTCATTTTTAGCAGGCACAACTAGCCCATCGACTTGGGAAAGAAGTAAGCGTACAATCTTGGGAACCAAGGAGACATACTCGGGCATGTTTTTGTCCACATAGGCCCGCTTGGCCTGAAGGGTAAGCAGTTTTTCCTCCCGTGTTTCAGCCCACTTAGAAAACCAGTTGATTTCCAAAAATTGCCCTTCTGTCATGCTCGACTGTACAAGAGTACCCGCCTGAGGATGGTTAATCGAAAATGTCTTGTAATCTTCATCAAATTGAACCGCATCGTCCTCCAGTCCGTAATAGGCAAGAAGGGCTTCCACCCCCAATGCGAATATTTTCCCGCTTCTTTTGAGGGGCACAATATTGGGAAGAGAATCAACCAAAACCCCGTCACTCCCATCCGCTCGGGAACCTTGGTAAATCAACCGCAGGTTATTGTTGCTTTCCACGAGTTCGGCTCCTGCCTTGCCCTCATACCGGGATAACATCAAATTGAGTTGAGCTTCCTCGGCCTCTAATTGACCAAGGGCCTCTCTGCTCGTCTGCAAACTTTGGGCTGCTTGTGCAAGTTTCCCCAACCGGGCATTTAGTTGTTCCTCTAAATGAGCAGACTTCGAGATAAGCATAGCCCGTGCTTGTTCAACCTCTTCGGCTGAAAATACTTGGGCTTCAACCGACTGCAGGGATTCGATCTGAGCAAGCAACTCTTCCCTTCTCACTATTCTCTGATCGATTTGGGGTTGGATAATCGCAGACAAGGCAGGGTTTTCCTCTAGGGTTTTCTCAAAAGTGGAAATCTCGGTTTTCAATTTTTCCGATTCAGCTGCAAGCTGTTCGCCGGATAGTGCAATGCCGGCCTCTTCTGAAGAACTGCTCAAAAGCTCCCGTAAAATTTTCTGTCTTTCATCAGCACGAACTTTGATTTGAGGTTCAACGATTTGTTTTAGAACCGGGTTGGCCAAAAGGGTTTGCTGAAAATTATCAATTTCTTCATCCAGTCTCGAAAGCTCAACTTCATACTCCTGCAGACCGGCCAAAGCATCCTCCATCTTTGTTTTTTCAAGGCTAAGCTCAGCCAGTTCGTCTCCAGCGGAGGCGACCTCTTCCTGCAGGGTGACCTTGTTCGTGGCAATACCGACAAGAGCTGCTCTCAATCCTTCAATTTTTTCGCGATTATCCCGTGGAAGTTCAAAAGGTAAAACACTCTGCTTTCCACCTAATAAGTTGTAGGCGTGGGCTTTGCCTCCGGTATGAAACCAAAGAGGCACCCACCTAGGGATTTCATCCACAGCCCGGAATGGGGTAACGGTGAAGGATCCCACCCTCCCTATATATTGTTCATCCTTGTAACTGACTAATGGATAGGTGGGCGATTCCGGGTAATGGAATTTGCCGGAGTCCAAGGAGTAACCGTCTTTAAAAAAAGGAGGAAAGGCACTGACCCCTGTCGATTTCACAAAGGGCGTCTGTACGCCAGAATACAGGCATCCCAAGACAACTTGCTGAGGAAACTTTTGTACGAGATCGGCCAAGGCCATGTCACTGCGGTAAGAGTTTTCCTTGGGCACCATGCGGGACATACTTTTGGGAGTAAACCCAAAGTCGAAACCGATGGATCTGGCCTTTCCCTTATCGAGCAGGGCTAGGGCGGTGTCTCGGAAAAACGCTCGGTCCCATGGCCTTTCCCCCACCCCGTCCATCTCCAAAGTACCTCCGTCAAAATTAACATACATGAGCTTGGGCACCCGTGGAATTTTTTCCCCATTTGGCAGCTCAATGGTCTCATTTTCATCTGCATAGCTGGCTTGGGCGACTTCACCCCTAAACTGCATCCTCCAATCCACCGTTTTGGTCTTTAGATAATCGAGATGCCCAAAATGATTCAGCGTTATCCAAATGCACGGAATAATCAAGAGGGAGAAGAAGGTATACTTTGATTCTTTACTGAGCTTAAACATGAGCAGACAGGAATGGGGGCGAAAGGTTCAAAATTAATTTTGTTTGATTCAAATAGAATTCCTCAGACTCTCCAATGAGCAAGTCGAAAAATCTTCTGCAACCGACCACCAATCGCTTTTACCTTGGACAAATCATCTCATTGATTACGCTTGTTTGCTTAAATCTTTTAAAATACTGATGAACGATACCAGTACCGAAAACAAACCTCCTGCTCCTGAACAGCAGGAAAGAATCAAAAGCGAAGCCTCTTGGGTAACTCTGCTCAGGCAGGAAATCGGCAAGGTAATTGTCGGACAAAAATACCTTATTGACCGCCTCATTGTTGGACTTCTTGCCAACGGTCATGTTTTGCTCGAGGGTGTGCCCGGCCTGGCTAAAACCCTCGCTGTCAAAACTCTTGCAGACTGCATTAAGGCCGATTTCAAGCGCATCCAATTTACGCCTGACTTGCTTCCTGCCGATGTCGTAGGCACCCTGATTTATAGCCCAAACCAGGGAGAATTCTCCACCAAAAAGGGTCCCATTTTTGCCAATCTTTTATTGGCGGATGAAATCAACCGGGCACCGGCAAAGGTCCAGAGTGCCCTGCTCGAAGGCATGCAGGAGAGACAGGTAACCATTGGCGATAAGACTTTCCCCCTCCCCACACCCTTTCTTGTTTTAGCCACGGAAAACCCGATCGATCAGGAAGGCACCTACCCTTTACCAGAGGCACAGATGGACCGGTTCATGCTCAAACTTGTGGTCGACTATCCAGACCGGGAGGAAGAGCTTAAAATCCTCGATTCCAATGCCAATGTTTCCGTGAAGCACCAGGTCAGCCCAGTGGTCGATGCCGAAACCATCTTCCGCGCCCGAGACATGGTTGATCAGATTTACCTCGATAACAAACTCAAGGGCTATCTCGTCGACCTGGTCCTATCCACCCGCAAACCAGGACAATATGGAGCTTCCGAACTCGATGCCTTTATCCGGTTTGGTGTATCCCCACGGGCGACCATTAGCTTGGCATTGGCATCCAAAGCAGTGGCATTCATGAATGAACGCAGTTTTGTTACCCCTCAGGATATTAAAGATGTGGCACCAGATGTTTTGCGCCACCGGATTATTGTCAGCTATGAGGCGGAGGCGGAAGATGTTTCCAGTGACGACATAATTGGCAAGCTTTTGGAAACCGTCCCCGTTCCTTAATTCCCCACCCGAACGATGGGCCCGTTCCCTTTGCTCCGGCTTACCAAGTAGTATGAATCAACCTGATAAAGAATTCACCAGGGAGATTATCCGCAAAGTCAGGCAGATTGAAATCAAGTCAAACCGCCTTGTCTCTGAAGCCCTTGCCGGTTCCTACCATAGTGCTTTCAAGGGTCAGGGTATCGATTTCGAGGAAGTACGGGAATACCAGCCTGGCGATGAAGTCCGCTCAATCGACTGGAATGTGACCGCCAAAATGGGCATACCGTTTATCAAACAGTACCGCGAAGAACGAGAACTTACCATCCTTTTGGCCATCGATATTTCCGCGAGCCTGAATTTCGGATCCAAGCAGGCAAGCAAGCGTGAAAAACTGGCCGAGCTGGGTGCCCTACTCGCTTTTTCGGCAAACCGCAACGGGGACAAAGTCGGACTCCTGCTCTTTTCCGACCAGGTGGAGCAATACCTACCTCCCGCTAAGGGGCAGAAACACGTTTTAAGAATACTGCGGGAAATTCTCTTCCTTCCTAACCAAAGTGAAAAAACCGACCTCAACGAAGGCGTGCGGTTCATCAACAAAGTGCTCAACCGCCGGGCAGTCGTCTTCCTCCTTTCCGATTTCATATTCCCTGAAAAATGGGGGGATGATCGATTACAGGCAGAAAGCATGCAGGAAATTTTCCTGCAAGAACTCTCTGCAACCCGCCGGAAGCACGATCTCATCTGTGCCCATGTTCAGGACCCTCACGAACAATCTATCCCCGATTGTGGACTCGTGAGGCTAGACGATGCTGAGTCAGCCCAAACTCCCTTGCTCGCCGACTTCTCCGATCCCACCTTTCGTCTGAAGTTTGAAAGACTAGAAAAAGAAAGACAGGCTGCCTTCAATCAAAAACTAAAAAAGCGAGGAATTGAATCTTTTCAGTTTCTGACTGACTCGGATTACTCCCATCAGTTGAAGGAATTCTTCAGCCGGCGGACCAAAAGAAGGGGCTTTTAAGCCAACCATGGCACAGGAAATTTCTGGTTCCCCCAGCTATCTGCTCGATCCCAATCTGCAGACCGATTCTCCCATTCCTGTCTTTAAGACATTTACCCAAGTCCTCGGGGAAAACCTACCCGTTCTAGCTGTCCTGCTGCTCTTTACTTTTCTCTGTTTAGCCTACTGGTTTTGGAGTAAACGAAAAAAAACCATTGAAAACCCCATTGCATCGGCCGTCAGAATTGACCCTTACCAAGAGGCACAGGATGCTTTGTCCTCTCTCCAAAAAGAAAAGCCAAAGATAGAGGCCAAGCCTTTTATATTCATGCTCTCTCAGATACTAAGGTTATACATTGAGAGGGAATTCCGACTAACGGCCCTTGAACAGACCAGCGAGGAATTTATCGAGGCGGTGAGCAGGCATTCTTTTCTCAAACTCCACGCCCTGCAACCGGTCCAAGAATTTGCCACACTTGGAGACTTAATCAAGTACTCCCCAGAGTACAATTTGTCCAAGGAACTGGAGGAACTCTTTTACTTGGCCCAGCATATTGTCGAACACACCCATGCAGAGCTTCAAAAGAAAAAGCTTCAGGAAGAGGCCCGGGAATCTCTGACTCAACCGATATGACTCCGCCTCTTCCCCTCTTCTCCGACTTCCTGCTGGGCGACCCCTTGTGGCTCATTTTATTGCCTCTCTGTGCCCTCGTCCCGTGGATTACCAGAAAAATGGGTCACCCCATTCCATCTCTTAAGTTCCCCCTCTTTTTCACCATCAGGCGGGCAAATCAGGGAACCTCTCAAAGATGGACAAGTCTGCCAAAGCGTTTAACCGCCCTCGGCGTTACCCTAGTGATCATCGCCCTCGCCCGCCCCCAACTCGACCGCAGTACAGAGACTATTCTTTCCAGCGGGGTGGATATCGTCTTGGCTGTCGATTTATCTGCCTCCATGCTTGCTTTGGATATGAGCGAAGCTCCAACCGAGGAGGTTACCCGCCTGGATGTGGTCAAGGAGGTCATTCGAGACTTTATTGACAAAAGAAAATATGACCGCATTGGGCTGATTGCCTTTTCTGTGGATCCTTATCTGGTCAGTGCCCTGACCCTCGATCAGGAACATCTACAAAAAAACCTCGCCCGTCTCCGTGTAGGCCTGACTCATGAAACGGGGACAAACCTGGGCTCAGCTCTGGCGGAAGGGATCAACCGCCTGCGCCCATTGGAATCAAAATCGAAAATTTTGATCTTATTATCAGATGGTAAAGACGAACCCCCACCCCCGCACAGTCCACTCATTTATGCCGATGGGGCCAAGTCGGACAAAATTAAAATCTACACCATAGCCATTGGCACCAACTCACGAACGCGAACCTATGTGTTTGATCCCCGCCGCCGCGATATCGCCCTAGCCCGCAACGGGCAGCCTGTTGTGCAAATTGCAGACTATCCGGTGGACAAAGATACGCTTTCTAAAATTGCCGAAAGAACCGGAGCAAAGTTCTTTGAGGCACCCACCCGCGCTTCACTTGAGGCCATCTACGATGAGATCGACCTGTTGGAAAAATCCGAAATTAAACTCTCTGTAAATGCCCTTTTTGAGGACCTTTACCCATGGCCCCTTGGAGGGGGCATTTGCCTCCTCCTTCTCGGGTTTCTGCTTAAGCGCACTCGCTACCTCTGTATTCCATGAGCCTCTTTGCCGAACCCCTCGCTCTTCTCTCCCTACCCATCGTGCTAGGGTTGCTTATCCTGATTTTTGGGAGGAGCAGGAAGGAGGCAACCCGCAGGCTCGATACCCTGGTCACGCCCAAACTTCTTGCCCGCCTGTCCCCTCATCGCTCATCCAGAAAGGAGTGGATCAAATTCTCTTTGTTCAGTGGAGCCATTGCCTTTTTTATTTTGGCTCTTTCCGGACCGCAATGGGGTTCAGAAAAGCGCACGGTTACCCCCAAGGGTATTGATGTGCTAATCGCCGTGGATCTTTCTAAAAGTATGCTCGCTCAGGACATTAGGCCCAATCGTCTGGAACGGGTAAAACTTACCCTCAATAACTCACTTGAGAAAGTGCGGGGGGACCGCCTTGGCCTGATCGCTTTTTCTGGCTCCGCCTTTTTGCAGTGCCCCTTGACCCTCGACCACCAGGCATTTTCAAAAACCCTTAATGACCTCGAGGTCGGACTCCTCCCCCGGTCAGGCACCGACCTCTCCGGCCCAATCCGGGAAGCTTCCTTTTCTTTTTCGAAAGATGACACCGATAAATTTCTCATCCTCCTTTCCGACGGGGAGGATCTTGAAGGGATGGGACTCAAGCAGGCAAAAGCGGCGGCACAGGAGGGAATCAAGATCTTCACCATAGGGATTGGATCGGAGGATGGGGCCCGTATTCCGCTCGACCCCATTGGGCAGGCCCCCAATAACTTTTTAAAAAGCCCGACGGGAGAAGATGTCCTTACCCAGCTGGATGAACGCTCATTGCGCGACATCGCCCAGACGACTGGTGCCCAATACTACAAGCTCGGTCCCACGGGAGAGGGACTGGCCTATGTCTTTGAAAAACTCCAATCCATTGGGCAGCAGAAAAGGAGGGAACAACTTTCCACCGAGTTGCCCATCGCTCGCTATCAGGTTTTTGTTATCCTAGGCATGCTTTTTCTCCTTTTTGATACTCTTTCACCCCCTACTAAAAAAGTGCTCTCTTCCTCGGCAAACTCCTGTATTATTATTTTGCTGCTTATAATTACTGGATGCTCGCAGACTGACAATGTGAAGCGGGCCGAGGAAGCCCTTGCTACGGGAAAACCGAGCGAGGCAGCCATCCTTTATCAGACCGAAATTGACCTTACCCGACAAGACGGGAAAGAACCAGACCCCCGCCTCATCCTAAATGGTGGACTCGCCTACTTTGAAGCAGGTAATTGGGCAAAGGCCGAACCTTTACTCGAGGAGGTGCTCGATGTATCCGACCGGCCAGACATCCAGTCCATCGCCCTCAACACCCTCGGTAACCTGCACTACCGCAAGGCAAACTTGGCCCTCGACAGGCAGAATGTATCCGCGGCCAGAAAGTCATGGAACTTAGCTCTCTCCTATTACGAATCGGCCGCCCAACTGGATGACAATGCCAAGGCCAAGATCAACCTTGAATCTCTTAAAAATCAAATTGATCAAAGGATCGAATCGATGGTCACTAAATTGTACGGAAAAGTTTGGCGCGACCTCAATGGAGATGGCCTTCCGCAGGAGGATGAACCCTGCATTCCTGCCAATATTTTTTGGGATAAAAATGATGATGGTGAATTCAACTCGACCACAGAACCATCCGTTCCCACCGATGACTCTGGTAATTTTGCCTTTGAGTGGATATCAGCCAGCTACCCCAATGAACTTAGACTGGGCTCCATTCCACATGATCGTAACCAGTCTGACGGTGCCGTACTCCTTCCTCTTTTCCCTCCGCCCCCCCCTCCCCAGAATCCAGAATCTGTAAAAAATTATTATGTCAACATTCTCAAACCCGGAGACCTGGGCATTCCCATAGCCTACCGTGCCGCTCCCCAGATCCGCGGAAAAGTATGGAATGATCAGAATGGGGATGGCTTGGAAGGGCCCGATGAAAAAGGGTTTCCCTCCGCCACCCTATTTCTTGATCAAAATGGAAATTTTCAGCTCGATAAAAATGAGACCTCCTTTAAACCAGCAGAAAATGGCTCCTTTTCTCAAATTGCCCCACCCGGCCAATACTCTGTCTGCATCAACCCGGACAACCCTGAGGCCAATGTGACCTTTCCTCTCGAAGAGGCCAAGGCTCACCTTGCCTGGATTAACTTTGAAGCTCCCTCCGAACTTCTTTTGTTCGGTGTACAGGACCGCGGTTCCGGGGAGGGATCGGATTCTCAGGATCAGCAATCGACCGAAAGCGAACAGTCCGACGCCAGTCAGTCAGATTCCGCGAATGAGCAGGATCCGCCTGCCAGCCAGCCTGAACCCCAGGAGGTCAACGCTCTCTACGAGCGTTTGCTTCAGGAAATGGAATCGCGAAGCCAGCCCCTTGACCAGGAAGTACAGGCCCCTCAACCCACCGCGGTGGGCAGAGATTACTAGCATATGGGCAAAAGTTTGATATACTTCCTATTGTTTGGATGGATGTCCTTCTGGCCCCTTGCCTTTCTCTCGGCCAATGTACGCATTGAAACCAGTTTTGAACCGCCCTCGATTACCCTCGCTAACCGAACAAGTTACAAGATTGTGATTCATGGCACACAGAGCAACCCCCAGGGTACTGTTCCTCGGGTGCCTGGCTTGGTCTTATCCAACAACCCACGCACCTTCCGATCCGCCAGCTTCATCAATGGAGTGCCTTCCATTAAGGCGGAATTGTCCTTCGATGTGCACCCCAAAAAGGAAGGAACATTCACTATTCCTGCATGGCAAGTTTCCGTGGATGGGAAAAATTACCAAGTCCCCCCATCCACCCTCCTGGTCCTCCCCCCCAATCAGGCAGACATCGCCCGCCAGAAAGCCCAGCAGGAGCAGGACAGAGACCTGAAGGAAGCCGCCTTCATCGAACTAACCACTGAACGCCCATTTCTCTTTAAGGGAGAAACCACTGCAGCTAAGCTAAGCTTGTACCTATGGGAAAGATTGCCCGTCACTAAAATAGACCAACTTCCCCAAAAACGCGGAGATGGATTTTCGATCTCAGAACTCGATCAACCCGAAGAAAAAAGAAATGTCTCCAGGGGTAATAAAATCTACTCTGTGTTCACCTGGCAAATTGGCCTGACTGGTGCCCTCAGTGGGAAGCACACACTTTCCTTTGCTTCTACCATCCGCGTGCGGGTCAAAGGCTCTAAAAACTCGCCCTTTGGCAATCCTTTCTTCAGCGATCCCTTCTTTGGGTTTGGAAGGGAACAAGCCCTCGAAATTCAGTCCAGTAATTATGACTTTGAGGTGCGTGATTTACCCACTCAGGGAAGACCAGCCGATTTCCAGGGAGCCATTGGTTCTTTTTCGGCAACTTCCAGCATTGATCTCGACCGGGTATCCCTTGGAGACCCCGTGCGTTTGCAATTTGTCATTCAGGGCAAAGGCAATTTTTCCGCTATGCCCGCACCCACCTTGCCCGAATCCGATCGTTTCCGGTCTGGTCCGCCGGCCTTTTCGTTCGAGGGAAATCAAATTACCAGGCACCAAGGCTCCCAAAGTTTTGAATATGTGCTCACCCCCCTGACCGCGGGTCTTCTTGATGTGCCCACCATGCAGTTTTCTTATTTTGACCCTTTACTGGAAAAATACTTCTCGGCCACCACCAACCCCCACCCTCTGCGGGTCGACCCCGGGGAAAAATGGGCACAACCCTCAAGCCAGGCAAGCCCTGAAAAAACCGACCTTGCCAGAATATCAACCCGTGATCTGTTCCAAACCGAAAGTGAACCGGGCACCTGGACTTCACCGCCCTCCATTGTGCACCCTTTACAATCCGTTCTATTTTGGACTCTGCAAGCTGGTGGAGGTTTGATCTTTGCCCTCGTCCTTTTTTTAAAAGCGAGAAAAAAGGACCCTCGGCGGGATGCCCTCCTCCGCAAGGAAAAGGTACTGCAGGGCAAATTATCCAATGCGGTAAAACTGAAAGATGGATCTTCATTCTACCAAAATTTAAGAAAAATATTGAGACTTCGAATCGGCATGGTTTGCGGACATGACCACCCGGCCGCCCTTTCCACCCACGAATTAATCGGACTGCTCCAAAAAAATCATTTTTCAAGCGAAGTATGTTCCGAGACCGAAAACCTTCTCAGGCAGTGTGACGACCAGGAATATGCAGCCAGCAGTGGCTCTGCCCAGTCCCTTCAGGTTCATTACCAGCAGTCCACTGCCCTGCTCAAAAAAATGAAAAGATGAAGAATTTGTCCCTGCTCAAATTTCTGCTTGGATTTGCGGTCCTTTCCCTGCCCTTGCTAGGCAACGAGGCGGACCGGCTTTTTTATGAAGCGGTACGGGCGGAAGCAAACGGCGAGCTTCGAAATGCAGTGGACCTATATCTGGAAGCATCCACTTACGGACACTCTGCCAATCTTCATGGCAACCTGGCCAACCTTCATTTTAAGCTCGAGAAATATGGACATTCGATTCTGCACTACCGCAAGGCCTTGCTCCTTCGCCCGGACGACCGAGAATTTGCCGCAAACCTTGCCTTTGCTCAGGAAATTGCCGGTGTACCAAACCCTGCAGCCTCCTCAACCGATCCTGCCTTCTCTGCCTCACACACCTGGGCGTGGGCCCTTACCCTTTCTTTTATTTTTTGGGGAGGGTGTACGCTCTTTGCCCTCCTCTTCCCCCATCGGCTAAGCAAGTCATCCGCTTGGTCTTTTATAGCATTCTGGGTTGGGTTGCTCGCCGTCCTCTCCTGGGCTACCCACCAGTCCAGCCAACAATCGCACTTGCTCACCCGGGAAGTCATTGTCATCTGTCCGGAAGCGGAGCTGCCCAACCCAGACACCCGAGTGCCCTTGCGCCGCTTTGCCGGGGATGGAAGCTCTGCGAATACCGAAGTTACACCAGGAGAGAGCTTGTTCCTGGATTTGGATGATCAGGGTGCACCCAAGTCCCACCCAAATGCCGCGGGCATGATCTGGTACCTTCTCCGCAGCCTGGATGGCAAAAAGAAGGGCTGGCTAAAAGAAGATGAGTTCAGCCCCATTCTTGGCCTGCTAGATTAATTTATCCGGATCAATTTTTTCGATCGCGGCATACTCGCCCTTAAAATCATTTTCCACGATTTGCCTAATCTCCGCTGGCAAATTTTGTACCCGTGCCTGAATCATATCGGAATCCACCGAACGTAATGGATTATCCTCGGGCTTGCTTCGATCTGTATCCTTGTTTAATTCCAACTTTGGCTCAACTTCTTCAGCCACCTGCAAGGATGCATTTTCTTCGGGTTGCCTATCAAACGCCACGACTTGCTCAGGTGTAGCAGAAGGAAGCTCTTGGCCCTCTTCTTTAATGGGAAGCGGTGAATTTTCGACAACCGCAGATGCGGGTTCCGCATCCTCGGTAATCAGGACCGCTGCCAACGGTAGTTCGGTTACCCTAGGGGCTGGGCTTTTTTTTTTAATTCCCGCGGGCAAGCTCTGGGAAATCCGTCTGATCACCTGGTCGATCGATCTCGTCCGCCCTGCCTCCACTGCACGGAAGAGGGTGACTTCAAAATTTGATTTTTCTGATAAGCCAAGTTTTACGAGGCTCTCTCCGTTCTGCAAAGTATCCAAAATACGGGTAATTTGTTCAGGATAAAAATCGGGTGAGCGTTCACCATTCTCCAGAGTTTCCAGAAGTTTTTTCCTGAAACTCTCAGACAGGTCGAGCAAGGCACGATAAAAATCGAGCCCCGACTCAGCAAAGCGGTCGGTCGCAGAAAGAAGGCCGTCATAATCGGCAGACAGTACCGCCTCAGCCAAGCCCTCAATCTCGCTGGCAGATGCCAGGCCATAAACCTCAAGCACATCAGCAGGGACGATCTTTTTTCCACAGAAGGAAATCATCTGATCAAGGATACTCTGGGCATCCCTCATCCCACCCATGGCCATACGGGCAATTGCATCGAGTGCATCCTCCTCCGCCTCAATTCCCTCGGCCTGGCAAATCTCCTGTAATTTGCCCACAATCAGGTGGGCAGGTATGGAACGAAATTCAAACCGCTGACAGCGGGATACAATCGTGGGCAATACCTTGTTTGACTCCGTGGTTGCAAAGACAAATTTCACATGAGGCGGAGGTTCCTCCAATGTTTTCAGCAAGGCATTAAATGCCTGCTGGCTGAGCATGTGCACCTCGTCGATCACATAAATTTTAAAGCGACACTGGCTCGGAGCATACTGGCACTCATCCCGCAGGTCGCGAACCTGCTCAACCGAGTTATTCGATGCCCCGTCAATTTCGATCACATCCAGGCACCGTCCCTCCATGATTGCCTGACCGATATCAGAATCCTCGGGTACTTCCAGGGAAGGCCCATCCTCCCAATTCAGGGATTTAGCAAAAAGTCGGGCCGATGTCGTCTTACCCGTGCCCCTGGGGCCCACAAAGAGGTAGGCATGGGCAATCCTGCCCTGCTCAATGGCATTTCCCAGGGTACGCACCACATGATCCTGCCCAACCAGTTCTGAAAACTGCTTGGGACGCCACCGGCGGGCGATCACTTGGTAAGATGCTTTACTCATTTCATGGTAAACCTTCTATTTGTGCACCTTCTCATTTGGGGGCAAGCGAAACCCATTCACAATTTCAATTATCCATAACAGAATAGTAAAGTGGACACAAAAAAGGCCAGGCACCCCACAGCACACAACTCTTGCGATTACCGCTGCTTCCTTCCGGACCTGACGGAGTTCATCCAATCGTCGTCGCATGGGACCCGACCTTAGCCTCCATACTCCACAAAATCTCCCCATTGTGCAACCTATTATTGAATGCACAGGCAGAGATCGCTTGTTTTACCTTTGCCTTTTCATTGGAATCTCTTGATAGAAAAGTATGGGAAATTCTTTTGGCACCCTCTTTCGTATTAGCTCTTGGGGAGAAAGCCATGGCGGTGGCATCGGCGTGGTGGTGGACGGCTGCCCCCCCCAGCTTCCTCTCGGAGTCGAGGACATCCAGCCCTTTCTCGACCGCCGTCGCCCAGGCCAAAGTAAATTGACGACACCCCGTGATGAGGCCGACCAGGTGGAAATTCTCTCCGGTGTATTTGAAGGTAAAACCCTGGGCACCCCCATCGCCCTGCTTGTACGCAATAAAGATGCTCGCCCCCAGGCTTATGATGAGATGAAAGAGAAATTCCGTCCCTCTCATGCCGACTTTACTTACCAGACCAAATTTGGGTACCGCAATCATGAGGGCGGCGGGCGCTCCTCCGCCCGTGAAACCATTGCCCGGGTCGCCTCCGGTGCAATTGCCCAGAAAATTCTTTCCTTCGATGGGGTATCTATTTCCACCTATGTGGAACGTATTCACGATATTGAAGCACCAAAGCTGTCTAATATTCCAACCCTGGATGAAATTGAAGCCTCCCCCACCCGGTGCCCCCATCCTGAAACCGCAGCCAAAATGGAAGCCCGGGTAATGGAAGCAAAAAAAGCTGGTGACTCGGTGGGTGGTTCCGTGCTTTGCCGGGTAAATGGACTGCCTGTTGGCTGGGGGGCTCCCGTTTTTGACCGTTTGGAAGCCGATCTTGCCAAGGCCATGCTCAGCCTGCCCGCCACCAAAGGATTTGAAGTGGGCAGTGGATTCGAGGGAACCTATCTGAAAGGGTCCGAGCACAATGACCCCTTTGAAATTATAGACGGGCGTGTCCGGGCACCTCAAAATTTATCCGGTGGTGTACAGGGTGGGATCAGCAATGGGGAGGAGCTATACTTCCGTGTAGGCTTCAAACCTACCGCCACCGTCCTTCAAATCCAAAAAACGGTCGATTCTGTTGGGCAGGAAACCGAATTGATGGGTCGTGGCAGGCATGATCCTTGCGTACTTCCCCGTGCAGTTCCGATTGTGGAAGCCATGGCCGCCCTCGTCCTCCTCGACCATCGCATGCTCCACGCCGCTCAATGCCAGTCCTTTTCTTTCTAGCTATTAGTGTCCAACTTACTCTATCCAGTCATCGAATCACCCGGTGCTTCCGCAGTTGAATATTTAGCTCAGGCAACAAACAACTTTGCAGAGAGCTCTCACGCACTACTCCCATTCGGACATTCAGATGCAGCTTCCTTCGAAAATATTTACACATGGGAATGGGCAAACGATAATTCTTTCCTCTCTCCAAGCATAGATTCGGGAAAAGTCGAGGAGTGCTTCCTTTTTTTTGCTCCCGATCGCTGCATCGCCACACAGATGGAAGGCTTGCTTGACCTGCTGCATAACCATACCACTTTTGAACTTGCCCGTATTATTTCATTCATCTGTGCAGATTTTCTCCACCAGAACCTCAGCTTATGCTCGGCCTGGTTGGATGGAGTGGCTCATTTTTCAGATGTATTTTGCTTTAATGGACGAAACAACGAAAATTCCTCCTCGATCAAATCGGTGATCGACCGCTACCAAACCCTTCGCTATCCCCTCGAGTTTTACCAACTCGCCAAAAAAAGTAACCCTTGGTCCCGTATTTTAGCTCCCTCTGCCCGACGAGTGTCGCATATTTTTGAGTCCACCGAATTACTGGATGAGGAAGACACCCCAGAAAACGATCCTTTTCTGCGAAGGCTCCCGAATGGGAACCGGGAACGCCCGATTCCTATCCCATCATTGTAACTCAGTGTAAAATGGTTTTATCCTCGACCTTTGCAACAAATGTGGGATTATTTTCCTTTCTTTCACTTTGCCGGGGTGGCGGAATTGGTAGACGCGCTAGATTCAGGTTCTAGTGTCCGCAAGGATGTGCGAGTTCAAGTCTCGCCCTCGGCACCATTTTTTCTCAGTTTGCTATTGCATTCGATTTTTTTGGTAACAATATAGGGTTCAATTTTATTTAATCTCATGAAATCCCCTTCAATTATTGCTAAATTATCTTTTTTAAGTCTCTTTTCACTTTTGTTACCGTTTGCGGTTTCTGCCCAAGATGGTACTGAAGGTGGTAGCGGTGGTGAAAGTGCTGCAGAGTCCTCTGTTACTTCTTCATCTAGCAAGAAAGCTGCGGTGTTGCCCGAGGTGGTTGAATCCAATCCCGTTGTAACAATAATCCGGTCTGGTTTAAGCGTAGCACAAATCAGGGGAGCACTAACTAACCTCAACAAGTCCGACCTACGGTCTATAACTAGATCTGGGAGCAAAAATGATTTAAAAGCTGTTGCATCTTCATATTCTGCTGGAAACGTCGATTTAGATGACATTCGCGACGTTGTTAAAAATGGTGGTGATAGTCAAACAGCACTAAACCGAGCTGAAGGTGTTAAAATCATTGAAAATAAATTCGCAGAAGACCTCAGTACCCTTGGTCTTACGGATGATCAACTTAAGCAATATGAAGCGGACTTAGTTGAAGCGTTGAAAAACCCAAACGCTTCGGTTGACAAAGATTCAGCCATCTCGAGAACAAATTCCATTGATAACATCAAAACAAAATTATCAACCGATTCTACCAATTTTAATACAAGTTTAGCAGCTTCATTTTTTGCAGCAATTTCCGACACAACGAATGAAATTTCTGAAGAAGATATTGCGACACGAGTCGATGAAACAATTAAAATAATTTCAAATGCCGGAGGTATCGATGCAGCTAGTGAGAATATTCTCAGCCTTGCTGCAAATGTTGCAAGTTCAGAAGACATCAGCGATTTAGAAGAAAGAGCTACAGAAATAACAAAGATTGAATCTCAAGGATTAACTGGATCTGCTGTTGATGACTTACTTGCAAAACTGGTAAACCCGAACTTAGTAGATGAGTCAGGCAGTTCTCCTGCTATCGATGATCTAGTGAATCAAACTAACGATATAATTGTTTATGCAGCTTCAACTGGTAGTACAGAAGTGGACAATGAAGATGTAACATCCGATGATTCGGACAATGGTGGGAATACAGGATCTAGTGCCGGAGGAGATACACCTGATGTCGACCTCGGTGATTATGATTGGACTGACCCAAAAATTTCTCAAAAAATAACTTTCGTTACCAAATCAGTTACTGGCGGTCTCGATCAAGCAAAAGCCGAGGAAGTTTTTGATGTCTATGGAGATATTGATCTTTTGAAAGATGATTTATCTCTAACCCTTACCTCCGATGCTGATTATTCAAAATTGGCAAATGTTTTAAATCTGGGATTTGATATCGAAGATCTAGGCGAAACAGACTTCGATTACGACTTTTATTCCGCTGCATATGCAACCGAAGGTGGCGATTCATTTAGCGGAGGCTTGAACATTGATCAGGCGAAGGAGGCCAAGTCTCTAGGATACGAGATCTCCGAACTCAATAATCTTTCTAAACTCGTCAACAACCTTGAGAATGATGATTTTTACACTGTTGGCTCTCTTGCAGGTAAGGATCTTGCTTTAATCGTGGATGCACTGGAATTAGACTCTGCTAATTTTTCTCAATCCGATGCCTTGGCAATCGGGGGATCTTCATATACTTCACAAGATCTGGACTCTATTAATACACTGAAAAATTCGGTCACTTACCATGCGCTTACCGGTACTCCACTAGACGATGAAGGATCTTTCGATTACTCATCCACTTCATTGGATGTTGACCCTATAACAGTAAATGAAATTTTGGGATTCTCGCCCTCACAAATTTCGAGTTTATTAAGCTATGATGGTC
>Ga0181558_10000280_pt1 | contig 47581 bp, 50 predicted proteins | sample 011ome_22_FD_133754 | JGI IMG/M metagenome (GOLD analysis project Ga0181558, IMG submission 133754) | Coastal salt marsh microbial communities from the Groves Creek Marsh, Skidaway Island, Georgia - 011507BT metaG (megahit assembly) | ecosystem: Environmental > Aquatic > Marine > Intertidal... | reverse complement strand
CAGCAGGAGAACGCTCGCTGAAACACTTAATGCTGTGACTGCCAACCTGAATTATCTGACCATTGGTGGACACATCCTGGCTTAGGGTTCCGTGAACGGAATCGTATTTCAGCAGGTGGGCGTTCATTGCCGGATCGCCCAAATCGTTAATGGCTACGATTTCGAAATTCGTTTCACTTTGGCGCTCAAGCCAGGCCCTCAGGACGTTTCTTCCTATGCGGCCAAAGCCATTGATGGCTACCTTCATCATTTATTACCTATTGTGCATTATAAAACCGCAACTATGCTACATTTTCTCAGCAAAATTGCAATATAGTTACATAAAGTTGTAAGTCGTTTTCGGCGCCAAATCTTCGTTGCGTCGAATGCGTTACTCACCTAAACTCCTCTCACCTGCTTGAGGTGCCTGAACCGAATACTGCCTTGTGTTCGTTGGTTAGGTTAAACGGGAACTGTGGTGAATCTGTGTCAGAAGTTAAGGTGGACACAGCCCAATCCATGGCTGCCCCCGCAACGGTGATGGGCGTATCTATCCTATAGATACGCCCTTAGCCCGATACCGGCCTTATTAGCAGCGAGCTTGAACCTTCCTGTCTTTCAGAGGGGTTCTCCAAGACGAAGCGGAGGGCTTTGTCGTGGGCCGTCACTGTTTCGATATCCCCGCATTTTCCTCCCTCAGTCGCGATTTATATTTTTGCGCAATTGAGGAATGATCAATGAGAGTAATAAAAACCCAAGTGGTGCCAAGAGTGGTTTTTATAGCTGCCATAACCCCTTTGCCTGTATTTGCACAGGAATCAAACACGCCAAAACTGGAAGAATTAGTGGTTACTTCCAGTCGAATCGAGCAACCGCTGCGAGAAGTAGCAACATCGATTTCTGTTATTACCCGAGAAGATTTGGAGCTAAAGGGTTACACATCGCTGGCAGATGCCTTGCGTACTCAAGGCAGTATAGGTGCTAGCAACCAGGGCGGGACAGGGGCTGTGACTTCATTGCGTATTCGCGGTGAAGAAGGCTTTCGAACTCTGGTTATTATAGATGGGGTCGACATGTCTGACCCAACAGGCGTTCAGGTAGGCCCGCTTTTACAAAACCTGACCAACTCCCAAGACATCGAGCGGATTGAAATCCTGCGTGGTCCACAGGGCTTTCTCTATGGAGCGGATGCAGGCGGTGTTATCAATGTAATTACAAAGACAGGTTCTGACGGAATTTCCGGAAGTGCATCTACAGAAACAGGCGCAGATGGTACCCAAAATCTTAGTGGCAACATTCTTGGCGGCTATGAAACACTGGATTACTCGTTCTCTGTGACAGATAACACGACGGATGGCTTTAATTCTCGCACTGACGACACTGTTCTCCAAGACAAGGACGGTGCGGAAAATACCACCCTGCATTTCAAAGGTGGTTGGTCGATGACGCCAGGTCTGAAAGCCACTTTGATTTACCGGGGCATCGATGCCGAGAGTGAATACGATGGTTGTTTTGGTACCCAAGACTGTTTGGGCACCACCCGGCACGATACAGCCAAATTAGGCCTCGATTACAGTAGAGGCGATTTTACGCACAATGTTTCCTATTCCTTAACCGCAGTCCAGCGAGATTATTTTTCTGACGGTACGTTGAGTTATGGGGTCGAAGGCGAAACATCCCAGGCTGAATATGTAGGTAGTTTTGCTTTCTCGGAAAACCAGAAGGCTGTGTTTGGTGCTGACTATCAAAAGGATAAGATTACGGCCACAGGAAGTGAGGCGGATCAGAATCAGCTCGGACTGTTTGCCGAGTATCAGGCAGGATTTAGTGACGCACTGTTCATTACCATTGGCCTGCGCCATGACGACAACTCAGATTTTGGCAAGTACAGCAGCTACCGCGCTTCCGCCGCCTACGTTCAGGATTTGGCCTCTGGGAATACCCTTAAATACCGTTCAACTTACGGTACCGGATTTCGGGCGCCAAGCCTGAGTGAGGTCGCCTACAACGCCGGTCCCTTTGGCAATGGCATGTCGCTTGTTGAAGAAACCAGTGAAGGCTATGACCTGGGTGTCGATTATATTCTGGCGAACGGAACTGAATTCCAGCTGACCTATTTTGATCAGGAAATTGAGAACGAAATCTACTTTGATTTGCTGAGCTACTCTGGCTATTTGCAGGATGGCGATACCTCCACTTCCAGTGGTGTTGAGACCGCGGTTGAGTATCCCCTTAGTGATCAGATCAGGTTTATCGCGAATTACACCTATAACAAGACAGAGCAAAGCACAGGGGATATTCGCGTACGACGTCCCAAGCACATGATGAATTTTGGGCTTAACCTGGCATTGCTGGACGATCGCTTGAGGTTGCTGGCAAATCTTCGAGCGGCAAGGGATGCAATTGATAATGGCTACATCCCGCTGGATGACTACGAAGTGGTCGACCTGAGTGCAAATTACCATCTTGTCCAGGGACTGGAGGCATTTGGTCGGATTGAAAATCTCACTGACGAAGATTATGAGGAAGTGACGGGCTATAACACCCGCGGCCGCTCTTTTTATGCGGGCATACGCTACCGCTTCTAAGAGCAGCTCGTTTAAACCAGGCAAACTATTCGGGTATGAATTGGAATGGATAAGGATCAAAAGCACAAACAGGCCATGCAAAAGCAAAAGGCCCGCGTGGATGCCCACATAGATGCAGCAGATACCGAGCGAGGCGTGTTCGTTCTGCTCACGGGCAATGGCAAGGGTAAAAGTAGCTCGGCGTTTGGCATGGTGATGCGGGCACTTGGCTATGGCCAGAAAGTGGGTGTCGTCCAATTCATTAAGGGGCAGCAGCTTTCCGGCGAAGAGATCTATCTTCGAGAGAAGTGCCCACAGGTGGATTTTTACCAAATGGGCACTGGTTTTACCTGGGATACACAGGATCGAACGGCGGACATGGAAGCCGCCGAACGTACCTGGGCACACGTGGTGCCCATGTTGGGCAATCCGGAATATGACCTGGTCGTGCTTGATGAAATCACCTACATGATTGCTTACAAGTACCTCAATGAGGACATGATTCTGGAGGCGATTAAAAATCGCCCTGAGAGCCAGAGTGTCGTTGCCACAGGTCGAGGAGGAGGTTCTGCCCTGCAGGCTCTGGCCGATACCGTTTCGGAAGTTAAAGAGACCAAGCATGCATTCCAGTCAGGAATAAAAGCCAGAATGGGAGTGGACTATTAGCAACACGCTGATGATTCAGGGCACTACATCCGATGCAGGTAAGACCACATTGGTGGCTGGGCTGTGTCGGGTTTTTGCCCGCCAGGGAAAAAGTGTTGCGCCATATAAACCACAGAATATGGCACTCAACAGCGCGGTCACTTTCGATGGCGGAGAGATAGGTCGTTCACAGGCGCTGCAGGCGCAAGGGGCGAATATTGACAGTCACACCGACATGAACCCAATCCTGCTAAAACCCAATTCGGATACAGGTGCCCAGATAATTGTTCATGGCAAGGCGCTAACATCAATGGAAGCGCATGAGTACCAGGCCTTCAAAGGCAAGGCCCTTGGCTATGTTATGGAGTCTTATCGGCGGCTGTCTGCGCAGTATGAATTTTTACTGGTGGAAGGCGCCGGAAGCCCGGCAGAGATTAATCTTCGTGATCGTGATGTTGCCAATATGGGCTTTGCCGAAGCAGTGGATTGCCCGGTGATACTGGTGGCCGATATTGATCGGGGCGGCGTTTTCGCTCATCTGGTTGGCACTTTGGCGCTGCTGTCTGAGTCAGAGCAAAAGCGTGTGGTCGGATTTATTATTAATCGTTTTCGAGGTGACATCTCCCTTCTGGAACCCGGGCTCGACTGGTTGGAAGATAAAACCGGGAAACCCGTTCTTGGGGTGCTTCCATATCTTCAAAATCTGAAGCTGGATCAGGAAGATGCGATCGATAGCAAACAGGAATTAGCTAACACGAATACGGAGTCAGTGAACAGGCTGAAAATAAAAGTGCCGGTTTTTCCTCGCATCAGCAACCACACGGACTTTGATGCATTGCGAATGCACCCCGAGGTAGATTTCGAATACGTTGCTCAAGGTGGTGATCTTTCGGGAGCAGATTTACTCATTTTGCCTGGCTCCAAAAGTGTCTGTGCCGACCTGGCTTGGTTACGCGCCCAGGGTTTTGATGATCAGATTCAACGCCATTTGCGTTACGGCGGTAAATTGTTGGGAATTTGCGGCGGTTTTCAAATGCTTGGCAAAAGTATCCTGGACCCTGGTGGTATTGAGGGTGAGCCCGGTCAGACCTCAGGTTTGGGTTATCTCGACCTGCTCACTGAGCTAACGCCTGAAAAAGTTTTGAAACAGGTTTCCGGGCATTTGGTTTTTCACGGGCATGCACATATTACGGGCTATGAAATTCACTGTGGTCTATCGACAGGGTGTGCGTTGGAGCATCCTTTTGCCTATATCAATGGTAAGGCTGAAGGTTCTATGACAGAGGATAAGCAGATAGTCGGCACTTATCTTCATGGGTTGTTTGATCACCCTGATTCGCTTCAGTCTTTGTTGAATTGGGCCGGGTTAGAGACTGCGCAAAAACTAGACCGGGGCGCTCTGCGTGAAAATGAGTTGGATCGTTTAGCCAATATGCTGGAAAACAGTATGGACTGGGAAAAATTTTCACAGGCAACTGGAATGAAAGTGTTGGCGACGGGCAATCGCTCGGTCTCGGGGGAGGTGAGTTGAGACTACTGGAAGGTCAAAAGCTTTGCTGGTTGCTTATTGCGGCGGCTGTCCCGGTGCTGATAATGGCGATTGCCGTTGGCCCGGTCTCTTTCCCGCTGACAAGCCTGTTCAGCAATGATAACTCCCAGTCTGCACTTATCCTGCGTGAAATCCGTATTCCTCGCGCGCTCTTGTCAGCATTGGTAGGAGCTGTTTTGGCAATCTCCGGAGCGGTTATGCAGGGGTTATTTCGAAACCCCCTGGCAGATCCCAGCCTTATCGGAGTGAGTGCAGGTGCCTCAGTTGGTACCAGTGTGGCAATAATGTTTGGAGGCTATTTGGCCGGTGCCTTTGGTGGATGGCTTTCAATATCTACCTTGAGTGGACTTTCCTTAATATCCATTGGTGCATTTCTTGGCGGTGCCGGCGCTGTGGTTTTGGTCTATCGGCTTTCTACTTCTCCCTACAGAGGCACATCGGTTCCGACTATGTTGCTGGTCGGTATTGCCATTGGTGCTTTGGCCGCGGCATTGAATAACCTCATGAGCTTTATGGCGGATAACGAGATGTTGCGTCGAATGAGCCTCTGGCAAATGGGGAATCTGGATTTGGCCAACTGGAATCGGGTTTGGCTATGCCTGGCAATGCTGGTGCTTTTTTTGATTTTGTTGCGGAACCAGTCGAGTAATCTGAATGCGCTACTTTTGGGAGAATCTGAGGCAAGACATCTAGGCGTTAATGTCCAGGCTACAAAACGCCGAATTATTGTCCTGGCAGCACTGGGAGTCGGGGTCTCAACTGCCCTGGCGGGAACCATCGCATTTGTTGGTCTGATTGTGCCGCATATGGTGCGACTGATCTCCGGGCCGGATCATCGCAGCCTGCTTCTGGCATCCGGGATTATGGGCGCAATAATGCTGATGTTGGCTGATTTGCTTTCGCGGTTGGTAATCGCACCAGCAGAATTACCGGTCGGGGTAATCACCGCTTTTTTGGGTGTGCCCTTCTTTGTTTATCTTTTGAGGCAGACAGTAAGTGCACGCTAAAAGTCATCCGGTACTTCAAATTGACTCGGTAGGCGTAGATATTGAGGGAGTGACCTTGCTGGATCAAGTCAGCATGTCTGTAGAGGCTGGCGAAGTTATTGCGCTGGTTGGACCCAATGGGGCAGGCAAAAGTACATTGGTTCGAGCTATCTCAGGTGAGCAACAGCTCTCTCGCGGGAAAATAGCATTTAATAATGCTCCAATGGCCGATTGGCCTCTGGAAGCACTGGCCGTGCACATGGCATTTATGCCCCAACAATCAGTATTGGACTTTCCTTTCACAGCAAGGGAAGTTGTGGCATTGGGGCGCATTCCCCATTCGACCGGCCAACTCATTGACTCACAGGTTGTTGAGCAAGTGCTGGCTTATCTCGATGTTGGGTATTTGGCTGATCGCGTTTATCCCAGTCTGTCTGGAGGTGAGCGCCAACGGGTTCAGCTGGCCCGGGTATTGGCCCAGATATGGACACCCGTCGAACATCCGCGCCTGTTGGTGCTCGACGAGCCAACGTCCAATTTCGACCTCGCTCATCAGTTGTTGGTTGTTAAGCTCTTGCGCGAAATTGCCTTTCAGGGAATATCCGTTCTGGTAGTGATGCACGACCTAAATCTGGCAATGATCTGCGCTGATCGTATTGCCATGCTCTGCTGTGGTCAGTTGCAGGCAATTGGGCGACCAGAGTCGGTGCTCACCAGTAGCAACATTCGACAGAGTTTTGGTGTGGATGCCGAGTTTATTCAGGATTCCGTTACCGGCCAAAAGCATCTGGCCTTCACAGCGACTGACCGTGTAAAGACTTGAGTAGGGACTGATGAGCGTTATTTGCAAATTGTTGTGCTTGTTTGTTGTTGGGTTTGCATCGGTTGAGGCTGAAGAAAGGATTATTAGTTTGGCCCCGCACATTACCGAGCTTCTGTTTTCTGTGGGGGCCGGGAATGAGGTTGTGGGTGTCATGAGCTTTAGCAATTATCCGGAAGCAGCCAATTCAATCCCGATCATTGGTTCGCACGATAAACTCAACTACGAACAAATTATTTCCTTACAACCTACACTGGCCGTAGGTTGGCAGGGCGGAAATAGTTCTGACGCCATGGATCGATTGCGCGATCTTGGTATTCGGGTGGAAAGCTATGCCCCTCATACTCTGGAAGACGTTGGCGAAAGCCTGCGCTGGATTGGTGAAATAAGCGGTCATAAAGAGGAAGGCGAAGCTGCTGCACAGAACTATTTCAATCGGCTGGAGGCGCTTCGGGAAATGCATTTGTCCCATCCCGGGATATCCGTTTATTACCAGATTTGGCATGAGCCACAGATGACAGTAAATGGACAACACTTGATAACGGACGTCATACAAATGTGCGGTGGAAGCAATATATTCTCCGATGCGATTCCATTGGTCCCCAAAGTCAGCATGGAATCGATTTTGCAACGAAACCCGGAAGTCATTGTGATGGCAGGTGTTCCGGGGGAGCAGCCAGAACGTATAAATCGCTGGCAAAGGTGGACGGCACTGGACGCTGTTCAAAAAGATAATTTATTCGAGGTTCACCCGGATTTATTACACCGCCACAGTGCTCGTATCCTGGATGGGGCCGAAGCACTCTGCTCAGCGTTGGATATTGCCAAAAGACGAGCTGATCGGGATTAAGCAGGCCCGAATGATCCGTGTTCTGTCAGTTGGGTGGCGAATTATCTTCGGCGCTGAGTGTTTCGATAATACGTTTGTAATTGCGGATAGCGTCCTGCTCTAATGTCGGGTCGGCGTTTTCAAAGAAACGTTTGATTTCGGCGACAGCCTCCATGTGGTTTCCCTGGTTCCAAAGGGCGTTGTACAGACCGGTTGAGGCTTTGCCATCTCCCGGGAACATTAGCACCAGTTGTTCGAAGACAACGGCTGCCTCAGGGTATTTTGCTTCACAGAAATAAGAGCCGCCAAGCATATAAAGTGCGGCGCTGTTGTGTGGTTCAGCACGCAATAATTTCAGCAGGATTCCTTGCGCCCTGGGTTCGTTTTTTTCATCGGAAGCGGCCTTTGCCTCTAGCAACATGGCATCTGAATCATTCATATGTTGGGTACTTAATTTTCCTGTTTTATTTCAATTGGTTCGATCAGTCTTTTTCCGTTTGTGAGCACATTGGCGACTTCTTTGTTAACCGGGTAGTGTATTAATTGTGGAGATTCGAGATCCATTAGCAAGGATTGCCTATTGTCAGGTTTCTGGGATAACCAATGTGTCGCCTGTTTTGGAGATAGCAATACGGGCATTCGCGGGTGAATGTATTTTATAGCTTCGTGTGCCGGGCGTGTAATCATGGTGCATGAATACAGTCCTTCGCTGCCCCATTTGTCATAGATCCCGGCGACGACGAGTCCTTTTTTGTCTGCCGCCTGAATAAAATATGGTTGTTTGTTGCCTTTGGGGCCTTTCCACTCATAGTAGCCCAGCATTGGGATGAGACAGTGTTGATGCTTTTCCCAGGCATCGCGAAAAGCAGGTTTTTCGTGAATAGTTTCAAGCTGGGCTTTAAACGTAGCATATTCCGAGGAAAACTCTTTTGACCAGTGAGGGATCAACCCCCACCGCATCGCCTTGCCTGCCGGAGAACGAAATGCGGCGACTGTTTGCCCGGGTGAGACGTTGTAGCCGTAATCGATATCCGGCCATATCTTTAAAAAATCAGTCCACTCCGGATTGGGGATAACCTTGCTAGCAAATCGTCCAGGCATACTGTTTAGTGATCAAAGCGGCCAATACGCTCTGAGCCCTGGGATTGAAGTTTTGTCAGATACTGATGGGCCGATCGCAGTGCGGATATCGGGCTTGTAGGCAGGTTTTCCTTGTCAAATTCCACAACAGCAATGCTGATCGTCATCGGCTCTTGATTTATGCCTTCCAGATTTAGTGCCTTAAAACCCGCTTGTACTTTGCTGGAAATATACTGAAGTTCTTCTTGTGAAAGATGATCAAAAACGGCCATTAAACCGTCACCATGGCTGCGGCCCAGGGAAACGTCTTTGTCTTTGGGTAAAAGTGAAGAGATGGCGTGTGCCGCATTCAATAGAAGATCGTCGCCAGCATCTTCACCCTTTGTGTCGTTATATTCGAGAAAATCATCAATGCCAAATGCCATAACCAGGGGAGCATCAGCAGATTGCTCTTGAGAACGCGCCAGCCGGTCTTTAAGTTGATTGCGAAGATAGTAACGGTTGGGCAATCCGGTCAATTCATCAAAGCTGGACTTTCCCTTTAAAGCCTTCATCAGTTTTTCATGATGTTTGCTAATATATATCCCAGCGGTGGCGACCACTATGGAATTGGTAATGAGCGTAGCGCCGCTGAGTAAATCTGTGGTACTGGCATTCCTGATTTGAAAGTTGGGTTCAATTATCGTGATAAACGCGATAGCAAGGGCGACTAGTGCGCAATGAAAAACGGCGGCCTGACTTGTCATGGTTAAAGCGCAGAGCAAAGGAATAAAAGCTATGAAATGCGAGGCCGGTGTGTTGATGCCATCCTGTGTTAGGCAGGCTGAGATAAGCATAACCAGCAAGCCGTTTAAAAGTAGATAGGGGGCCAGCCAAAAAAATTGTTGCCAGCGCGAAACGACATAACAAAATATTAAATAAACCTGATATAAGGCCTGCACCTGAATCGGGAACAATGGATCCCTGTCGGTCACCTGTGGCAACATAAATGCCACTAGCAGAAGCGCTACTATAACGACCCACACGAATCGCAACATCTTCCTGCGATGCAGATGAAGGTCTAAGGCTTCATAGCTTTGGTCGGCAGCCATATGTTAATTCCTTTATTAATCCTGCTAAATTAGCACAGAGTCACTAACTACTAATAGCCCGACTGAATTGTTCTTTAGCACGGGCAGGGATCAAAAAATGTCTACTCTGGTAATTCAATCGCACCGGGTTCCGGCGCCTTATGATTGGCTGGATACCTGTATGCACTCAGTGCGCCAATGGTGCGCTAAAAATACCTTCGAGTATAAATTTTTGGATGATTCCATATTTGAGTTTCTGCCGGAAAATATCAGGGTTAAATATGCTGGTCGGCAGGTCGTTCTCTCAGATCTCGCGAGACTAAAAGCCATTCGGTTCCTGTTGAGTGAGGGCTACAAGCGTGTTGTCTGGCTAGATGCCGATATGTTGATTTTTCGGCCGGACTTGCTTGTGTTGCCTGCGTTTGATGAATTGCCTGAAGGCTACATGCTTGGTCGGGAAATCTGGGTGCAGGCGCGGCCCGATAATCCCAATAAGCTACAGGCCCACAAAAAAGTGCACAACGCATTTTTGCTGTTTGACCGGCAGAATAGTTTTCTGGATTTCTACACCGACCAGGCAGAACGTATGTTGTACATGGCAGAACAAAGCATTCCGCCACAATTTGTGGGTCCCAAGTTACTGACAGCCCTGCACAATATTATTCAATGCCCAGTGATGGAGTCGGTGGGTGTACTTAGCCCGAAGGTGATAGCAGACTTACTGTCACAGGGGCAAAAAAACTGTGCGCTTAATTTGATGTTGAAGCGGGCGACAGTGTCTCTGGTTGCAGCAAACCTTTGTGGATCTTCAGTAGCTTCTGGTGACGTTACAAATGAACAAATGAACTTGCTTTGCAGGATTCTGCTTCAGCAATCTGTTTGTCTATAGAAATCCCTATACAATGGCTGCAAATTCACTAGATGCAGTTATAGCTTGTCAAAAAAAATCCCCCCAGAATCTAATCGACTAATTGGCCCGGTAAGGGCTGTGAATGATGGGTACGGTTTTGTTGAGCTTGAAAACCGTGACCGGGTTTCTATTGGCAAGCAAGACATGCGACGAGTATTTCCCGGTGATATTGTCGAGGTAAAAGCAGGTGCCACCGACCGCAAAGGTCGGGTTCAGGGGCGGATTGTTGATGTCCTGGAACGCAATACACACGAACTGGTCGGTCGCTTTGGCGACGAACATGGCCTGTGTTTTGTGAAGCCCAACAATAGCCGAATTAGCCACGATATCCAGGTATCGAAGAAGCACACCGCAGGGGCTGTTTCCGGACAAATGGTCGTTGTGAAAATCATCGAACAACCTGGGGATTTCGCTCCGGCCATTGGTCAAGTCAAAGAAATTCTTGGCGATGAGCTTTCCGCAGGTATGGAAATTCAGGTGGCATTGCGAGAATTCGGGATTCCCCATGAATGGCCAGCTGCGGTAGAGGATGAAGCGGACACATTCGGAGCTTCTGTAAATCCAGAGCATAAGAAGCACCGGTTGGATCTTAGAAAACTGCCTTTTGTCACTATTGACGGGGAAGACGCCAGGGATTTTGACGATGCCGTGTTGGTTGAGCGGGATGGCAAAGGCTGGAAACTTTGGGTGGCTATTGCCGATGTTTCCCATTATGTGACGCCCGGTTCCGCGCTTGATCAAGAAGCCCAGGAACGTGGGACATCCGTGTATTTCCCCAATTTTGTTGTGCCCATGTTGCCTGAGGTATTGTCCAACGGTCTCTGCTCGCTAAATCCCAAAGTTGATCGTTTGGCCCTGGCCAGCGAGATTAAGATTGACAGCAAGGGCAATATTGTCGACTTCCGTTTTGCTGAAGTGGTGATTAGCTCGCATGAAAGACTGACCTATACGAGAGTTGCCGCGGCACTTGCAGAAAGAGGGCAGGATAAAACCCCAGAGCGTGATGCGTTGGGCAATATTTGCCAGCAGATCGATGAATTACACTCACTCTACAAAGTGCTAAACAAGGCTCGCAAAGCTCGCGGGGCGATGGAGTTTGAGAGTGTTGAAGTTCGGTTTGAATTTAATGCGGACCGAAAGATTGATCGCATTGTGCCGGTGGTGCGCAATGACGCACATAAACTGATTGAAGAGTGCATGCTTTGCGCCAATATTTGCGCAGCGCAATTCTTGATACAGAACAAAATTCCCGGATTGTTCAGGGTGCATATGCCGCCAGCAAATGAAAAGCTGACAGCGCTTAGGAATTACCTTACTGAACAGGGGCTTTGGCTGGGCGGTGGCGAGCAACCATCTACCGCGGATTTTCTCAAACTAACAGATGCCATGGGTGATCGGCCTGACAAACACCTGATCCAAATGCAAATCTTGCGCAGTCAGCAGCAAGCTGTGTATCAGCCCGAGAACAAGGGGCATTTTGGTCTGGCGTATGAAGCTTATGCCCATTTTACGTCACCTATTCGGCGCTATCCTGATTTGCTTGTTCACCGGGCTATTCGCTCAGTAATTCGCTCCGGTAAAAAAGCATCGCATGTTCGTTGGGTTGAAGGGGCTAAACCCTTGCCGCTAAAACAAAGCTATCCTTACGATTTAGAGGCCATGGAAGCCTTTGGGCAAACCTGCTCCGCCTTCGAACGGCGTGCGGAAGAAGCCACTCGGGATGTAGTCCAGTGGCTTAAATGTGAGTACTTACAAAAACATTTGGGTGACAGCTTTATGGGGGTTGTGTCCACGGTGACCCAATTTGGGCTCTTTGTGGAATTGTCAGAGCTCTATGTCGAGGGGTTAGTACACATCACCAACCTCCCTAACGATTATTACGAGTATGACCAAGTCAACCAGATGTTGATTGGAGAAAGCACAAAGCGTACATTTAAGGTTGGCGACAAAGCAATGGTGCAAGTTGCCAGGGTTGATCTTGATGAACGCAAGATCGATTTTGAGTTGACCAACTCCACGGAAAACTCAAACCACCGAGGGAAAAATGTTCAGGAAGCGGGAAACGAGCAGTCCGGCCGAAAGAGCCGAGCGCTTTCCAATCGAACTCTTGAGAGCTCTTTGTCAGATGGAGCTAAGTCCAACAAAAAGCGTGGACCGGTAAAAACTAAAAAATCGTCAAAGAACGGCGCAAACAAAACCGGATCACGACGAAGTAGAAAGAGTCGCAGGGGAAAATGACACTAGACGTAGCCACCGACCTAATTATTGGGTTTCATGCAGTCCAGGCCCTACTAAAAACCAGACCAGAGCGCGCCCATGAGCTTATGGTTATCGAAGGGCGTAATGATCAGCGCCTGTCAAAAACCATCAGTCTTGCCCAACGAAACGATGTGCCGATTGTGCGAATGAAATCCAGTGAAATGGACGCATTTGCCAATCATGAGCGTCATCAGGGATGCATTCTTAAAGCCGACAAAGGCAAGATGTATGACGAAAAATGGGTAATCGATTTTCTTTCCAGTCTTGACTATGCGCCCTTGGTTTTGGTGTTGGATGGCATTACTGATCCACACAATCTTGGTGCCTGCTTGCGCAGTGCTGATGCGGCCGGGGTCGATGCTGTGATTGCGCCACGCGATAAGTCTGCGGGGCTCACACCTATAGCGCGCAAGGTTGCCTGTGGTGCCGCTGAATCAGTTCCGTTTGTTCTGGTCACTAATCTAAGCCGAGTGTTGCAGAAACTGCAAAAGAACGGTTTCTGGATTTGTGGAGCAGCAGGCGAGGCTGAGCAGACCATGTGCGATATCGATCTTACGGCCCCTATCGCGTTAGTTATGGGAAGTGAGGATAGGGGTTTGCGCCGGCTAACCCGGGAAAGTTGCGATCACCTGATCCGTATTCCCATGCAGGGCACCGTCGAGAGCCTGAATGTTTCTGTCGCGACGGGCATTATGCTCTTTGAGGCACTGCGCCAACGAAGTGGTGGCAATTGCCTCGAAATATAGGCTGGACAGAAAGCGCTATTTTCTTTTTTCGCAAAGAGTATCTTGCAAAACCACTAACAAACGCCTAGAATCGCGCGCCCCTGAGATGGGGGAATGCTTTTCCTTATCTCAGCTCCTTGCCTCACCACTTCCAACCGGTTGATGGGAGGCTATTTAATCCACGAGGAGAGACAGTGAGACATTACGAAATCGTGTTTATGGTCCACCCGGACCAAAGCGAGCAAGTGCCGGCTATGATCGAGCGCTATAGCAAGGCCATTACCGACGACAAGGGTTCAGTACACCGTGTCGAAGATTGGGGTCGTCGCCAACTCGCATACCCAATTCAAAAAATTCACAAAGCGCACTACGTCATGTTGAACGTAGAGTGCACCAAAGCTGCTCTTGAAGAGCTGACAACTAACTTCCGTTATAACGATGCGGTTCTGCGTAATCTGGTAATCGTTCGTGACGAAGCCGAACTTGGTGAGTCCCTCATCATGAAAGCTGAGCGCGAAGAGAAAGAACGTGACTCTGCCCGCTCAGCTGCGGCTGAAGCCAAGGCCGCTTCTGATCAAGCCAGAGAGGCTGAAGAAGTAGAAGAAGCCGAAGAAGCAGAGGAAGTTGAAATCGAGGAAGCCGAAGAAGAAAGTGCTTCTGAAGAAAAAGCTGATGAGGAGGACAAGTAATGGCTAGATTTTCACGACGTCGCAAATTTTGCCGCTTCACAGCTGAAGGTGTAGACAGCATCGATTACAAAGATCTCGATACCCTGAAACAATACGTTGGTGAGAACGGCAAGATCGTTCCTAGCCGCATCACCGGTACCAAGGCTCGCTATCAGCGTCAGCTGGCAACCGCGATCAAACGCGCTCGCTATCTGGCCTTGTTGCCTTATACCGACAACCACAAATAATTGGAGTTGTAGGATGCAAGTAATTCTTTTGGAAAAAATTGGCCGTCTGGGCGACATTGGCGATCAGGTCGATGTTAAATCCGGGTTTGGTCGTAACTTCCTTGTCCCACAAGGAAAAGCAGTTCCTGCAACGGCTGAGAACATTGCCATGTTTGAAGAGCGTCGTGCAGAGCTCGAAGCTGCATCTGCAGAAAAGCTTACGGCAGCTCAAGGTCGCGCAAAACTCATTGAAGCGATGAGTGAAATTAGTATCGTTGCCAATGCCAGTGAAGAAGGCAAACTGTTCGGTTCTGTCGGAACTCGTGAGATTGCTGATGCGGTAACGGCAGCTGGGCAAGAAATTGAAAAAGCTGAAGTGCTGTTGCCTGAAGGTGTGATTCGTGAAGTTGGCGAATACGACATCGATTTGCAGCTGCATGCAGATGTCACAACATCTGTTAAGTTGATTATTTCAGCCGAATAATTTTATTGGCGATCAGTAGGCCTGGCCTGCTTGATGGAGACCGGAATGACCTCAATGGTGATTCCGGTTTTTTTTTATCTGAACTAAAGGCTAGAATAGCTCGGCTCCGGCTCAGGAAAATAATTCCCGAGCCCAAGTTTAAGGCGGAAAGTTTGCATGACCTCTGAAGTTCGCGTCCGAACACGTATACGGCCTAAAAACGGGCGCAAGTTCATTCTGGTCGCCAACTCCAAAGGCGGCAGCGGAAAAAGCACATTGGCTACCAATTTGGCGGCGGCCTATGCACGACTGGGATTTGCTACCTCCCTGGTTGACTGTGATCAGCAGCGTTCATCGCTAGCCTGGATGGAAATGCGCCCGCCGATGGCACCACCAATAACCGCGGTTAGCGGTTGTGCTGAGGTCGGTGTGCCGCAGTTGGACTGGGCCCTGCGGGTTTCTCCAGACACAAGCCGGGTCATTGTCGATAGTCCTGTCGCTATGCGGGATCAGCGTTTATACGACACTTTGCAGAAGTTTGATGACATATTAGTGCCAGTATTGCCCTCTGCGGTAGATATACGGGCGACCACCGAATTTTTGAAAGAAGTTTATATATCGCCTGGCTTTCGCACCTCCAATAAAAGACTTTTTGTTATTGGCAATCGCGTGGATAAGCGCAATAAGTATTTTCATCAGTTAAGCCGATTTTTGAAGCGTATGGGTTCACATGAAGTGATGACTTTGCCAGACTCATACGTTTTTCTCCGCTGTGCCGATGAAGGTATTGGCGTGGCAGATCTGAATGACTCGGCACGCTATGAAGAAGCGCGTATGTCCATGCTAAAAATTATTAACGCGATAGAAACCAAGGTATGACTGAAAACGTGGTGAATATCTCCGGTTCTGAGTCCACGCCGCGACGAGGTTCCGGACCGTTGCCACATTCGCTGGAAGCGGAGGCGGCAGTTATTGGCGGGTTAATGCTAGCAGGCGATAAGGCGTATGACAGTATTGCCAGCCTGGTTCAGAGAGAAGATTTCTTTGATCCCCGACATCAGCAAATCTTCGATTCCCTGGGTCGTCTGGCTGAAGAACAGCAGCCCTATGATCCCATTACTATTTGTGACGAGCTTAATAGTCGCAAGCAGTTAAATCAGGCAGGAGGAGCCAACTATATCTCCGAGTTGGCGGCCAACACGCCCAGTGCGGCCAATATTGAAGCCTATGCCCGTATCGTTAGCGAGCAAGCTACCCTACGCAAATTGATCGGGGCAGCCAGTGAAATCATCAGCCTCAGTCATAACCCTGGCGGGGCCACAGCGGATTCCCTGCTGTCTTCTGCGGAGCAAAGTTTTCTGGAAATTTCAGAAGGCCGGCCTCGCGATAACGGTTTTATTAATGTAGATAATCTCTTAAAAGGTGCAATAGACCGAATTGAAGAGCTCTATGAGTCTGGCAACACCATTACCGGTGTCACGACAGGCTTTACGGATCTGGATGAAAAAACCTCGGGTTGGCAACGTGCAGACCTGATCATTATTGCGGCCCGCCCATCTATGGGAAAGACGGCACTGGCGTTAAACATGGTGGAATCAGCTTTGTTTTCTTCGGAAAAACCGGTGTTGGTTTTCAGCCTGGAAATGCCTGCTGAAGCACTGGTGATGCGTCTGCTTGCCTCAATTGGCAAAATTCAGCTCAAGCATATCCGCGATGGCAACCTTACCGGCGATGACTGGGACAAACTTGCCAAAGCCGCGGCAAAACTCAAGGGGCGAAAACTCTTTATTGATGATACGCCTGGGCTGACACCCACCGATGTTCGCGCCCGTGTTCGCCGTTTGGCGCGTGAGCAGGGTTCAAACCCGGCAATGGTGATGCTGGACTACCTTCAATTGATGACCACAGCCGGTCCCAGCGAAGGTAGGGTTCAGGAAATATCGGAAATTTCGCGATCCATGAAACAGGTAGCCCGGGAGTTTGATTGCCCGCTATTGGCGCTTTCCCAGCTCAATCGCGGAGTAGAGCAACGGCCTAATAAGCGACCAATGAACTCAGACCTAAGGGAGTCCGGGGCGATTGAGCAGGATGCAGATGTGATCGTATTTATCTATCGGGATGAATACTATAACGAAGACAGTCAGGACAAAGGTATTGCCGAGATTATTCTCGGCAAGCAGCGTAATGGTGAAATAGGTACAGTACGCTTGCAGTTCCAGGGCGAATACACTCGCTTCAATAATCTGGCGCCAGAATTTCGAGCTCCAGAACACGACTAATATTCTTTAATAAATCTTTTATGGCTCTTCAGGTAATTCGGGGTATCAGCCAACTGCGCTCTGTGTTGGATAAGCATCGCCAGACAGGCGAGCGCATAGTCTGTGTCCCTACCATGGGAAATCTGCACGAAGGCCACATGGCCTTAATTCAACTGGCACACAAGCATGGTGAAGTGGTCGTGGCCACCATCTTTGTCAATCCCCTGCAATTTGGCTTGAATGAGGATTGGGACCAGTATCCGCGTACCTTTGACTCTGATGTCGACAAACTCAATTCAGTAAATTGCCATTACTTGTTCTTTCCAACAGACGAGGAAATGTACCCCTTCGGTATGGATAACCAGACTCGGGTTTTTTGTCCTACGATGACCGACGTGCTTTGCGGGGCCAGCCGACCTGGGCACTTTGAAGGTGTGACCACTGTGGTGACCAAACTCTTTCATATTGCGGACCCGGATGTGGCTATTTTCGGTGAGAAAGACTGGCAGCAACTCGCCGTGATCCGTCGAATGGTTGCGGATCTATGTATGCGGGTCAAAATTGTGGGCGCGCCCATTGCTCGAGATCACGATGGTTTGGCGCTTAGCTCACGAAATGCGTTTATCAGTGAAGATGAGAGGCCGAAAGCCAATCAACTAAATAAATCCCTGAATTGGGCCAGAGAGCAAATTCTCTCAGGCAACAAAGATTATGGCCGCATAGAGGCACAGGCCAAACAACAGATCCTTGACGCCGGCTTTCGTCCAGATTACTTTTCTGTGTGCAATGCACAAAATTTAGCTCCAGCGCTGGACGAAGACACTGATTTGGCTATACTGGGCGCCCTTTTTACTGAGGGCGCGCGTCTCATAGACAACGTCCAGTTGAAAATCGAAAGGTAAGTACTTACTGATCATGTTGACCAATATGCTCAAGGCAAAACTTCATTTAGCAACGGTTACCCAAGCCGAGTTGCACTACGATGGTTCCTGTGCGATTGATGAAGACCTGATCGAAGCCGCAGGTATGCGCGAGTTCGAAGCGATTGATATTTACAATGTAAATAACGGAGAGCGATTTACGACCTACATCATAAAAGGTCAGCGCGGCTCAAAAATGATTTCCATGAATGGCGCAGCTGCTCGCAAAGTGCAAGTAGGCGACCGTGTCATCATTGCAACTTACGGCCAGTATTCAGAAGCAGAGCTGCAAAGCTTTAAGCCAAAATTGGTTTATCTGGACGAAAATAACAATATCACCAGAACCAACAAGACCATTCCCGTTCAGGCCGTTTAACGCTAGACGCTCGGCAATATTTCTTCAAAATCCCCATATATCTTTTCATTTCTCCCAATGTGGAATTCCCTTGAAGACGGGATTATTTTTTCTAATTTTCAGGGAGTACCTGACTTGCGCGCCAGCAAGCCAGCGGGCTTAATGTGTATACAATTCCATTTTTAGCATTCGACGTTTAATTAATGAGCCTGATTGACGATTTTATTAGCAAGCACCATCTTCCAGAGAGTTTTCGGGAAGTGGCGACTAACCATTACCTCCCCTTATGCCAGCAGGTTAAAAACTGGCGTTCAGAGAAAAAAAACAGCTCCAAAGAACCTCTGATACTTGGTATGAATGGCGCTCAAGGCACTGGAAAGTCAACATTGGCGGACTTTATTGCAGAAGTTCTCATCGACGAAGATGGTGCAGAAGTAGCGGTGCTGTCGATTGATGACTTTTACCTGAACCTGGAGGATCGCCAAAGGCTGGCCAAAGATATCCACCCACTTTTAACAACTCGAGGTGTCCCCGGGACACATGACCTCCCCTTGGCATTTAAAACCATGAATGCGCTGATAGCGGGTGAAGCTGGCGTGTCTCTCCCTCGTTTTGCCAAGTCTGTTGATGATCGGGCCCCGGAAGATGTCTGGCCGATCACGGATGGCCCGGTAGATGTGATTATTCTTGAAGGCTGGTGTGTTGGTTCGGTACCTGAAGAAGAGGCGTCACTTAAGGAGTCAATTAATGAGCTGGAGTCTGAGGAAGATCAGGCGGCCTATTGGCGAACGTACGTTAATGACTGTCTGAAAGGGGAATATCAGATCCTCTATGGTTTGCTCGATAAACTCATCTTATTAAAAGCACCCAATTTTGAATGTGTTTATAACTGGCGACTTGAGCAGGAACAGAAGTTGCGGGCTAAAGTGGGTCATGAAGCCTCGGGAATAATGAATGAAGTGCAAATCGCACGATTTATCCAGCATTATGAGCGGTTGACACGGCATAACCTTGCCGTACTTCCAGATGTCGCTGATCAGGTATTACTGCTTAAACCAGATCACAGTATTAGTGACAATAAATAATAACCACTGGGTTTGCCGCAACTTTGACAATGAAGCAGGTTACGGCTTAATCTCGCCGATCAGATTTTCAATAAGTTGAGTATTAGAATAAAAAAAGCTATGAAATTTCCACGTAAATCGATGTACAAAATATTCAGCCTGGGTTTGGTATTTACTCTTTCAGCATGTGCCCAGAGCCTTCAGGAACGGGTTTTACCAAACGACCCGGCTAATTATCGACTGGCCGAATCAGCTCATGATGGCGCTGGTCCGATGGACTTTACTGGAATCATCGGCAGTTCTGATGTGGCAAGTAATTTTCTTTATCTTCATGCAGGAATGATTCTTCCAAAAGGTGGTATCGGGCATCATTTCCATCACAGTATTGAGGAAATGTATGTTCTCCTCAGTGGTGAAGCAGAATTTACCGTTAATGGTCATACCTCTTTAATTGAAGCGCCTGTGATTGTTCCTAATAAGTTGGGGAGCTCGCACGGGCTGGTAAATACCACGGACGAGCCGCTTCGCTGGTTAAACTTCGCAGTTAGTGAAGTGAAGGGAAGGGGAGACGCATTTGACCTGGGCGATAATCGTGTCGGAGCGGATTTAGACCCTGTTCCGGTATTCGTCTATGGCCGGCTGGATAAGGAACCGAGCAGAAGATCCCTGTTTGAGCAGTCCGATGATGAAGTTAAGTATTTTCGGGTTCTGGGACCAGAAGTTTTCAGCACCAACTGGAACCATGTCGACCAAATTATTCTTCCTGAAGGAAGCGCAACGGATCCTCGCCAGCTAGAAGGCATAGAAGAAATTTATTACGTGATGGAAGGTTCCGGGGCTATTTCGGTGGATGGAGAAACAGCATCGGTTGAGATGGATGATGCATTCTCAATCTCTATGGGTGAGACAATTTCTGTTTCCAACAATGGTTCGGGTGATCTCAAGATCTTGATTATTGGCGTTAGGCAATAATCTGTAAGGCATAAATTTTTACCAACATATTATTAGAGCAAAAAAGCCATGAAACTTTCTCTTAATGCGCTGTGCGCAATATTTATTCTGGCAGTGTTTTTTACTTCGCCTGTCAGTGCACAAGAACTTGATGATCGAATAGTGCATCAGGATCCAGCAAACTACCGAGAGTCCCCTGCACACTTTGGGGCTGGCCCAATTCATTACACTGAGATGATTGGGCGTCGCGAGATGGCGACTAATTTTTTATATCTGCATGCAGGGCAAATTCCTGCCGGCGGCGGTATTGGCCATCATTTTCATCACAGTATTGAGGAAATGTATGTGCTTCTAAGTGGCGAAGCAGAATTCACCGTAAATGGCCATACCTCGGTGCTGAAAGCGCCTGTCGTGGTCCCCAATAAGCTTGGTAGCTCTCATGCTTTGGTAAATACCAGCGATGAGCCGCTTCGCTGGATGAACTTTGCTGTCAGTGAAGTGAAGGCAAAGGGTGATGCATTTGATCTAGTTGATAGTCGTGTTGACGCAAAGTTGGATCCCGTTCCAGTATTTGTGTATGGCCAATTGGACAAGAAATCGCGCAGAAGAGCGGTTTTCGAGCAGTCTGACGAGAATGTAGAGTATCAGCGAATACTTGGGCCTGAGGTTTTTAGTACTTCCTGGAATCATGTCGACCAGATAGTAATTCCTCGTGGGGATTCGACGGACTCTCGCAGGCTCGAGGGTATGGAAGAAGTGTATTACGTAATGGAAGGTTCCGGCTCAGTTACCATTGATGGCGAAACTGCCTCGGTGGAAATGGACGATGCCTTTCCTGTTTTCGTGGATGAGACTATTTCTTTTGCCAATACAGGCACAGCTGACCTCAAAGTTTTGGTTATCGGCATCAGGCATGAAACGAAATTACAATCCCCAGCCATTGTGCTGCAAATGGATTTTGTTGTTCCTGAAGAAAACCAGGCAGCTTTCGAGGAAATGTATCACTCGATCTATGTGCCGGCCATGAAGGTTCAGGAAGGTTACCTAGGCTCCAAGCTATTGCGTTTGTATCCGCAAGAAGTGGCAGATCGCATAAAGGCTATACCTACTGAATTTAATTATCAGATCCAGATCTCTTACGACACTGAAGAGAATCGTCGCAGCTGGGAACTGAGTCCAGAGCATGACATTGCCTGGCCAGCGGCCACTAGTCTGGTGGATGAGTTCAAATGGCGTGGATATGAAGTTCAAGGGAGTAATACAAATTAATTGCTGAAAGTCATTTGATAGATACAAAAAGGCCCGCTTTAAAGCGGGCCTTTTTGTATAGAGTTAAAAGAGTCTTCTTAAATACAAATACTAATTGCAAGCTAAATCAAAGTTTCGGGTGGGATCTTTCCTTAGCTTTGTTACCCTGTAGATGCAGGAAATCTTCGTCGTAATTGGCGCACTCTCTGGCTAAAATAGCCTGCTTTCGAGTTATTCCCCAGCGGTATCCGCCAAGCTCCCCGCTTTGTCTAAGTACCCTGTGACAGGGAATGATTAGTCCTACCGGATTGGCCCCTATGGCCGTACCGACGGCACAGACAGCCTTTGGCTTGCCTGCAGCTTCTGCAATATCCGTATAGGAAGCTACCATTCCAGGCGGGATTTTGAGCAGAGCGCGCCATACGCTAAGTTGGAAATTGGTTCCCCGAACCCAAAGAGAGATTGGCAGGCCATCCGCTGCTGTTTTCGCAAATAATTGATGAGCAACAGAAGAGGTTTCCCCAAGTGCTTCCCTAAATTCTGCATTGCGCCAAAGCTTTCGGAGCTGCTGAAGAGGTTCTTCAGCTGCCCCAGGCTCGATAAAGTCCAGCTGGCAAATTCCTTTGTCTGTTAACGCGATAAATATCTGACCGTAAGGCGTTGGATGATAACCATAGTTGATACATAGCCCTTGCCCCCTGGTGCGGAATTCCGAAGGAGTAACTGCTTCAATCTGGACAAAATGATCATACAGGCGAGAGCCGCTACTCAGACCAAGCTCATAGCTGGTTTCCAATGATGAGAATTGGTTCTGGCGCAATAGGGTTTTTGCGTTCTCAAGGGTAAGTATCTGCAAGTAGCGTTTTGGGGTGACTCCTGCCCAAAGACTAAAAAGGCGCTGAAAATGATATTCGCTCAAATGAATCTCGGCGGCGATTTCAGCAAGCGAGGGCTGGTTGCCTATGTTGGTGCGGATGAATTCTATGGCCTTGGCAATTCGTTCGTAGTCAGACATGTGATTCTAAATACTTATTATTGGAGCCATTTTAGGATTCGGCTTGAGGCGTGGCGAGCCGAATCTTGCGGTTATCTATTCAGGAATTACTGGTCAGGCTTTGGCCAAAATCTGGTCGAGCTTATTGGCAAATGCTTGCCTGTCGGTCAGGTCAAATGGAGGTGCACCCCCTGTTTGCACCCCGGTTGAGCGAAGCTGATCCATGAAATCGCGCATATTCAAGCGCGCACCGATATTGTTTTTGGTGTACAACTCACCTCTGGGGCTAAGGGCTTGGGCGCCTTTTTCAATGACTTCTGCAGCTAGTGGTATATCGGCGGTGATTACCAAATCGGCAGTTTCGACGCGCTTAACGATTTCGTTGTCAGCGACATCAAATCCTTGAGGCACCTGAATTGACTGAATAAATTTGGACTTGGGAACACTGATATATTGGTTTGCAATCAGGGTGACCTGAATTTCGCGACGCTGCGCCGCCCGGAAAAGAATTTCTTTCACGGGTACCGGGCAGGCATCGGCATCGACATAGATTTTCAGGAGGCGAGCGCTCCAATCGCTTGCATTAATTCGTCTTTATAAGATGCGTCTGTCAGTTCATTGGCTTCCGAATCGAAATGGTCGTTAAAGTTAGGTATCGACAGGTGGGCCTTAATTTCTGTACCAAAGCGGGGAAATGAATTTAGGGCAATTTCCATGACTGTGGCGCCGCCGAGGCCGCCGGGCGAGGTGGACAGTAGGATCATGGGGGTGTTCTGGAAAACCTGTTTTTCAATACGTGTGCACCAGTCGAACAGGTTTTTCCATGCAGCAGGAAAATTACCATTGTGCTCCGCTGTGGAAACCACCAGAAAATCGGCGCTGGCGATTTTGGCCAGAAAATCTTTGGCTGGCTCCGCCTGACCAATTTCTGCTTCACGGTCAACACTGAATAGTGGGATTTCATAATCATTGAGATCCAAAACCTCAATGTCTGCTCCATCGAAAAGCCCAGCCACATAGGCGGCCAGTTTTTTGTTAATGGAATTTTTGCTGTTACTGGTAGAAAAAGCGACGATTTTCAAAATAATTCCTCGGTATTGAAACGGTGATACATAGTTACGGATCAAATAGCGAATGGGTTTTTTGGTAGGTAAAAAAACTAGTATTGGCTTTGTGGCATATGTACGACGAGGCCATCAAGATCATCAGTGACCTCAATCTGGCAAGACAGCCGACTGTTGTCCTGCATCTCTGAGGACATTTCCAGCATCAGCTTCTCTTCATCAGACGCCGGGCCGGTTTTTTCAAACCATGCGTCTTCGACAATGCAGTGGCAGGTTGCACATGCACAGGCGCCACCACATTCACCAATGATGCCATCGATCATGTTGTCCACGGCACCTTGCATCACGCTGTCGCCGACAGGTACGTCCGCTTCGAAGGCATTGCCCTTGTGATCAATATAGGTAATAAGCGGCATGAAAAATCTCCTGATGATAGTTAGCGATTAATAGATTTCGATTATTCGATGAGCTCGAGCAACTGTTTTACGCCCAGATTATCGTCGGCCAATTCTTCCGGGCTTGGGTTTATGCCATTTTTTAGCATTTGTTGCGCAAGCCGAAATTCCTGAGGGCGATTTACACAGTCTGCAGCGACCAGTTTGCCGTTTAAAAAATACCATGCAACAAAACTGCGAGAATTGTCTATGTCTCCCCGGATAACCATCTGGTCATAGTCATCATTTAGCCCGGCCATCTGCAATTTGATATCGTACTGGTCAGACCAAAACCAGGGAACTACTGCATAGGGTTTGATTTTACCGCACATGGTTGCGGCGGCACTCATGGCTTGCTCCGAAGCATTGGGTACTGACTCCAATCGTAAGAATCGGTTATATATGCTGCTTGGGTGCTTGGCACAGTCGCCGACAGCAACAATATCCCGGTCTTCCTCCGAAGCGCAAAATTCGTCAACAATAATACCGTCATCGACGGGAAGTCCGCAGGCTTCGGCTAATTCTGTATTGGGGGTAACACCTATGCCAATAATCACCAGATCCGCCAGAAAGCGTTTGCCACTGGCACAGATAACACTCTCAACCTGTTTGTCACCTTCAAAAGAATCCGGTTTCTCCCGAGTATGAATCTGGATCCCTTCCTGCGAATGAAGGCGCGTAAAAAAATCCGAGACTGGTCCGGCGGTCACACGTCTTAGCACGCGGCTAGAATGAACCAATACATCAACCGCCATTCCCATTTTTCGCAAGAGCGCGGCAGTCTCAAGGCCAATATAGCCGCCACCGATAATCACGGCTCTACCGCCATGTTTGATGTCCTTCTTGATGGCTTCAGCATCAGATAGGTTGCGCAGATAATGAATGCCCGACAAGTCGGAGCCAGCAATCGCCAATTTTTTTACCCGGGCCCCTGTGCACAGCGCCAGCTTGTCGTATTTCAGCCGCTCGCCATTTCCCAGGACTACAGATTTAGTCGCTCGATCGATGAATTCGACATGAGTTTCTAGCAACCATTTAACATTCAGCTTTTCATAAACGGCCGGTTTCCTGATTAACAGGTTCTCAGGCGTTTTTTCACCACTGAGGTAGGTTTTGGAAAGTGGTGGGCGGTGGTAGGGAAGTTGCTTTTCGTCTGAAATGACAAGAATACGACCAATCCAACCCTCTTGGCGTAAACTCGCAATAAGCTGCGAGGCAGCGTGGCTGCCGCCGATAATCACTGCGATTGAGTCGGAATTCATGGCTGGACTTGATTGTCTGAAGTTTTGAGGCGGAAAGGTTAACCTAGTGTGGATAGCCAGACGAGCCGAATAAGGTAAAAATATTTTAAAGTTTGTATTGATCCCGGGGTAGGAATCATTGCCCCTCCAATCAACATGTGATTACCTTCGATACAGAAAATTTAGTCTATAGGGAGGGCAGAGATGTCGGAGCAAAAGTTTTACCAGGTGCCTGCAGCGTTGGCCGATAGTGCCTATATAAATCCTGTTCAGTACGAGCGTCTCTACAAGGAATCTATCGAGCAACCTGAACACTTCTGGTCACGCCATGCACAGGAATTTCTGACCTGGAGCAAGGATTTTGAGCAGGTGTTTGATTTTGATTTTGCCGAGGGTCGGGCCAATTGGTTTTCAGGAGGACAGCTAAACGTTTGTGTGAATTGTGTTGATCGTCATTTGGATCAGCGGGCAGACCAGGTAGCAATTGTTTGGGAGGGGGATGACCCAGCGGATAGCAAGGAAATAACCTTCGCCGAGTTACACAAAGAAGTCAGTCGCCTGGGGAATGTTCTGCGCGAGCAGGGTGTGAAAAAAGGTGATCGGGTCTGTATTTATATGCCGATGATTCCGGAGGCTGCCTATGCCATGCTCGCCTGTGCACGTATTGGGGCCGTCCATTCTGTTGTTTTTGGAGGCTTTTCTCCCAACTCGTTGTCAGACCGCATCCTGGATTCCGATTGTCAGGTAGTTATTACTTCGGATGAAGGTGTGCGTGGTGGCAAAGTCATTCCACTAAAAGAAAATACAGACAAGGCGCTTAAGAATTGCCCCAATGTGCGCGCATGCCTGGTAGTGAAGCGAACCGGAAGCGACATTAATTGGGTTGAAGGCCGCGATCTCTGGTATCACGACCAGATAGAGCGTGTCAGTGATGAATGTGAACCGGAAGCCATGGATGCAGAAGACCCTCTCTTCATCCTCTATACCTCCGGTTCTACGGGAAAGCCCAAAGGCGTACTGCATACAAGCGCCGGCTATCTGCTGCAATCGGCTATGACTTTCAAGTACGTATTCGACTACAAGGATGGCGAAACCTACTGGTGTACTGCGGATGTTGGCTGGATAACCGGGCATTCTTATATTATTTACGGGCCTCTGGCAGTAGCGGCGAAAACCCTGATGTTTGAAGGTGTTCCAACCTATCCGGATGCCAGTCGTTGCTGGCAAATTTGTGACAAGCATAATGTTGCCCAGTTCTATACGGCGCCGACTGCCCTGCGAGCACTGATGGGGCAGGGCAACGAATACGTCTCGAAAACCTCACGCGGGTCTCTTCGTATCCTGGGTACTGTGGGTGAGCCCATCAATCCTGAGGCTTGGGAGTGGTACTACCACGTGGTGGGCGAAGAACGCTGTCCGATCGTTGACACCTGGTGGCAAACCGAAACTGGTGCCCATATGCTCACTCCGTTGCCGGGGGCGACAGGCTTAAAACCGGGCTCGGCCACAAAACCTTTCTTTGGTGTGCAGCCAGCTTTGTTGGATGAAAACGGCAATGAAATTAAGGGTGAAGGTGCCGGTGCCCTTTGTATCAAATACAGCTGGCCGAGTCAGATCCGTACAGTATTTGGTGATCATCAGCGCATGGTTGATACCTACTTTTCCACCTACAAGGGTTATTACTTCTCCGGCGATGGCGCCCGACGAGACGCCGACGGTTATTACTGGATTACCGGTCGTATGGATGATGTGCTTAACGTCAGTGGCCATCGAATGGGGACGGCAGAGGTAGAAAGTGCCTTGGTATTACATGAGAAGGTAGCTGAGGCCGCCGTGGTGGGATTCCCTCATGATATTAAAGGGCAGGGTATCTACGCCTACGTTACCCTGATGTCCGGGCAGGAGCCCAGTGACGATCTAATGAAAGAGCTGATCGCTTTATGTGTTGATGAAATTGGCCCCATAGCCAAGCCGGATGCTATCCAGTGGGCCCCGGGTTTACCAAAAACCCGTTCGGGTAAAATCATGCGTCGCATCCTGCGGAAGATTGCCTGCAATGATCTGGACACACTGGGCGACACATCCACCCTGGCAGACCCGGCAGTTGTGGATGAGCTCATTGAAAACAGAGTGAGTAAATAAAGCTGCGGTGGATTGAATTTACAAATCCAGTTTTTTTCGCAGAGCCGCTACCTTGCTTAAGCCTTCCTTCTTTGAAAGGCCGTCTTCTTTAACTGATTGCCCCTGATCTTCGATCTGGGGTAAATCAATCTGTTGCCCACGACTGATTTCACCCAGCACTGTTTGGTAATTATTGCGGAAGACAGACAGGGCGTACTGTTCCGGAGTGGTGGATAAAAAATACCAATCCGATCGACGCCCCGCTTCATAGACTGCCGGGTGTGACCAATCGTGTTTGGCCTTGGGGCTAGGGGCGTTACAGGCTTCAACATAGGCTTGGTGTACATCGGGTGCCCGACAATCCTGTTCAGCACAGCGTGACAGCATTTGGTGGAGGGTTGGCAGGTATTCCTGTTCTTCGATAATGCGTTTTGTAGCTGCCAGCACTGTAGACGCGCTGTAGTTTTTTAAACTTTCAAACCAGAGTTTTTTTGCCTGATTTAGCAGCTCTCGGTCATCAGAGTAGGCTTTGTAAAACTGGTTGTGGAAATTAATACGAAATAGGGTGAACACCTGGTTGATGGTTTCAACCAGATCCTCGCGGCTATTACTATTCGCGGCGGGCTTAGGTTGCCCAGCTTCTGTCAGAGAGGTCTTCGACAATGCTTCGGTCTCTTAAGGAGTTTTCAGACAGATTACGCTGTTGCCATTGCCTTTTGGCAAATTGCAGAAACAGGGTATTCCATGAAGGGCGCAATTCGTTGCGGTCGCGCCAGTACATTACAAATTCGGGAACCAGGTCGCGAGCAAAATCGAGGTCAATCCTGGCAATTCGCAAGACATCATAAACGTCATCGCTTGGTTGCCAGTCCGATGTCATGACCGTAGGACGACTTTCGTTTTTAAGTGTGTGCTGGAATTCGGCCCACTGGCGTTTTACATGATTAATAAATCGTGCATTCCAGGTATTACACTGATCACCTTTCTCCGACCAGTAAAGGATAAATTCGGGGATGGCATCTTCAATAAAGTTGCGGTGAATACCCGCCTGAATTTCCAGAATTTCAAGGCAATCGGTGGAAGGACGCCACTCACGGTTCATTGATTCGGGTTCATTCTCGCGGGTTTGTTCCCAGGTAGGAGTCTCAGGCTTTCGAGCCTGGCTTTGACGTGCCTCAAAATCGCGCCACTTTCGCAGGACATGGCTGACAAAACGATTACCCCAAGAGTGCCTCGCTTCTGCTCGTTCACTCCAGTAATGCACAAACTCAGCTATTTGATCATGTGAAAAGTGGTTGGGGACACCCTGTTGCGCCAGCAAACGCAGGGCGTTGTCGTCAGGTTGCCAACTTGGTGCCATAGCACCTGCATGAGAGGCAGATCCTTTATTTGCCGGCTGGGCTGTGACATGGCGAGTAGAAAGGCTGTCTTCATTAAATGCATAGCGAATTTCGCCGGACTCACTAAGGGGCGCAGAGCTCATCAGGACGACACCTTGCTGACGAAGATTCTCGGCAGCCCTTTGAATATCCGAGGCCTTCCAAAAAGGTAGCAGTGCCGTCAATTGCTCTGATTTCAGGGTGTGCCACTGATAGCGACCGCTGACTTCTGATTCAGCAATTACCCGTTGGTCACTGAGACACTGCAGCAGGATAGCTTCTTCCAAACCCAGAGTGCTGGCCAGTTCAACAGAAAAAGCGATTTGGCGGCTGGGTATAAGAAAGGACATAGGACAAATATTTCGATTGATTCAAAACAGAATAAAGGAGACTGCATGCTACACTTTGCCAACTGTCTTGGCACTATCTTGTGTAACAAGATGCTTGCCAAAATCCAAACTTGTACCAATTGAAATGGCTAAAACCAAAACTGCTTTCGTTTGTACAGACTGTGGCGCCGACTATAGTAAATGGGCGGGTCAGTGCACGGCATGCCAGGCCTGGAATACCATTTCCGAGGTGCGCCTAGGTTCAGGCAAACGTTCGGTAAGTCATACTCGTTCTGGTTACGCGGGCGCAGCCAATAGTCGTGCACAGGTTTTATCCGATGTTGAATTTACGGAGCTGGAGCGCCGGAAAACTGGCTTTGCTGAGCTGGATAGAGTCTTGGGTGGAGGTCTGGTTCCAGGTTCAAGCATCCTCATCGGTGGCGATCCGGGGGCGGGTAAAAGCACATTGCTTTTACAGGTAATGTGCGCACTTTCCGAGCAGGCGGAAACGCTTTACGTGACTGGCGAGGAATCACCACAGCAAGTTGCCATGCGAGCCAGACGACTGGGTTTAAAAACAGACAAGCTTAAAATCCTTGCCGAAACCTCGCTTGAAAGCTTGATGGCGCAGGTTGAAAACGATCGACCAGCAATCATAGTGGTCGACTCCATACAGGTTATGTATCGCGAAGATATTACGTCGGCGCCGGGGAGCGTGAGTCAGGTGCGCGAATGTGCTGCAGACCTTGTTCTTTTCGCCAAGCAGACGGAAACCGTCTTGTTTTTGGTCGGCCACGTGACGAAAGAGGGTAATCTTGCTGGTCCGCGCGTTCTGGAACACATGATCGATTGCTCCCTAATGTTGGATAGTTCCAGCGACTCTCGATATCGCATGCTGCGAAGCCAGAAAAACCGTTTTGGCGCCGTCAACGAGCTGGGTGTTTTCGCCATGGCAGATACTGGTCTTAAAGAAGTCAGTAATCCCTCTGCCATTTTTCTAACCCGGGCGGAAGAAGAATCACCGGGAAGTCTGGTCACTGTGATTTGGGAGGGTACTCGCCCACTGTTAGTCGAGCTACAGGCACTGGTTGATGACACTCACTACAATAGCCCGCGAAGAGTGGTAGTGGGACTAGACCAGAATCGTCTGGCCATGCTTCTGGCCGCTTTGCATCGCCATGCAGGAATCGCACTTTCTGATCAGGATGTCTTTGCCAATGTTGTGGGCGGCGTGAAAGTTACCGATACCAGCGCAGACGTGCCGCTCTTGCTAGCAGCACTTTCAAGCTTGCGAAGCAGGGCTTTGCCCAAGGATTTGGTGGCATTTGGGGAAGTTGGTCTGACAGGTGAAATTCGTCCTGTTGCCAATGGCCAGGAGCGCATACGTGCCGCTGCCATGCATGGGTTCAGGCGAGCGATTGTGCCCCTGGCGAATAAGCCGAAAAAAGCCATAGAGGGAATTGAGGTGATAGGCGTTAAAAGTCTGTCGGAAGCACTGGATGCCACGTAAACGTTATTGCAATAAAAAAAGGGAGCCAGTTGGCTCCCTTTTTTATTCCTTTTATCACTGGGTAGTTTAGTGGTTATAACCACTTTCATTGTGTTGGGTTAAGTCTAGCCCTTGGGTTTCTTCTTCCTCATTAACTCGAAGCGGCGTTAAGAGGCCGACGACTTTCAGGATGATAAAGGTCACTAAGGCCGTGTAAACCAAGGTTGAGATAACGCCAATGGCCTGAACACCGAACTGGCTGCCCATTGCCATGCCTTCGTTGTATCCCTGCCCACTGAAAATGCCCAGTTGGTCGGAAGCAAAAACAGCGGCAAGCAACGTGCCAAGAATGCCACCCACGCCGTGAACCGGAAATACGTCCAGTGAGTCATCAATCCGCAGCTTAAGTTTGATGGTTTGGGTGGCAAAGAAACAAATAACGCCAGCCAGCAAGCCAATAACCAAGGCTCCGCCAGGGCCTACAAAACCCGATGCGGGGGTGATGGTTCCCAGGCCGGCAACCATACCGGTCACGATGCCCAAAACGGAGGGTTTCCCGAACTTGATCCATTCAACGGCCATCCAGGCAAGTGAGCCAGCGGCGGCGGATATATGAGTGACTAAAATAGCCATGCCTGCGTCGCCATTGGCCGCCAGAGCAGAGCCCCCATTAAAGCCAAACCAGCCGACCCAGAGCATGCCTGCGCCAGCAACGGTAATTGGTAGGCTGTGAGGAACCATATGTGGACTTGGGAAGCCAGATCTATTGCCGATTACTACAGCAGCAACCAGGGCGCCTACACCAGCAGTGATGTGAACCACGGTGCCGCCGGCGAAATCCAGCAATCCCATCTCGCCGAGCCAGCCACCACCCCAGACCCAATGACAAATTGGGGCATAAACCAGAATTAGCCATAGGATACTAAACAGGCACATTGCCGAGAAGCGCATGCGTTCAGCAAATCCACCGACAATCAGGGCGGGAGTGATAATGGCGAAGGTCATTTGGAACATGGCAAACACAGACTCGGGAATATCTCCTGAGAGTGTGTTTTCTCCGATTCCGGAAAAGAGAAAATTAGATAAGTTACCAATGTAAGCGTTGGCGCTGCCCCCATCTCCAAAGGCAAGGCTATAACCTGCAACAAGCCAAACAAGGGAAGCGATGCAGGTGATTGCAAAACATTGCATGAGCACCGAGAGCACATTCTTGCTTCGCACCAGGCCACTGTAAAAAAGGGAAAGCCCCGGAATGGTCATAAAAAGCACCAGGGCTGTCGACGTCATAATCCAGGCGGTATTTGAGCCATCCAGTTCTTGTGCAACCAGAACTGAAGGAAACAGCAAGGTGAGTGACCCTGTTACAGCCACCAGATGTTTAAGATTCATTGTTCCCCTCCTCAGGGCGGGAATACTACCCCCGTTGGCAGTGTTCCCTTTTGTTATTTGTATTTTCAGGAATAGCAGAAATCACCATCTTTGTGCTGGCGCACTGCTAACGTGCAGAAAAATGAATCAAAATGGGGCGTTAGTCAAATATACCTTTAAATTGTGAAGTGTTAACTATTGTTAGCGATCCAAGCCTTTGCTTTCTATTCCTTACATCCCTTTGTATGCTTGCGCCATTAGGGAAGGAAGTTTTATGAAGTTCGTCTTAAACCTGCTTGCTATTATGCTACTGCTCTCTGGCTGTGTTTCCCCGAGCCCGGATACGGCTGCCAGCAACCAATCCGCGTCTGCAACTGCAAGTCAGGACGATTCTTCTGCGGAAACCGGAAATAACAATGAGCGTCTCTACGCAAGAGAGCTGATACTCGAGGAAGAAATGATTCTTCCGCAGTCGGTTTCAGCCTCTTCAGCCGAACCTGACCCAGCAAGAAATACGGAAGCGCAGGATTCGCCGGTTGCCATTGATCTGTACAACACCTTCACCCTTCAGCTAGTCGCCATGCCATCTACCGAGTCTGCCATTGGCTACGCCCGGCAATACGGTATTGATCCGGAGCATGCTGGTGTGGCGCGTATACTGAGTCATGGGGAAATCTACTTCATACTTGCCTACGGAGTGTATTCAACACGAGCACAGGCAGAGAACGCCAGTGAGGAACTTCAGCAAATGGGCGTTCCGGAGCCATGGATACGTCGCCTTGGCACGATAGAGCGGCTCTCCTTGGAAGCAGATGCACTCTACCCTAGGCCATGATCCCCAAGATTCAATGTATTAAGTTCGGGCTTGTTTTGAGCCTGTTTTTGGCTTTTTCGGTTTTTGCTGAGTCGAAAACGGGCAGGTTACTGGACGAACTGGATTTAAGAAGTTCCCAGCGGGCAGAGATCAATGCGGTGCTTATAGGGGGAATGCAGTCACTGGAGGTGATCAATAAGGAAATTCTCAAACAGGAGCAATCGAAATTGATGGCTAAAGACAACGCAGAGCTAGAGCATATGTATATGGCTTTGCTAGAGCAGCGCTTGCGGTTGGTGCAAAAAATGGCTTCAGATATTCTCTCTGTGCTTGATGCAGAGCAGTTACAAAAGTTTGATTTTGGCCATCTCATCGAGAGCCTGCCACAAGATGTGGGTGATACAGAAACCTGGGAACAGGAAATCTAAAAAATAAAAGGTCAGGGGAAATGAAAAATTTAGCTCGATTTCTAGTGCTTTGCACCTATTTTTTGCTGTCTGCGTGTGCTTCCAACAGTTACTCCGAACTTTACGATTTTTATCCTGTTGAAACAAATACTGACAGCAAACGCTTTCGTTATGAGTTTATTCTAGGCACTGGAAGCGCAGCTAATAGCTCGCGAGAAGCCCCACATCGAGGTTTTGTTGTAAGTTTTGATGATATGCGGGAAGAGCTGGAAAAATATATGGACGAAAATCCATATTGCACCCAAGGCTACTTTGTCTACGACGAAATATTTGATGGGAACAAGTACACATTGCTTGGCGAATGCCAGGAGTCTAAATAAATGACAGAAAAAAAGGCGCACATTCTGTTGGTGGATGATGATACAGCACTGACGGGTTTGTTGGACGAGTACCTGTCCCAACAGGATTTTTCTGTTGTAACAGCGGCCAATGCAATGAAAGCCACCGAGATCCTGGAGCAAGACAACCAGATAAACCTAATTGTGCTGGATATCATGATGCCGGGTATGAGCGGTCTGGAATTGCTTTCAGTCATCCGGGCTCGCTGGCAAATTCCTGTCATCATGCTGACAGGCAGAGGGGAAGACATTGACCGTATTCTCGGCCTGGAAATGGGCGCAGACGACTATTTGGCAAAGCCCTGTAACCCGCGAGAGTTGGCAGCTCGCATTCGTGCAGTTTTGCGTCGATCAGCCGGCGAGGCCACAAGTGCACCGGAAACGACTGATATTGAGATCGGCAGTGTCACACTTCGGCCGGGCTCTAGATCTGTAACGATCAATGGTGAGCGCGTGGCGTTTACTACGGCGGAGTTTGATGTGCTCTGTGAATTAATGAAGGATGCCGGCAATGTCGTTAGCCGCGAGCACTTGACCCAGGTCGTGTTGCATCGAGAATTATCACCCTACGATCGCAGCATTGATGTGCATGTCAGTCGCGTGCGAAATGCCCTGAGACAGTCTTTACCCGACAAGGAAATGATCGTCACCATACGTGGCGTCGGTTACCAGTTTGTTCGCAGTTCATGACCTGATTTGCTAATCAACTCATGGAGTTTGTGCGCTGAATATTTCCCGGATAAAAATCGCCAGATCGCTTTTTTGGAAAGTTTTCCTGATCATCTGGATCACCAATATGCTGCTGATCTCGGCCGGTGCCCTGATGATCCGCTTGGAGTATATCGAACGCTATAAGCGTATGGTCGATGATGCGCGTATACATGGGCTGACGGAATATATCGTTTCACGGTATGAGGCGGGCATGGATACCCGTGATTTTCGCCGCTCAAGTGAACGGCGCGGACGCTTTCCCCGTATTGTGATTAGAGACATGGATACGGCGCTAATCGTCTTTAGTTCACGACGGGATGCTGAGAATTTTTCCGGGGATATTTATTGGGATTATGTCTCCCCGGCCAGCGGGCACTATCGGGTTTACATTGAGAAAGATCCGTTTTTCGAATATGAAGAGCCTGGGTTTCCACTGGCATTGGCGGCACTTGCCTCTGCCATAACTGCCATCTTTAGCCTGTTGCTAACCTATCTGATTACCCGGCCAATTCTAAAGCTGAGAGAACATGTAGAGGGACTGGGTTCTGACCTGTCAGTGCCGCTGGAAAAGCGATTGCTTGAGCGACAAGATGAATTCGGCGAGTTGGCACGATCAGTTGATGATATGTCGATTCGTATTCGCGACTTGATAGATTCCAAACAGCAATTATTTTTTGATATATCCCACGAATTACGTGCTCCATTGGCTCGAATGCAAGTTGCCGCAGAGATTGTCAGGGATCGGTCAGAAAAAAATGGTGAGGATCTGGTTATCAACGACCGGGTGGATCGTGAAATCAGGGCCCTTGACCAACTAATTACCGAGTTAATGAGTTATATCAAGGAAGACTACACCCAACTCTCCACTGAAGAGACGAATCTCTGCGTTTTGGTGGAAGCCCTGATAGAGGATCAGGACTTTTCAAGTTCAAGCCATAAATTGAGCTTTCGTTGTGAGCACCCCGATTTAAATATCCTCTCGAAGCCGGTATTGCTGGAACGGGCGATACGAAACCTGTTGGAAAATGCAATTAAGTATTCCCCAGAAGATTCGCCGGTTGAGATTGAAGTAAAAGACACCGATGAGGGATATTCTATTTGTGTTTTGGATGCTGGCCCCGGTATTCCTGATGACCAACTGGCAAAAGTAATTGAGCCTTTCACACGCTTACACCCGGAAAGTATTGAGGGCATTGGGTTGGGGCTAAGTATTGTGGTTCGTGCCGTTGAGGAGCTCGGGGGAAAGCTGGAGCTCACTAATCGTGAAAACGGTGGGTTAAGCGCTTGTATTCTTCTGCCCAAATAAAACCGTCTTTAGACCAAACCAAAACAGGCTTTTAAGGAAAATTATAAAGAAAGGGGCATTATTCATGCCCCAACGCTTTAGCCGATTCGACGATAAGTACGCCTCTTGGGCTGGGCATCCTGACCTTTCCGCTTGATCAAATCTTCATGGTACTCGGTAAAGTTCCCATCGAAGAATTCCACATTGCCATCGTCTTCGTAGGCCAGGATGTGGGTGGCGATGCGATCCAAAAACCAGCGATCATGCGAGATCACCATGGCGCATCCCGGGAAGCTTAGTAAAGCTTCTTCCAGGGCGCGCAGTGTTTCCACATCCAGGTCATTGGAGGGTTCATCAAGAAGTAACAGGTTTGCTCCCTGTTTAAGGGTATTGGCCAAATGCAGTCGCCCGCGTTCACCACCGGACAAATCACCAACGCGTTTTTGTTGATCAGAACCTTTAAAGTTAAAACGGCCAACGTAGGCACGTGAACTGACTTCGTAATTCCCAATCGTCAGCATATCGGCACCTCCACAGACGGCCTCCCAGACAGATTTTCCGTCTTCGAGGCTCTCGCGACTTTGCTCAACAAACGCCAGTTTTACGGTTTCGCCAATGCGGATATCACCACTGTCTGGTTGTTCTTCGCCGCTGATCAGTTTAAATAGGGTCGATTTGCCCGCACCGTTTGCGCCAATAATGCCGACAATGGCCCCGGGAGGAATCTGGAAGCTGACATCATTGAACAGCTCGTGCCCCTCAAACGATTTGCCAACATTGTTGAATTCCACGACCAGGTCGCCAAGTCGTGGACCGGGGGGAATATAAATCTCATTGGTCTCGTTGCGCTTTTGGAATTCCTGCGAATTCAATTCGTCGAAGCGTGCCAGTCGAGCCTTGCTTTTTGCCTGTCGGCCCTTGGGATTGGAGCGAACCCATTCAAGCTCCTGTTTGATCGCTTTTTGTCGGGCCGCTTCTGTACGCTCCTCGTGTTCCAGTCTGGCTCCTTTGGTTTCCAACCAGGTACTGTAGTTACCTTCATAGGGAATGCCGTGACCGCGATCCAGCTCCAGAATCCAGCCGGCCACATTATCCAGAAAGTAGCGATCGTGGGTTACTGCGACCACAGTGCCATCGAAATCAGCGAGAAACTGTTCCAGCCAGTAAACAGATTCGGCATCAAGGTGGTTAGTAGGCTCGTCGAGCAACAGCATGTCTGGTCGCGACAATAATAATTTGCACAGGGCTACTCGACGTTTTTCACCCCCGGACAGGTTGGCAACCTTGGCATCCCAGTCTGGTAGTCGCAGTGAGTCAGCGGCTCGCTCCAGGGTGTTTTCAAGATTATGGGCATCCCAGGTCTGGATAACAGCTTCCAGTTTTTCCTGTTTCTTCGCCAGTGCGTCAAAGTCTGCATCAGGTTCGGCATAGGCGGCGTAAACCTCGTTCAGGCCGTTGATGGCATCCAGTGGCTCGCGCAATCCATCTTCAACGTTTTCTTTTACCGTGCGCTCCCCATCTAGCTCCGGTTCTTGCGGAAGGTAGCCAACCTTGATGTCTGGCATGGGTCGCGCTTCGCCGACAATGTCGGTATCGATGCCGGCCATTATTTTTAGCAGGGTAGATTTGCCCGCGCCGTTTAAACCCAGAACACCAATTTTTGCACCGGGGAAAAATGACAGGGAAATGTCTTTCAGGATTTCGCGTTTAGGCGGAACGATTTTGCCTACGCGGTTCATTGTATAAACGTATTGAGCCATGTAATGGATAACCGAAAACAGTTGAGTTTGCAGGGGCGGGAGCCTAGTTGATGCCCGGCAGGTTTGCAATCAGGCTACAAAGTATTTTCCCGGTTTTTCCATGGCTATTTTAACTCGGAAAACGAGGGGCTTTGATGTAGAATGCCGCGCTTTCCATACCCTTGGTAACAGCGACCGATTTGGATCTTTCCCAGAGCCCAAATCACCTACCCATTAAAGGCCATCAAATGTTCGATAAATCTCTCTCTATCTCCAGTTATGACCCTGAAGTTGCGCAGGCTATTGCACAAGAGACTGTGCGTCAGGAAGAGCACATTGAGCTCATCGCTTCTGAAAACTACTGCAGCCCTATGGTAATGGCGGCTCAGGGCAGTTCACTGACGAATAAATACGCTGAAGGATATCCCCACAAGCGTTATTACGGCGGTTGTGAGTTCGTCGATAAGACAGAAGAACTGGCCATAGAGCGAGTGAAACAGCTTTTTGGGGCAGGTTTTGCCAACGTGCAGCCGCATTCCGGCTCGCAAGCGAATTCAGCTGTTTATCAGGCGCTGGTTGTGCCCGGGGATACTATTTTGGGTATGAGTCTGGCAGAAGGGGGACATTTGACCCATGGTGCCAAGCCCAACTTCTCCGGAAAGATGTACAACGCAATCCAGTACGGCCTAAATGCCGACACTGGCGAAGTAGATTACGAGCAGGTCGAAGCCTTGGCGTTGGAACACAAGCCGAAAATGATTATTGCGGGTTTTTCCGCTTACTCTGGGATCCTCGATTGGGCACGCTTTCGTGAGATCGCCGATAAAGTTGGCGCTTATCTATTGGTCGATATGGCGCATGTTGCTGGTTTGATCGCTGCGGGCGTTTACCCCAATCCTGTGCCTTACGCCGATGTGGTGACCTCAACCACCCACAAAACATTGCGCGGCCCTCGTGGTGGCATAATCCTGGGTAAGGCCAATGAAGAAATTGAAAAGAAAATTAATTCGGCAGTTTTCCCAGGCGGACAGGGTGGCCCACTTTGTCATGTGATTGCGGCCAAAGCGATTGCCTTTAAAGAAGCTTTGGAACCAGAGTTCAAAACTTATCAGGAACAGGTAGTCAAGAATGCCCAGGCCATGGCCCAGGTCTTTCTGGATAGAGGTTTGGGTATTGTTTCAGGGGGCACTCAAAATCATTTGATGCTGGTTAGCCTGCTGGGTAAAGACTACACCGGTAAGGATGCCGACGAAGCGCTGGGCAATGCGTTTATTACTGTAAACAAGAATGCCGTACCCAACGACCCGCGCTCACCCTTTGTAACTTCAGGTCTCCGCATCGGTACGCCGGCGGTAACAACTCGTGGATTTAAAGAAGCAGAATGTACCGAACTGGCCGGCTGGATTTGTGATGTGCTTGAAAGCCTGGAAAAAGGTAATTCAGAAGAAGTCATCGCCGAAGTAAAGTCCAAGGTATTGGATATTTGCGGTCGCTTCCCGGTGTATGGCGGCTAATCAGTCCGTCAGGATTTAGCAAAAAAGTGGATGATTGCCTGAGCGCAATCATCCACTGAATCTTCCATATGTAGATGGTGTCCGCCATCGAACAATGCTTCCTCAAGATTGCCGATTCGGGCAATGTGGTGTGGCCTAAATGGCATGTTTTGCCAGAGCCCCTGCCGACCTTCAATCAAGAGTGTTGCTGCCGTAATTCTTCCCAAAAAAGCATCGATCTGGCCGTGCGTTAGCTTAAGGCTGGAGGGTGTTTTTAGACGAGGGTCTGCATGCCAGCGATAACCCTCCCCGTCTTTAAGCAGTGACCTCTCGGCCAGAATTTCTGCGGTTTCTACGCGAATCTTGGTGAACCCATCCGCCCGAGCTTCAATCGCTTTTTGTCGTGTAGCAAAAACAGAACCTTTAGTGCCGCTAAGGCGCTGGTTATCGAGGATGTGTGTGGCCAGGTTTTTGGGTACATCCTGTGCTTCCATGGGTAGGGGGACACCGCCCTCAATTAGAACTAAGTGGTCTATTCGTTCAGGGAAGGTGCCCGCCGAAATGGCGGCTATCCCGGCACCACGAGAGTGCCCAATAAGGCTGAAGGATTGCCATCCAATCTGATCGGCAATTGCGAATATTTCCCCAACTTCAGCCCAGATCAGGTACTGGCCATCCGGTGAGCGGAAATCGCTGTGCCCGTGACCTGCGGAATCAACCGCGACGATATCAATATCCGTTAGCTGGGCGGCCATGGGATCGAAACTGCCGCAGTTATCCAGCCAGCCGTGCAGTGCGATTGCCCGGTTTTTGGCCCCCGCATTCCATCGTTTGGCTGAAATTTTTAGTGAGTGAACTTCAAATTCGAGTTCTTCAACGTTGGAATCTGGCATGTAGGTCAATGATGTGCGGAAAGTTTGCGGCGCGTATTGTAACTGAATTGTGCAACTGCTAAATAAAGGATTGTCTTTTTTATCAGCAATTTAGGGCTGTTTTGGGTGTCCTCTGCTAGAATGTCGCGCCTGTTTTAATGATGGATGCACTTATGCATTGCCCTTTTTGCGCAGCCGAGGATACCAAGGTTATCGACTCCCGATTGGTCACGGGGGGTGCTCAGGTGCGTCGGCGTCGGGAATGCGGTAACTGCGAAGAGCGTTTCACCACTTACGAGAGCGCCGAGCTATTGATGCCACAGTTGATTAAATCTGATGGTGTCCGCGAGCCCTTTAATGAAAGCAAATTGCGCTCAGGGTTAAAAAAAGCGTTGGAAAAACGGCCGGTTAGCACAGAAAAGATCGAAGAAGCCATTGACCATATCAAACATCGCTTGCGAGCAGGTGGCGAGCGGGAAGTTCCTTCCCGAATTGTTGGCGAAGCAGTCATGGATGCCTTGCGTGGGCTTGATGCTGTGGCCTATGTGCGTTTTGCATCTGTTTATCGCCAGTTCGAGGACATTTCAGCTTTTCGCAAAGAGCTGGATGAATTGGAAAAGAAATAAAGCCTGACCCGCATGCCTATTACCATTTCTGACAGTCAATATATGGCTCGTGCCCTGCGCCTAGCAGAGCGGGGTATTTACACTGCCACGCCTAACCCGCGTGTTGGTTGTGTCATCGTCAATGATGGTCAGATCGTTGGTGAAGGTTGGCATCACAAGGCAGGTGGGGATCATGCCGAAGTCGTTGCGCTGAAAGCGGCTGGAGATAAATGCAGGGGGGCGACAGCCTATGTCTCACTTGAACCCTGCAATCATCATGGCAAAACTGGCCCCTGCACGGAAGCCCTTATTAAGAATGGCATTGTTCGTGTGGTATATGGACAAGAGGATCTAAACCCAGAAGTATCGGGCGCGGGAATCCAGCGTTTGCGTGAAGCGGAAATTGAAGTTGATGGCCCTTTGATGGAGCGTGAAGCTAGGGCATTGAACCCAGGTTTTAACAAACGCATGGCGACCGGGTTACCATATGTTCGAATAAAAATGGCCGTGAGTCTGGACGGCCGGACGGCCATGCCCGATAGCAACAGTTTCTGGGTTACCGGACCCAAAGCAAGGGCAGATGTACAGAGACTTAGAGCGCAGTCTTGCGCGGTCATCACAGGCTGGAAGACCGTCGAACAAGATCAGGCTTCATTGACCGTACGACCCGAAGAGTTTGGCCTGGATGCAAAATTGGCCGAACGGCAACCCTTGAGAGTGTTGATTGACAGTCGTAACCAGCTCGATGAGAAAGCGAAGTTCTTTCGGGAAATAAGTGCTGTCTTGGTCGCCAACCTAGATAGGAATACCCAGGAAGGTCATATTGAGCACAAGTGTTTTCCTGAAAAGGATGGGCATGTAAACCTTGGTGCCTTGCTTGCTGAATTGGCTGGACGGGGTTGCAATGAACTACTGGTCGAAGCAGGGGCTGGTTTGGCCGGGGCATTTTTCCGTCAGGGGCTGGTTGACGAGATGGTTATTTATATGGCGCCCAAGATGATGGGCTCCCAGGCCAGGGGCCTATTCGACCTGCCGCTCTCAATTATGGATGAAGCACTACCGCTGCGCTTTATCGATGTTCGAACCATTGGTCGTGACATTAAAATTGTCGCGGTACCTGAGCTTGAGTAGCTCGCAGAAAGTTACCTTGAATTACCAATTAGGGAATTAATTTGTTTACCGGAATTATAGAAGCCATTGGCACTGTAAAAGCGTTGGAACCTCGTGAAGGAGATTTGCGTCTGTACATCCAGACCGGCAAGCTGGATCTGTCCGATGTTCAAATTGGCGACAGTATCAGTACCAATGGATGCTGCCTGACTGTGGTGGAATTACCTGGCGATGGTTATATAGCGGATGTTTCCGTTGAAACACTTCGGTTAACCTCCATTCGTGATTGGCAGCCGGGTACGTTGGTTAACCTGGAAAAATCCTTGACCCCCGCAACTCGAATGGGTGGACATATGGTCAGTGGCCATGTTGACGATACAGCGGAAGTATTGAGTCGCGAATCCAGTGCCCGGGCGGAGGTATTTTGGATAAAAGCGCCTGACAGGCTGGCAAGGTATATTGCCCAAAAGGGTTCCATTGCTGTTGATGGAATTAGTCTTACGGTTAACGAAGTAAAAGGCGCAGATTTTTGTTTGACCATTGTTCCTCATACCCTGCAGGAAACAGTGATGAGTGAATATCGACAAGGCACCAGGGTAAACCTGGAAGTTGACTTGTTCGCACGATATTTGGAGCGACTGCAGCAGGGCGATGCGGCCGCTAAACCGGATTAAGAACGGCCCGATGGCCTTAAAGAATATGAAGCTGAATACTGTAGAAGAAATTATTGAAGACATCCGCCAGGGCAAGATGGTTGTGCTTATGGATGACGAAGATCGTGAAAACGAAGGCGATCTGGTCATGGCTGCTTCCATGGTGCGTCCGGAAGACATTAACTTTATGGCGACACAGGCACGCGGTTTGATTTGTTTAACCCTGACTAAAGAGCGTTGCGAGCAATTGCACCTAAATCGTATGGTCTCGGACAATGAGTCTGTGTACGGCACCAACTTCACGATTTCGATAGAAGCCTCGGAAGGCGTGACCACGGGGATATCAGCGGCTGATCGGGCGCGCACCATCCAGGTGGCGGTTGCCCCGCAGGCCCAGCCTCGCGATATTGTCCAGCCAGGACATATATTCCCGATTATGGCACAGCCCGGTGGGGTTCTTAGTCGAGCAGGCCATACAGAAGCAGGCTGTGACCTGGCATGCATGGCAGGGTTAGAGTCCGCTGCAGTAATTGTCGAGATTATGAACGAGGACGGCAGCATGGCGCGCCGTCCAGACCTGGAAAAATTTGCCCAAAAACACTCGCTAAAAATTGGCACTATTGAAGATCTGATTCATTATCGACTGACGAACGAGACAACGGTTTCCTGCACCCGGACCCGCGAGGTTGAAACACTATTTGGTCCTTTTGAATTACATACCTATGAAGATATCGCTCGCAGCCAATTTCACCACGCCATGGTCAAGGGAGACATCAGTGCCGAAGAACCGACGTTGGTACGTGTACATATGCCGGTTCCCCTGCGTGATCTTTACGGTTTGGTTGAAGAAGATGACCGTCGCTGGGCGATTCAGAATGCCTTGCAGCGAGTCAGCGAAGAGGGCAAGGGTGTAGTGGTAATCCTTGGCGGATACCAGTTTGGTTCAGAGTTGGTTGAGCAGCAATTGGATACTCGCTTTAATGCAGATTCTTCGGTTGCGATTAATGACAACAGTCGATTGATGCAGGTAGGTGTGGGCTCGCAGATATTACGTGATCTTGGTGTTCGGAAAATGCGTCTCATGAGTGCCCCGGTTAAATATACGGGCATTGCCGGCTTTGATCTGGAAGTCGTTGAATATATCCAGCCGGAAGACTGAGAAATACCATGACAAATATCAAAACTATTGAGGCAGATATTGGCCAGGTTGAAGGTCAGGTTGCGGTACTGGTGACTCGGTGGAATAGCTTTATCACCGACAATTTGCTGGAGGGTGCCCTGCGGGCATTGAAGCGCAATGATATGGATGATTCCCAAATAACGGTTGTTCGGGTGCCTGGCGCCTATGAATTGTCTATAGCGGCACTGAAATTGGCTGAATCTGGCAAGTACGCTGCAATTATTGCACTTGGTTGCGTTATTCGGGGTGGCACTCCGCATTTTGAATATGTTTCCACGGGATGTAATGACGGACTGAACCAGGTGCAGATTAAAACGGGCGTGCCAGTTACATTTGGTGTGTTGACCGTTGATAATGTTGATCAGGCAATAGAACGCTCGGGAGAGGATCCCAATAACAAAGGCGAAGAAGCCGCTCATACTGCGCTGGAGATGATCAGCGTTTTGCGCAAAATAGAGACCGATAACCAATGAACAACCTGACTACCCCTGCGGCACGCAAGAAAGCCCGGGAATTATTGCTGCAATCACTCTATCAATGGGAGTTGGCTGGACAGGATATTCATACCATAGAAGCCCATTTTTATGCTGAGCACAATATGGACAAAGTCGATCGGGATTACTATCGAGAATTACTGCACGGTATACCAGCCATTGTCGATGAAGTTGATAAGCGCTACGAACCGCTCCTGGATCGCAGACTGGATGAACTGGATCCAATTTCCAAGAGCATTCTTCGCATTGGTTGCTTTGAAATGAGTCAGCGAATTGATGTGCCCTTTAAGGTCGTTATCAATGAAGCGGTTAATCTGGCAAAAAAATACGGCCCGGAAGACAGTCAGAAATACATTAATGCCGTTATGGATAAATTGGCACCGCGACATCGTAAAGATGAAGTTGCCGCCATGCGGAAAGCCAACTCGGCTTCCTCTCAAAAGCCCACAAAATCCTGAGTCGAATTCGGGTCCTGTAATGAGTCTTGGGGAATTCGAGCTAATTTCGAACTATTTCCTAAAAGCCTGTAAAAATCCTGACCTGATTGTCGCGAACGGTGATGATGCCGCGGTTATTCAACCGCAAGGCAACCTTGTGGTCGCTGTCGACACCCTGGTTGCCGGGGTACATTTCCCTGAAAATGCAGATGCTGGCCTGATAGCAAGGCGGGCACTCAGGGTAAATCTTAGCGATTTGGCTGCTATGGCCGCACGCCCAAAGTGGTTTACGCTATCTCTCACAATGCCTGAGGCAAACCCTGTCTGGCTTGAGCAATTTAGCCAGGGGCTTTTTGCCGACGCGGAGTTGTTCAATTGTAATTTGATTGGTGGGGATACCACCAAAGGGCCGCTAAATATTGCTATTCAGGTTTTGGGTGAGCTACCGGCAGATCAGGCAGGCCTGAAGCGTTCCGGCGCAATTGCCGGAGACCTTGTCATGGTGACTGGTTCGCTTGGGGACTCAGGAGCTGCGCTGGATCAAGACCTATGTGGCGATCTGGAGAAACAACCTTCGAATTCAGTATTAAGACGATACTGGCTTCCAGAACCTCGAATAGAATTTGCTTTACGCTGTCAGCAATTGATCAATGCGGCCCTGGATATTTCTGATGGATTGCTCGCTGATATGGGGCATATATGTTCGCAGAGCGGCGTTGATGCCCAAATCAATCTCGATTCGTTGCCCCTATCAGATCAGGTGATCGATTGTTGGGGCGAACAAGCTGCGTTGAGGGCAATGACCTCTGGCGATGATTACGAGCTTTGTATGGCGGTACCAAAACAGTCCCTAGCTGAGATGCAAAAAATTGCCCGGGAGCTGGAAGTCCCAGTGACGGTTTTAGGGGAATTTATACCGATGTCGGGGAGGCAGCCATCGGTAACTGTGCTGGATAATCATGGGCAACCAATAGAGATCTCCGCATTCGGATATCACCACTTCTGAGAACAGCCATGACCAAAAATCACGCCATACCTTTTCAGTTTCTTCTACACCCGGTTCACTTTTTAGCGCTTGGTCTCGGTTCAGGAATGCCGCGTTTTGCTCCCGGTACATGGGGAACGCTGATGGCATTGGCCTTGTTTGTTTTGGCTAATGGCTTGTTTGGTTCGATCCATTGGCACTGGCTGTTGGTCGTCGTAATTTTTGCTGCTGTTTTTGGTATTTATCTCTGCGATAAAACAGCTAAAGATCTTGGCGTGCACGATCATGGAGGTATCGTTTGGGACGAGTTTGTTGGTTTTTGGCTGTGCTTGATAGGAATCCCTGTGAGTTTATATTGGCTGTTGGCGGCTTTTGTGTTGTTCCGGTTTTTCGATATCCTCAAGCCAATGCCTATTAAATGGGCGGACCGGCGGGTTCAGGGCGGTTTGGGTATTATGCTGGATGACATTATTGCAGGCGCCTATGTGCTGCTTATATTGCATGCAGCCAAATGGGCACTTGGGGTCTGATTCATAAAGAGGGAATTTGTGATGATTGGAAAGCTATTAGGAATGTTGGCTTGCATGCTTGCTGCATCGGTTGTCGCGCAGCCAGATATACAGGTACAGGGGTTATTCGCGGGAAAGGCGGTACTGAATATTAATGGCAATAGGCAAATGTTGTCTGAGGGAGATGTTAGCCCCGAAGGAATTCTTTTGGTCAGTGCTGACACGGCCACTGCTGTGATTGAGCACGAAGGGCAGCGTTATGAGCTTGATTTAACGTCAAGAATTAACAGTGCCTTTGTTCCGGCTGAAGGAAAAGAGGTTCGACTATTCGCGGATAGCGGTGGTCATTATTTCACGACCATTCGAATTAATGGACAGCAGGCCCAGGCCATGTTGGATACGGGCGCCACGTCGGTTGCCATGAATAGCCAGCATGCCCAGTCTCTTGGAATTCGTTATACCGATGCACCGGTACAAACTGTTTCAACAGCGGCGGGTCGTGTGCAAGCGCGTCGGGTAACCCTTAACCGGGTAAGTCTGGGTGATATTGAGATACACGCAGTGGCGGCCACCATACTGGAAGGTAATTTTCCCGAAGTGATATTGCTCGGCAACAGTTTTTTATCCAGGGTGGAGACGAATAATCAAGGTGCTGTCATGATTCTGACAGCACCTTTCTAGCTTTCCGCTAAAGCATGACCAAATTGCTGTTAGAATGCTCGCCCCAAAAATAGAGTCCATCATCTTTAATGCGATACGTTGAATCTTGCCATTTGCCAACCCAATGGGGCGAATTCCAGCTCCATGCGTTTGAAGACGCAAGCAATGATAAAAGTCATCTGGCGATAACCATGGGCGAATGGGGCCCTGATGATGTTGTGCTTCTTCGTGTTCATTCAGAATGCCTGACTGGCGACGCCCTATTTTCCCAGCGTTGTGACTGCGGCCCTCAACTTGAGGCTGCATTACGGCGCATCGCTGAAGAAGGGCGTGGAGTTGTTCTTTATTTGCGACAGGAAGGTCGGGGGATAGGACTTATCAATAAAATAAAGGCCTATCGCTTGCAGGAAGAAGGTGCCGATACGGTTGAAGCCAATGAGCAACTGGGTTTTGGGCCTGATCTGCGTGATTACAGTATGTGTAGGCCTATGATGTCGCATTTGGGTATTGCCAAAATTCGACTTATGACGAATAACCCACGCAAGGTAGATGCGCTCGAAGAACAGGGATTTACTGTGGTAGAGCGCCTGCCGCACAAAGCGGGTGAATCACCACATAACGAGAGATATTTGGAAACCAAGGCCGGCAAATTAGGCCACCTGTTCGAATAAGAACAACCTCCGGTTGATTGCCAAATACGCCAATTTTTTCTCTGCAAAGACTTATTAGATGAAAGCTATTTGCATACAAATAGCATCTTCATTGGTTCCATAGTAATTTTGGCGGATTCTCTGGATATGAAATCCCAACGATTGGTACAGGGCGATTGCTGGCGTATTTTCTCTTCGGACTTCGAGTTTCAGAAGGGGAATATTTCGCTGGCGCACTTCTTCCATGGCTTTGTGTAACAAAGATCGGGCTACGCCTTTTCCCTGGTGCGCGAGCGTGAACTTGGCAATATCGAATTTCTTATCACTACGCCTATCAGACCAATAGAGCTAATGCTGGGAAAGGTCATCCCCTACATATTTGTGGGGCTGGTTCAGGCAGGCATTATCCTGATGTTGAGTCACTGGGTATTCCGGGTGCCTATTAATGGTGATTTGCTGACCATTTTGTCAGCGACGCTGCTATTTATTTTTGCTGCGCTGGTACTGGGATTGTTGATATCGACTAGGGCGAAAACACAGATGCAGGCCATGCAGATGACTATTTTTATCATGTTGCCATCGATATT
>Ga0181558_10000278_pt1 | contig 47629 bp, 55 predicted proteins | sample 011ome_22_FD_133754 | JGI IMG/M metagenome (GOLD analysis project Ga0181558, IMG submission 133754) | Coastal salt marsh microbial communities from the Groves Creek Marsh, Skidaway Island, Georgia - 011507BT metaG (megahit assembly) | ecosystem: Environmental > Aquatic > Marine > Intertidal... | reverse complement strand
TCAAGAAGTAAAATATTATTTTTCCGTCGCTGACTTTTTAGCGCTAACCTATCGTACCGCCACGCAAAGCGGTGTAACTCAAATTGCATACGCCATGCATTTACCAATACTGGTAACTGATGTCGGTGATCTTGCTGAAATGGTTCCAAATGATAAAGTTGGGTTGGTTGTTAAACCGACGATTAAAGAAATTGAAAACGGACTAAACATTCTATCAGATCAAGAAAATCTAAACCGTTTCAGAGCGGGCATCCAAGAAGAGAAAAAGCGATTCGAATGGGATACGCTTTGTGACAATTTAGATGCGCTCTAACAGAGCTAAAAGCTTTTTGTATCTTTACCATTGTGATGATTATTCGGAGTAAAGCACCTTTTAGACTTGGACTTGCCGGAGGCGGCACCGATGTTAGCCCTTATTCAGATACTTATGGTGGAGCTATACTCAACGCTACTATCAACTTATATGCACACGCGACTATTATTCCTCGAAAGGACAACAAAATTATCCTCAATGCCCAAAACGTGCAAGAATCTGAAAATCACGACTTAATCAACGAATTACCCATTGACGGTCAGTTAGATTTACAAAAAGGAGTAATTAATCGGATTTTTAGATCCTATGGAATTCCGAATACTGGGTTTGAATTAATCACAGCATCCGATGTCCCTTCAGGCTCAGGATTAGGAACATCATCGACGCTTGTTGTTGCTATTTTAGGTGCTTTTGTAGAATGGATGAAACTTCCGCTCGGGAAATATGACATTGCTCAATTGGCTTACGATATTGAAAGAGAGGATTTAAAAATGGCAGGCGGTAAACAAGACCAATATGCTGCGACCTTTGGAGGTGTTAATTTTATGGAATTTTTAGCTGACAATAAAGTCGTTGTTAATCCACTTTCGTTAAAAAAGAAATGGTTAAATGAATTAGAGTTGCGCATGGTTTTGTACTACACCAAAACAAGTCGTGAATCTGCCAAAATAATTGAAGTTCAAGCAGATAATGTGGCTCAAAAAAAGAACAAACCAATACAAGCCATGCACGAATTAAAAGCACAAGCTTTTGACATGAAGACGGCCTTACTTCGTGGAAAACTCAATGAAATCGGAGACATTCTAAATAAAAGCTGGCATCATAAAAAAGCTATGGCTGAAGGCATCAGCAACGAAGAAATCGATACCATTTACAAAAAGGCGATTGAAGCAGGAGCAACAGGCGGAAAAATGTCAGGGGCTGGAGGTGGTGGTTTTATGATATTTTTCGTCCCATGGGATAAACAAGCGCTTCTTATAGACAGCCTCAAGCAAATGGGTGGATCTTGTTATCGTTTCGAATTTTGCAGGAAAGGCTTAACAACTTGGAGCATTAAAGAATGAGCAAAGCAAATCGCATATCGGAGGCCATCGTACTAGCCGGAGGAAAAGGAACGCGTTTGAAAGAAGTTGTTTCTGATGTTCCAAAACCAATGGCACCAGTGGCCGGTTTTCCTTTCCTCTATTATATTTTAGATTATTTATACCAGCAAAAAATGGAACGTATCATCCTGTCCGTTGGTTATAAGCACGAAGTGATTAGCAGTTATTTTGGCAAAAGCTTTAAAGGCATTCCGTTAATCTACTCCATCGAAAACGAACCATTAGGTACTGGCGGAGCTATCAAAAAAGCACTTGGATTTGCCCAGAACTATTATGTATTTGTATTGAATGGCGATACTTATTTCCCTATAAATATTCAAACCCTATATCAAAAGGATCCTGAATGTGTTATTGCCGCACAACACATGGCTAATGCCAATCGTTACGGAACGCTTGTAACAGCGTCAAATCAAGTGATAGGGTTTAATGAAAAATCGGCTACAAATTCAGGATTGATTAACGGAGGAATTTACCTTTTAAAAAGAAAAATAGCCCGCTTAATTCCTGATGGTAACGTAAGCTTTGAGAAAGAAGTATTGCCTCAACTTTGTGCAGATCGAAGGGTAAACTATAAGGTATTTGAACAGTATTTTATGGACATCGGAATTCCTGCTGACTACCTGACCTTTCAAATGGACAGGAGCAGTATAGCATTGAATCATTTATCAATTGATAAATCGTGGACTTTATTTTTAGATAGAGACGGTGTCATTAATGAAAGGCTAATTGGCGACTATGTCAAAAGACTCGAAGAATTAAAGATAATTAAAGGTGTTCCGGAAGCGATTAAAAAATTCACCCATCGGTTTAAAAGAATTGTAGTCGTCACGAATCAACAGGGTATTGGCAAAGGACTCATGACTGCGGACGACTTGCATTTGATTCATAATAGGATTGAAGAGATCATCGAAAAAGCCGAAGGTCGTATTGAAAAATTTTATTTTGCGCCACAATTAGCCAGTGAAAACAGTAATGATCGAAAACCAGGCACCGGCATGGGGTTAAAAGCCCAAGACGATTTTCCAGATATTAACTTTGACAAATGCGTTATGATAGGTGACTCTGAGAGCGATATTGAGTTTGGTATGAAATTGGGAATGAAAACTATAATGTTAAAAACTGATCGTAACCTTATCACAAAAGCCGATTATATTTTTGAAAATTTGCACGAAGTTGCAAACGCACTAGAATAACAAACAATGAAAACAGGAATCCTCGCTCTCATATTATTTTTTGTGGCAAACATAGCCACCGCTCAGCTTAATCAAAAAGATGCACAAGGGCGTAAACAAGGGGTGTGGAAAAAACCACATCCAAACAACGCTGCATTTCAGTATATCGGTCAATTTAAAGACGATAAACCATATGGAGAGTTTACCTATTATTATCCTTCTGGAAAAACGAAGGCAATAATGAATTTCTCAGATAATGGACGTGTAAGTTATGCCAAAATGTATCATGAGACAGGGTATTTAATGGCTGCTGGTAAGTACATCAATCAAAAGAAGGACAGTACCTGGACACAATATGATGATCGCGGCATCATTAGCTATAAAGAAAGTTACAAACTAGGTGAACTGCATGGACAACGTGTAGTCTTTTACGAACCTATGAATGGTAAATATCGTGTGATGGAATATTCTTATTGGAAAGATGGTATTCGTCATGGAGAATATAAAAAATATCACCCTAACTCAAGGTTAGCCGAAGAAGGCCGATATGTTGATGGAAACAAAGATGGAGAAGTAAAACATTATCATCCAAACGGAAAAATTGCATTAATCGAGCGCTATAAATTTGCTGTAAAACACGGCTATCAAATTGTATACGACGAAACCGGCAAACAAATTGGATATAAACTCTATTGGGAAGGCAAAGAATTAAAAGGCGAAGCGCTTCGCCGCAAAAAAGAAGAATTAAAGGCTGATCGTCCCGATTAAAACGATTGCGGATGTCAATCCTCTGACAATTAAAGTCAAAAGAATTATCTCACATAAAACCCAGCTGACTTAACCCAAAATCTACCCCATTCATCGATTCTTTCTGTAACCATATTTAAAAATAATAGTATCTTTATAGAAAATAAGAAGTTATGTCCTTATTGATAGAAGGTGATAAAAGATGTCCTAGAATTGAAGTGAATACTTCAGAGGGATTAATTGAAATCTCTGGTATCTCGCTTCCTGAAAATCCGTACAACTATTATTTGCCTTTACACAAGAAATTAGATAGTTATATTAAGGATCCTAAAGAGATGACCAAACTAAACTTTCGTTTAGAGTACTTCAATACGGGCTCTGCGCTGGCGCTCCGAAATACCATTCAAAAATTATGCGACCACCTTCCTGAAGGAACCCTTGAAGTAAAATGGTATTATGAAGAGGACGATGTTGACATGCTGGATTCCGGCGAGGAATTTGCAACTATTTTTCCTAGAGCTAACTTCGAAATCATTGAAGTTGAAGAATTCGAATAAGCTACATCATGTTGACATAGACAACCTGTTTTGTCTCAAAAAAAGGCAGCTCAAATACATGATTTAACGCAAAGAATTCTGTATCACGCTTGACATCTTTAAATTCCTCTGTCAAATCTCCACCTTTTAAATAAAATATCCCATTTGGATAGGCATTTTTTTGATTTGAACTGAAACGTTCTCTAACCCATGGAATGAATCTGTCAATATGTGTAACGGCCCGACTTACAACAAAATCAAATTGCCCTTTTATCTTTTCAGCGCGCTCATGATAAGCCGTAACATTGGATAACTCCAGCTCCTCGGCGACAGCCTTAGCGACTTTTATTTTCTTTCCGATCGAATCAACCAATACAAAATTCACTTCTGGAAATAATATCGCTAAAGGTATACCTGGAAATCCTCCTCCAGTTCCGACATCTAAAATTTTAGAACCCGGCTTAAAATCAACCATCTGTGCTATACCTAAAGAATGCAAAACATGACGTTCATAGAACAAGTCCATATCTTTTCTGCTGATCACATTGATCTTTTCATTCCACTCCGCATATAACGGACCTAGTGCAGTAAATTGAGCTTTCTGCTTTTCAGTTAATGATGGAAAATATTCAAATATTAGATCTACTGAGATCATATCGAATCTCTTGTATTCTTAATCATGTCAGCTAAGAACGCCCTTGCTCTGAATAACTGGGCTTTTACCGTCCCTAACGGCAAATCCATTTCGGATGCAATTTCGTCATATGATAACTCTTGGAAATAACGCTTTTCGATCAGGTCACGATAACGAGGCTTTAATTTCTTAACAATCTCACGCATCAAAACAACCTTCTCTGCATGCATTGTTTCCTCTTCAGGGTCTTTCTCTGTTGATTTAACATCAATACCGACACGCTCACCATCATTGTTCATATATGCCGCGTCCATCGAAGTCACCTTAATCCGTTTTTTACGAATAAAATCGATCGCATTATTCGAGGCTATTTTAAACAGCCAGGTGCTAAAAGCATAACTTGGAGAATATTGGTGCAGCCGATTAAAGGCTTTGCCAAATGCTTCAATCGTTAAATCCTCTGCATCATCCTCTGTTCGAACCATTTTAAGCATCATGTAATAAATGGACTCGCGGTACATCTCCATCAGCTCAGCATACGCCAACTGATCGCCATTCATCGCTTTTTCAACTAATGCAAGGTCTCTTTTACCTTTTTCTGATAGCTTATTTTTGTTTACCATTTAGAGGCGTCTCTTCTTTCTGATGAATAATAAACAAATGGCATTAAAACAAAATGCACCAACTCAAAAACCGGATAAAAACCGATTAAATTTTTTGTCTTCAGTTTCTTTAACACCAAACCATTAACAATCCAGTATAATAGAAAGCGAAAAACAATTAATGCAGTAGCAAATAACCACCATTTGTAATTAAAGAGTAAAATAAAGAAAGATATAAGCATGAAAATCATGCTACTCGGGAATATTCCTAAAAACAGCTTGTTAATAAGTCTATATTTTGACGCGGTTGTATAGTGCCTTTGTTTCTGCTTAAACCAGCCTCTCCAAGTCTTTTTTGGGATAGAATAAACAAATGTTTCAGCATCCAAAGCGACACCCGTGTTTTTCCGCCTTGCTGCATCTTGCACAAACAAATCATCATCCCCAGATTGAATGTGGTAATGCTTTTTAAATCCTCCCACTTCAAAAAATAATGATTTAGTATAGGCTAAATTACGCCCTACCCCCATATAAGGTAAGCCAAGTTTTGCTGCACCTAAATAGGTAATCGCAATCTGTGTCGCATCAAAACGAATCATTTTATTGAGTATGCCCTTAGACCTTTCATAAGGACCAACACCCAAAACGATCGATTTCTCTCCCACGAACTGAGCCATCATTCCTTTTATCCATTGATTTGAATTTGGAAAACAATCAGCATCTAACAATAATAAATGTTCATGTTTAGCACCTTTTATACCCACCGTTAGGGGAACTTTTTTTCCAAATTTTCGATGCCTATTTTTTTCTAATTCAATATATCGCAAATGGGGATATTTCTCCTGATAGGCCTTTAAAATTTGACGAGAATCATCTACACTTTGATCGTTAACCACAATTACTTCAAAGTCTGGATAGTCTTGTTCAAGTATAATCGGCAAATGTTTAAATAAATTATCTTCTTCATTACGAGCACAAAGAATAACGGAAACCGGAAACCGAACATCCTGAACAGAAGGCGTTTTACTAAATAAAAGTCGTGCCTGAACCAAAAAGAGATAAATGATTTGTGTCAGCACAGCAGCACAAAAGATCAAAAAGACGATCCCGTTAAAATCAAATGAAATTTCCGGAAAAAATGATGCCATATCTTCGTTTATTGCTCCCGCTGATTACCTACCCACAAAAGTTGTCATTATTTAATATCATGTATATTTGCAAAGTTATTTTTTATCAACAAAATGAACTTCAAACTAGAACATACTGATTCCAAATCTAAAGCACGAACCGGAACACTGGAAACAGATCATGGTACAATACAAACACCAATCTTTATGCCTGTTGGTACTGCTGGTACAGTAAAAGGAGTTCATCAACACGAATTAAAAGATGATATTAAAGCGCAGATTATTCTGGGCAACACCTATCACCTATACCTTAAACCGGGCTTAGAAGTGATTAAAGAAGCTGGAGGACTCCATAAATTTAATGGGTGGGACTTGCCTTTATTAACGGATAGCGGGGGATATCAAGTCTATTCACTTTCAAATACGCGTAAAATCGATGAAAACGGGGTTGAATTTAGATCGCATATTGATGGAAGTGCACATTATTTCACACCTGAAAGAGCAATCGACATCCAGCGAATCATCGGTGCGGATATCATCATGGCATTTGATGAGTGTACCCCCTTTCCTTGTGAATATAATTATGCGAAAGATTCTATGGAGATGACCCATCGCTGGTTAAAAAGATGTATTGACCAAATGGATACAACAAATCCGCTCTATGGACACAAGCAAACATTATTCCCTATTGTACAAGGAAGTACGTATAAGGATTTAAGAATAAAAAGCGCTGAAACCATTGCTTCTTTTGACCTTCCTGGAAATGCCATTGGCGGTCTTTCCGTTGGAGAGCCTGCGGAAGATTTATATGCGATGACGGATATAGTATGCTCCGTCTTGCCTAAAGAAAAACCACGCTATTTAATGGGAGTTGGAACACCAGCGAATCTTCTAGAGTGCATCGCTTTAGGTGTAGACATGTTTGATTGTGTTATGCCAACACGAAACGCAAGACACGGCATGTTATTTACACGCAAAGGCATCATGAACATGAAAAACGCAAAATGGAAAAAGGATTTTTCTCCACTTGATGAAGAAGGCACTTCCTATGTCGATAGTTTCTATTCCAAAGCCTACGTAAGACACCTTTTTCACACAAAAGAATACTTGGCCATGCAGATTGCTAGCATTCACAACCTTGCTTTTTATCTTTGGCTTGTTGGTGAAGCACGCAATCAAATTCAAAATGATACGTTTAGTCAGTGGAAGGATGAAATGGTACCTAAATTGAGTCGAAAGATATAACTGTGCTAACCAAATTGGATCGATATATTATTAAAAAGTTTTTGGGGACTTTTATCTTCATTCTCTTTTTGCTGATGTCGATCAGTATTGTATTTGACCTATCGGAAAAATTGAACGAGTTTATCGCGAATGGCGCTCCTTGGGATCAAATAATCCTGGTATATTATTCTAACTTTTTTGTCCAATACGGTACGCAGTTCAGTTACCTCATCAATTTTATTTCGGTTATTTGGTTTACCTCTAAAATGGCGGGCAACACCGAAATTGTGCCAATCTTATCAGCTGGTGTCAGCTTCAACCGCTTCCTAAGACCTTATTTTATTGCTTCTGCTATTCTTGTTGCCGCTACAATCATGGTGTATAATTTTGTATTACCTGGGTCAAATAAAGCGAGATTAGAGTTTGAAGAAACGTATTACCGAGATCCGGGCAGTAAGCGAAATGTATTTATGCAACTTAATGATGATGATATCCTCCATTTCTCCAGTTATAACGGAATAAAAAGGGAAATTAGCAACTTCTCTTTGGAGCACTATAATGAAGAGCAATTAACATACACTTTCAAAGCGCGTTTAGCTGAAGGAGATAGCACGAATAACGATTGGCATTTCCAAAGTGTAGAAATCAGGCATATGGGTGCGTTTAATGACGACTATCGATATTACGCAGAACTGGACACAACCATGGAGTTCGGAATTTCAGATTTGGTTTTTAGACCGAATAAAATTGACGCCATGAATAATAAAGAATTGGATGAATTCATAAAAGAACAAGAAAAGAGTGGATCAGAAAAAATAGCTTTCTATCGCGTAAAAAAGCATGAAAGATGGGCATCTCCTTTCGCTATTTTCATTCTTACGCTCATTGGTGTTTCGGTCTCCAGCAAAAAATCGCGGGGCGGCTTGGGAATTAACATTGCCATCGGATTAGGTATTTGCGTTTTATATATTTTCGCGATGCAAATGACCACAGTTGCCGCAATTAACGTGGGATTCACTCCACTTTGGGCGGTTTGGTTACCGAATATTATTTTTAGTATTATCGCTTATTATTTATACTTAAAAGCACCTAAATAATGCCTCTTAACACGAATATTCCTTTAGCTCAAATCAATGCGTTTTCAAAAGATACTTTACTTGAGCATCTCGCTATTGAAGTAACGGAAATCGGTCATGATTTCATAACTGCAACGATGCCCGTCGATAAAAGGACACATCAGCCAGCTGGCTTATTACATGGTGGTGCAAGCGCTGCATTAATTGAAAGTTTAGGTTCAATGGGTTCTTCCCTCATTGTCGACATGAACAAATTCGCAATTGTTGGTGTTGAAGTGAATGCAAATCATACCCGAGGGGTAAAAACCGGAAAGGTTATTGGTACGGCCAAAATTGTCCATGAAGGTAGAAAGACACATGTTTGGCAAGCCGACATTCATAATGAAGAAGGTAAATTGGTTTGCACTGGACGTCTAACCGTCATTATAATTGAAAAATAAAAGCTATTCAGGCATATATTGCATATCGTTTACCACAAACGGCGCAAATCACTGCACCGCAATATTATATGGCCGAAAGTGTCAAAATAGACGATCTTAAAGAGGATATGAACGAAGGCCTTATTTTTCATGACTTTTTAGGCAAGGATATTTATCATTTCAAGAATTTGAATCCAATTAAAGTGGATGATTTTTCGCTTTGTCAATTAAGCGCTGAAGAAACTTCAACAGAAGAAACTGCTTACAGAGCGGATTTCGAAAAAATCCATCAATCTATTGAAAGTGGTGCATTTGATAAGGTCATTCTATCCCGCATCAAGGTCATGCCCACTCAAAAATCAGCACTGGAAATTTTTGAGCGTTTAAACGACCATTATCAAAACACCTTTAATTATATTATATCTTGTCCTGAGCTTGGTGCCTGGATTGGAGCAAGTCCTGAAACATTGGTTTCGATTGATCAACTAAAAATCAAAACCATGTCACTAGCCGGCACGAAAACTGCCGATGATAACTGGACGCAAAAGGAAATAGACGAGCAAAATTTTGTAACGGAGGCTATAATAACGAATCTAGAAAAAGTGAATTGCTCCGAAATTCAAGCAAACGGTCCAAATACGATTACTGCTGGCCCAATCGAGCATCTCCAAACAAAAATAACAGCTAGGCTTTCAAACGAATCAGATTGGGTGAAACTTGTGCATGAGCTACACCCTACCCCTGCCGTTTGTGGAATACCAACCGAAGCATCAAAAAGGCTTATCCATCAGGTTGAAAAACACGATCGTAATTTCTACACAGGCTATATCGGTCTCTTGTCAAAAAAACACAAACAGTTCTTTGTCAATTTGAGATGTATGGAATTACTGAAAGGATGTGCCAAACTATATGTTGGCGGTGGACTAACAGCTGATTCAAAACCAGACCTTGAATGGTTAGAAACAGAACGTAAATCCATAACATTAAGCAATTGTCTTTAAAACTGCTAATGGCAGATTCAGCAGCAGCATATTCTTCAAGTAAAGAAAAGCCTAATGCATTTTTTTTTGATCGAGACCGAATACTAAATATTCAATGCCGAATATTAAGAATAGACTAAAATTATTCCAAAGCATACTTATTCTTGGATTTGTCAAGCACAATGAAAGAAATGAAACCGGGATACAAACTTAAAACTGGTTCGCGTCAATCTGGCGAGCCTGAAGGTGATTACAACGGAGCCTTTGTTCAAGACTATAATTTTATAGATGGCCATGGCGACCTAGATGAATATAATGGACGGTATGGAATAACTGAAGAGTATCCCGAAGGCACTTACTACTATTGTATCACACCAGACTTCCCAAATATGCCGCTATACTTTAGAGGAGAACCAAACGCATCTTTTCAACATGAAGGGCCAGGCAACGAGATGGCGGAAGTGCCACCACAAATTAGAGATTGGCCAGCACAGCCATAAGACAAATAAAAAGATTGGTTAAACCATTGCTAGATAAATTCAAAATCGACGCGGCGGTTTAACCTTTTCCCTTCTGAAGTAGCGTTCGTGGTTGCTGGGTCGAGCTCACCGCGATATTCAATCACTACTTTATCGGCTGGCACGTCGGCCTGAATTAAAAACTTTTTAACCCGTTCTGCGCGTCTCTCCGACAAACCAACATTATAATCATCTGTTCCATTCGAATCAGTATGCCCAATAATCTTAATCCGCAAATCTGAATGAGAATTAACAATCCGCGCAATGTGACGGAGATAGTCTTCATAAAGTACCTTTAGATCATCTTTATCATGATCAAAATAAACAGGTTTAAATTCAAAGTTTCGCATTTCAGAGTCACGCACATAATAAGCTTTCCATCCTTTAGATAAATCAGTAACCATATTATTGAACCAGGAATGATAAAGACTAAGGGTATCAGATTTTGACATTTGATGTTTAGAACGATAAAGCACAATTTCACCCGACAATCGACGACAATCTGATGAAGTCCATTTACCTTTTAAATATCCTGTTGAGTCATTGTATTTGAGTGTACCTTGATTCAAACACCAAATTTCGCGACCGGTATTCTTTTGTAATCCAATGAATATTTCTTCAAATGATAACACATTGCGCGATTCAACCTTTCCCTTGAAATTCTTGTAAGCAAAAAAATTGGTGAACGGTGTTTCCACGCGCGACTCACCTTTCAAATCTCCCGAATTAGCATCGATATGAAAATCAAACCAAACGGCATTCCCATCTTTAGGAGACTGATTATAGGTCGTAATAATTCCTTGCCAGGTCCCTTCTAGAAAACCTAACTGACTGTACGCTATCGGAACAGAAAAAATGAGAAGAAATAAAACTACAATACGCATATCTGGTAGTTACAGGACAAGATCCATACCATTTTCTTATACGCAGGACATAAAATATGTTACACCAAAAAAAATCGTAAAATTGGAATAGAGTATTTATTATCTTTACGCCTATGACTGACGAAATGAAAGCATTAGTACGTTCACGTTTTGAAAACGTTTTTGAAACGGAATTATTCGAGGAATTATTGGAAACGGGTAAAGTCCAGGAGTACAAAGAAGGCGACATTGTCATTGACGTTAATCAGATGATCACCCATATCCCTTTGATGCTTAAAGGCTCGATTAAAATCATGCGTGAAGACGATGAAGGTAGAGAAATGTTTCTCTATTACATCGAAACTGGTGGCACCTGTGCTGCTTCATTAACCTGCTGCATGAATGATCATAGAAGCAATATTCTCGCGCTTGTTGAGGAAGATGCTACTTTCATTTCTTTCCCAGTGAAATACATGGACGAATGGATGGCCAAATATCAGTCATGGCGATCTTATATCTTAGGGAATTATGCTGCTCGATACGAGGAATTACTGGAAGTAGTAGATCTTTTAGCTTTCAAGAAAATGGATGATCGTGTTGCGAATTACCTTAAAGAGAAAGCAATCATGCATCAATCAAAAGAGGTGCTCATCTCTCATCAAGATATTGCCTATGACTTAAATACGTCAAGAGAAGTTGTGTCCCGAATTTTAAAGCAAATGGAACGCAATGGAGATCTACAATTAAAAAGAGGAAAGATTATCCTGAATGACAATTAATAAACGCTACCAGGAAGAAAAATTAGTTGTAATTCCAAAAACATTCGAAGCCCCTGCTGCCGAATAAAAGGACAAACCATAGTTAAACTCAAAGCGCTTTGTTCTGATTCCTAATCCGAACGAGAAACCACTAGCTCCTTTGCGATCAACTATACCTAACGCATCTCTTCTTTGATAATTAAAGCCTACCCGAAAAAAGAAATTATCAGAGGGAACCAGCTCAAATCCAAAATTCGTGTGATAGGCGATTTTTTGCACCAAAGAAGCTGATGGTGGCGGAATGGTATCTCCGGTTAACTGATCAATAGAAGGCCCTATCGATGGATCGGTGTAGGTTAAATCCCAAGTGGTTAAATCTGTCCCCATTAAACTCAAACGAAATGGAGCATGATGAAATTTATAACTAATTCCGGCTAACACTTCCAATGGAAGTGGTTCATTATTGTCTGATGTATATCCTTTGATTTGATAACCTATATTACGTGCCATGACGGTTGCTGTCAAGTTCGCCTCTTCATTATAATAGGTCGAAGCCACATCTACACCAAAACCAAATGAAGTATATGTCTCTAGATGGGAAAAAATTAGATTTAAATTGGCTCCGACTGAAAAACGCTCGTTAAGTTGACGTCCATAACCTGCGCCTAGTGAATAATCACCAGCTGTAAATGTTCCTTGTTCTATACCTGTTTCATCTGTTCTCGTAAACTGTCCATAACTCACGTATCTCAAATGACCAACAAATGTTCCCGCTTTTTCAAAAGTCTTTCCAAAAGCTAATTGACCATAATTGATGCCTGCAGGATAGATAAAATGATTCAAAGCCAAATCATTATCCATCTTTTCCTTAATCGAGGCAGGATTCGCAACAGCTAGGTTGATATCTCCATCTTTCAAGGCAATAAAATCACCACCGAGTGCCATCGAACGAGCATTAAAATCTAAATCCAAAAACTGATAGGTGTTTTGCCCTCCAACTTGCCCATAAGACCAGTTAGTGAGAAATACAAGAGAAATGATTAAAGCTCGTTTCATATTCGGAATGATAAACGCAATCAAATTTAGTTTATTTTGGCGAAGGTTCAATTTATTCTTCAGTTGATTCCGCTATATGTTTTCGTGCAGGCCCCATTTCTATCACCTCCATATCTTTTGCACGACCTTTATCTATGGTAAATCGCAATAAAGTTTTGACCTGATGAAATCCCTTGAAGCCACACGCTCCAGGATTTAACCACAAACTTTCAATATTTTTATCATACTGAACGATGAGGATGTGCGAATGTCCGCAAACAAAAATATTGGGTTTATGATACTCAATCAATCGATACGCTTCTTGTTTGTATTTATATGGTTTTCCAGCGATATGTGTCATTAATACTTTCATGCCCTCAATTTCAAAAAATTGTTCCTTCGGCCACATCAATCGGATTTCGTGATCATCAATATTTCCATACACTCCCCGCACAGGTTTAAACTGCTCCAGTTTTTCGATAACACGAACATCTCCAACATCTCCTGCGTGCCATATTTCATCTACATCCTTAAAGTATTTGTAAATGCGAGGATCAACCTCACCATGCGTGTCCGACATTAAACCTATTCGCTTCATCTTAATTCTGCACCTTTTCTTTACTTTTGCGACATGAGCGCTCAGCGGTATTTTATAAAACTCTCTTACAAAGGAACGGATTTTTTTGGTTGGCAAATCCAACCGAATGCGATTACTGTGCAAGAAAAACTAAAAGATGCCTTGGAAAAATTAAATCGAGGCAAAGAAGTAAAACTTACTGGATGCGGACGTACAGATACTGGCGTTCATGCAAGTGCGTTTTATGCTCATGTTGATTTTGAAGAGGACCCTTTTAAAGGATTCATGGATAAGGACACCATTGTTCACAAGCTGAATTGTATGTTACCAGCTTCAATTGCGATTCAAAACATTTTTCCGGTTTACACAGATGTGCATAGTCGATTTCATGCAACTTCCCGAACCTACCATTATTTTATTCATCAGGATAAAAATCCGTTTCAAGCGGACACCTCATGGTATTTTCGCAAAGATTTAGATCTACCGCTCATGAATGAAGCAGCTCAATTATTAATCGGAGAAAAGAATTTTAATTGTTTCAGTAAACCCATAACAGGAAAAAGTACATTTATTTGTGACGTTCACTTTGTTGAATGGACGGAAACAGAAAACGGCTATCAGTTCACGATTAAAGCCAATCGTTTCTTAAGAAATATGGTTAGGGCAATCGTCGGAACCATGATTGATATAGGCCTCGGAAAAACCACTTTAAAAGAATTTGAAGAGATTTTAGCCTCTCAAGATCGGACCAAAGCAGGGAAGTCTGCTCCGGCTCAAGGTTTGTTTTTGGCCAAAATTGAATATGAAAATCATCCAGAAATCAATCTGAACGCTAAGATTTAGTTGGATGCTTTTTTGATGAAAAATTGGACATAGGCTATGATTGCCGCAATCAAGAATAGCCACGGTGTTCCGTGTAACAGCACATCAAACCAATCCATAGCGCCCATAGCGTGCTCGCCTGAAAAAGCGCCTCCGCCCGCAATCCATTGTAATTTACCCCAAATATGAGGCGGATTAAAAGGTGCCAATCCTAAGGTTAAACTAAAGATCGCAAACATTCCAATATTTTTCCTTAACCATTCCATAGGAGCAAAGATAAACCGCATTTACACCGTCATATGTGCACTTCGTCACACAAGTACCTGCTGTTCGGGATATTTCAATTATTTTTGTACAAATTTAGTAAACGTATGATTTTACCAATCGTGGCATATGGCTCGCCCATCTTAAAAAAAGAAGCGGAAGAAATTGATGAGAACTATGAAAAATTAGATGAACTCATTGAAAACATGTTCGAAACCATGTATGAAGCCAGTGGTGTTGGTTTAGCAGCCCCGCAAATCGATAAATCCATTCGGTTATTTATCGTAGATGCTTCTCCTTTTGCTGAGGATGAAGAGGGCAATGAAGAAACCGATCCTAAAGCTGCCGGATTAAAAGGTTTTAAAAAGGTCTTTATCAATCCAATCATTGAAGAGGAAACGGGAGAAGAATGGCCTTTTGCTGAAGGATGTTTGAGTATACCAAACATTCGTGAAGAGGTTTTGCGCCAAGAAAAAATAAAGATCAGTTATTACGATGAGAATTGGGAATTCCATGAAGAGGAATACGAAGGATATGCGGCAAGAATTATCCAACACGAATATGACCACGTAGAAGGCATTCTTTTTACAGACCACTTGAGTCCATTAAAAAAGAGAATGCTAAAAAAGAAATTAGTCAATATTTCAAAAGGAGATACGGACGTTAGTTATCGAATGAAATTCCCTGCTCAAAAACGCAGAAGATAAGATTTATAAAAATTAAAATGATGGAAATGAAAAAGTGGAAATCAATTGCATTTATCGCATTTATTGGAATCGCAGTTCAAAGCTGCGGCGGTGACGGAGAACCAGGTAATGAAGGAAACCAGAATGACAGCACAACGGTGTCCATTGATACGTCAAAGTTCATGGAAGACTTGACTGCCATTAAAGATAAGATTGAAAAACAAATGGACATTCCGAAAGAAAAGGATTTAAAAGAAGCCATAATTATGTTTCAAGACTTTGCCTCAGTTTTTCCAGATAGCCCAGAAGCGCCAGATTATTTATTGCGCGCATCAGATATTTGCTTAACGACAAAAGAACCTGAAAAAAGTGTAAAAATTCTTAATCGTATCATCAAGGAGTATCCAGGTTATCCGAAAATGGAAGATGTCAAATACAATAAGGCGAGCCATCTTGATTTTGAGTTACGTGACACAACCGCAGCAAAAGATGCTTACCGTCAATTTATCGAAGAGTACCCAAATTCTCCATTGCTAAAAGACTGCGAGTCTCGTATTGAAAACATCCGCTATTCTGCTGAAGAATTGGCAGAGAAATTTATCAAGGAACTCGAAGAAAACGGCGGTGAAATGCTACCTTAATTTTTAAGGATTGGCCCTATGAATATATTTATCACCTACGATTACGAGCTATTCTTTGGGCAGCCAACAGGCACCGTTGAAAATTGCATGATCAAACCAACCGATGAAATCAGAGCAATCGCCAAACGTACAGGGGTTAAATTTGTATTTTTTATTGATACAGGATACTTGAAGAAATTGGATGAATACAAGGATCAATTTCCAGCGGTCAAAAAGGAACACGATCTCGTCCGTACTCAAATAGAACAATTAGTCAAAGAAGGGCATGATTGTCAATTGCATATTCACCCGCATTGGGAAGACACCCAACATGATGGTGACCAATGGATCATGAAAACTGATCGTTATAAATTGGTCGACTTTTCTGATGCTGACATCCAACGCATTGTCCGTTCTTATCGCGATATTCTTTTTGCTTGGACAGGGCAAAAAGTACATTCATACAGAGCTGGAGGATGGTGTTTACAGCCTTTTGATCGGATTGAATCGAGTTTTAAGTCAGTCGGTCTAAAAATTGATTCCACCGTATTTCCGGGAGGCATCTTTACCGCTGGTAATTACTATTATAATTTCACAAAAGCGCCTGATTTATCTAAATGGAAGTTCCAAAGTGAATTATGCACACCTGTATCAGATGGTGATTTTTGGGAATACCCCATTTCAAGCGAATCATACAGTGCCCTATTTTTCTGGCGATTATTTATCCTAGGTCGATTAAAACCTAGCCAACACAAACCTATGGGTGATGGATATCCTATGCCCTCCCCTGGTTTGAGAAAAAAAATGCTCACAAAAGGTATGCGTTTGTCTGCTGGGGTCGATGGATATTTCGTCACTAAAATGAATCATGTCCTGAGACGCAATAAGCAAAAAGGCTTCGAAGACACGGTTTTTATCGGTCATCCAAAAGCTTGTACAAAATTTGCTTTAAAAAAATTAGAGCGATTTATCGAACGTCACAAGAATAATCATGAATTTAAGACGTTCTCTGATGTGCTGGAAGCATGAAGATTGTAAATCGTGAACATATTGACCCCGTAAAATGGGATAAACGTTTAAAGGAATGTGATATTGAAAACATCTTTCAGTATAGCTGGTATTTGGACAATTGTGCAGAAAACTGGTCAGCCGTCATAACGGATGATTATAAAACCATTATGCCCTTGCCGTTCACTAAGAAACTTGGTGTCAAGCGTCTCTATCCTGCACCATTCACACGGGAATATGACATTATTGGTGATGATTTTTCTTGGGCTGAAGTTTTACCTTTGATTCAAAAGGAATTTGCTCATCTTTCCTTTCGCTCTGAAAAATCAGGCTTATTGGAACAAGAAACCATTCGCTCTCATCAATACTTGACGTTGGAAAATGAATTCGAAAAAAAATTCAAAACCAATGCCAAAAGGTTAATCAAAAAAGGACAAAAACAATTTACATTTCGCGCTGGGTTAGACCCAAGTCTATTGATTAACTTATTCGAAGAACATGTTGCGCACAAGATTGACTCCGTTAAGAAAGAGGATTTAATCATCTTGACAGCTCTTATGAATACAGCATTAAAAAATGAGCATGGTGAGCTCATTTTAGCTTATGATGAAAATCAAGCCTTCGTGGCTGGTGGATTTTTTCTGAAGGATAAAAAAAGAATTACTTACCTCAAGGGAGCTGCAGCAGAAGAAGCAAAAAAGAAGGGTGTCATGTACGCCCTCTTTGACGAGGCTTTTCAACGCTTTCAAGGCACCTATAAAACACTCGATTTTGGTGGATCCGATATTGAAAATGTAGCCACCTTCTATCGAAAATTTGGCGCTTCGGATCGAAACTATTATCATTACGAACTTGATCAGACTCCAATTTGGTTTCGAACCTTGAGAAAATTGAAGAAATAAACAGGAATGAAAAAGACACTCTTGATCATCGGAAGTTCAGGTGGACTAGGAACAGCATTGGTTAATCACTTCAAAAACAGTGATTATAATCTCGCACTGCATTATTTTCAGAACGAACCAGACTTAAACTTAGATCATGTCAAAACTTATCAAGCTGACATTACATTAGAATCAGAAGTTGAAGAGCTGATTCAAAAGGTCAAAGCCGATTTTGGAAGGATCGATATGGTGGTCCATAACGCTGGAGTATCTCGTAATGGTATGTCTTGGAAATTAAAACAAGCTGATTGGGATGAGACGATTGCTGTTAATTTGACTGGACCATTTTTGGTGAGTAAACACGTTATTCCTCTGATGCGTGAACAAGCATTTGGTCGTATCGTTTTTATGTCATCCGTCGTGGCACAAACAGGATTTGTTGGTACATCTGCTTATGCAGCTTCTAAAGCCGGTTTATTGGGACTAACGAAGACCTTATCAAAAGAATTAGCAAAGAAAAATATTACCGTCAATTCAATCGCGCTTGGCTATTTTAATGCTGGTATGATCAATGATGTACCTGACGATATGCAGGAAGTACTCAAATCCAATATCCCAACAGGAGAGCTCGGAGACCCAAAACAGTTGGCACATGTTCTTGAATCATTATTTGCAGATGAAGCAGGATATCTTACAGGACAGACCCTAAATTTGAATGGCGGATTATTTACCTCTTAAATCATGGATTTTACCTAGCTTTGCGCTAAGCATTTAAAACATGATTCACGAAATCACAAAAAACAATAGCATTGCCAATCAGTTCATGGCTGAGTTGCGTGATAAAAGCGTACAAGGTGATCGCATGCGATTTCGAAAGAACATGGAACGTTTAAGTCATATCTTGGGTTACGAGATCAGTAAAACCCTGAACTATACAGACAAGGATATTATCACGCCTCTTGGTACGGCTAATATGTCAATTCCAAATTCACAAATCGTCGTGGCCTCCATTTTACGAGCGGGCTTAACCTTACATCATGGTTTATTGGACATTTTTGATGGCGCCGAAAATGCTTTTGTTTCAGCGTATCGAAAAGAAACAGAAGGTGAAGCGATTGAGGTTGTTGTTGAATATAAAGCATGTCCAGAATTGGAGGGTAAAACACTCATCATTGCAGATCCGATGTTAGCCACAGGGCAATCAATGGAATTGGTTTATCAAGCTTTATTGGAAAATGGTCAACCTAAACGATTAATCATCGCTTCTATAGTTGCGAGTGAATCAGCTATTGCGCATATTAAATCGGCTTTACCTGAAGGTACAGATATATGGGTTGTGGCCATAGACCCTATGTTAAATGATAAATCCTATATCGTTCCGGGACTTGGAGATGCGGGTGATTTAGCTTATGGTGTTAAACGATCAGAATGAACTGGAATTTAATCATCTTCGCTTTTGGTTTTGGGACATTTAAATTTGTATTTGTTCATTGGGGTGCTTACGCTGCTTTGGGAGAAGAATCGATAACTTCTCTCTTTGAAATCTTTGTAAGCGCTACGCTTGGAGCTTGGATCACCATGACAGTCTTCTATTACCTCAGTGAGTATTTTATGGACCGTTCTCACCGCAAGAAGATTGAAAAAATGCGCAAAGCGGCGGAAGCGGGAATTGAAATAAAACAAAAAAAGACCTTCACCCGATTAAACAAAACTATTGTTTGGATAAAACATACGCTTGGCTTGTATGGTGTAACACTTTTGGCGCCTTTGTTTTTATCTGTTCCGATCGGATCAATCGTATGTGCGAAATTTTATGGAGGAAAGAAGAAAACATTTCCGTTGATGTTATTGTTTACTGCATTATACAGCGCATTGATGTGCTTAAGCATTTACCTATTCAAATTTTAAGCGCGTGAAAAATCTCAAACACGTCTTCTTCGACCTAGATCATACACTTTGGGATTTTGAAAAAAACTCCTCTGAGGCGCTTCTAGAACTATATCATGAATTGAGATTGAGTGAAGACATTGCAGACGTGCAGAAATTCATTCAAACTTATCAAGAAATTAACGCTCGTTATTGGCACTTGTATAACCACGGAAAAGTATCGAAGGAACAAGTGAGAACGGGTCGCTTTTTGGACACTTTAAATACATTTAAAGTTCGAAACAGTGATAATAAGGCAATTGAGCTCGGAAATGAATATGTCCTGCGTAGTCCGCACAAAAAACACATTTTTCCATTTGCTCATGAAGCTTTAACCTATTTAAATGAAAAATATGCCTTGCACATTATCACGAACGGCTTTTTAGAAGTGCAGCATACTAAGTTGAATAACTGTAACTTAAGTGAGTATTTTGACCTAATTCTTTGTACAGAAGAAGTCGGTGTAAACAAACCACATCCGCTCGTTTTCGAAACAGCTTTGCAAAAAACAGCTGCTTTTGCCGAAGAGTCTGTGATGATTGGTGATAATCCAGAAACAGATATTAAAGGAGCAAAAAATTGCGGTTTTCATACGATATTATTTAATCCAGAAAATCGCGAACATGATCTGGACACGGCTGAAATAAAGGCATTGAATGAGCTATTGCATTTGCTTTAGTGAGAATTATCACAAAAGAAGCTTATTTAGAATCGTTCTAAACTATTATTTTGAAATAAAAAAGGTTTTAAATAAGCCAATCGATCTTTAAATTTGTCACTTATTCTAAACAAATATCCATATAAGATATGTCAGGGACTATCAAGTTAAGGAAAGGACTGGATATAACATTGCAAGGGGAAGCTGAGAAAGTCAAAACGACTGCCGAATCTTCGTTGTTTGCAATTAAGCCACCTGATTTCCATGGCCTCGTGCCAAAAATGACCGTTAAGGTTGGAGACAAAGTCAAAATTGGAACGGTTATCTTTTTTGATAAATACCAAGAAGAAATAAAATTTGTATCTCCAGTCGCTGGAGAAATTACAGATGTTTTCCGTGGTGAAAAACGCCGAATCCTAGAAGTCAGAATCAAAGCTGACGGTACGGATGCATCAGAAGAATTTGGAGCTAGTAATCCGGATTCAATGGATGGAAAAGGTGTCAAAAAAGCATTGCTTGAAAACGGATTATGGCCTTTTATTAAGATGCGCCCTATTGATGTGATAGCAAGGCCAACAGACAAACCGAAAGCGATTTTTGTATCTGCTTTTGACTCTTCACCGTTAGCACCAGACTACGATTATATCCTTAATGGAGAGCATGATGCTTTTCAAGCCGGATTGACGGCAATCGCTAAGCTTACCGACGGCAAAGTTCATTTAACCAAACGTGCAAATGTTTCTCACGACGCAGCGATTACCGATGCAAAAGGAGTTCAAACACATACCATCTCAGGTAAACATCCAGCTGGTAATGTCGGCACGCAAATTCACCATATTGATCCAATCAATAAAGGTGAGATTGTATGGACGGTAAACGCTTTGGATGTTGCAACAATCGGAAGAACGTTGTTGGCGGGTAAATTTGATCCGACGAGAACAGTTGCATTGACTGGTTCTGAGGTTAAGAAAACAAGTTATGTAAAAACGCGAATTGGTGCTACCATTAAACCAATGGTTGACGGTCAGATCGCTTCAGATAATGTGAGGTACATCAGTGGAAACGTATTGACTGGTGAAAAAATAGATGCTGACGGTTATGTTGGTTTTTATGATCACCAAGTTACCGTTATCCCTGAGGGTGATGAGCCTGCTTTCCAACTTTCGGGTGGCGGATGGTTAGGTCCTGGAACTAAAAAGTTCTCGATCAACCGCTCATACTTCTCATGGCTAACACCAAACAAGAAACGTGTTCTAAACACAAATTTGAATGGTGAGGTTCGTGCATTCGTTGTTACGGGAGAATTGGAAAAAGTATTCCCTTTTGACATTTACCCTATGCAATTGATCAAATCATGTATGTACGAAGATATCGATCTAATGGAAAATCTTGGAATCTACGAAGTAGCTCCTGAAGATTTTGCACTATGCGAGTTCGTATGTACATCGAAAGTTAATATTCAGGATAAAATCCGTGAAGGTTTGGATTTGATCCATAAGGAATGCATGTAATTTGAATTAAAAATTAATCATTAGAATGAAGTCTTTAGAAAAATTCATGCGCAGATTGGAACCTACTCACGAGAGTAAGTGGGCTAAATTCCACCCAGTTTGGGATGCGCTATATACATTTGCCTTCACACCTGGAGAAACGACCAAAAAAGGTTCGCATATCCGCGATGGTATTGACTTGAAAAGAACCATGTTCATGGTGATCGTTGCTTTGATCCCATGTTTAATCTTTGGTATCATTAATACGGGTCACTGGCATTATTATGCTTTGGGTGAGACTGGAAAATTTGATTTCACACACATGATGGGCGCTAAAGCGCTTTATGGTGCTATCAAAGTTTTACCGATTGTCATTGTTTCCTACGGGGTTGGTTTGGGAGTTGAATTCATCTTCTGTATCAAAAACCAACATGCCATTCAAGAGGGATTCTTAGTTTCAGGGATGCTTATTCCTTTAATCGTTCCTGCTGACATTCCATTATGGATGGTTGCAGTTGCTACTGTATTCGCAGTTGTGCTCGGTAAAGAGGTCTTTGGAGGAACAGGGATGAACATTGTCAATATTGCATTGACGGCACGTGCTTTCTTATTCTTCGGATATCCCACAATGATGTCAGGTGACAAAATTTGGATGTCAGGGGTTAGTGAAATGGAAGCGTTGCCAGAAGGTATCTCAGGTGCTACGCAACTTGGCCAATTAGCCACCTTTAATGGACCGGCAGAGGATTGGGCCTATCAGGGCGGACTATCTGCCTTCGAATCTGCTTGGCCACTATGGGAATCATTCGTTGGAATCATTCCTGGTTCAATTGGAGAAACATCTGTTATTGCTATTCTTATTGGAGCTGGACTATTATTGTATACAGGTATTGGCAGCTGGAAAATAATGGTGAGCTTTGTACTTGGTGGTTTAGCAGTTGGTTATTTGACTCAACTTGGATCAGTAACACCTTATATGGATTTAGATCCTATTAATCACTTGGTAATTGGTGGATTTATGTTCGGTGCTGTCTTTATGATAACCGATCCGGTCACCGCCGCCCAGACGAGTACCGGTAAATATATTTACGGTTTCTTAGGAGGTGCCCTTTCAATAACTATCCGTGTATTTAACGGAGCATATCCTGAAGGGGTAATGATGGCCATCTTGTTTATGAACGTAATGGCTCCGATGATTGACCACTATGTCATTCAAGCGAATGTTAAACGAAGATTAAAACGACTTAAAACCGCATAATCATGGCGATAAATAAAGATAGTAACGGTTATACCTTTTTGTTTGCGATCCTTCTTGTAGTGGTTGTGGGCTCTGGTTTGGCTGCTGTGTCAATGGGACTGAAAGAAAAGCAAGACAAGAACACAGAGGTAAAAAAGAAAATGGATATCCTGAATGCCTTAAAAGTAAAAGAGGTTAAAAACGGAGACACCTTAGACATTTCCCGTAAAAATGCGGAGGCACTTTACGATGAGTATGTACTTTCTGACGAATGTTTAGTATTGGGTGCTGAAGGAAATGTTTTAGACGGAGAAGTTGCTTTTGATATTGACATCAAAAAACAATTCCGTGATAAAACAATTGATCCTAAAGATAGAAAGTATCCATTGTACGTGGCATCTTTGAACGGAACAAAAAAATACGTTATTCCGGTTGTAGGAAGTGGACTTTGGGGACCAATTTGGGGATACTTGGCCATTGATGAAGACAAATCATCTATCTATGGGGCAACGTTTGATCACAAGACTGAAACACCAGGTTTAGGTGCTGAGATCAAACAACCTTTCTTCTATGATCAATATGATTCTGAAGTGATTTCTGTTGATGGAAAATACAAGAAAATCAAGGTGGTAAAAGATGGTTCAGGTGGTGATGCTCACAAAGTAGATGGCATTACAGGAGGAACAATTACTTCTAAGGGCGTTGAAGAGATGGTAGACCGTACAGTGCAGGTTTACGTGAAATACTTTAATAAATAACAACTGGTTGAGATGAGTGAAAAAATTAAAGCACCAAAAGAACCTTTGTTTTCCAAGAAAAACAAAAGGCTAATTACAGAGCCATTGGATGACAATAACCCGGTTACTTTACAAGTATTGGGTATTTGTTCAGCTTTGGCAATTACGGTTTCCATTGAGCAGGCCTTAGTAATGACAGGGAGTGTATTCTTTGTACTGGGACTCGGTAACGTGATTATCTCAATGCTTCGTAACTTGATTCCTTCTCGAATTCGAATTATCGTTCAGTTGGTTGTTGTTGCAGCGTTGGTAATTATTGTTAACGAAATTTTGAAAGCTTTCTTACCAGATATGGCAGAGAAACTTTCCGTATTCGTTGGATTGATTATTACAAACTGTATCATCATGGGTCGATTTGAGGCCTTTGCAATGGCGAACAAACCTTGGCCTTCATTCTTGGATGCTGTGGGTAACACGCTTGGATACGGTTGGGTACTCGTCGTTGTATCGGTTATTCGTGAGATTTTTGGTTCAGGTAAATTCTTCGGAGTTGAATTATTCGGAGATCGTATCGCTGGAACAGGACTTTACAAATACGGATACATGGATAACAACTTTATTATCCTCGCCCCTTTTGCACTATTCGCAGTGGCGATTGTAATTTGGGTACAACGTAGTAGAAACACCTCATTAATTGAAGACCATTAATAAGAATACATCATGCAAGATTATTTAAATATTATCCTAAAAGGAATCTTTATTGAGAACATGATTTTTGCCTATTTCTTAGGTATGTGTTCTTATCTGGCAGTATCCAAAACGGTAAAGACTGCCGTTGGTTTGGGAGCTGCAGTAATTTTCGTACTTGGTGTTACCGTTCCGGTAAACTGGTTATTAGAAAACTATGTGCTTCAAGCAGGGGCTTTATCTTGGTTGGGGGACGAATACGCGACGATGGATTTAAGCTTCCTTTCTTTCATCATGTTTATTGCGGTCATCGCATCAATTGTACAATTGGTGGAGATGCTGGTTGAAAAATTTGCTCCAGCACTTTATGGTGCTTTGGGTATCTTCTTACCATTGATCGCTGTAAACTGTTCAATTTTAGGGGGTGCATTATTCATGCAAGAACGTCAATACTCAACAATCGGTGAAGCTACTGCTTTCGGTATTGGTTCAGGTATTGGATGGTTCTTAGCGATTGTAGCAATTGCTGCTATTCGTGAGAAAATTAAGTATTCGAATGTACCAGCTCCTATGAGAGGATTAGGGATCACATTTGTTATTACTGGTTTGATGGGTATCGCATTTATGAGCTTCAGTGGAATCAACTTAGAGTCGGAAGATGATGCAAAAGTTGACGATCAAACTGTACAAGTGGACACCCCAACGGATAATTCAATAACAGATTAAGCCAATTAAAAATAATATTAGAGAGTAGAATGGGACAGGTTATATTAATTACGGTTATCGTTTTTACAGCAATCATCTTATTGCTTGTAAGTTTATTGCTTTACGTAAAAGCTAAGATTTCACCATCTGGTAAAATCAAAATCACCATCAACGGTGAGCACGAATTGGAAGTTGATGGTGGTGGAACACTTTTGAGCACACTAGGTTCAAACGGAATTTTCTTACCATCTGCTTGTGGAGGTGGTGGTACTTGCGTACAGTGTATTTGTCAAGTAAATTCTGGAGGAGGAAACATCCTTCCAACAGAGGAACCTCACTTCTCTCGTAAAGAGATTGCTGATAACTGGCGTTTAGGATGCCAGGTTAAGGTGAAAGAAGACATGGAGATCCATGTTGAAGAAGAAGTAATGGGAATTAAAGAGTGGGAAGCAGAAGTTGTTTCCAACTACAACGTTGCAACTTATATTAAAGAGTTTATCGTTGAGATTCCAGAAGACATGGATTATAAAGCAGGTGGATATATCCAAATTAAGATACCGCCATGTGAAGTAAAATATTCGGAAATGGATGTGACAGCACATCCATTAGATCACCCAGGTGAGCCAGACAAATTCGTTCAAGATTGGGCTGAAGGACCATATGCGATTCGCGACCTCGTTATGAAAAATGACGAAGAAGTAGTTCGTGCTTATTCAATGGCTTCTTACCCTGCAGAGGGGCGTCGTATCATGTTAAATGTACGTGTGGCTACTCCTCCATTCGATCGTAAGACTGGAACGTGGATGAATGTTAATCCTGGTATCGCATCTTCATACATCTTTAACTTAAAAGAAGGTGATAAAGCGATTATCTCAGGACCTTACGGAGAATTCTTCATCAACCATTCAGACGCAGAAATGTTATACGTTGGTGGTGGTGCAGGTATGGCACCAATGCGTTCACACCTTTATCACTTGTTCAAGACTTTAGAGACTGATCGTAAGGTGACTTATTGGTATGGTGGACGTTCAAAAGCAGAATTATTCTATATCCACTATTTTAGAGAGCTTGAATCGAAGTTCCCTAACTTCAAATTTTACATGGTGCTTTCGGATGCAAAACCAGAAGATAACTGGACGGAGAAGAAAGATATCCATGACGAAGAACCAGATGGATTTGTAGGTTTTGTTCACCAAGCAGTAATCGACCAATACTTATCGCATCATGATTCTCCAGAAGATATTGAATTTTACTTCTGTGGACCTCCATTGATGAACCAAGCAGTTGAAAAAATGTGTGATGATTGGGGTGTACCACCAGAGAATGTTCGTTTCGACGACTTCGGTGGATAAACAAACTCAATCACAAAAAAATACAAACCCGGCACCTCGACTTCGCTCAGTGCCGGTTTTTTTATTCGCAAAAGAATTGACCGCTCAACACAGCCGAACTTCTAATAACAACAAATAAGCATGATTGAGAAACATACCACAAACCATCTTGATCAAGGTAAATCTTTCCCTCCTTCTGGACGTGGAGCTGCTTATCTATTAATCATCGCTGGTCTTGTGCCAGGGTATGTGATATTTGAAGAATATCATACTGTACATGTCAATCATCTTTTTTGTCTCCTCCCTATCTTTGTTGGGGTATGGATGAACTTAGCAACTACACAGGTCTATTTTGATCAAGTAAAGGAAGGGTATTTAATACATCAATTTGGTGTCAAACCTTTTAAATTTACCAGAAAAACACATTTGAATAAATACGATGCAGCTATCCTGAAACCAGCAAGACAAAGGTATGTTGTCGCCCAGGGTATACCTTTAGGAGGTTCAATAAATAGTCCTGAATATTCCATTTCTTCTTTTGGTTTATACTTTAAACCGAAAGGAAAATTTGATGAAGAGCTGATCTTAAAAGGAAACGGTAAAGAGGTTATTGATTTAACGCGTGAAAAAATATGCTGTAGGTTTGAATAGAATCCAATTGATCTATCCGATGTGCTTTTTCCATTGCACTGATTAGCTCGCGCGCCTTGTCCTCATTCATTTCTTTTTTAACAACATCCGTCCTGAGATCAGCGCATGAAAAAACATGAACACCTTTCCGACACGCATCTCCGCATTTTTATGGGGATCGTTAAAAAAGGTTATGAGGTTAATTGGGATTAAAGATTGTTTGAATTACTAATCATATTGTTCATTGTGACGCTGGTCTTGCGCATTGGTTTTAACTGGGATATTCATAATCGGATTCATCGTAAAAACCCTGTAAAATCAATTGCTACACCAGTTAGCCTATTTACAAATACCGTTAAGGATGTGCAAGACAAAGACGCTTCCAACTTCCTCCTCATTTACTGTACGTTTGTATTCTTCTAGATTAAATACCCAAAAGAAAAGGTTGGAAAAAGGATGGCTAATGCTGTTTGGATTTTTAGCCTTTCCCAAATTATCATTATCTTTTTGCTCGTTCTTCTTTATTCACAAGATGTAAATCATTGAAATTGGAATCATGAAATTAGGTGCATTCTCAATCAGTTTAACGGTCAAGGACCTGAAAAAATCGAAAGAATTTTATGAAAAAATTGGCTTTTCGCAATTTGGCGGAGATGGAAATCATTACCTGATCATGAAAAACGGGAACGCATTAATTGGTCTTTTTGAAGGCATGTTTGATAAAAACATCATCACCTTTAATCCTGGATGGGATGAAAATGCACAATCGCTGGATAAATTTGATGATGTTCGAGAAATTCAAAAGCAAGTAAAGTCAGCAGGATTAAAGCTGGAACGAGAAGCCGACGAAACAACGACCGGACCAGCAAGCATTGTTTTGGTTGACCCTGATGGCAATCCAGTATTGATTGATCAACACATTTAATAGGATCCATTATGACAAAAGATGTAAATGAAATAAAGAGCATGCTAATCAATCTTCTAAAGGAGCATCAGAAAAGTTTCAAAATCACGGCTGATGCCAATGATAAGTTCGAAGTTTGCGGCACGATTCCAACCATGCAAGGTAAACAAAAGGTGGACGGGATCTATTTTGCGAGTATTGTTCCAAAACCAAAGGATGTACGCTTATATTTTTTCCCGGTGTATACACATAAAGATGAAATTGGAGAATTAACACAGAACCTCCAGCAAGCTTTGAAAGGAAAATCTTGTTTCCATATTAAATATATGGACGAAGAACGAGAGAAAGATTTAATAGATCTGTTTGATCGGTCTGTTAAAGTATACCAGGATGCTGGTTTATTAAAATAAATTAATACTTATTTGACCATTCACTGTATAATCTGATCATATGAAAAATAGTCTAATTTTAATTGCAACGCTACTTTTGTTAGCCTGCGGTAATACAAAAGAAGTCGTTGAAGAAAAGTCGCCAACAAAAGAATATTGGCCTCTACTCAATGAAAAGACCTTTGATTTAAAAGAAATATCAACGGATAAAACCTATGGCTATACGGAAAAGAATCCGATAATGGTAGGTGGAGTGCCGACAAGTGAAGGACCCTTAAATGAACGTCGATATCTAAATGCACTTGCTGGTCCAAAAGGTGAATACATCACTTATACGCGAACGGGTAGTTGTTGTCAATTTGAGTCTGAAAATGGCTTCATGGGATCAGGTCTATTAGACATGTATGAACTCACTTGGAAAAACCAAGACGAACCCATTACCTTATACATTAATATGTATGATGCGGGGGAGTTAAAAACACCAAAGGGATTAACCATCGCCAAGAAATAACCAATTTCATGAAAAAATCACTGCTTTTACTTCTCATCCTATCTACTACCTTTTTTGGTTTTGGACAGACATACCTGAATACACAAAAGACACTCGCCGATGCTATTGCGGTAGAAAATGCCTTGGATATTTTAACCCATGGAGGGTCTAATCCGAGTATCCTTCCTTATGCCGAAAAGATAACAGGGCAACAAAATCCCCGCAGAAGAAATCAAACGCATACAAAAAGTTTTGCCGCTCGTTAAGATTCTGTATTAGTCTATTTGTTTGGTAGTACTAATCTTCCAATTTATCGAAAGATTTAATTTATGCGTCGATTAATCAAAGGTATAAAGCATCCCTTAGGATTAATTGAACGTTTTATAGATAGAGATTGCAACCAACTTTCTCTACCAATTAAACGCGTAAAACAAAGATCCTGTCGACTGGTCATAACTCGACAGGTTTTTTTGTTTTCTACAATAAAAATAGTGCTTTCCTGATTTTATCGAAGAATTTCAATTTCAGGTACGGTAACAGTTGATTTATTATCGGCTATTTCCACATCCATCTCAACCAATACAGTGGCATCGATAGCGGTTGTATCTTTTGAAATAGCATATACCGTATAATTTCCTTTTGTAAGGTTCGTGAATTCATATTCTCCAGACCCACCCGTACGAACAACATCCCCGTATACAGTTTTATCTCCGTATTGAATATAAACCTTCTCATCTACAGCAGGTGCAAAAGCGCCAATATTACTGGCTTGTCCTTGTTGATCCGTATTTAGCTCAAATGGTGTCGTTACATTATCCGCATCTGGCGTATAACCCGCTTTTGTATTTGTTATCGTTAGGATATCACCTGAACGGAGGATATCGAAATGATCACCAGCTCCGGCCAATAGAGCCTCTTCTGTAGCCATAGCAATCTCTATATTAGAGTCTGAGTATTGAAAAGACACAGCTAAGCCTGTTCTACCCTCCAAGCCAGGATTAGCAGGTGAAACCCAATCTGGATTATCATAATAAATATAAAACTGTGTATATCCCTCAGGCGTGTTTAATATCCAATATTCTCCATGCTCAATTTCCAATCCGGGTGTAAAATAGACCTCGGTTACTTCATGATCTCCATTTTCATGATCAGCTACTGAGACATTTCCAGTAAGTATTGATGTTCCTCCAGGACCTTCTTCTTTATTACATCCGATGAGAGCTGCAGTAAATGCGGCCATGAATAATATTCTTTTCATCTTAATTTTTTACGAGTTTTTTAGTTGCTTTGAGTTCTTCTTGATCAAATATCTGTATCCAATACAGTCCTTTTGCTAAGCCTGAAACGTCAATCATCGGTATAGCTTGATTTGAGATCGACTGATTGATCAAAATTTGACCCGCTTGGTTGATTACCTGAACACGGCAGTCAGCAAGTACCCGATTCATCTGAAGATAAACCTGATCCTTTGCCGGATTTGGAAATATAGCTAATTCAATATTTGTATCCGTCTCTACTTGCAAGTCTTCGCATGTCCCAAACATATTTTCATCCATCCACGAGAGACGAGCAATTGTCCATTCACGCAAATAATCCATTTCTTGTGCATAGGTATCGCCCACAAAATTGTTGGGCCAAACATAAGTCCCTAAAATAGACCAACGTTTAAAATTACGCTCTGCTGGTTCAGCTAAGTACGTTTCCATTTCATCAATAAATGCTAAGATCGTATCGGTGTGTAGGGTCGTCATGCGCAATTCTTGCCAACGACAGTTTAGTGCATGTGTATAGGTGGGATCTTCTACAAAGCGATTCCACCAAAATGGATTATTCAGCGAACCGCCGCCACCACAAACATCATTAAAATAAATTTCCCACCCAGTCGTCCAGCCTCCTTGACAATAATTTGCATTTCCCCAAGCAAGATTAAAATCCCAAAGCGGACCAGCGGTTAATTTACCGCCTTCACTCAACCTTTGTTTATGCAAAAATGTACTGATCCGATACCCATCTACATTCTTACTGATTTCATTCACGATCATAAAATCTACAAATGATTTTAAATCCACATAAGGTAGATAACCCTCCAAAGGATCAGTAAAATCTGGTCCGTCTAAAGCGGTTTCAAAAGCGGTAACATACGACTCAATATATTCAAGTTGTGTAGGATGCATTTCTTCGATTTCTGGATCGTGCATTTGATAATGAACGGGTCCCCATGCCGGAGCAGCTTGTAAAAAAGGAGAAGTCCAAGCAATAATACCACCTCCGGTTGTCTTATCCACTTTGATAACATATCCTCCCGTCAACTCATTGCCTTCAGTATCATCAAATTCTAATTCGTCCACATTAACACGTCCTGGATTTTCCTTGATACGCTCCATAAAAACATAGACACCTTGATACTGTCCATTGATGACCAATTCAACTAATTCAGTTCGAGGAGCATATTCACCCATTTCATTCCCCAATTTATAGGTCAATACATTTCTGATTAATGATTTATCAGAATAAGGAGCATATAAAATCCAATCATTATCTACCGGCCAATCAAAGATTGAGACATTATAATTTGTTGAATCTGGTCCTCTCGTTTCCAGACCGTAGGATTTCTTAGGAAAAGTTCCAGAGGATGAACCGCGAATCTCAATTCCGATATGGCCATAAAACTCATTAAATTCATCCGTGATTGAATTCATACCATCCTCATTATTGATGATTCCCATTACCGCCTCTATTTTAGGATCATCCACAATGGACGCACCATCAGTTTCTAAAACAACAATTGGCAGATTAGATTCCGTTAAAACGACAGGCGGTATAAACCAACCAGGTGTTGGTCCATAATCTGAAGACTCATCCGTTATTCCAAAACTGAAATAAACTCGGGAAGTCATATCACTGGAAGTCCAAGATTCATTGTGCGATTGAACACATAATACATTTGTGCCTTCATTAAGGTGATCCTCTAAAAAGCCTAACGTAAGGCCATATTGCGCAGGATAAACCCCGTCGTACATGGTCGCTTCGTGCAAACCAGCGGAATACTGATCATAATCAGGTTGCCCTTCACCTTCCATTAATTCTCGGGTAATCTCTGCGCCATTCAAATACGCAACAAATGCATCGTCATAATCAATGGTTAAGGCAGCAGCCGCAATTACCGATTTATCAGTAACATCAAACTCAATACGCTGATATATAGAAACTGTGCCTGTAGGCACTACGGTATTATCATCTCCATCTCCATAACCAAATCCGCCAGCTCCGGTAGACCAATCTCCCGCATCAAAATCGAGGGTATTCCATGCTTCGTCAACAGGTGCGTCAGGCACTAAATAGGACCAAGTATTGTATTCATGAACAGCAGTCTCCCAATGATCAATCTGACCAAAAGAAATAGTCGCGATACACAGACTGAATAAGCCCACTAGCCATTTCGATGGATCAATAATTCGAAAGTTGGTTAACATAGTGTTGATTTCGAGTTAACAATATAGTAATATTAGATGAAAGTCATCCAAACAAACCCGAATCAGATTGGTTATCTTTATACTATGATCTGGTCGATATTACTCACATATAGTCATTATTTGTGCATTATTGTTTTGATAGCGGCTGTTTTTGCCGAGCAGTTTTTTGTGCAAAAAACGATGACCAAATCTGCTTTAAACAAATTAGTGGTCATCGATGGTATTTATGGTCTCTCCTCAATTTTTGTGGTGACAACTGGACTATTACGTGTTTTCTTTTATGCAAAAGGAGCCGACTATTATTTTTCGAATGACATTTTTATTCTAAAGTTTTCACTCTTTATTCTGGTTGGATTGTTATCTATTATACCAACTGTTATTTTCCTCCAGTCCCGTAAAAAAATGAAAAAAGAAGGTTTAGAAAGCATTGATCTGCCTCGCTATCGTATTATTTTTTGGAGTATTCGCTTGGAGTTAATTCTTCTGCTCTTGATTCCCTTATTGGCGGTTTTAATGGCAAATGGTGTTGATCTGTAGGCTATGGTGCAACAAATCAAAGCAGGGTAACGTCTTGCTAAAAAACAACCCGATGCGTCAATTCTTATTTTTATTTAGTGTATTTCTTCTTGCTGCTCAAAGTTTTGCGCAATGCGAAGACTTTATTGTTGACACGGTCATATACCACCCAACTTGCCATGGCTTTTCAGATGGTGCCATATATATAAACGTATCTGGTGGATCAGATCCAATTGATATTGAGATTTCCGATAGCTTGGGCAATATTTTGAACGCTGATGGTACAGGTCTTGCGAACATATTAGCTGGAGGTGAGTGGTATTATATATTTGTCACTGACGGAGACGGATGCGTTTATGAGGACTCCGTATACCTTATGGACCCTTCACCAATCGAGGTAGATTATGAAATTATTCCACCCTCAGCACCTGATCTTTGTGATGGTGATGTCTTAATTAATGATGTTTTAAACACATGCAATGATGAAGGTTATTCTTGTTTTTGGACGCCTGACCCAGGTGCGGATGGTTGTGACTTAATAGATGTTTGCCCGGGTAATTACACCTTACTTATCAATGATGCCTGCGGATGTTCGCATGTCACGGACGACATATTTTTACCCGGCTCTTTGACCGGGCTTGAATCTAACGTTCAACACAACTTGGCCTTGGGCTATTCAGGTAATCGACAAGCTGTATTTTCAAGTCCTTTTAACGAAGACATCTCGGTCGAATGGTATTCGATTTCAGGAGCATTATTAGACGTGCAAAAAGTTGAAGCTGGTCAAGAATCTGTTTCCACCCCTCAAAATACCGGAATCTATTTATATCGAATTGTGAGGAACGACCAAACAGTCATAGGTCGTGGAAAGTTGAGTTGTTATTAGCGATAATTAAGAGTTCTCATCCGGATACCATTCCGTTTCTGGAATTAATGCGACAATAACTAGCTTTTGCTTATGTGTCCAAGCCTTTATTTCAGGACCGTTTTTTGGTTTTAAATGCCATTCAGAATTGTTCTCTGCGTTGGGGCTCCCAAATAAGTCTCGTGCCACCTGATCCCTCACTTTTATATCCTTATAGCTAATGATTACTTCGTATAGGGGTTTATTATTATCATCATCAAAATAATAACCGATAAACTCAAAAGGTAAGGCTGTTAGCTCCTCTAAATAAAGATGGCGAAAGGGCATACCATCATCTTGTTTCGAGACACGATCATTTTTCAGTCTTTCGAAAGATCCCAAACTCATACCAAACTCAACCTTCTCGTCAAACTCTTTCGGAAAATACCGTGCTGTGCTGCAACCTAACGCAAAAATCAATGATAGCATAGGTAATATGATCTTTTTCATTTGCTTAATTATTTTTCTTGGTTTTGATTTTCTGAATGTTCGGCTAAAGACTCTTCTAACTTTTGTCCTCCTTTGATGCCAAAATCCAATGTTCGAATTGGAAATGGGATCACAATATCATTTTCATCAAAAGCTTTTTTGACGGCTTTGACACCCTCGCTTACACCTTACAGATATTGCATATAATCGTCGTACGGCACCCAATATATGACTTGAAAATCGATCGAACTATCTCCAAACCCAGTATAAATAAATTCTACTTTACTATCTTCGATAATGATCGGCAATTTCTGAATGGCTTCTAAAGTTATTTTTTCGACACGCTCTAAATCCTCTTCATAAGAAATGCCAACTTTTAATTCAATCCTACGTGTTTTTGTTTCGTAAAAATTCATCAACGGGTTTTCGAATAGAATGCGGTTAGGAATGCGCACCTCGTTGCCATCCAAGGTTTCAATAAGTGTACTTCACAATTGAATATCCTTTACGGTCCCCATGTGGTCATTCACCTGGATGACATCTCCAATTTCGAATGGATTTTTAGCAGCCATATAGAAACCCGAAATAAGGTTCGCCGCCAAATCTTGAAAGGCAAAACTTAAAGCCAAACCAATGATCCCCGCCCCTGCTAATACAGATGTCACTGTTTTATCCAATTCTAGAATCGATAGGGCGATCATTGCCCCTGTAACGATCAACGCCACATGGGTTAGCTGCCCCAAAACTCGGGAAAGCTCCGTATTCTTATAAGTGCGATCCATTAACATAATAACCGAGTTCGTTACAGTAGAACTGGAAGAGTTTGATATTGCTCGAAAGATACTAATCCAATAATGGTTATAAAAGTTATCACTGATTTTAATATTCCCCTGCCGTATAACGAAATGAACTAATATAAAAAGGTGGGTTTTCTAAGCCTTCATCATCCGACGAAAAGATTTGATCTCCGACAAACTGGCCAAAGGCCTCTTGATCAGCCTCAGGATCTTGCATCATATAAATGCTAAAATCACAGTCTTTTAATTTTCCTTGCGCAGTGAGTATTCCTCCGCCAAAATCCCATCCGAATCCGCTGAAATCAAATGGTGTGCCATTCCATTCACGGAAATCTTTAAACGACATTCCGAGATATACCCCTGTGCTTGAAGCTAAATCTTGCTCACCAATGGATTCAAAATCTTCATTATACTGATGATAATTTACTTCAATATCTCCCACTTGATTGGGGTCATCCATACTCCAGACATACTTCACGGAATGACCTGTTTCGTTATTGGTTAATTTAGAGATTTTGCGCTCTTCAGTTCCTTCATTATACCAAACTATTTCATGTGTTATTTGACCCGGAAAAAGACTATCTAATTCACTTCGGCGAGCTATCGCCATATAATGTTCGAAAGTACTAAACGGAGTTTCTTCCACTTCAACAACCGTATCAACTGCTACAGTATCCATGATTTGACCAGTGGTATCAACTTCATTATTCTCAACATCCGATGAATGATTTTCTTCGCCAGCACAAGCCACGACTAAAAAAGATGTGATAAAGACAGGTATTATAAATCGCATAGTATTAGGTTTAAATGAATGGTTTATCTCCTCTAAAATAATGGGAATTTGGGAAATGCGATTGGGAAAATCTTAAATTTGTAAACCTATGACAACATTCAAATCAATCGGTGTCCAGAAAGACCTTGTAAAAGGATTGCAGAAGCTGAACATAACAACCCCTACTCCTATTCAGGAGAAGGCGATTCCACTTTTATTAAACGGACCGGTTGACTTTATTGGGCAAGCTGCTACAGGAACAGGTAAAACAGCTGCTTATGGCTTACCATTATTACAGGGGATTAATCCACAATCGAAGCATGTACAAGGTTTGATTTTGTGTCCTACGCGAGAATTGGGACAGCAGATTGCTCACCAACTCTTTAAATTTACACGCTATACCGATCGCATTTTTACAGAATGTATTTATGGAGGTGCGCAAATTGGTCCACAAATCAAAGCGTTAAAGCGTACAACGCATATTTTAGTAGCGACACCAGGTCGTTTAATTGAATTGGTCAATAAACAAGCTGTTGACTTATCGGGAGTCAAAACTGTCATTTTGGATGAAGCTGATGAAATGCTGAGCCTTGGTTTTCGAGATGATTTAGATCAAATTTTAAGTATGATTGGTCGTGTTGAAAACAAGTGGTTGTTTTCAGCAACACTGCCAGAAGCTGTCTATAAGATTATTAATACACATTTGTCAGCAGGAGCTGAACAGGTCCGCGTGAATCAAAAGAGCGGTATCAATAAAAAAGTAGAGCATCAATTCGTCGTTTGCGATGAACGTGAAAAACCATTTGTTTTACAGGCATTTCTTAAATCGAAGCGCAAAAATCAAGGATTGGTCTTTTGCAAGACTAAAGCAACAGCGAAGCAAGTTTTGCAGCAACTAGAAGCGGCTGATTTCTCTGTTGACGGCATTCATGGGGATATGCTTCAGAAAGATCGTGAAAAAGCTCTACGCCGATTCAAAAAAGGAAATTGTGACCTGCTTGTAGCAACTGATATTGCGGCAAGGGGTATTCATGTTGATAAACTGCAGTTTGTTGTTCATTATGAGCTCCCTGCTCAAGATGATTATTATGTGCACCGAAGTGGACGAACGGGCCGTGGTGGTGAAGGCGGAATCTCCCTCGCATTATGTACATCCAAAGAATTAAGACAATTACGATTTTTAGAGAAAAAACTGGGGGTCAGTATGCGCCACATCAGACGCGCTAAATAAGCAGCTACCAATCCAAGAAATAAGGATCATACATTTTATCCGCATTGAATGAGACCGGCAAGATATGCCCCTGTCCTTCCAATTTAATTAACTTGATCTGGGAGACTATTTTCTTCAAGGTTTTATGCGTTAGCTTGACGTCCTGAATCCATTTTTTAGCATCCAGTTCTCCATAACACAGAACAACTTTTAAATGCGACCATTCACTGGTTGGCTCAACGGATGCTGTGATTGTGCCTGGAGCTGTAATGATTCCTTCAAAACGATCTGGTGCTACATTTACAAACTGAAATGCCGCATCACCTCCATTTGACGTTCCAGCAATCAACCATTTTTCTTTTAAACGGAAGTGTTCATTAATGGCTGAAAGCATATTCTCTATGCGCTCGGTTGGATAATCAGCAAATTGAATGGTATCGCGCTCAACAACTGGTAAAATGGTCATGTAATCATTAAAATAGCCGCTTCTAAACCATGCTGCATAGCAATAATTGACAATTTTCTTAGTTTGATTACCTCCCGACAATCCTAACAAACAACTGTATTCTTTATTCTTGTCATACTGATCAGGATAGGCAACTCTTAGTGTAATGGTATCCGTTTCGGTTTCGATAACAACAGTCTCAAGTTCATTCAATATTTCCTCATCCACCGTTAAGTCTTGGCCATAAGCCAGCGATAAGAATGCAAATAAGATGATGAATAAAAAACCTTTCATTGTACAATCAATTCTTGATCGAAAATAGGAAAAAATTGCGAAGGGACCCTTATCAAGGTAACTTCTTAGTTCACCCGTTGCACTTTCACTGTTTCCATTTGTATTTCAGATAAGACTCTAACAAAATACATGCCTGAAGGTAAATGGGATAAAGCTAAATCAAATCGTTGCCGCCCTTCTTCTAATTCGCCGGTATGTATTTTATCAATGACTCCGCCAGTCATGTCGAATATTTCGATTTCAAATTGGCCTTTTCGTTCAATATCTAATTCTAATGTTGCATCACCTTTGGTAGGGTTCGGATAGGCTTTGGCTTCAAAAAAATCTGGATCAGCGACTATGGGTTCAGGTAACGATGTTTCTTCTTTTGTTGTGTCAACCACTTCTACTAAATAATCCGTATAGGCTATGGTCGCAACAGCGCCCCCCATATATACCACGCGATCGTATGCCGGCAAGTCTGCTGTTCTATATTCCTCCGTCTCAACATACGTCTCAGCGATAACCTCTTCATGAATGACACATTCTTCCATAACTTCAATTTCTTCAACAATCGGCTCTGCTAAATATTCAACCAAATTGATTTCTTCTTCCGTATGGATTGAATTCACATATTGCTTTTCTTGCACCATTTCGGTCATCCCCATTTTCTGGAGACCAACAATCAATTTTTCCTCCTCCTCTTCACAACTGAATAAAGACAAGCCAAAAACAAGTAATAAAGCCAACATAAACTTACTTCTAAAGGTTTTCGTTTTTTGCTTTTTCCAATTCAAAAAACCTTGATTCAACTCATGGAGCTGTTTATTGGTAAATTGTCCGCACAAATGCTCATCTGTAAAATCCCATAAAACCTGATTAATTTCTTGGTTGGATAGGTTTCGGAAATCAAATGTATCGGTTTGACATTTGGAACAAAAAGCACCTCTTTCGGTCGGTGTCATTTTTGAAAAATCTTCGTGACATGGTTCTGGAATGGATAACATAATGGTTGTTTTTTAGTTTTCTACAGCTGAACATCAAAAGCGTTCATTTTTTTGATGCAGAAAAATTTTGTTTTCCATAAATGTCTTGATCGTAGATGAACCCATCATGACCAAAAGGTTATCATCACGCTAAAAAAATCCGTTCGTCTGAGGCAGGCGAACGGATGAATTTGCTTACTAAAATATTGAATGAATGATTATTCTCTTCTGGGATGCAAACCGCGCAATCCCATATCTACAACCGTTTCCCCAGCTCCCGGTTCGAATTTGCCATCTACATGTACTTCTTCCCATTCTAAAGAATTATTGATGGACAATGCCAATACTATTTTCACGTCATCTGTCTCATTACCAGTAATCACAAGCGGCTCTGCGAATTTACCCGTCACCACACATGAACCCGGAGGCACAGGACTTGTCGCTGCAATCGGATTGACAACCGTTACACCAGCTCCGTCTCCTTGGGTTACGCTGCCAAAACTATAGCCTCCAACTTCTCCAGAGGTTTCAAACGCCCAATAACCTTGCAATTTATCATCATTAACAACTACAGTTAAATCCTTGACTTGATGCAAAGTGATATAAGTATTGAAGCCAACAAATGAAGCTAGTGTGCCTGTAAAGTCCATATTATCGATAAAAGGTGGATCATTATAACGGAATTGAATATCGTATTTTTGATAAGTAAACGAAACCCGAATCCATTTATAGGTTCCTGGCGCTAATGATGACAAATCCATGGATAGGAATGGCTCGCCTTCACTTGCCTTAGATGCGAAATTAAAATTCACCGCATTCTCTCCACCAGCAGTAGTTTCTGGTCCTTTATAAACGATTTCGCCTGTTGTTAACGGCGTTAATGAGTCTTTCGCAAATTCTATATAGTGCATACTGATTTCTCGCATATTGGGATGCTGGGCAGCATTGCCTTCACCAACTTCCACTGATTCACCAAAATTGCCTAAACGCGGCAAGGTTTCGTCAAACTCTACTTCAAATAAAAGTTTGGTTGGAATTTCAGGTTCCTCTTCTTTTTTAAATGCCATTATGGTTAAGGCTATAGCGCAAAACAGAGCTATCTTTTTCATGAATCAAATTTTTGTTGGTTTCTAACTAAATTACGAAGAAAACAAGCGCCTCCCCCACTGAAGGCAATGATTTTTGCTTAATTTCGCCCTATGATCGATAAGATTGAAGCGCTAGATCGCTCCTTATTTCTTTTTCTGAATGGATTACATGTTCCTTGGTTGGATCCAATCATGTGGTGGGTTAGCACGACCATTCTATGGATTCCGCTATTCCTTTTTGTATTATACTATACCCATAAAAAAGGAAATTGGAAACTTATGTTAACAGCACTAATTGGCGTCGGTGTATGTATTCTTTTATCCGACCGTATATCCGTAGAGCTTTTCAAAGAAGTTTTTCAACGCTTTCGACCAACACATAATGCTGAGATAGGTGATCTCGTTCATACCGTGATTAAGCCCAATGGTGAGGAATACCGCGGTGGTCAATTTAGCTTTGTTTCTTCCCACGCAACAAATTTTATGTCCTTAGCTGTATTTGTATACCTCTTATTGCGACAGTATAGTCGCGGATGGTTGTGGCTTTTCCCATGGGTGGGGCTCGTTGCTTATAGTCGTATTTATCTCGGCGTGCACTATCCGGCTGACATTATTGGAGGTGCTTTATTGGGAACTGTTATAGGCTTATTTGTATATTGGCTTTATTTGAAAATAAATCCTTTAATTAAATCAAAAAAGAAAGTTTAAATGGGTAATGCAGCAATTGTCGGACTTATTTTTCTGGGCGGAGGTCTGGGAAGTTTAGCACGTTTTGGCGTGGGCAAAGCGGCTTTGATGTATTATACAGATGGTAAATTCCCGATCGGAACGCTCATTGCAAACACTTTAGCTTGCTTGATTCTCGGTATTACGCTTTATCTATTTAGAGATCGTTTGATTGAAAACGAATGGATCAAATACTTAATTGTCATTGGTTTTTGCGGTGGATTTTCGACGTTTTCTACTTTTAGTCTCGAGACCGTAAAATTGTTTCAAAATGGATTATTCTATTGGGGGATTTTTAATATCCTGATTAGCGTTGCGCTCGGTGTGTCTATTTTGTGGATGATTGTTCGCGAATAGTCAAAACACTATCCATTGCAGCCACAACTATCACTACCGCAGACTTTATTGCTTTCAGCACTCTTGGCTTTTTTCAAAGAATAAGTCTTGTAGAATCTCATCCCCAACCAAAAGATAGCAGCGGTAAATAAGAGATATACGATAGTTTCTTGTGTGTCCATCAACTCAATATTTGATAGGCTATTAATGCCCCAAAATAGGCCAAAGCGGTCATATATCCAAATTGAATAGCGGTCCATTTGAAAGACTTGGTTTCTTTATAAGTGACAGCAACGGTACTCATACATTGCAAAGCAAAAGCATAAAAGATTAAGAGAGAGACGCTGGTTGCTAAACCAAACACCGGCATTCCTGTGGATGGATTTACCTCTTTTTTCAATCGGTCACGTATCGTCATTGTCTCTTCCGAATCAATCGCATAAATAATGGACATCGTACCAACAAAAACCTCTCTAGCGGCTAAAGAAGTCACTAAAGAAATGCCGATTTTCCAATCGTATCCTAAGGGCTCAATAGCCGGCTCAATCGTTTTTCCAATTTGACCTAAATAGGATTTTTCAATTTGATAAGATGACAGAAAAACAGCCTGTTCTTCCGTACTTAATGTGGCATGATTTTCTTGGACATAAACCTCTGCTTGCTGAAATTCTTCTCCTCCATTTGTTGCTAAGACGAAAAGAATGATGGCCGTTGCCACTATGATTTTACCCGCATTCCAGATGAATGACTTGACATTATTCCAAACACGAACCAATACGTTTTTCATGTCAGGTATGAGGTACTCTGGTAACTCCAATAAAAGGTAGCTTTTATAAACCGGTTTGAGAATCCTCTTTAAAACCAGTGCGACAATAAATGTCATTAAGACACCGAGCAGGTACATGGCCATGAGGGCTAATCCCTGCGCATTAAAAATCCAGATATAGGTATCATCTGGAATGACCAAAGCAATGACAAGCACATAAACAGGAATCCTTGCAGAACAAGTTAACAACGGTGTGACTAGGATAGTAATCAGTCGCTCACGGCTGTTTTCAATGGTCCGCGCAGCCATAATTGCTGGAATGGCACAAGCCATCCCCGATATCATCGGTACAATGCTCTTTCCACTCATGCCGAACTTCTGCATGACACGGTCATTCAAAAAGATAATCCGGGACATATAGCCACTCTCCTCTAACAAGGAGAATAGAAAGAATAAAATAGCAATTTGTGGAATAAATATGACTACACCTCCTATACCCGGGATGAGACCTTCTGTGATGAGTTGAGATAAATAACCTTCTGGCAAAGCCGTTGCTGACCATTCTGCTAATGATCCAAATCCGATATCAATCCAATCCATTGGGAAGCTAGCTAACCAAAATATCGCTTGGAAAACAGCTAACAAAACAAGTAAAAATGTGACTTGTCCCCAAATTGGATGCATCAATAAGCGATCAGCGCGAGTCGTTAAGTCAACTGCTTTTGATTTATCAATTGTCAACGCTTTTTTCAAACCTTCATTGACAAATCGATAGCGCAATATTGCCGCATTCTTTCGCAGTTTTCTTAAGTTAATTTCTTCTTTGCGTATGAATGTATCTTTCGCCTGCTGCACTTGAGGATTTTCATCCAAATTTTGAGTTAAACGCAGAAAAACTTTATAATCATTTTTGTCAAAAGCTATATCTCGAAAACGACTGAGCATATCTTTTTCCGCCTCTTCTAAATAGTGAGCTGCTCGCTCTTTAACCTCAACTGATTCTAATAATTGATCTTTTAATTGATCGATGCCTGTACTCTTCTTTGCTGAAATCGGCAGAACGGGAACGTTAAAATGATTAGACAAAGCTTCAAAATCAATAAAAATACCGCGTTTCTCCGCCAAATCGATCATGTTAACAGCCAATACAATCGGGATATTTAGATCCTTAACCTGATCCAATAAATAGAGGTTTCGCTTGAGGTTTAATGCTGAAACTACCACTACAAATTTGTGAGGGTATTCTTCATTCTTTGTGTCCAACAAATACTTTACAACCAGCTCTTCATCCTTTGATTTAGGATAAAGACTATTGATACCTGGAAGGTCAATTATCTCAAGTGATTGACCTTTATAATTTGCTGCGCCTTTCTTCTTATCTACCGTAACACCCGGATAATTTCCAGTACGCTGATTAAGTCCACAAAGCTTGTTAAACAAGGTCGTTTTTCCAATGTTGGGATTTCCAACTAAGGCTATTCTGATCGATGGTTGTGAACTCATTCAACCAAGACAAATGCAGCTTCTTTTAGTCGAAGTGCAATTCTATTATTTTCGATTTGAATGCAAACCGGCCCATTAAAAGGAGCCCGGCTTATGACAGAGAAAATCGTGCCTGGCAAAAAACCAAACTCCATGAGTCGTTCAGCAACATCTGTATCCAGAATTTGCTTGATGACACCGGTCTGATTGACCATATATTCAGATAATTTTCGAGTCATAATCTTTAAGTAGATCAAATATAAATAATTTGCTTGTGTTAAGAATTCTTAACCGGAAAGGAATCATTCATAAAAGATCAGAATACCATTTTTGTGGTATAAAAAAACGGCTGTTCCAAATTGAAACAGCCGTTACGTCTGATTGTTCTTGATTTTTTTACAAGAACTTAAAATTCTTCCCTGGATAATAAGCCATTTGGCCTAATTCCTCCTCGATTCTAAGAAGTTGGTTATACTTAGCGATACGATCAGAACGGGATGCTGATCCCGTTTTAATTTGCCCTGTATTCAAAGCTACCGCCAAATCTGATATCGTGCTATCTGCCGTTTCGCCGCTGCGGTGACTCATAACAGATGTGTAATTATTTCTTGTTGCTAAATTTACAGCATCAATTGTTTCGGTTAATGAACCAATTTGATTCACTTTAATCAAGATTGAATTTCCAATACCATTTTGAATACCTTGAGCCAATCGCTGTGTATTGGTCACAAACAAATCATCACCAACAATTTGCACCTTATCACCAATGGCATCTGTCAAAAGCTTCCATCCTTCCCAATCGTCTTCTGCTAATCCATCTTCAATTGAAACAATTGGATATTTCGAAGTCCATGTTTTCCAAAATTCAACCATTTCTGCTGAAGAACGCACATCACCTGTAGAATCAAACTTATAGCTACCATCCTTAAAAAATTCGGAAGAAGCCGCATCTAATGCTATGTGAAGGTCTTCACCAGCTCGATACCCTGCTTTTTCTATCGCCTGAAGAACGACCTCAATTGCCTCTTCATTTGATCCTAGGTTTGGTGCAAAACCACCTTCATCACCTACATTGGTACTGTGCCCTTGACTTTTTAATACGGCCTTTAGTGCGTGGAAAATTTCCGTTCCCATTTGCAAACCCTGACTAAAAGTCTGAGCTCCAAATGGCATGACCATAAACTCCTGAATATCGATTTTATTATCGGCATGAGAACCTCCATTAAGGATGTTCATCATTGGAACAGGTAACGTATTCGCGCCTACTCCACCAACATATCGATAAAGTGGCATTCCTGATTCCTGTGCTGCCGCCTTGGCTAGGGCTAAAGAAACTCCGAGAATGGAATTTGCACCAAGCTTGCTTTTATTTGCAGTTCCATCAATAGAACGCATATAATTGTCTAGTGCAGCTTGATCAAAAACATATTGTCCTTCCAATGCTTCATTGAGGACTGTATTGACATTATTTACAGCTTTTAATACACCTTTACCGCCGTAATAACCTTCGTCTCCATCCCTTAATTCAACAGCTTCGTGAATTCCAGTTGAAGCTCCAGAAGGAACCGCGGCTCTACCCATAACGCCATTCGTAGTATAAACCTCTACTTCTACCGTTGGGTTTCCTCTAGAATCAAGGATTTGACGGGCATGCACTTTAGCAATATAACTCATAATTCAAATATCAGTGGTTAAGTTTGAAAGTTATCGAAAACAACTCCCTATTTAGTTCATGTTGCCAATAAATTGATCAAATAAATACCTTGAATCATGTGGTCCAGCAGATGCTTCGGGGTGATATTGAACTGAAAACGCCTTTGTGTTTTTTAGCTGAATACCCGCAACAGATTCATCATTCAAGTGAATATGTGTTAATGTAATATTGTCGTTTTGTTCAACAGATTCCTTAGAAACTACAAAGCCGTGATTCTGTGAAGTCACCTCACCTTTACCAGTGATTAAATTTTTAATCGGGTGATTTATTCCACGATGACCATTGTGCATCTTTTCAGTCTTTAATCCCTGACTCAAAGCAAGTACTTGATGTCCTAAACAAATACCGAAAATTGGAATTCCACTTTCCACCATCTCTCCTACATTCTTAATTACATCTGGCATCGCCGAAGGATCACCAGGGCCATTGGACAACATGATTCCGTCGGGGTTAAATGATTTTAAGTCTGCCAATGTTGAGTCAACCGGAAATACTTTAACCTGACATCCACGCTCAACCAAGCAGCGTACAATATTCTTTTTAACACCTAAATCGAGCAAAGACACTTTTTGAGCAGCGTCATCTGATCCAACGATATAACGTTCTTTGGTAGAAACCTCAGAAGACAATTCAAGTCCCTCCATTGAAGGCACTTTTTTCAATTGCTCTTTAAGATCGTTGATATCCAAATTTTCAGACGATATAATGGCATTCATAGCACCTTTATCACGAATATGCCTAACCAATGCTCTGGTATCTAAATCTGCGATTCCAACAACACCATCATTAGCCATGAAGTTCTGCAATGAGTCTGTGCCACTATGACGAGAGTACATCGGCGAAAACTTTTTCGTAACCAAACCAGCTATTTTGATTGAATCCGATTCCACTTCGTCTGCATGCACACCATAGTTTCCAATGTGCGCAGTCGTCATGATCAGAATTTGTTTACAATACGAAGGATCCGTAAAAACCTCTTGATAACCGGTCATTCCAGTATTAAAGGCAATTTCTCCAGTTGTTGTACCAATTTTTCCGACTCCGACACCGTGAAAGACTGTACCGTCTTCCAATAAGATTACTGCAGGTTTCTGCTCCATTTTTATTTTTTTTTTCGGACAAACATTCATCGCTTGTCCAAATTTGGTTATCGGAACGCAAAGTTAAAATTAATCGTGCAGTGAAGGAAACAATGTTTATAATTTGTTTGAAACGTTAACAAATTTCATTTTCCTTCACCTCTTTGATCTGAAACTTTCACTCATTGAAACCATGCATATCCTCATTCTCCATTTTTTAAGTGATTGATTATGACCAGATTTGAATCAAATCAAAACAATTTATCACATGAGAACCATACTAAAATTCACTTTTCTATTATTGTCTGTCAATTCTTTTGCCACCAGTACGATCCGAGAGCAACTCACTCAATTTAATCCAAACTGGGAAAACTTTATGAACTACTTACCAGAGGGAGAAGCGATTGAATTTGAACATGATTGGCAATTGGTTCAGTTTCATCTTATTCATGTTATCGGGGCGTTAGAGGATGCTGATCTTTCTGATTTGACTGCTTCTCAAAAAAACAATCGAAAGTATTTGATCCATCAACTCAGAGATTATTGCACTACTGGCCGTTTTCCTATTAATACCGAAAACTTATCCAGAACCCCTGTATTTATAGATGAGGCGAGCACGCGCTGCGCAGTTGGACATTTACTGGATGCGAGTGGGCACGAGACTTTAACGCTATCACTGGCTAAGACTCAAAATCTGAATTGGGTAAAAAACATCCAATCAACCGAGCTCATGGGGCTACAAAAAATCTCAGGCCTTTCATTGGCTGAAATAAAGCTAATTCAAGGTGCTTATGATTTTTATATGCCCAATGGTTTATATGCTTCTAATAAATTTGATATTCCTCAACAACCTCAGGTAATAACGAAGTCTTTTAATGAACGGGTAGACAGAACGTTGTATAATCGATCATCAGGAATATGGCTACTTGGTGAAGAGAAAAACGGCGAGCTCCATGGCCAATGGATTCAAAACTACTCAAGTGACCTCCCTTGGATCACTGGTTATTATAACCAAGGAAAACGTAGCGGTCAATGGAAAGAATATTATAAAGGAACTGATATACTCTGCCGAACAGAATATTGGAGAAACGACAAATTAAATGGAATCCGCACACGTTTTGATCGTCTAGGGAATATTATTGAAAAAATTCAATTCAAAGATGGGATGGCTGTCCTCAAAACAAATTACGATCTCCTTCGGGGAATTGAATGGGTTCGGAAACCTGTTGGCGGAGATACGGTTTATACGGAAGTCTTTAATCAGTATGGTGCACTCCTAGCAGCCGGAAATGAAATCATCTACAATCCAGGTAATTTGGAATGGTTTCAAAATATTGAATTAACCGCCCTTAACACGATGGCTGTGCAATCAAGAGGAATAGCTAATGGGAATGGTCTCATTACTCAAGAATTCCAAAACTTTACGCCGCTAGTTCAATACCATAAACACGGACAATGGAAATACTATCGCGAATGGAATCCTG
>Ga0181558_10000273_pt1 | contig 47988 bp, 48 predicted proteins | sample 011ome_22_FD_133754 | JGI IMG/M metagenome (GOLD analysis project Ga0181558, IMG submission 133754) | Coastal salt marsh microbial communities from the Groves Creek Marsh, Skidaway Island, Georgia - 011507BT metaG (megahit assembly) | ecosystem: Environmental > Aquatic > Marine > Intertidal... | reverse complement strand
GTGACTACTAAAGGTCGCTGCCCTAGCGATAGCGTATCAATTTCTTTTGGAAAGCGTGCCTGATAAACAATTTCCAGACTTAAATACTTTTAATTTAGCACCCAATGCGCCGATATGCCTATGAGAAGTGAATAAAACTAGGTTCTATTCTGGTTTCACAGTAAACACAATTGAAAAGCGAGGGTGCGATCTTTTGAAGACACTAATAATTAGGCTCTTGGGGCTTGGCGATGTTGCAAATATTCTCATTCCTGCTGCCAGGATGATCAGGGCAAAGGACCCCTCTAGCACCGTTGATGTATTAACTTATGGCGCTGGTGTTGAGCTCGCAGACCTATGCCCGGAGATAAGTGATGTTCTGGCGGTTGACAAGGAGCAGTGGCCCGATGATCCTTTAAAAGCAGTGGCCAGCTTTTCCTCGCTCGCATTCTTTTTGACTCAAAGAGAGTATGACGAGATTTATTGCATAGATACTTGGTTTATGCCGTGCTTTTTGGCTACTTACCTGAGAGAGATTGGATTAAACGTTCAAGGCAATTTCATTTCAAAAGACACTTTGGAAATTACTCAAAGTATAATTGCGGGTAACGCTGACCCTTCATATTTTCAAGGCACTAATTATCTGAAAAGCACGTTTAGTAATATGGAGAGCTGGAAAGGAAAATGGTGGGACATTTACCCGGAATATGAAAATTATGCGCACTTTTTCCTTTTGCATTGTTGTTCACTGCAGGGTAAGTACGATATGAACCTTGATGTCGAAGTAGATAAAAATTTGTCTGAAATAGCTTTAGATAAAAAAATAATTGCGGTAAGCCATGCTGGAAGTGGTAAAAATAAAGTTTATACAAACTACGTGGAATTAATTAACACCCTGGAAAAATCTGGCGTTCATGTTTGGTCTCGTTTTGATGGTTCCCAGCCTATATTGAAGACCCTGCAAATGTTGCGCTCAACGGACTTAGTAGTAACCGTGGCTACATCTACGCAATGGTTGGCTCAAGCGGTGGGAACTCCATCTCTAGTGATACCGGGCTGTCTTCCGCCAAGTGTGTTGGGCGCTGAATTATGTGTTGAAAGTCATGTCAAATGCCAGTATTGCGTGAAAGAACCTTGTCTAGAAAACCAAGATTATGAGTGCATGAAAATTGATCCCGCTCTTTTGGTAGATAATTGTTTGGAATATTTGGAAACAAAAACAGACTAAATTTGCTTAATGCAGGCATTATCAATTGCGAGAAGTTAACTTGACTGGATCTCTTACACTAACCCCTTTTTGAATCAGCGTTTTTAACCAAGTGTGTCAGCCACTGTGTGATGTAGCACCCTGTATTGCAGCGCGTTCATATAAGCGTTGTAAGTGCTGTGTAGCAGTTTTTGCTCTGAACTGCTGGCTCTTTTTTCGGAGAGAAAAAACCGTGCAGCGACTGTTTAGGTGCAGTTGCAAATTATTGCAGCCACTGTATCCCTGTCATCACCTAAGTTAGTCGCACCAAACAGACTAGAAAAACCCATTAGTGATTGGATTTATTCGTACATTCATTAAGCAGTATTTTAGAAACTACCCGATGTAAGTGGCGAGTCAGGGACATTTACTCAGGTTTTTCTGGGTCGGCACGCTCCAAAGCTAAACAACTACGACCGCTGTCTAGGTCAATATGACGCTGTTCTAGGTATCGTCTTAGCACTAATTAATTACTTGTTTCCACAAGCTACTTCTAACAACGGTCCGGAAGGCTCGCCAGATAATCCATAAATGATTGAAGTCTATTTTGGTAATTATATCGATATTCACATTCGTTCCATGCTTGTTGGGTTCGATATTCCTGCTGTCGCCAGTGTTCTTCCGACAACAATCCAAGCCTGTATTGGTAGAAATTGTTCTCATACATGTTGCTCTGCCACCGCTTGAATTGCATGGAAAAAAGCTTTGGGGTCTCTGTTTGGTCCTCCCAGAGTATATACCAATGGGCCAAAGCATCTATTTGGCCATCCTTAGGCGCAATGAAGACATCACTTATATTATTTGTCCGCGCCTGCACTTGACTTGCCAGAGCGATTGTTTGGTTCTGTTGTAATTCTAAGCCAACAAATACCAAACCACCGAGAAGACCAATCATTCCGAACAATTGAATCCATGTATCTAAGCTGACTTTCTTAATGGGCTACTGCGCGCAGTTGTCTTGCAGTGCATCAATAACTTTGACTAACCCATCTGGGAAAAATGCTTTACGGATGTTCAAGATCTCTCGATACCTGCATTGATTGTAGAAAAATGACAGCGCTGCCTTCTTAGCTTCCCAAACCTCAATTGGCATCAGTCCTTGAGAGAATTGAAAATAGTCATTCTCATAGGTGAAAAGAACTGAGTGATAGTTATTGCGACCACCTGCTATTCCGCTAGGGTAGGTGTCAGCCAATTCCGGCTGATCCAAGAAAGCTATTGAATGCCAATCGAGTCCAGCTTCCGTGAAAACAGAATTGCCCTCTATCAATAACGCGGTACGTTCCATTTGTTGACCCGCCATGGCGATTCTTTGAGATTGCCTCATTTCCAAACCAACAAATATGAGTGAGCCGATAATCCCGACCATGCCCAACAGTTGTATCAGATCCTCGATTGCTATATTTCTCATTGCTCAATTAACTCTCCTTCAATAGCCTCTTTTTCAGGCCGTATAGTATTAATCACGGTATTGATCTTTTCCCAGCTATCCGCTGCTTTTTCAAAGGTACTTAATAGGCAGCATACGAACCATCAGGATCTTTTGAGCCGCAGCTTGGTTCTTATGATTATCGTCCAACGCGGCCCGTATAACAGTCTCTATGACTTTGGGTGCGTCTGGATGCTCCAAGAGTGTTTGCTTCAACTCAAGTTGTCTAGCCCGCATTCCTGCTGGCCTGCCACGTTTTACGGGTGTTTTACTCAGGATGTGTTATATCCTAATATTAATTGGTTGGAGGCGAGCATGATTCAAATTCTTAAAAAATATCGGTTCTTTGTATTTATGGTGCCACCTGCTTTGATAATGTTCGTTGACTTGCTGCTCCGCGTAGAACTACCCTCGCCCGTGAATTTTCTTGGCTCATGCTCTTTCATATTCGCGTGCATATCAGTTCCTGCCGGCTTTGGTAAAGAAGAAAAGCAGCCGAAAGATGGTTATGAAAAATAAAATCAGTCAAGCCGTACTATTTGGTTACTTATGCACCTGCTGGTTAATTTTCGGATACGGCATCTACCAGTTCATTTCCGGTGAATCACTAGGCGGAGAGTACGTTGCATCTATAGTAATGATGGTTGCTCTGTTGCCTGGCATCTTGGATATGCGACAGAAATCTAAAGCCTAGACATAGAAGGCACCTGTTCAGACTCGTCTGTCACACTTGTAACGCTTGATGCATGTTCTTAACAAGCGTGCCATCTGGTTTTTGCTTTGGTTTAAGATTCTTTACTTGCAGTCCAGTGAGCGGTTTAACGACTTTCGGCATAAGTTCCACCATCAGTTCCACCATTAAATAAATTTTTTTGGCGGAACCTCAGAGTGACGCATCGAAATCGAATCATATTATAACGTATTGATATATGGGATTATTTTCACGAATCGAGACGAGATGTTACAAAGATTTGGTGTCCCCGGCAGGGGTCGAACCTGCAACCTACGCCTTAGGAGGGCGTCGCGCTATCCAGTTGTGCCACGGGGACTCATGGCAAAGTATATCGTAAGCTCGCCCGCTAGCCGATATCTGTCACCAATATAGAGGCCACGGTGATGCAAGATATTCAGACACAGACCCCGTTCAGCTATGTACACCGCAGCTTCGCAGATTTCCTAGCTGTGCTTTCGCTAGGTGCTAAATTTCCTGCTGTTAGCCCGGCGCTTTGCTGTTTTGGCATTCACTGGCGGACGCAGTTGCAGAGTCGTTCGCTAGCCACTAAAGTCAGGCAGAAATTGCATTCGGATGTTTGACACCATGATAAGACTCTCCTGGCAGTGTAAGGGGTTTTCAGCACTCAGTAATGAGGAGTTGTACTGTATTCTGAGACTTCGTGCCGAGGTCTTTATAGTGGAGCAGGAGTGCATTTACCAGGATATCGATAACAGTGATCAGGTTGCTGTGCATATGCTAGGCAGGCATGAAGAAAAGCTGGTTTGCTACGCTCGACTGCTACCACCGGGGGAAAAATACCCGGCAGCGTCAATCGGGCGAGTGGTGACCAGCCAGCGCGAGCGCCGGGGCGGTCACGGCAAGCAACTCATGGCTCGCTCGATCGCCTACTGTGAGGAAAAATGGCCCGGAAAGGGACTGACTATATCTGCACAGCAGTATATGGAATCGTTTTACCAGGAAATGGGGTTCGTCACCGCCAGCTCACCTTATCTTGAAGATGGCATTGCCCATGTCCGGATGACTCGCGACACTTAAACGCTGAATCGACTCAAAGTTCAATCTCTATGATAAAGCGCTTTCGCCGCATCATAGCTGGCCAGGGTTGCCTCGCGCTGCTCAGGGCGAGCCCAGGTAATACCGATAATTGCGAACGACGCGAGCAAGAAGCCCGGCACGATCTCATAAAGATCATAAATCCCACCGTGGAGGTTGGACCACAGCACTACGGTAACCGCTCCAATAAGCATACCGGCCACCGCTGCCATCGCGGTCATTCGGCGCCAGAACAAAGAGAACACGATGACAGGCCCGAACGCAGCTCCAAATCCGGCCCAAGCATAGCTTACCAGATCCAATACTCGGCTTTCCCTGTCACTGGCAATAATCAAGGCCAGAATCGCAATCACAATCACCGCAATGCGACTCACTGCAACCAGTTCTCTATCTGTCGCTTCTGGACGAATAAAAACACGATAGATGTCCTCGCTTATCACGCTGGATGAAACCAGGAGCTGCGAGTCAATAGTCGACATAATGGCCGATAAAATGGCGGCGGTGATAATACCTGCAACCCAGGGATTAAAGAGGTTCTGACTCAGATTGATGAATACAGTCTCTGGATTGTCCAAGGGCGCGTTCGCAAAGTAGGCGATTCCTGCAAGTCCTGTTGTGACCGAACCAAAGAGAACAATAACCATCCAAATCATCGCAAGTCGGCGGGCAGGTGCTAGCTTCTGCGGGCTCTCAGCGGCCATGAACCGCGCCAAAATATGGGGCTGCCCCACATAGCCAAGGCCCCAGGCCACTAAAGAGATAAACGCCAAGAAGCCAAGATCACCGAATAAATCAGTGCTGGCTGGATTGACAGCCTGCATTTCGCTGACAACTGTAGAAATGCCACCTGACCCCATAACTACTGCGACAGGCGCAATCAGCAAGGCCAGTAACATAAGCACAGCCTGAATAGCATCGGTCCAGGCCACTGCAAGGAAGCCACCAATAAAGGTATAGGAAACGATGATAAATGCACCGGAGAATAGCGCTACCGAATAGTCCAGACCAAAGCTATTCTCGAACAGGATAGCCCCACCAACCAGCCCGGAGGCGGTGTAGAAGGTAAAGAACACCAGGATAACGCTTGCTGACAAGCAGCGAATGATTCGAGAGCGATCCTGAAAACGGTTCTCAAAGTAATCCGGCAGGGTGAGTGAGTTATTGGCGTGATGGCTGTATACCCGCAGCGGTCTGGAGACAAACAGCCAATTGCAGTACGCGCCTACTGTCAGGCCGATGCCTATCCAAATCTCGCTTAATCCAGAGAGATAGATAGCGCCAGGCAGACCCAACAGTAACCAACCGCTCATATCAGAGGCACCAACACTCAGCGCGGTGACGACAGCACCCAGCTTGCGGCCTCCGAGAATATAGTCGCCGAGATCATGGGTTTGTCGGTAAGCCTTGATGCCAAGGGCAAGTATCAGGAGTAGATAGGCGACAAATGTCACCAGCAGCGGCGCGTCAAAATCCATACAGTAGACTCAAGCAATCATGGGCAAGTGCAAATGCCATTCTACTGTAATTGCTGACTCAACAGCGGCTTTTGTTACAGCAAATATTGACATGCGCAAGGGCCGATTGATGCTTGCCTTTGCGGCACCGCCGTCATGCTCAGTCATTGAACTAACTGGCTAGGGCAGTTTTTCAATATAGTAAAGTTATTACTTTTTTATTAATAAAAACACGTTAACAAAAGTAAATACTTTGTTTAATAGGCCGATACAACTCCTAAATTACCCGGCGCCAATTATTATGCTCGTGACCAGCAACTCATCCCTTTCAGCCTCACAGGAGTCGATCCTCCGACGCCTCAAGATGCGTGGCCCGCAATCTGTAAAAATACTGGCAAAACAATTGGCTATCACAACTATGGGGGTGCGCCAGCACCTTACGGAACTCGACCAAAAAGGCCTGGTAGAAGCCAAGCCAAAAACGCGACAACAAAGAGGTCGCCCACTGCACTACTGGCAACTGACGGCCCTGGGTCACCAGCACTTTCCAGATGCCCATGACCAAACCGCTGCCAGCCTTATAACTGCGCTTCGCAACACCCACGGTGAAAAGGTGCTAAAGGAATTGATCGATCAGAGCGAGGCCCAGCAGCTGCCGGCTTATCGGCAGCAGCTCGAGGCGTCTGGGCCCGAACTGGGGAAAAAGCTCATAATTCTGGCAGAGATGCGCACGGCAGCTGGGTTTATGGCAGAGATTCGCTTGCTTCCAGATGGCTGGCTGTTGATCGAGAACCATTGCCCCATTTTTCAAGCTGCCAGCACTTGCCAGCATTATTGTCAGGCAGAATTGGAATTTCTGCGGGCGGTGCTCGCTGAATTTGCCGACGTGGAGCGCACGGATCATCTGCTGTCGGGTGCCAGGCGCTGTGCTTACAAAATCAGCGCCCGGAAAGTCACGCAGACGCAAGCAGTATGACCTCAAGCAGCAAATTTCAGTCAGCAAACCGCGTCAAACCGAGATAGACCCTGAAATTTTCCACATCAAGCTCAGGAATATCATCGGATTGCTGGTATATTGAGCTACCGGAAAGCGGCCTACCGCTTGTGTTTTCGCCTGTTATTTGAATAAGCGCTAAACCGAGAGCCGAAATCAAACCTGGAATGACTGAATCACGGAGTTGTTAGTGCAAAACAAAAAGCTTGCAATCGGAATTGGGCTCGGCGTAATCCTGATTCTTGCCATTGCCGCCGCCCCCAAGCTCATCGGGCTGCGTTTGCGTGACAACACGGTCGATACCTTGTTTTCGCTGATCCCTCCAGAGTCCCGACAGCAAGTCGCTATCACGGAAACCAGCTTCGAAGACGGCTGGTATTCATCCTCAGCAGAGTTTCAGCTTGATTTCACCCCATTCGCGCTGGATGAAACACTGAGCGGCAGCCTGGCGTTCGAATTTAGCCATGGCCCCGTCATCTTGACACTAGAGGGCATGGAGTTCGGCCTGGCTCACGCCACAATCACGCCGTGCTTTGCCAGCAAAGAAATCACCAAAGCGCTGACTCAGGTGCCTTTCGAGTTGCCTGAAGTTACATTTGAGTTATTCGCCGGCTTTGACCAGTCTCTGCTGTTAGAGCTGGCCATTGCACCCGTGACCATCACCGAACCTGAGGCCAGTGTAAGCTTTGAAGGCCTTACCGGCACCTTGCTGGCAAACCCTGATATGTCCGCTGAAATCCAGATGATGATGGGTGGTCTGCGCGCAGCAGAATCTGAATCCGGCATGGGTTTCGAACTGGCATCCATGCAACTGGCGAGTAGCAGCGAACAGATAAACAACCTGTTTGCACCCAGCGACCTCCTGTTGTCGATTCCATCCATATCCAGCCAGTCTCCGCTCCAGTTTAGCGTCGAAGGGGTGGAAGCCCAGTCCCGTGTGCGGCCAGGCATAGATGCCCAGCGCCAAATCGATGTGTATCAGCGTTTTAGTATAGACAATATCAGCAGCGATATTCCAATTCGGTCACTTTCCTGGACCACTGAAGTCAATGAATTACAAACAGCGCTGGTGAGCGCCTATTACGACTTAATAGCGAACTTACAGCAGCAAATGGCCGCTGGCAGCGGTGCTATGCCGTCTGAAGAGGATGCACTTGAACTGACCTTACTTTTGGCACAGAACGGCCTGGTGTTTAACAACCAGGTTGCTGCGAATATTTATGATGGCGACAATCAGGCCGATATCAAAATACGGTGGCGAGGACTACCGCACCTTAAGTCCATGGAAGAAATTGAAATTTCGGAGGTGATCGCGGCTCTGGAAGTTGAAGTCAACGTCTCACTGGATCTGGAAGCCATAATGCAAAGCCCTGCGGCTGAAATGGTAGACCCCTACGTTCAACAGGGCTACGTCTCAATCGATAACGGGCGGCTGCTACTCGATGTGAGTCTCGCTAATAGCGAGCTCACTATCAATGGTGAAGTGACCCCTCTGAATCAGTTTCTCTAGGCAATAAAACTTGCAGCCCTCGAAAGTAGACAATCCAACTCGTCATCAAGACGAGCCCAGAAAACTATTCAGTTATCCCAAGTACTGGGCCGAGTGCTATGGTCCTGCGCCCTATTTGCCAATGTCCCGGGCAGAAATGGATAAATTGGGCTGGGATAGCTGTGACATTATCATCGTCACCGCAGATGCCTACGTCGACCACCCCAGCTTTGGCATGGCGGTCGTCGGTAGATTGCTGGAAGCTCAGGGATTCAGAGTTGGCATCATTGCGCAACCGGAGTGGGACTCCGCCGAGCCGTTCAAGGCGCTTGGTCAGCCTAATTTGTTCTTTGGCGTAACCGGCGGCAATATGGATTCTCTAATAAATCGCTATACGGCAGATCTGAGAATCCGCAGCGACGACGCCTATACCCCTAACGCGGCAGCAGGGAAACGACCAGATCGCTCCGTCATCGTATACAGCCAGCGCTGTCGCGAAGCCTACTATGACACACCGATCGTAATTGGCGGTATTGAGGCCAGCCTTCGACGCATTGCTCAATATGACTATTGGAGTGACAAGGTCCGGCGCTCAATCCTGATAGATTCCAATGCTGACATTCTCCTGTTCGGTAATGCAGAACGTGCGCTGGTGGATCTGGCACACGACGTTGCCAACGGCAGAACCATTACCGACTGCTGGGATATGCGAGGCACTGCCCGGGTTTGCGACGGCCCGCCTACTGGCTGGACCGAAATCGATTCTACCCGCATAGATTGGCCAGCAAAGATCGACAAACTGCCAAACCCCTATGAGTATCAGCACGACAAGAAAGATTCAGGCGACGAGCCCAATGGGGAGCCTGATGCGCCAGCACCGGTCAAGATAATCCCCCTGCCACTGCAGAGGCAGAGCGATTACGACAAGACAACCAGCTATATCCGCTTGCCATCCTTTAATAAAGTGATAAATGACCCGGTCTTATACGCACATGCGTCTCGAGTGCTTCATCAAGAAGCCAACCCTTATAATGCAAAACCCCTGATTCAAAAACACGGCACGAAAGACGTGTGGGTAAATCCACCGCCGATTCCCCTGGAAACGGATGAGATGGACTGGGTTTTCGATCTTCCCTACCAGCGTCGACCGCACCCGAGTTACGGAGACGCTCGAATCCCTGCTTATGACATGATCAAAACTTCCGTGAACATTATGCGCGGATGTTTTGGTGGCTGTACTTTTTGTTCAATTACGGAGCATGAGGGCAGGATCATCCAGAGCAGGTCGGAAGACAGCATCCTTAGAGAGATCGAAAAAATACGGGATCAAGTGCCTGGTTTCACTGGAACGATTTCGGATCTTGGCGGCCCTACCGCCAATATGTACAAATTGAACTGCAAGTCGCCAAAGATTCAAAAGACCTGCAAGCGCCTCTCCTGTGTATACCCCAATATCTGCAAACACCTGAATACCGACCATAGCCCAACCACGCAACTGTATCGTAAGGCTCGAGCCATCGATGGCGTAAAGCGCATCGCCATTGCATCTGGCCTGCGCTATGACCTCGCGCTGAAGGACCCGGAGTATATTGAAGAGTTGGTTACTCATCATGTTGGCGGATATCTGAAAATTGCGCCGGAGCACAGCGAAGATCAAACCCTGTCGAAAATGATGAAACCCAGTATCTCTGCATACGATGAGTTCAAGAGATTATTTGATCTGTATTCGCGCAAGGCAGGCAAAAAACAGTACCTTATCCCCTACTTCATCGCCGCCCATCCGGGCTGTGACGAAGAAGATATGCTAAACCTTAGCCTGTGGCTGAAAGAGCACAAATTTAAACCAGACCAGGTGCAGACGTTCTATCCATCGCCCATGGCTTTGGCCACTGCGATGTATTATTCGGAACGCAATCCCCTACAAAAATTACGCTATAAAGGCGATAAGTTAAGCGTTAGCAAAGACATCGATCAGCGCCGATTGCAAAAAGCCTTTCTACGGTATCACGATGAGAAGAATTGGCCCATGCTGCGGGAGGCACTGAAGCGGCTGGGCAGAACTGATCTGATAGGAACAGGGAAAGGCAGTCTGATCCCTCCACCCACTGAAAAAGCCAAACGAGATCGCAAACAGCGCCGCCGCCGCTGATCTTAGCCTCTTACCTGAAGATTAATTTCTTCCAGAATACGCCACTCCCCCGCTTCCCGACCTAACAGCAATTTCTTCTGCGTATCATCCTGATATGTTGGTGACCGATAGTTAAGCCAGAAGTGCACTTCAATCACTCCAGCCTCCTCACCGATGTACTGAAAATCACTCAATTCGAGTTCTATCCAGTCGGTATTGCCGATGATGCGCTCACGACTGCTGCGCCAGGCAGACAGCGAATCCTGATTACGGGGTTTAAACTCGGTATGGTAGGCGGAAAAATATGACTCTAGGGATTGCGCTTGCCAGGCATCAACCCAGGCAGCAATAAACTGCTGTAACACGCCGAGATCAAAATTACTGCTGGCATCTGTTTCAACACTTGGTTCATTACTCCCAGCCACTTCTTCCTGCTCTAGCCCACTGACACTGCTAGCATTGCCTTCTGATTCGTCGAGCCTTTCATCAACAACTGCCAGGGAGCTCTCCCCGGTGCTTTCTTCCGTACTTTGTTGTTCGGCACGTTCCCCAATGTTTTCTGCTGTCTGCGCCTGCAGCGTGCCATAAATGGCCGGTTCCGCAATTGATGCGAGGTCGATGCCGCGCTCCTTGGCCGTCACCAGCACTAGGCCGGAGTCCGATGCCTCTGTAACAGTTGTCTCTGACAACGCTCCCTGGACCGAGGAGGCCCCAACGGCGATCACTGTCGCTATCGTGCCCGAAGCCGCTGGATTTGATTCAGGCTCGGTCTCAGGGCGTCCTGTTCTAACTGAATCAGCGACTTCCGCTGAGAACTCGTCTGTCTGCAGCGCTAATGCAGTAACTCCGCTGATCGCGACAGCATTTCGCGTGCCAGCTGCCGTCCTACTGCCAGCCGTTTGAATCGCCTCGGCTTCCTGCGCACTTTGAAACAGTAGGTCTGTACCAACACTATTGGCAACCAGGCCTTGCACGACTGGCGCTGGAAAAAGCCCATCACCAGGCTGGTTGAGTAGCCGATAGATCAATCCCACACTCACAACCAACATCACTGCAGCTATTGATATCAGGGTGTTCATCTTACTGTTGGTGTAGCGAAAGCCAACAGTTGGCAAGGCCTGCTCGCCGTTAGCCGCGCTAAATATTTTTACCAATTCAGTCTTGCTAATAGGATGCAACTCTGCGCTTTTTTTCCTTGCCGCCACAATGAGTTGACACATGTTTGCTGCGGAGCCCGGAAATCCTTTGCATAGCTTGAAGAAATAGCCGATGGCGGAAGGTTCTAACCGCAATCCTGGCAAACCGGCCATGTCGACGAAGCGGTAAAAGGACTGGGCGAGCTCTTCCTCATTCATTGGCTCGAGTTTGAATTTGTGGGAAACATTAAGCAGCAGCGACTTGAACTCACTGTTGGACAGAAGTCGCTTTTCAAGGCCGGGTTCGCCACACAACAGGACATTCAACAGGCGTTCTTTATTCACCTGCACTTCCGCCAGGCGATAAATCTCAATCAAGGTGATATTAGTCAACAGATGTGCGTCATCAAAAATGAGAATGACTCGCTTCTGATTCTGCTCCTGCAGGGCATCTTCGAGGATACGGGCGAAATTAGCTGATAACGGTAAATCAAACTCCTGCGCCAGGGCCGCCCGCAGCATGCCTGGCGATTCAATGGCTTTACCGAAATATATGACTTTAACCCCCTTACGGCGGAGGTATTGAGTCAACTTGGTACATAGGACGCTCTTCCCGGTATGCGGGTTGCCTAGCAGCTTCACAAAAGCTTCTGGCAATGTCAGCGCTTCCACAAGTGCCTTCAGCACTTGAATATAGGGGCCATCGCTAAAATAGAATGATCGGTTTTGGGTCATTTATTATCAAGGAATTGCACGGCGGAGTGACAGTTTGCTTATAATTCGGCTTGCAACGTATTAGTCAGTATCCTTTCGGATATTGAGCTCAATATTTGTCAAAATACCACGCAATATATTCAATTCCATGACGTCGATTCGAATTCGGCCAAACAGCCGCCGCATGCGCTGCATCAGTTGTCGAGGATTACCGGGGTCGTGAAAGTTGATCGCCACCATCACTCTTTCAAGATGGTCGTAGAAATGCTCTACCTGATCTCCGGTCGCCTTCGCCTGATCCCAATATTCATCTTCTTTCCTATCTGATTGGTCGGCTAGTTTGAGAGCGGCTTTACGTATTTCGTAACTCAACACCATGACAGCTGCTGCCAGATTGAGTGAGCTGTAGTCATCATCGGCAGGAATTTGCACATGAAAATGGCATTGCTGCAGCTCCTCATTGTTGAGACCGGCGTCTTCGCGACCGAAAACTAGCGCCACTTCTGCCTGTTGGCTCTCTGTTACAACCTTCTCTGCACTCTGTTCAGGCGTCAGCATTGGCCAGGGAATACTCCGGGATCTGGCACTTGTGCCTATGACAAGACTGCAGCCGGCAATGGCCTGCTTGAGGTCACTCACCACTTCGGCTCCCTCAAGAACATCGAGTGCCGAAGCGGCACGGCCCACGGCGACCCCGCTCGGAAATTCTAGTGGCTCCACCAGAGTCAGCCGCTGCAGACCCATGTTTCGCATCGCGCGGGCGGCAGCGCCGATGTTCCCTGGGTGAGATGTATTAACGAGGACTATTTTGACTTTGGTGAGATCGATCATGATTTATCTGCAGGGACCCGAAAACCTCGATTATAACAGCAACCGGGCCCAGACATGGATTACCACCGGCAGGCGAGAGTCTGGTATCATGCGTCGCCGCAAACGTCCCAGATCGGTGCCCGGTCTGCGGAGGTGACCGCTCTTTCAAACTCAGGATTCCCGGATGCACCCGCTAGTTACAATTGCCCTTCGCGCGGGCAGAGATGCCGCAGATGTCCTCGCCCAGCAAAGCCAGCGCCTGGATCGTATCCAGGTTGTTCAGGATGCCGAAGGCAAGGACGTCACTTCCGTCGAAGTGGATGCGGACAAATCATTGCTCTATCACATTCGAAATGCCTATCCCAATCACAACATCGAATCACGTATTTCTGGCGCACAGTCGGGCAAGCCGGGTGAACCCAAGTGGCTGCTGGAGCCCGCAGTCGGGTCAACAAATCTATTAAGTGGATTCCATGCCTTTGGTGTCGCCATTGCTATCGAGGTCAACGAACAACTTTCTCATGCGGTTGTAATATGCCCGCTGTTGAATGAAGAATTCACCGCGACTCGAGGTGCGGGCGCACAGCTGAATTCGCGTCGCTTACGGGTCAGTCCAAGCGATGAGCTGCGCGGCGCACTGATAGGCATCGACCCAACCGACCTTGACCCAATTCTGCTTTCCGGTATTCAAACCACCCTGCTCCAGGCTGGCTGCGCGCCCAGAATGCTTGGGGAAACCACTCTGGATCTGCTGCAAGTTGCTGCGGGCCGCTATCGGGCTGGCTGGGGATTACCAACATCGCCAGCTGGCTTGCACGCTGCGGCATTGATTCTGCAGGAAGCAGGGGGCATCTGTGGAACAGAATCAGGCAGCCCTGCTTTGGCAGCTGGCAAGGAGCTGCTGTTTGCAAACCCCAGGATCTTTAAGCAACTGGTAAAAATCCGGCACCAGGCTGGAGCCTGAATGCAATAATATGTGTTGGGGCAACGATTTCGGACAGAAAAGGATTATTCTGCGGTCAGAAACTTGCCCGTATCTGCATTTTTCTCGAGCCACCGCATACTAGTGCAATATTCAACTTGGGCTGTTAGGTAGTTTAATGATCCAGAAGTCATCAAACGGCAACACACTGGTCGAAGGATCAATTCAGCAATCCCTAATTCGTATGACTATGCCGATGATAATCGGCATGATGATGCTCTTCACTTTCAGCCTGGTGGATACCTGGTTTATCAGTTTCCTTGGCACCGAATCTCTTGCAGCTATCAGCTTCACTTTTCCTATCACTTTTACCGTAATGAGCCTGGCCATTGGACTTGGCATTGGCGCGTCAGCGGTCGTGGCCAAGTGCGTTGGCGGCTCCGAGTATGAAAAAGCCAAGGAAGCAGCGACCGTAATTAACTACATCTCTCTATCGCTTGCCGTCATCCTCGCCTTTACTCTCTGGCTTTTTATGGAGCCACTGTTTGCGCTTATGGGCGCAAGCGAAGAGCTGATGGTGTTGATTCGACAGTACATGTATGTCTGGTTTCCCGGCAGCGTGCTCGTTGTTTGCATCATGACAGGCAACAGTGTTCTGCGCGCATGTGGCGACACCAAGACGCCCAGCATGTTGATGGCCGCCGCAGGCCTGGCTAACGCCATCCTCGATCCACTCCTGATATTCGGTGTCGGCCCATTTCCAGAGCTTGGTATTCAGGGTGCCGCCTGGGCAACGGTGCTAGCCTGGTCGATGGGCTTTACCTACCTTGTCTACCTGCTAGTGGTTAAACAGGAAATCGTTGCGCGCGCCATACCCAGTAAAGAGGCGTTTCGCACGTCGGGCCGGGACATGCTGCGAATTGGCGTCCCTGCTGCGGGCGCGAACATGATGACGCCGTTGGCCGCTGGCATCATGACCGGCATCGCTGCCGGCTTTGGCGGTACTGCAGTGGCGGCATATGGAGTCGGCGCCAGACTGGAACCCATGGCAACGTTACTAGTGCTGGCCATGTCTTCTTCACTACCACCATTGATCAGCCAGAATTTGGGAGCCGGGCGTCTTGACCGGGTTGAAGAAGCCTATCGTATCGCCACCCGATTTATTGTGGTCTGGCAACTAGGCATCTATCTGGTGCTGGCACTCACTGCCCCGCTAATTGCCACGCTTTTCTCGGATGATCCGGGGGTGACTGAAGCGATAAGATTGTTTCTATGGATCATGCCGCTGGGATACGGCTTGCAGGGGATCATTATTCTTACGAACTCGAGCCTGAACGCACTGCACAAGCCGCTGTCGGCCTTATATCTAAGCATTGCGCGCTTCTTTGTGTTCTGCGTCCCCCTTGCCTGGATTGGCAGCATGTACCTTGGCCTGTTTGGCTTCTTTGCGGGGGCAGTGTGCGGAAATTTTCTGATGGCTGCGATATCATGGCATACGTTTAATCGTGCCCTGAGCGGCGATCAAGTACTGCAGCAAAAAGCAGCCCAGACCTGAATCAACGCCCAAAGAAGTTGATAACGTTCTTAACGAAGCCTGTATCTTCCTTGGCACCAGGCGGCATTTGGGCAGCTTCTTCTGGCACGTTCTCGGCAGCTTCTGGTTCGGCTTCGGTGAGCGTAAAACTTTTGTCCTCAACTGTTGCCGCAGCTGTCTCGCCATTTTCCTCACTCTCAGAGTCAGAATAGCTCAGCCGATTATTGGCTTCCTGAAAAGCCAGCATTTCCATACAAATCTCGTTGTACTCATCGGCTGTCAACAGCTCGGGACGCTCCTTCATATTGAGCGTGAACTGTTTGTCATTAGCCGCCGACAGGTAGTGGAGATTTTTCTTGTTTTCCGACAGCAGCCCTTCTTCCTTCGCGATGTTATACAGCGGGGTACCACGCAGAGGAATATAGGGAAAAAAGAAGAAGTGCTCTGGTGCAATGCGCTGATTTAACTTGAGCGTCTCGCGCATGTTATCCGCAGTTTCCAGCGGAGCGCCGACAATGTTGAAAGTCAGTCGATTGATTCCAGCCTTCTTGCAGTTATCCGCCGCATCAATAACCTGCTGGTTCTTCATCTTGCGCCCCAGCATCTTGGCACGGTATTCCTCGTCCCCACTCTCAATGCCAAACCAGATAGTGTGACACCCGGCATCTGCAGCAGTCTTGCAGAACTCTTCATTCATGACCTCAACCCGTGAGTTGATAGAGAATGGCAGTCCGATGCGCTCTTTATAAACCTCAAAAAAGGCCCGCACGAACTTAAGGTTTGAGAGAAATAGTTCGTCCCAAAACTCGAAATAACCTACGCCATACTCATCTCTCAGGCGCTCCAGCTCAGTCACCATGTCTTCCGCATCATACTTGCGCAGGAACTCCTTCTTGGAGCGCCAGCCCTCCAGGATTGGCGTATTGCAGCAATAAGTGCAGCGATAGGGGCAACCTCGCCCGGTCATCACCGGCAGCACCAGCTTGCCCTTGGGACCAAAAATAGATGAATTAACATCCTTAAAGCCATCTTCCTTGGAAAACACATCGTAGTCTGGAAAAGGCAGTGCCTGTAAGTCGCCGATTTGATGCGGCTCAGTCTTGTAGACATCACCATCGACAAGTTTCTCCCACAGACCGTCGGCTGGCCCATCCTTGCTGCCGCGCAGGTGCTCCACGACATTGCCGATGGCGTACTCACCGTCGCCCACGCAGATATAGTCGACATTAGGATTCTCGATAGTCTGTTCCTGCGACAGCATGGCCTGGTAACCACCAATTACGATAGGCAGATCCGGCATCAATTTTTTGATCTCTTCGAAATAAGGTTCCATCGGATACCAGTGCGGACTCATGACAGAGAAAGCAATCACATCCGCATCCATTGCCTGGATCGTCTTGGCATAGTTTTCAGGCGAATACTTCTCGGCGTCTCGAAGAATCAGGACCGGTTCCAATAGCACTTCTACCCAGGGAAAATCACGCTTTAAATAGGCGGACAAGCTGGCGATCGGCATCGCAATCTCATTACCGTCGGGTGAGTAAAAAGAGAAGACCAGCCTTAACTTGTCCTTTTTTACGGATCCGAAGTAACGGGATTTGTCCTGCGGGTAGACTGGCTTCTCAGAGCTTACCGCGATGACGTCAGCTTTAGAATTCATGTGCAAAATCCAGGGATGTATAATGAAGCGGTTTCATGGAATCGGAGCGAAGCACAGCTAGCGCCTGCGCCCCAAACCCTACAGTTTATTGATATCGACTCAAACGGGTAGAAGTATACCACTTTTAGAATGACAGGCGCATGTCAGCCTGAGCCGAGGTATACCTTATTTTTCTAAGGATTAATCTTTGCTCCACCGCTCTGGTTTCCTCTTTGTGGCGCTTTAATATATGCTTCCGCAGCTTTGAGCTGGTTTCTTGGGGTTAGCCAAAGCGCCAGACTTGGCCAAACATCAGAGAACCTTAAAGGACAGATAGTATTGAAAGCGCTAGAGGCCCTGCATTCCCGCACCTCTTCCCCCAGGCTATGCGATCCTGCCCCCAGCCATGAGCAGCTGGACAGCATGTTCAGGGCGGCACTCCGGGCCGCTGACCATGGCCTGCTGCGACCTTGGCGCTTCTTGCTCATCCGCGGCGAGGCGCGCAATCGACTCGGGGATCTGTTTGTGGAGGCCGCGACCCATGAAAATAATGAAATCAGCGAAGTTCAACGGGAGAAACTGCGAGCGAAGCCGCTGCGGGCACCTCTCATTGTTGTGACAATCTCAAGCCCTCAGCCACACCCCAAGGTACCCGAGTTTGAGCAGGACTTATCAGCAGCCGCTGCTACCCAGAATATTATTAACGCAGCCTATGCTGTCGGCGTGGGCGCGATGTGGCGGTCGGGATCGCCAGCATTTCAGGATATCGTGCATCGCGGCCTGGGTTTGCAGGGCAACGAAAAAATTATCGGCTTCCTCTATCTCGGCACCCTGTCCGGCCCCGCCAAACCGCGCCCCAGCACCGATTATTCGGAATATGTGAAGGAGTGGTAGTTTGGGCAGTCGCAGCATCGACATGCAATGCTGGAAGTGCGGTGCCGAGCTCAAGCACCTGCTGCTGCCGTTTTCCCGGTACGAGGAGTGTAGCGTATGCAAAGCTGACCTCCATGCCTGCCTGGCATGTCTTCACTACGCCCCCAATCTGTCGGATGCCTGCGAGGAAGACCGCGCAGATTTCATCCTGGATAAAGACAAGGCAAACTTCTGTGATTACTTCAGGGTCAACACCAAGGCCTATCAAAAGCAGGAAAATACTGCAGCCAGCGAGGCGCGTAGCAAACTTGCAGCGCTATTCGGAGAAGAACTTCCCGAAGCGGATGAGACAGCTGAGCAATCACCCCAATCGGATGCCGATCGCGCTCTGGCCGAACTAAAACGCCTGTTTGGAGATGAGGAATAGTCTATGCGTACCACGGTGTTCTCAACGCCCTTGCTGACCCCAGTCCTGCGAGGATTGGCACTGCTAATCCTTGCCCTGATCGGTTGGTCGACGCGCGGAGAGCCTCTCGCGCATCAACGCTGTGTATTGATTGGCGCACCTCATACCAGCAATTGGGATTTCCCCCTAATGCTATTGGTGGTCCTCAAACTCAAGCTGCGGTTATTCTGGATGGGCAAGCATACCCTGTTCCCCTTTCCTTTTGGTTGGCTGATGAAATGGCTAGGCGGCATTCCTATCAACCGGTCCGCCTCCCATAATGTTGTGAACGAAACCGTGCGCCAGTACGCTGAGAATGACCAGCTGATTATATTGATCCCGCCCGAAGGAACCCGCAGCAAGGTTACGCGTTGGAAGACAGGGTTCTATCACATAGCCAACAACGCCGAAGTTCCGATCCTGTTGGGTTATGTTGACGCCAGCAAGAAAGAAGCGGGCTTCGCTGACTTCTTTACGCCTACCGGAGATTTGGAAAAAGACATGGTCGAAATCCGGGCGTTCTATGCAAACAAGCGAGGTCTGCTGGCGAAAAACAGCTGATTCTGGCCAGCTCCCGGCATACCTATTTTCTGCGACCAATAGAACGAGCCGCGCCTTCGTATTGCAAGCATCGCAACATACTTTCGAGAATATGCTGGGCATACTCTCCCATGCTCACCTCATGGAGCTTGAATTTCCAATGCTTAAGGTGCCACTGCTGCAACTGGGCAGTAACAGATGCCGCCAGCAAAGTGGGTTTTTCACAAACGAATTGCCCCTTGCTGATACCAGACTGAATCGCATCTACAAGCAGGCTATCGAAGCGCAGCTCAAGATCCATTGCCTGCTGCTGTTGCTCCTTGTCTAAACCTTTCAATTCCATGTAACAAAAGTAATACCAGGGATTCATAATCTGTATCATAAAAATTTCACCGCAGATAATTGCCTGCAGGCGGTCGACCGGGTCAAGGTCCTCGTCAACCAGCTCGCCAATCACTCTATCGATGTAAGTACGCAGAACACCTTCTATCACGGAGGCCAGGTCATTTTTGCTACCAATATATGCGTACAGCCCACCCATACTGATACCAGTTTCCCGACTGAGGTCTCGCAAACTCATGGCCTGAAACCCTTTGGCATTCGCGAGCTTAAAAGTCGCGGTTATTATTTTTTCGAGATTAACTATCGCAACTTTGGGGTTCTTGACCTGCATCTTGTCTTGATGCATGAAAAACACGGCAGACCAGAACGGCTCACCCTCTAGTGTCCATGCCCGCTTGAAAGCTTCCATTGTTGTTTCTTGAGGCCAATCTGCCACGTTTCGTTTGCTCTTTAAAAAACCTGATGGTGCGTTCAGGGCACCATCGTTGGGGGCAGCAACTTACAATTTGAGTCTTGCGGTAGCAGCTGCAGGGTTTTATACCAAACTGATTTGACTTTGTCTCTGCCCGTGAACAACGCTCGGATGCCGAATAGCGCATTTAATTTCCTGAATAGTCAATGAGCCACCGATCACCGTTAAGGAACGTTTGGTTTATTAAGCTCTATAACCAATAGGATAGTATCGCCGTGGAGCCAGCCACCCCACACAGGATCAAGGAAGCTTTGCGCAGTCGTTGATGAGAGATCAGGTGCAGCGTCTTCATAGCCACCCAATAACCAGCGAGGGTCGCCGGCATCAGCGGCAGAGATATGAGAAGATGCGGCATAGCAAAACGGTCCACTGTTGCCAACATCGCCAGAGACAGGATACAGCTCACCACAAAGAATGCCGCCAAATTCGCCCTGATAAAGTCGTTCGCTTCGTGCTGCAACACCAACGCCATAGGCGGCCCTCCAATTGACGAACTGGTGCCCATGAATCCCGAGAGAAAACCGGCAGAGAACATCGCTGGAGACGTAGATTTTAGCATCACGTTCGACAGACTCAGGGCCACCGCTGCAATCACCGAAATCCCTATCCACAGGGCGAGTGCGCGCTGATCGATCCAGAGCAACAGCATACCGCCGGCAATAGTGCCTGGTATCCTGCCGAGTATCGCGTACTTCAAACCTGCAAAAGAAATCGATTTCCAGAACTTGGCGGAATTAGCCACGGACAGGGTCAGCGCGCAGACGGTGATGGGCGCCGGCACATAGAGTGGATCAATAAAATAGAGCAGCGGCGCAGCAATTATGGCGAGACCGAAGCCGATGGAACTCTGCACAAAAGAGCCCACAAAGATCACAGTGACTGCGAATAGAATTTCCACGTAGGTTCCTTCTGCCTTGGAATTCGGGTTTGGTCAGGCACTATTAATCTGCGCCCCATGAGAAGCGGCGGATGATACCCGTAGACGCTGGCTATCTCCAGTGGCGCATCCCATTGCCTCGGTGTGCGACTTTTTAGCGCTTGGGCCTGCGCTGTTTTGCAATTGCCAAAGCATCTCTTGTAGCATCTCCTGTATTATCACTAGCAGCAAGCCCAGCAGATTTTTATTGCCCTACTGGCTGCCGATTGACGGTGTGGGCATGCTGTTAAACCATCCCAGAACAAGAAGGACGACACCATGAAAACCCGTGCCGCTGTAGCGTTTTCCGCAGGTAAACCCCTCGAGGTCATCGAAGTCGACCTTGAGGGACCGAAAGCTGGGGAAGTCCTGGTCGAAATAAAGGCCACCGGAATTTGTCATACCGACGCCTTTACGCTCTCGGGAGATGATCCTGAGGGTGCATTTCCCGCGATTCTCGGACACGAAGGCGCCGGCATCGTGGTTGAAGTCGGAAGTGGCGTTAAGTCGGTCAAGCCCGGAGACGCCGTTATCCCCCTTTACACACCGGAATGCCGGGAATGTGATTTCTGCCTCCATCCTAAAACCAATCTCTGTCAGTCCATTCGCAGCACTCAGGGCCAGGGACTGATGCCTGATGGCAGCAGCCGCTTCTCGCTGGATGGTGAGCCAATTTTGCACTACATGGGTTGTTCAACCTTTTCCAATTTCACGGTGATGCCAGAAATTGCACTGGCAAAAATTAGGGAGGATGCACCCTTCGACAAGGTCTGTTACATCGGCTGCGGCGTGACCACTGGCGTCGGCGCAGTGGCGTTTGATGCCAAGGTCGAGCCCGGCAGCACCGTCGCCGTGTTTGGCCTGGGCGGAATTGGGCTAAACGTAATCCAGGGTGCGCGCATGGTAGGTGCAGACCGCATTATTGGCGTCGATATCAACCCTACCCGTGCCAAACTTGGCACCCAGTTCGGCATGACTGACTTTATTAATCCCAAGGATGTAGATGATGTCACCCAGGCCATCATCGATCTTACCGGCGGCGGTGTGGATTACTCCTTTGAGTGCATAGGCAATGTTGACACTATGCGGCAGGCGCTAGAGTGTTGCCATAAGGGCTGGGGCGAATCCTTTATCATCGGCGTTGCCGGGGCTGGTCAGGAAATTTCGACCCGACCGTTTCAACTGGTGACAGGTAGATCATGGCGAGGCACGGCCTTTGGAGGTGCCCGCGGCCGCACCGACGTCCCCCGCATCGTTGAATGGTACATGGATGGCAAGATAGAGATTGACCCCCTTATTACCCATACGCTGGCGCTGGACGATATCAACAGCGCCTTTGACTTGATGCACGCAGGTGCGAGCATCCGCTCTGTCGTCGTTTATTGACTTCAGCGGAAACTATCAGGAATTAAATTCATGAAATATTTACACACAATGGTTCGGGTAACTGACCTGGACAGCTCGCTGGAGTTTTATTGCAAACAACTCGGCCTGGAGGAACTCCGCCGCTACGACAATGAGCAGGGACGCTTTAGCCTCATTTTTCTCGCGGCACCGGGCGACACTGAAGCGCAAGTTGAGCTCACCTACAACTGGGATCCTGAGGAGTATGGTGAAGGCCGAAATTTTGGGCACCTGGCCTATGCCGTTGACGACATCTATGCCCTTTGCCAGCATCTGCAGGATTGCGGCGTCACTATCAACCGCCCGCCCCGGGATGGCCGCATGGCGTTTGTGCGCTCCCCTGACAACATATCCATAGAACTGCTGCAAAAGGGTGAGCCATTGCCGGCCAAAGAGCCTTGGGCCTCGATGGAGAACACCGGCAGCTGGTAGGCTCAGCTTGAGCTAGCTGCAGGGCTCGTTTATGATACCGGCCCTTCTGAATATCGTCTCTCATTGGCAGATTCCCTGCCAGGAGAACTCGCCAGCAATCAATAGCACTGCTAGTTACCGGACCAAACGCGATGCACCTACTCGATGGAACTGCCTGTTCTCAACAAATCCGAAAGGAAATAGCCACAGAGGTTGAGGCCTTAATCACACAGGGAAAAAGAGCACCCCACCTGGCCGCAGTGCTGGTCGGAGACGACGGTGCCAGCCAGAACTATGTCGGCATGAAAGTTCGTGACTGCGAAGAAGTGGGGTTTGGCTCTACCACCATCCGGCTAGACGCCAACACCACAGAAGACGAACTGATGGCCAAAATCGCAGAACTCAACGCCGATGATGGCATTGATGGCTTTATCGTGCAGTTGCCCTTGCCACCCCAGATCGATGAGAACAAGGTAATCCTTGCCATCGACCCCAGCAAAGACGTCGATGGCTTTTGCCCGGAAAACGTTGGCAATCTCAGCCTCGGATTACCTACATTCATCTCCGCGACGCCCAATGGCATCATGGAACTGCTGCGTCGGTATAAGGTGGAGACGGAAGGCAAACACTGTGTCGTCCTGGGCCGCAGCAATATCGTCGGCACTCCTATGGCCGTTTTGATGTCGCGCAACACCAATCCCGGCAACGCGACAGTGACCATTGCCCACAGCCGCACAAAAAACCTCAAGGAAGTCTGCCTGAGCGCTGATATTCTTATTGTGGCAATCGGGAAAACCGAGTTTGTTACCGCTGACATGGTTAAACCTGGCGCAGTGGTCATAGACGTTGGTCAAACCAGGGTGCCAGATAGCTCTCGCAAAGCCGGCTTCCGCAATGTCGGTGATGTCGACTTCGAAAACGTCAAGGACAAGTGTTCCTACATCACCTATGTGACCGGTGGCGTCGGCCCAATGACCCGCGCTTCATTGTTACAGAACACCCTTAAAGCTTGTCAACGCAGATCCAACAGTTAACACAGATAGAGACAGCCTCATGTTCCAATCACTTCAGCCGCTTCCCCCAGACCCTATTCTCGGTTTATCAGCCGCCTATCGCGCAGACGAAAATCCCAAAAAGGTTGATCTAGGCGTGGGCGTTTACAAAGACGCCAATGGCAAAACCGCGGTCATGCGCGCGGTAAAGCACGCAGAAGAATTTCTGGTTAATTCTCAGGAAACGAAGGCTTATGTCGGCCCTACCGGTGCCGCCGGCTACAACGACATTATTGCCACCATGATGCTGGGTGAATCGCTGAAACAGTCTCTCGGTGGACGCAGGGTCACCGTGCAAACCCCTGGCGGTTGCGGTGGCTTGAGACTCGCAGCCGAATTCATCGTGAAGGCGAATGCGGATGCGACAGTCTGGGTGAGCGATCCAACCTGGGCCAACCACGTCCCACTGTTGGGATCCGCCGGCTTGAAGATTGAACAATATGCCTATTACGACTACGACACCCACTCCGTTCGTTTCGATGAGATGCTGAGCTGCCTGCAGCAGGTTCCCGCCGGGGATCTCGTTTTACTGCACGGCTGTTGTCACAACCCCAGCGGCGCTGACCTCACCCAGGCGCAGTGGCAAGCCATTAAGGAAGTCGCATTGTCGCAGGGCTTTACAGTGTTCATTGACCTGGCTTATCAAGGGCTGGGCGATGGATTGGAGCAGGACGTTTACGGCGTCCGCTTGCTGGCCGAAGCCCTGCCAGAGCTCATTGTGGTGAGTTCCTGCTCAAAGAATTTTGGCCTGTATCGGGAACGCACGGGCGCCCTCACCCTCATTTGTGAAAATGACGCGGCTACGAGTGCCGCAACCACATTGCTTGCTGCGGCCGCCCGCGCAAACTACTCCATGCCGCCTGATCACGGTGCCGCTATTGTGCAAACTGTTATGCAGAATCCTGAGCTTCAGGCCGACTGGGATGCAGAACTCAAGGAAGTGAGGGATCGTATCAATAGCCTGCGCTCTCTGCTGGTTTCAAGTCTGCGCGCAGCAGGGTTAGAGCAAGACTTTAGCTTCATTGAGCGCGAGAAAGGCATGTTCTCCTTCCTCGGCGTCAACAAGGCTCAAATACAGACACTGATTAATGACTACAGCATCTACCTGGTCGGGTCCAGCCGTATCAACGTCGCCAGCATTAACGACAGCAACCTTGACTATCTCGTCGACAGCGTAGCTGCTGTGCTCAAGAGTTGAACTTGTATTTGGGACAGTGAAATAAGTGGAATACTGTCTTTTGGCTCGGCGCTGCGAGCCATTTCGACTCGCCCCTGTATTCGAATTTGTCAGCAAGTGAAACGCTAAAAGCGAAAACCGCAGCGCAAGCGTTGAGGTCCAGACCTTAACCGCAATCTCGTCCGAACTAATGCCTTGGATCACGCAGTTAGTTGTAGCACCGGTAAGCTGCAGCCAGTCACAGTCTTTAGCATGACTGACAACAATCACAGCATCCGCATCTAGCTTTTGATTTAGTTAGTAGGCTCACCGTAGATGATGTGAATCCGATCACTGGGAATGATCAGGCCTGCCCGCCAATGACAAAGAATTCTAAGAGAGACGAAACTTATGGCGCTTGATCTAAGTCAAGCTGAACGAGATTTCAGAGATGGTCCAATCTCAGCCGCGAAATCCCGCAAGATTTTTGCAGTTGTTTCCCAACTAACACAGGCATCAGTGATTGAGACACCGTATCGTATCTCTTCAAGGTCGTCGGGAATCGGTTGATTACCTTCCACCAAATTGCTTTCCAACATTACGCCAATGATCGATTCGTTGCCTTGCTGAACCTGTTCTGCAACGGATTTAAGTACATCAAGTTGCTTAGCGGGATCCTTGCGCGAGTTCCCATGACTGCAATCAATCATGATGTTCTCTTTATGGCCGGTCTTACGTAAAACCTCTTCGCACTCGCGCACATATTGCGCCTCGTAATTGGGTGATTTACCGCCGCGAAGAATCACATGACAGTGTGGATTACCCTCCGTTCGGAATACTGCAACCCGCCCTTCTCCGGTCACACTGATGAAGCTGTGATTGGCGGAGGCAGAACGGATACCATTAATCGCAACCATAACATCGCCATCAACATTATTTTTAAAGCCGATTGCTGAGGAAATACCGCTCGCCAACTTTCGATGGGTAGGTGACTCGGTGGTACGCGCACCGATAGCGGTCCAACTCACCAGGTCTTGCAAGTATTGCGGCGAGATGAGGTCCAGGGCCTCAATGGCGATGGGCAGCCCAAGCTCGGCTATTTCCAGCATTAATTTGCGACCGATGCGGATCCCCTGATCTATACGCATACTGCCATCGAGAAAAGGGTCGTAAATTAAACCCTCCCAGCCAACTGAGGTTCTCGGCTTTTCAAAGTAGACACGCATCAGGATGAGCAAATCATCCGCCAATTCATCCGCCAGAGGCTTTAACAGACGCGCGTATTCGAGCGCCTCCTCCGGGTTGTGAATGGAGCAAGGGCCAACCACTACAATCAGACGCGGATCCTCTCGATCAAGTATACCCTTGACTGAGCGATGCCCTTCTCTCACTGTTTTGAGGGCCTCACCTTCAAGGTGGAACTCTTTTTTCAGATCGTCTGGCGGCGGCAACAACTCGTAACCTGTTATGTGCAGGTTATGAATTTCTCTCGTGCCTTTTTTGTGCTCCTTACCCATGGTGGCTCCGGACTTTTTCAGGACCGTGGATTATGGTGGAATCCGTATCTTAACTCAAAGCTATTTAGGGTTATTTTTCTGAAATTATTGTGCTAGCCCGTTGTTTCCATTACATTTCCGCCACGATAAGGACACGCGGGCTGTACCGAGCAGCATCAGATTGTGAAGCCTGTATCAAACCAAAGCGGAGAGCAAATGCCCAAAGCCAGCGAATTAAAGAAAGGCATGATCGTAGATATCGACGGATCACCACATATCGTCAAGCAACTGGAAGCGAAGTCACCTTCTTCACGGGGCGCGGCAACGCTTTACAAAGTGCGCTTCAACAATCTAACCACAGGCCAGAAACTGGATAGCTCATTCAAGGGCGAAGATATTCTGAAAGAAGCAGACTGCATTCGAGTTTCAGTCCAATACTCCTATCTGGATGGCGACATCTACTACTTCATGGATGTGGAGGACTATACCCAGTACGGCCTGAGCGCTGGACAGATGGAAGAGCAGATCCCCTACCTCGTAGAACAACAGGAAGACATTATCGCTCTAATCGTGGACGGGCACCTGGCCGCTATTGAACTCCCTCAATCCGTGAATCTGGAGGTTATTGAAACGCCGCCGGCAGTAACGGGTTCCTCAGCTACTAACCGGACCAAAACCGCGCAGCTCTCAACCGGCCTCGAAATTCAGGTGCCAGAATATTTGGCGCCAGGTGAAACAGTAAAAGTAAATACCAACACGGGCAAGTTCATGTCGAGAGCGTAGCTTGGGAATTACAGCCCTAAAGAAACATCCACAGCAGCAGAGCACAGAAGCCACCACCAGCAAGACCAAGCACTAGACTCAAGCGTTCCTCATTGGTCTCATAGGTCCAGTTGGTAGCCGCTGGTTTCTTGCTGCTGCTTAGCTCTTCTTCCAGTTCCGCAAATTCTTCCTCCGACATGGCCATCTCGCTTGCCCCAAGGCTGGCGCGATGGATTGATTCCATCTCGACCTCCAAGTTGTCGTCGGCATGTCTGGTATCCGTGAACCCTCTCCTAGCAGCGCGGCGATTTACGACACTGTCGCCCACATCTGGTTTGGCATTTACCGCAGGGCTCTTGTCAGCACCGGCATGTGACTGACTGTTGGAATCTGCGGAAGCCTGCGCCCGTTTCAAGGCCGGCTTCGCAGCCACCAGTTCCTTGTCGACAAGTATTTTTCTTGCGTGCTGGTAAGCCTTGGTCGTCGTCGATAAAACCCGTTTTTCCAGGTTTCTGGACTTGGCAAAACCCAGCAAGGTGAAGCGAGTCCGCGGGTCTTTCAGCACGGTGATCAGGGACTGTTTGAATTTATCACTGCCGACATAGATTTCAGCGAGTTCGTACTGCTGCTCGAGACTGAGACCACTCTCGGATATGGATTCCCAATTTGCTTTTGTCAGATGCCTGTAGGCAGACAGAATAAAGCAGCGTGCCTGCTCCAGCAGATACTGCTGACCCAGCGCTTTGTCCAACTCCAGCATCAGCTGCCGCAGGCTGGTGGACTCATCGAGGCTGATGCCAAGCGAACTTGCAAGCTCGGCCTGCTGTGAACTGATTTCCTGACTCGCTGTCATGTTTTATTGGGGAATGAAATTTCCGGTCTTCAAATAGTGGATAGTTTGATCAATCAAGTGATTATTGCGCATCATGATTGTGTGCATCACCGGCAGTACCAGGTGCTCATCCATGCCAACGACACGGGTGCTTTCGACCGTGACCACGCTATCGTTTTTTCCCTTTAAGAAAAGCGCTGCCAGCGGATTGACGTTGACATCACCAGCGATAACGCCAAGCTCAAACTGCACCGGCCCCAGTTTGGAGAAAATACTATCGGGCCCCGTGCCCAGCACATCAGCTGCTGGTCCCAGCAGCGCCCAACCCGGCACGCGACGCATTTTATCCACCAATGCGGTGCCCTGATTGGGTGGCCCCAGCATGACAACTCTGCCCAAAAGTGGCAGAGTTTCGCTCTCCAGGTACTGGCGAACCAGTATACCGCCCAGAGAATGGGTTACAAAATGAACCTTGGATACCTGCTGTTCATCGCAGGCCGACAAACCGCGGCCTATGGCTTCCTGGGCCAGAAATTCAATCTCATCGCGTCGCGACGGATATGTGATATTCACTGCAAGAAAACCCGATCGGGCAAGCTTCCGTTCGAGTTCCACCATAGAATTGGAGACGCGGGCCAGGCCATGAAGCAGCACCACGCATTCCTTGTTGCTCGCCAGGCTAGTCTCACACAGCGACAAGAGCAGCAGAAAAACGGCAGTTACTCGCATACCGAAGCTCAAGTCAGCCCCGAAGCAGGCTCACAGCCCGGCACTGACTGACAGTTCCAACAAACCGCGAAAGTGCCTGAGATATCTTCGCCGCAGGCATCGCAGGTCCAATCCTTCATTTCCTCTGATTCAGGCTTTTCCATTTCTTTGACCAGGCGTTCCGCATACTGATAGTAGAGTGCATTCACTACCCAAACCTCACCCATACATTCAGTGACCGGGATCTCCCCGGCTATGCTGTACAGACGGTCATTACGAGTCACCACATCTATACCCTGCTGTTCCAGCATATTTTTGACATGCCAGACCAGGGCGATATTGTTATTGGAATAGACCTTTTTCATCCAAACACCTGCACACCTAATTACCGACTGTGCTTGAGATTATAACGTTGAATCGTGCCGTAAAAATGCCTTAGCGGTAGATATGCCTCCAGCGCAATCCGCCCAGCAGCAACGCCAGCACATAGACAAGCACGCTGCCCCCTACGACAACAGCTAGCTTCGCGACTCTTGCCAACACAGAAAGACTGTCCCAAGCCTCCCATGGACCGGCGCTAAAGAGAATAAATGCGACCATAGCGACATTCGCCAGGCCTAATTGCAGCAAATATTTCAGCCAGCCTGACTGCCACAGGAAAACCTGGTCCTGGCGCAGAAACCACAATAGCAAGCCAGCATTCACGAAGGCAGCAAGACTGGTCGCCAACGCCAGGCCAACGTGGGCCAAACCGGCCAGGTAGAAAGTGATATTCAGGATCATGTTTGTTGCCATAGCAATGATACCAATGCGCACTGGCGTCGATGTGTTCTGTCGGGCATAAAACCCCGGTGCAAAAATCTTCACGCTCATGAAGGCAAGCAAACCAACAGCATAGGCACGCAAGCTACCGGCCGAACTAATGACATCGCTACGGGGGAAATTATCATTCTGAAACAGCGTGATCAGCAGCGGCTCCGCCAGCAGAATCAGGCCCAAGGAGGCTGGAATCGCGATTAGACAGACCAGTCGCAGCGCCCAGTCCAGGGTTTCGGCGAAGGCCTGTACCGACGATTCGGCGTGCTGTCTCGATAGACTGGGCAACACCACAATCGCAATGGCAATGCCAAAAGTACCCAAAGGCAGTTCCATCAGGCGGTCCGAATAATAAAGCCAGGACACGCTGCCAGTTACCAGCAACGACGCAATGACAGTGTCCAGCAGCAGGTTAATCTGACTCACGGAGGCACCAAACAGAGCCGGCAGCATCAGTTTTTTAATTCTGGCGACACCCTCTTTATCATTCCCAAAAACCGGCTTCGGCAGGAGCTTGAGACGAATAAGAAAAGGCAGCTGAAAGAACAACTGCGCGAACCCGGCCAGCAGGACAGCCCACGCCAAGGCCAATTCCGGTTGCCTCAGGTACGGCGCCAGCAGAAACGAACAGGAAATCAGGGAGATGTTGAGCAAGGCCGGGGTCAGTGCCGGGACAGCAAATCGACCATAGCTATTCAGTATTGCGCTGCACAGTGCCGTCATCGATATCAATAGCAAATAGGGGAACGTAACGCGCAGCATTTCAACAAACAGTGCGAATTTCTGTGGCTCATCGGTGAATCCGTAAGCGATTGGCACGGCGACATAGGGCGCGGCGATAAGTACGAACACGGTGAGCAGGAGCAGGAATCCACCCAGACTTGCTGCCACCGAATTCAGCAAGGCCTGGACGGCGGCATGAGGTCGCTGACTGCGATACTCGGACAAGATGGGCACGAAAGCCTGGTTAAATGCGCCTTCCGCAAAAAGACGCCGCATGAAATTCGGTATCTTGTTGGCGAGGAAGAAAGCGTCTGTGGCGTCAGTGGTGCCGAACACCCTGGCGATGACGATATCTCGCACCAGGCCCAGCACGCGGGACACCATGGTCATGGACCCGGTGATACCGCTGGATTTTAGCAAGCTGCCACGAGCCTTATCAGGGGCTGCCTCACTCTCTTGCTGCTGTTGTGTGTCCACTGTCATAGGGATGCAGTCGCTCGGCCTGAATTGAATGCCGGCCGGCCCGGTCAAAAATCAGAATACATTCTTAACTTTATCAGATTAGTTATTGATTTCGTTAAATATTTAACAAAGACAAAGGTGCTTGGTGTGCATCTTTTCATATTGACATCAATAGGTGAAAACGGCATAGTGTCGCTCCTTCGAACATGGGCCAGTTTTGACTGCCCCGACGAACAGAATCAGGCCTCAGCAAAACAGCAAATGAGCGCCGTATTTAAGAGCTAAATCGCTAAATCTAAGGAGCATAAATTGGCTAACTCTCCACAAGCCCGTAAACGCGCCCGTCAGGGAGAAACTCGACGACGCCACAATGCATCGTTCCGTTCCATGGTGCGCACCTACATTAAGAAGGTCGATGCAGCCATCGCTGGTGGTGACCACGGTGCTGCCACTGCAGCCTACAATGAGGCCGTCCCAGTGATTGATCGCATGGCCGACAAAGGCATCATTCACAAAAACAAGGCAGCACGACACAAGAGCAGATTAAATTCTGCAGTAAAGGGTCTCAAGTAGGACCCGGTGCTGCAATAACTCTGAAAAACCGGCCTCTGGCCGGTTTTTTTTGGCTGGCTGAAAACCTGCTGCCGCTGCTACGACTGGACATGCAGTTATCGCGACAGGATGAGGTTATCCCTATGTATCACCTCTTCCTCACCCCCGTATCCCAGCAGCGCTTCAATCTGGTCACTGCTCTTGCCGCAAAGTTTGGCGATTTCTGCCGCGTCATAATTCACCAGCCCCCGCGCAACCTCGACTCCCTCAGTGGTAACACAGGCCACGACGTCACCGCGCCTGAACTTTCCTGTGACACGCTGCACGCCAACCGCCAGCAGGCTTTTACCCGAGTTGCAAAGCACATTCACCGCCCCCGCATCAAGTTGCAGGGTGCCGGCAGCCGTTAACTGGCCGGCCAACCACTGCTTGCGCGCCGTCATCGGTTCACTATCGGCGGTGAGCAAGGTACCGAGTTCCTCGCCGGAGGCAATCCTGGCGAGAATATCCTCGAAGCGGCCATTGGCGATAATCGTGTCGGTGCCTGAGCGTGCCGCTAATTTGGCTGCACTTAATTTGGATTGCATGCCGCCTCTGCCCAGGCTACTGCCCGCGCCAGCCATTGCCGCCAGGCTTTCGTCGTGGGCGGAGGCGACAGACACCAACTCTGCATCTTCGTGACCGCGGGGATCGGCCGTGAAGAGACCATCCTGGTCCGTTAGAATCACCATGGCGTCTGCGTTAGTGAGGTTCGCCACCAGCGCAGCCAAGGTATCGTTGTCGCCAAAGCACAATTCCGCCGTGGCCACGGTGTCATTTTCATTGACCACGGGCAGCGTCCCTAGTTCGAGCAAGGTAGTCAGGGTACTGCGCGCATTCAGATAACGCGTGCGGTCGGAGAGATCCTCATGGCTCAGCAGAATCTGTGCCGCATGCACACCATGCTCCATAAAGCAGGATTCATAGGCCTGGATCACGCCCATCTGACCTACAGCGGCAGCCGCTTGTTGCATATGGATTTCCCGCGGTCGCGACTTCAGGCTCAGTCGACTTACCCCCTCCGCGACCGCACCACTCGAAACCAGTACCAGTTTAATGCCAGCGCCTTGAAGCGCCACCAATTGTCGCGCCCAGTTTGCGATCGCCTGCCGATCCAGTCCCAAACCGTTATTGGTTACCAGGGAACTACCCACTTTAACTACCCAACGGCGACCCTCTATAAATTTATCCCTGCTCATGACTCTAGTTTCTATTCCTGTGTTGACTCGCGCTAGCTGTCATTCCATGTCGTACCAGTCTTCGATTTCTTCAGTCTGCCGCCTTAGAGCCTGCCTGCTGCTCTCAATACTGCGGCGAATCTCAAATGCCATGGCCTTTTCTCGCTCAAGCTGCTGAGCAGTGTATCCCTCGTCATCCAGCAGCCGCCGTCGGTGCTCTTCAATTGACACCATGAGATTTTCACACAAATCATTGCAGCCGATCCCGCTGAGCGCCGAGATCTGGTGAATTTCTCCTTGCCAATCTAATTCACTGCGTAAAGCGGATATTAATTCTTCAACTGCGTCGGCCTGCATCAGGTCAACCTTGTTGATCACCAGCCAACGCTCTTTACTCGCCAGTGTAGGACTAAAATTCTCGAGCTCCCCGATGATACTGCGGGCATTTGCGACCGGGTCGCTGCCATCAACAGGCATCGCGTCGATGAGGTGGAGCAGCAGGCGAGTTCGGGACAAGTGCTTTAGAAAACGGAATCCCAAACCCGCGCCTTCTGAAGCACCCTCGATGAGTCCCGGGATATCAGCCATCACGAAGCTGCGTTCCAGACCCAGGCTAACAACCCCAAGATTAGGGACCAGGGTTGTGAAGGGGTAATCCGCCACTTTGGGTTTAGCTGCAGACACAGATCGTATCAGGGTGGATTTGCCTGCATTGGGCAAACCCAGCAGGCCAACGTCAGCCACCAGGCGCAGCTGTAGCTGCAAGGTGCGGGCTTCGCCGGGCGTGCCGTGCGTGGTTTTTCTCGGCGCGCGATTGGTGCTGGATTTGAAGCGGGTATTTCCCAGACCGTGGAAACCGCCCTTGGCCACCATGACTGGCACCCCTGGTTGGTTTAAGTCTGCAATCAATTCTTCAGTGTCGACGTCAATCACACTGGTGCCGAGGGGAACCTTGACCAATAGGTCTTCACCACCCCGCCCCGTGCAGTTGCGCCCTTGCCCAGGCTTGCCGGATTCCGCGCGGTAGCGCGGCTGAAAACGAAAGTCTACCAGCGTGTTCAGGGCTGAATCTGCCTGCAAAAACACACTGCCACCGTCGCCGCCATCGCCGCCGTCAGGCCCGCCTCTTTCGATATATTTCTCACGGCGAAAACTGAGGCAACCATTGCCACCCTTGCCCGCTTCCACGGTGATTTCGGCTTCATCGACAAATTTCATGATGCAATTCCTGACTTCAGCAGCTGCCCGAGGGTTTTGAACCGCACAAACAAAAAAGCCCCGTCAAATGACGGGGCTTTTCTCTAAACGCTTGCGATTCAGGCCGTCTCGACGCTCACAAATTTTCTGTTATGCGGGCCTTTTTCGGCAAATCGAATCACACCATCCGCCTTTGCGAACAGGGTATGATCCTTACCACAGCCAACATTCTCTCCAGGATGGAACTTAGTGCCGCGCTGGCGCACGATAATGTTTCCAGCCTTTGCTACCTGGCCGCCAAACAATTTCACACCCAGACGCTTGGATACGGAATCGCGACCGTTATTAGTACTACCGCCTGCTTTCTTATGTGCCATGCCTGTCTCCTGATCCTTTAGCCTTTGATACCAGTGATTTTCACCTCGGTGAAACTCTGGCGGTGGCCCTGTGTCTTCTGGAAGTGCTTGCGACGGTTAAATTTTACGATTTTCACCTTGTCACCACGACCCTGCTTTAAAACTTCAGCCGTGACCTGGCTACCTTCCACATAAGGTGTACCAATCTTCACCGACTCCCCTTCACCGACCATCAATATCTTGTCAAATTGAACTTCATCGCCGGCGGCTGCATCCAGCTTCTCCAGCTGCAGGACTTCACCTTCAGTGACCCTGTGCTGCTTACCACCACTCTCGATTACCGCGTACATAGCTAACTCCAAAACCTGTTGGGAAGGGCAAGGTACCCATTTCCATAGGGGCGGGCATTTTACGGGATCGTTTCAGGCTAAGCAAGTGAAAATAAAGGCTTTAAGCTAGCTTACTTTCCGCCCCAATGCCGCTAAATCACTCGTCTGCACACTAATTTGCTCACTTGACAGCATTCCCTGCTCTCCCTAGCATGCGTCTTCAATCTGGAACACACCCTGCACAGGGAGTGCCTGGCCTCAAAAGCCTCAAACTCAGCCCAAAATCAGAAATGTCCCAACAGCTCCGAGCGATCGTCGAAGACGACTTTCAGGCCGTCAATCAATATGTCATTGACCAGCTCTATTCAGAAGTCGAGCTGGTGGAAAGTATCGGCCATTATATTGTGGAAGCCGGTGGTAAACGCATGCGTCCATTGCTGGTACTGCTGGCAGCAAAAAGCTGTGGCATCGAGGATAACAAGCATATCCCCATGGCCGCCGTCATCGAATTCATTCATACGGCCACCCTGCTGCATGATGATGTTGTCGATATGTCGACGCTGCGTCGAGGCCGCCCCACAGTGAACGCGGAATGGAATAATCCCTCCAGCGTACTGGTCGGAGATTTCATCTACTCCCGCGCATTCCAGGTGCTGGTCCGCATCGGCAGTCTCCGCATTATGGAAATTATCGCCGACACCACCAATAAGATCGCCGAGGGTGAGGTGCTGCAGCTGCTGGCAAAATCTAACCCGGAATCCTCTGAAGCCGACTACATGCGCGTTATTGAAAACAAGACTGCAATCCTGTTCAAGGCAGCGGCCGAATGCGGGGCTATCCTGGCTGGCGCCGACGTTGCAGTCTCCAATAGGCTGGGCCGATTTGGGATGCACATTGGTACTGCCTTTCAGCTGATTGATGACGTGCTGGACTATCGCGGTGACACCGAAGCCCTCGGTAAAAACGTCGGCGATGACCTTGCTGAAGGCAAACCTACCCTGCCCCTGCTCTACGCCATGGCTAATTGTGGACCGGATGATGTCACCCTGGTCAAACAGAGCCTGGCTGCAGAGACTGTTTCCCCTGAGCAACTGCAGAATGTGATTAAAATCGTAGTTGACTCAGGCGCGTTGGACTACACTCAGAGCCTCGCAGAAGCGCAGGCGGCCGAATCCAGAGCCTGCCTTGCCGAACTCCCCGCTTCTGGCTATCGCGACTCCCTCATGGCCATGGTGGATTTCGCGATCAATCGAAACAGCTGAGTCACTTTTATGTATGGCCCCGCGCCTGCCTGTATGCAGCCCACTATTTTCGCAAACAACTATTTTTGGAGCCACCTATGCGAATAGCCAATCTACCCCTGAGCCTGGTTTGCCTGTTCACAATCGCTTCCTGCACCAGCACCGGGATTGGCGGTGGTAATGCCGCCGAGCGCCGTCAAGGCATATTGGAAATGCGCCAGGACGTGCTGACGGAGCTGTACTCCATTAAACCCGATACACGCGTGCAAATTGGCAGCGCTGCCGGTTATGCGGTATTCACCAACGCCAACATCAATTTGATCCTGGCCAGCTTCGGTGGCGGTGTCGGGGTGGTGAGGGACAACGAAAATGGCGGCGATACGTTTATGCGTATGGGCGAAGTGGGGATCGGTCTCGGTGCGGGTGTGAAAGATTTTCGCGCCGTGTTTGTATTTCACGATCGTGCAGCGCTGGACCGATTCATGGACGTGGGAATCGCTGTCGGGGGCCAGGCTGATGCCGCCGCCAAGGCGGGTGATCTAGGCGCTGCAGTCGGCGGAGAAGCTATTGTGGACAATGTAACGGTATACCAGTTAACCCAATCTGGCCTAGCCTTGCAGGCAACGATCAAAGGCACCCGCTACTGGCGCGATTCTCAGTTAAATTGAGGTTTACCGAAAGCGTATTGTGGTTCCGGCGCTGCTGTCATTCAAAATATTAGATGAGTCAATAACACGTAGCTTATGGGAGCTGGGTTGGTAGATCGCGGCGTTACCCGCCACGACCTCCTCGGCCGACTGCCGCAAATCCTCCGCTTCCAATTCATCCCCAAGTGCCGAGTAGACGTCTGCAAGGGCAAAGTAAAAATCCGGTTCAAAGCGTTTCAGTCGCAGGGCTGATTGAAAGGAAGTGCGCGCGGCTTCCAGATTCTCTGCTTCTAAAGCCAACTGCCCCCTGGCGAAATGATAGTAGGGATTGCGATCGTTAAATCGCTGAATCGCGTCCTCGTACCTTATGGCAAGTTCGAGTTCTCCCGTGCTCCGATAGTGCTTTGCGAGATTGTTCACGGCCGTCGCATTATTATCCTCAGTCAGAAATGCCATTTGATAGCTATACTCGGCAAACTCCCTGTTTCCCAACCGATTATAGGTCGCCCCGATGTTATTCCAGGCAATCGATAGATCTGTTTCGAGATGCAGTGCATTTTTGAAGTAAATGAGTGCTGTATCCAAATCCTCTGCCACCAGCGCTTCTACCCCAAGATTATTGAAGTAAAGCGCTCGCGCATAGAGATCACTAACCGTTCTTGCCGTGAGCTGCTGTAGCTGAATCTCAGGAGTGAAGTCCACCACATACTTGCGCTTATATCCGAGGTTGCCGGTCGCATTAATATGACGACTCAAAACCAGCATGCTACCACGCTTGTCCCATTCTGGCCTGACTTCAACAGTTTGGAATTGCGCATCTATGCCGGTGTAACGCGCCATAGCGATATACAGGTTCATGGCGGAGAGACAGTTGCCTTGCCGCGTCTCGAAGGCTTCTACTGCGGTGTGGGTGCGGGAATCGTCATATCGTAGATTGAGATAATTCTCGTCGTATAGCAGCGCCTGAATTTTCGCGACGCGAACTGTAGTACTGTCTCCATCATCGATGAGCCGATCCAAAAGCGCCATGATCTCATCATTGAGAAATAGTGGATCGACCTCACTAAAAAGATCCTCGGTCTGATCGACGATCTGCGCTTCTATCGCTGCATCGCGCTCAAACTCGGTCTGCAAATTAATCGTGCTGCAGGCTGACAAAAGCCCTGCCATGAACAGCAAGCCCTTAATTTTGCAGTTCACTAACTTAATCATCACTCTCGCTGACCATGTCTTGATCCATCTTGACTCAATGGCGAGCCGGGGTTTCCTGCCCACGCTTGTCTACTTTCAAGAACTCGTAGCGTCCGCGCAGAAAACTAATCTGTTGTTCCTGCAGGCTGCGAAACAGGGCAATCCATCCGGCGTATTTAGCGATCGGCGTCATATCCTTACCTAGACCGGCATAATCCAGATTTTCTCTCAGGCGCCCCGAATCCCGTCCCCAGCTGCGCTGAAACTCCATGCTTTCAGCACCGTGCTCATACTCAAACTCAAGCGCCACCCGGGTCTGGGCCAGGCGCATATTGTCCGCTGACAGGAACCGCACTTCATAGTTAGAGACAAACTCCAGTTTATTGCCTTCCCGTTGCAGCCAGTCGACACCCGTATCGATGATAACGCTTTTGATCACATCAAGATTTTGGACATAGGCAAATGGCAAGGTGTCAGCATGCATGATTTCGAATCCTGCATCCGTATCTCTGAGCGCAGAGGAGATCCGTACCCTTCCCGCTTCATCAATGTCCACGATGGCATCGGATTTAATGGCAATAGAGCGCGCCACAAAATCCCACAGCGCTTTTAAGGTTTTTGCTTCCAGCGCTGGTAGCTCCCAGGCAGCACCGGCTTCATCTAACAATAAAAATTGACCATCGGTAAAACGCAGTTCCGACACATCCAGATTCAGATAGGACGTTTCCCCTAACGCCACACCTCCGGGCACGATGATTTCCCGTATAGTTGATTCTGAAAACTCATCGCCAAGCGACTCTTTTTCGAAAACTGAAGGCTCAGCGCGCGCGAGAGCTCGACCACCCAGAGCCTCTCCGGACCTGAAGATTGAATTGCTGTTACGCCTGACGCGTTCGCCGAGCAATGTCAGTTCTGTGACCTCGCTTTCGAGTCGCCTGGCATTACGCCCATCGATAGCAAAGCGCCGAGCCGCTGTAGCGTAAAAATTCCCCGCCACTGCTATGTCGGTATTACTATCCAGGAACAGGACAGCATGGCCATATCCCCTGGCCACACTCGCAATCCTGTCTGCAGCCTCGCGGTCCGATGCAGCAAAGCTGATCAGAGTCCTGGCAATGGAATGATCATCCAGCCAGTCCTGCAGAAGTGCATGCTCCTCGAAATTGCTGGCGCCGGCATCAGTAAAAATCACCAATCCCTGAATCAAATCAGCCGTCAGCTCTGCAATTCTAGCGATGCTGGATAACTATGATTAGGCAAATCCGGGAATCTTCCCAACCTATAAGTACTGATTCTACCTCTGGCAAGTTGACGATGATTCAGGTTATGTATCACATCGATATTATAGGCCTCCAGCGCCGATGCCAGCTGCAACAATAAAGGGTCAGGTGTCTCGGTTTCATCCAGAATGCTTGCTTGCGTCAAACTGGTTAGAAACAGCGACACAAGCAAGACTAATGCAGCAGCATTCGCTTTAGTAAACAGCACAGGCATGGTAGGGCTCGTTACGGCGCTTCTTCAGTAGACGAATTCGCAGATCGCTGACGTAATCAGGCTCTCCGTAAAAATGCAGGGGTTGAGCCATTTCTGAAATCAACTGCTCAGCGTAATCAAATTCGTTAGCGGCCATAGCATATTTTGCCGCTTGCTCCATAATAAAACTGTCTGCTGGCAATGCAGCAAATGCTTTCTCCTGATAGCTGACACCGAGGCGCCAGTCCTGTTCTGGAAACAAATAGAATTGCGCCATGGCTAGATTGACCTCAGGATTATCAGGCGCCATTTTGAATGCCCGGGTAAATTGTTCCTGCATCACTGCGAACAGACTTTGGCGACGCGCCTCAGAATAGGTTTTCTCACAATCTGATAATTCTGATTCCCAGTACTCTCCCAGATCCAAAATGATATTGAGGTCTTCAGGAGCCAGCGCTATGGCCTGCTCAAAATACGCCGCAATCATCTGGTCTGACACCTCATCAAGATCGAATCTCAATGCATCTCCCAAGCCCGAATAGGCTCTCGCCACCGGCGCTTCAGTTTCCACGAGACTGCCAAACAGCTGCTCCGCTGTATCCAATCGCCCGCTGTTCAAACCCAATTCACCGAGCAATATCGCTACTCTATCAGGATCAAGCGGGGCCGCGCCTGGCACCTGAACTGGCGCCAGCTCACCATGTTCTACATCCACACGCGGGCGCCTGCTATTGCTGAGATAATCGACGTACTCTGCATCCAGCTCTGCCGTGGTAATGTCGAATGACTGGTCAAATGCGAATCGCGCGGCGCGTCCCTCCAATAACAGCTCAACATAGCGTGCCAACTGCGCGCGACGGTCGGGAAACGCGTCTTCTGCATACCCATGCCGCAGATAGTGGAACAACGCCTCCGATTTGAGATTGGCGAATTGAATCAAGCGCGGCGATGCCAGAGAATCATCCCGATACAGCAAGCGACCCATCGGAATAGCGTCGCTTACCTGGGCCAATGCGCTGTATCCGTCTGCCGATGGACGCGCTAACTCACCGCGACCGTCATCGATATTGACGCCTGCGAGATAAGCCGCGAGGCCCTCCTCATACCAGCGCGGCAGACGCATATCGGAAAAATTTCGGATCAAAAAATGCGCGTAGTGATGCCTGGCCTGCAGCAAGGATTGATCATCCCGCAGCAATATACCCATAAAGTTTGCCCGCGGCGTGGCATAAAAATAGCCCCGCTCTTCACCAACGAGAAAAGCAGCAAAGTCAGCTTCACTGTCAAACAGATACACATAGTTGGGAATGGGAATCGCCGGAAGCACAGCGCTGCCGACAATCTGGTAGGCGGCAATCTGGCGCCAGGACTCCAGGTCACGCAGAAACCGCTGCGTTTGGCGATCTGAGGCCTGGCTCAGAACTGTGAAGTGGCTAGAATCAAACCCCATCCAGCGTTGCTGCACCAGATCACCCTGAGCCAGGACAGGCGTACACAGGCTGACCATAATCCAGACAAGGACAGTGAGCGAGCCGGCTCGACAAGTGCTCATGATGCTCACGATACTCATAAAAAGCCCCGTGGTCTCTCGGCCTGCGCGAGCAAGCCTAAACAAAACAGGCAAGGGCTACTGTAGCATGGTCATGAGAGACTCGGAAAGCAGAGGGGGACGGTACCGGCGCAGTTTCGCTCCCAGCAAGCGGCCCTTCTTTGGAGCTTCTTTTGACCTTCTTTTCCCTTTTTGGGCGCGCCTTACATGGCGGGATAGTTGGGACCACCTCCACCCTCGGGAACCACCCAATTGATGTTCTGGGAGGGATCCTTGATGTCGCAGGTCTTACAGTGCACACAATTCTGAGAATTGATTTGAAAGCGTTTACCACCATCGCTCTCCTCCACCACCTCGTAAACGCCCGCTGGACAATAACGTTGCGCCGGCTCGTCAAACTTCGGCAGATTTACGTCGATCGGAATCAAAGCATCCTTCAACTGCAGGTGACAGGGCTGGTCTTCAGCATGATTGGTATTGGACAAAAATACCGAGGAAAGTTTGTCGAAACTAATTACTCCATCGGGTTTGGCATAGTCGATCTGCGGGCATTCTGCTGCTGGCTTCATCTGGCTGTGATCGGCGGACTTGTCGTGAAAAGTCAGCGGGAATTTGCCAAAGAAAATATTTTGCTCGAGGAATGACAGTGCGCTACCGAGCCAAAACCCAAATTTGTGAAAGCCAGCACTGAAGTTTCGGGTCTGGTGTAATTCTTTATAAAGCTCTGAGTTATTGAATCTCGAACTATATTCGGTGATTTCAGACTCGGGAGACTCCGCCTGTAAGGCTTCAAACAGCGACTCTGCCGCCAGTATTCCCGACCACATCGCAGTATGACTGCCCTTGATCTTAGCCGCATTCAGCGTCCCCGCATCGCAGCCGATCAACAAACCGCCCGGGAATGTCATCTTCGGCAGGGAATTTAGACCACCTTTGATGATTGCGCGCGCACCGTAACTGATGCGCTTACCCCCCTCCAGGTATTGCTTGATTACGGGATGATGCTTGAACTTCTGGAATTCGTCATAGGGACTGATATGGGGATTGCTATAGCCGAGGTCGACAATCAGTCCCAGTGAGACTTGATTGTTCTCAACGTGGTAGAGAAAGCCGCCGCTGCTTCCAGCATAGGATGCACCAGTCATGGGATAGCCAGCGGTATGCACAGCCAGCCCTTCTTTATGCTGCCCCTCCGGTATTTCCCAGACTTCCTTGATACCGATGCCATAGTGCTGGGGGTCTGAATCCTTATCCAGCTCAAAGCGTGAAATCAGCTCCTTACCCAGATGACCACGACAACCCTCCGCAAAGATGGTGTATTTCGCATGAAACTCAAAACCCGGCTCAAAGGAAGGCTTATGTTCGCCCTCCGCAGTGACTCCCATGTCCCCAGTCGCCACACCCTTAACACTGCCATCTTCATGGTACAGAATCTCTGCCGCGGCAAAGCCCGGAAAAACCTCAGCACCCAATTCCATGGCCTGCTCACCCAGCCAGCGACACAGATTGCCGAGAGAAATGATGTAGTTGCCGTGGTTATGCATCGTACGCGGCACCAGCGGCCCGGGAAACTTGAACGAGGACTCGCTGTTCCCCAGGTAGTAAACATCATCACCGGTCACCTGGGTATTCAGGGGGGCACCCTTCTCTTTCCAGTCCGGAAACAACTCATTTAATGCGCTTGGCTCAAATACGGCGCCGGACAGAATATGGGCACCGACTTCGCCGCCTTTTTCCAACACACACACGGTCAATTCCTGTTCTCCCGCCTGCGCTAATTGCAGTAATTTGCAAGCCGTCGCCAGGCCTGCCGGTCCTGCACCGACAATGACTACATCAACTTCCATTGACTCACGTTGCATAGTTGAACCTCTGCAGTATTAAAAGGAAAAATTTGGATGGGCTGTTGTGGTTCCGGGTGCAATTCCCTGCACGATGGAGACAGCGGCCTGCTTCAAGGCCGCCTATTATCCTCAATTACTTAAATGCTAGCAAACTAGATACAAAACAGATGGTTACAGAATATAGCTAAGAGCCTGCACCAAAAAACATAGATGCTGATTGTCTGTGCAAGAGCAACTTATTGGAAAGTCGCTGACAACTATTGGATGGTAAGCCAGTCGATACTCATTAATAAACGTATAGCGCAACGGTAGTGGCAAGCACCAGCATCAAACTGCCTTCCAATACCGCGAGAGACCAATGCGAGCCAGGCAGTAGTTGCCTGACACAACGATGCACTGGATCCTTCAATTCTTTGTATCTGTAATAAGTCATGATTCAGCCCCTTTGTTCCGGAATCTCCCAAGATACTTCTTAGACGGAAGCAGGGGTAAAAGGGTTACGCGCGCCTATGAAATTCAGCCGGGGATAACGACAGCTGGCCTGAAAACTTTAGAAATCAGTCGGTGTGACGTCAGCGATCCGGCGGCGCAAACCTGTGCCAACCAGCTTAGGCTTTAGTTTAGGTCTTGGTAAAAATCATCATGTGCTGCCAAGGCAGGAAGTCCAGCGTGTCGGTCCATTCAAGACCAAAAACACTCATCTCACGCACAACCTGCTCCTCGGTCATCTTGTGCAAGGGCCGTATAGGCACACTGGCGTCTTCGCCACGGTATTCGAGCAAGAAGATACGGCCACCTGGCCGCAGAGCCTGGAAAATGCCGTTAATCATCTCGAATGGGTGGGAGAATTCATGGTAGGCATCCACCATAATTGCGGCATCGATGGAGCCCGGGGGCAAATTGGGGTCATCAACCTGGCCCAGCACGCCTTCAATATTGGAAACACCATCCTCGGCCATTTGCGCTTTGATCAACTGCAGCATCTCTGGCTGGATATCCACCGCCAGCACCTTACCCTCAGGCACCAGCCGGGCAATCCGAAATGAGAAGTAACCTGAACCCGCGCCTATATCTGCCACAACATGATCTGGATCGAGCCCCATATTCGCCACCACTTCATCAGGCATCTCCTCCTGGATTCGGCCAGGGCGGTTCAACCATTCCGCTGCCTGATGCCCCATGACAAAGGATATCTCACGGCCCATATAGAATTTCCCGATTCCGGTTGTACGGCGCTCAGGAGCTACCTCATAGCCCGGGTGCTCTATTTCCTGAGCCCGAACGACAACGCCCGATATTGCGATGCTCAGAATCAGCAGGCTGGACAGAGTCCGTGCGAGCAGCTTGCGGGGCAGTAGTTGACGGAATAGTGCCATGATCAGATCCTCAAAATGGATAGAAAGCCGGTCAGAAATGATACGTCTGCGCCTGTGAAGCAGATTTCTGGGCTATTTCAGAGGATTGTATGCCAGCTGGCCGGGGCGTGACAGTCGGACGGACGGAAGAAAAGTGGGAAGGCAGAGGCAAGACTGGAAATTAGTGTCAGCTAGATGACTTTCGGTCCGCCACCAGAATTGAGAAATAAAATGCGCTAGCTTCCTATCAGAGCAGCCTCACCAGTTTTTGGCCTGAGCCTTTGCACTTGGGACAGTTGCTGCTATTGGTAATTTTGCCCTCCCCCTTACAAACGTTACAGACATCTTTATACGGCTTTTTCAAAATTGCCTGCAGCTCTAAAAGAGCCTGCTTTGGGGGTTGTTTGTCAGGCAGAGCCATCATCTACTCACCTCTAAAAACTCTGTTATTGAAAACCCGCAGGCCGGAGAATTGGCCTGCCGCGAAACTTTAGCGTTTGTTACTCGATTTGTGACTAACATCTCAATGATTGTCATTATGCAGAAGCCCTTAGGCAAAATGCGTTAACTACCTCACAAATTTGACGAGAAGTCTCGCGGAATTGTGCAAGTAGTCTATTGAAGCGGGATTTTCCTGACGAATTCGCGCCTTATGGTAGACTCTGCCCCCCAGTTTGGGTGCAGACTCTCTTCACCCATCTAAGCAAAATCAGCATAGGAAATTGGAGCATGAGCAGAGTCTTGGAAGGAATTCGCGTTTTGGACTTCGGGCGCTATATAGCAGGCCCTTACTGCGCCACATTACTTGGAGACATGGGTGCAGACGTCATCAGAATAGAAAAAGTCGATGGCTCCCAGGACCGTTTTTTGTCGCCAGTTACTGAGAATGGTGACGGCGCCATGTTTATGCAGCTGGCTCGCAACAAGCGCGGCCTGACCCTGAATCCGATGAAGCCAGCTGGCCGCGAAATTGTGAAAAAACTGGTGGCGACTGCAGACGTGGTGGTAGCCAACCTGCCCCCCGACACGCTCAAGGCGATGGGATTAGATTACGAGAGCCTGTCAGCGATCAAACCAGACATCATACTTACCATGATCTCGGCTTTTGGTCGCGGTGGTCCCTATTCAAACCGGGTAGGCTTTGATGGTCTTGGACAGGCCATGTCCGGCAATATGTACATGTCGGGTACACCGGAGCAACCGGTTAAGGCCTATGCGCCGTTCATCGATTTCGGCACCGCCAGCCTCTCTGCTTTTGGCACCATGGCAGCCTTGTTTGAGCGCCAAAAGACCGGCAAAGGCCAAATCGTTGAGGGCGCCCTTTTCAATACCGCCCTGACCATGATGAATGCAACCGCAATCGAGCAGAACGCCATTCAGGTCAATCGAGTTGCCACCCTCAACCGTTCACAAACCTCGGCTCCCGCAGACACGTTTAAAACCCGGGACGGCTGGGTGCTGGTGCAATCCGTGGGCGGCCCATTGTTTAAACGCTGGGCTGATCTCATGGGCGAAGACCACTGGCTGGAAGATCCTCGTTTCAAGGACGACATTTCCCGTGGGGACCATGGTGAAATCATCAGTGAGCGTCTCGCAAAATGGTGCGCGGTAAGAAGCTCTGAAGAGGTGCTCGCCGCCATGGAAGAGGCGCGACTGCCTGCCGGCCCGATCATGTCACCCCAGGAAGTGCTGGAAGACCCCCATATTGAGGCCAAGGGCCTGTTCCAAGCGATTGATTACCCTGGCCTCGATAAGCCTGCACCCATTATGCAAACCCCTGTGGAGCTCTCAGAAACACCAGGCGAGATACGCCATCGGGCACCTACCCTGGGAGAGCATACAGACAGCATCATGCGGGAGCTCGGATACCAGCAGGCAGAGATTGACGAATTACGCGCGCAGCGAATCATCTGAACGCTCGGTGTTTGCACATTGGTCAGACTCGGTTAGTCTTGTGCCTTCTTCAGACAGCTCTCAGCAAGCCAGGTCAGGAATAGATATGTATAAGAACAACAACAGCCGCCGCAATTTTTTAAAGAAAAGTACAGCCCTGCTTGCCGGCACAGGTGCCCTTAAATCACTGGCAGCTGGCGCTCAAACCCAAACTGAAGAGGACTTCTGGCAACAGGTCAGGTCTCAATTTGCGTTCACCGAGAATGCCGTCCCCATGAACGCCGCCAATCTGTGCCCCGCTTTTCGGGCCGTGACCGACAGCGTGGAGCACTTTACCGCTGACATTGATATCGATTGCTCATTCAATAACCGGGCAAAATTTTCAGAACTGCTGGAACAATGTCGAAGCCGGATTGCTGGCCAGCTCAATGTATCGTCCGACGAAATTGCCCTGGTGAGAAATACCAGCGAAGCCAACAACATGATCAACAACGGCCTGTCTCTCGAGGCCGGCGATGAAATTTTGCTATGGGATCAAAACCACCCGACCAATAATGTGGCCTGGGATGTCAGGGCTGAACGATTTGACCTCAGGGTCAGGCGGGTCACAACACCAACTCAACCGCAATCCAAAGCGGAACTGGTTTCCGCTTTCACCAGCCAGTTTACGGATGCTACCCGCGTATTGGCTATTACCCAGGTATCAAACGTTAGCGGCATCCAGCTCCCGATTGCTGAGCTGGTAGCTGCAGCCCATGATCGCGGCATCTACGTCCATGTCGATGGCGCCCAATCCTGGGGCGCGCTGGCGCTGGACTTGCGCGCGCTGGACGTGGACTCATACAGCGCCAGTGCCCACAAATGGTATATGGGCCCCCGGGAAGTTGGCCTGCTCTATGTAAAATCGGACAACATTGACCGAATTTGGCCAAGCGTTATTGCGCCGGGTTGGGGCAATGATGCAGAAACAGATCTACTGGGCGCGAGAAAATTTGAATCTCTGGGCCAGCGCGACGATGCCGCATTGGCGGCACTGGGCACTGCAGCAGCCCTTCACGACGAAATCGGCCCTGAGCGCATTGAGCAGCGCATCAGCTTCCTGACTCAGCGATTGAAAACCGGGATAAGCGCGGCCAAGCTGTCACTGGTAACGCCCATGTCAGCCGAACTCAGCCACGGCGTTTGTATAACCCGCGTGAGTAGCGGTAACGGGGGCGCCATCAGCAATCAGCTCTACACGGACTACGGAATTGCGGGTGCAGCCACCGGAGGCTTGCGGCTTAGCCCCACCATATACAATACGGTTGAACATATTGACCGCGCCATAGCTGCCGTAAGCAAACTGCTGGGCTAGGGCTGCAAGCTCAGAGCAAATTCAGCCTTAACTAGAGCTCTTGCAGAAATTTGAGCATTGCCTGATTGGTGGCATCTGGCGCCTCTTGCTGCACCCAGTGACCAATATTTGGAAACAAGACTACGTCACGCAAATCATCGACAACTCGATTCATCGCGCCCTGCAGGCGCGCTTTGTTGGCTCCCGCAATCACAACATCCTGCTCACCGGCAATAAATAGCGTGGGCACAGTGATTTTAACGTCCTGATAGTCCGCGGTGAGTTCCCAGTTGCGATGAAAATTTCGGTAATAGTTCACGCCACCGCGAAAGCCCGCCCGCTCGAATTCTCCCACAACGTAGTCCAGATCAGCCTGGCTTAACCAATCCGGTAGTCCGGTGGGCGCGCCCAGACGTCCTATCCAGCCCCCGGCTGTGCGTAATGGATCCGTAATCATCGCTGCCTGGCGGGGCGAATCTGGCGACAGGTACAGCCTGCTTATCAAGCCATAGGGATCACTGTCATACTCCGCCTCTGCCACGCCGCCCGGCTCATTGTGATAAAGAATATAATAAAAATTATCAGCAAACGCCTCACGCCAGGATTCCATGGGTGACTGTGGGGGTCTGCCACTATATGGCACACTCATGGCAATCAAAGCGCTGAAACGTTCCGGATACATAAGCACCGTGTTCCAGGCAACAATCGATCCCCAGTCATGTCCCACCATGATCGCGCTGGACTCTCCCAGGGCATCCAGTATACCGACCATATCTGCGGCCAGGTGTTCAATATCAAATTCATCCACGGCGTCCGGCGCGTCGGTAGAACCGTATCCACGCATATCCGGCGCGACTACTCGATAGCCCTGCTCTGCGAAGAAAACCATTTGATGGCGCCAGTTGTACCAAGACTCCGGCCAGCCATGGGCTAACAGCATCAAGGGACCGGAATCTCCCGCTACAGCTAACCTGAAATTAAGGCCATTGGCCTGAACAGTCTGAAATTCTACGCCGGCTACCGGGGCGGTTTCTGACATAGTGAAATTCTCTTGAGCATTAATGGATTGAATCATTAGACAGCAGCTTGCGAACGCCGCCGCCAGGTAGCGCGGCAAACGCTGAATCTTTACGCAGGC
>Ga0181558_10000271_pt1 | contig 48048 bp, 37 predicted proteins | sample 011ome_22_FD_133754 | JGI IMG/M metagenome (GOLD analysis project Ga0181558, IMG submission 133754) | Coastal salt marsh microbial communities from the Groves Creek Marsh, Skidaway Island, Georgia - 011507BT metaG (megahit assembly) | ecosystem: Environmental > Aquatic > Marine > Intertidal... | reverse complement strand
TTTCGGTTGTGGCTCCAGCCGTGAACATGCTCCCTGGGCACTCGATGATTATGGTTTTCGCTGCATCATTGCCCCGAGTTATGCGGATATTTTCTTCAATAACTGCGTTAAGAATGGGATATTACTTATTGTTTTAGAAGAAAATATTGTAGAAGAGCTGTTCCAGGAAACTAATGCAACGGTGGGTTACCGACTTGCAGTAGACCTGGCTGACCAGACGATCACAAAACCCGATGGCAGTCAGATTGCCTTTACCATCGAGGATTCCCGCAAGAATATCCTGCTGAACGGGCTTGATGACATTTCCCTCACACTGCAGAACAAGGACGATATCCAAGCTTTTGAAACACAGTGGCAAGAGCGGTCTCCCTGGTTGTTCACGACAACCGGGTCCTGATTACCCTAAATTAATCAGGAACATCCTAAAAAAACGAATTGACGAAATTCGCCTTTTTCTCCGCAGAATGGGGCGTTCAGAAGGATTGATATGAGCAAAACATACGATGTGGCTGTTGTAGGCGCAACTGGCGCCGTTGGCAGAACAATGCTGAACATACTTGAACAGCGTAAATTTCCCGTAGGCAACCTGTATTTGCTGGCTAGTGAACGCAGTGCTGGCGAGAAAATCACTTTTAACAAAAAGCAGTATATTGTTGAAAATCTTGATGATTTTGATTTCAGCAAAGCACAAATAGGACTTTTTTCTCCTGGTGCCAGTGTTTCGGCTGTATATGCGCCAAAAGCAGGAAAAGCTGGATGTGTGGTCATCGATAACACCTCACAGTTCCGTTATGAAGAGGATATTCCGCTTGTAGTGCCGGAAGTGAATGCCCATGCCATGGCCCAGTACGCGAACCACAACATCATTGCGAACCCCAATTGTTCTACCATCCAGATGATGGTTGCTCTGAACCCTATCCAGGAAGCTGTGGGGATCGCACGAATCAATGTGTGCACCTATCAGGCAGTTTCTGGCACCGGAAAAGAGGCTATCGATGAGCTGGCTGGCCAGACGGCGAACCTGATGAACGGCAAAGAGGCCGATGTGGCGGTGTATCCGAGGCAGATTGCCTTCAATGTCATTCCCCAATGCGACATTTTCATGGATAACGGCTACACCAAGGAAGAGATGAAAATGGTCTGGGAGACCAATAAAATCCTTGAAGATGACTCGATTCTGGTAAACCCCACCTGTGTTAGGGTTCCTGTGTTTTACTCCCATTCCGAGGCTGTCCATATTGAAACCAGGGAGAAGCTCAGTGAAGACGATGCCAGGGCATTGCTGGAGAAGGCTCCAGGGGTAACAGTCATGGATAACCGTGAAGACGGTGGATATCCAACGCCTATCGGGCAGGGAACAGACAACGACCAGGTCTGGGTTGGGCGTATTCGCAAGGACATCTCACACCCTAATGGTCTGAATTTGTGGATTGTGTCTGATAATTTGCGAAAAGGTGCTGCATTGAACTCAATACAGATAGCTGAAGTATTGATAAAAGACTATCTATAATGGATACTTGCGACGAAATCTTAAAAAGATTTCTGGTATTTTTAACGCTCAATTAAATAGCCGTAAATAGCCATAACAGGAAGACCTATGCTGGCCGGATGCAAAAAGATTTACGCCTTGTTAACGCTTGTGGTAGTGATCGCAAGTTGTTTTCATGCCAGCTCCGCACTGGCCCTAGGTCTTGGTGAATTACGGGTCAATTCATCCCTGAATGAGCCCCTGGATGCCACTATCCAACTGCTAGGTCTGGATGGGCTGAATGATAACCAGATTATTGCCGCCATGGGCTCTCCTGCTGACTTTGACAGGGCAGATGTGCAACGAACGGCGTTGATTGATACCGTGGACTTTGAGGTCATCGTCCTCAACAGTGAAGAGGGTGTGCTAATTCTGAGCAGCTCTGAACCAGTCTCAGAACCATTCCTGGGCATGCTTGTGACTGTGCGTTGGCCCACCGGGCGTTTGATGCGCAATTACACCGCTCTAATCGACCTGCCGCTTTTCATCAGTGATCAGGAAGAAGTGGTGCCACTGGATATGCCACAAACGACGGCACCAGTTCAGGAAGAGATTCCTGAGCCAGAGCCCCAGGCTGAACCTCAACCACGTGTTCTGACAAGCAATGAACCGGAAGCACCACAAACAAGCGCACCTGCCCAAGAGCCCGCACCTGTAGCCGAACCGGAACCAGAGCAGGTCGTCGCAGAATCTGAGCCAGAAGCCGAACTCATTGCAGATACTGAGCCTGAATCTTCGGCTGCTTTGGAAGAAGAGGTTGCAGAAATTGCTGAAGAGGTTGCAGAAGAGGAGACTGTCACCATTGAGTCTGGTGACAACCTGTACGACATTGCAGCGCGCACAAGACCTTCCACAAGTGTTTCCGTAGAGCAGACCATGCTGGCAATCCAGCGCAACAACCCGGACGCTTTCATTGATAACAATGTAAACATGATTCGTGTTGGCCAGGTGCTTCGCATACCTTCAATTCAGGAAATAGAAAGTATTGATCAGGCACAGGCACTGAACCAGATAGCCTTGCAAAACCAGGCAACCACAACCCAGCCATTGGCATTTAGTGACAACAATGACGCTGGTGCCCAGTTGGGATCTGATGAGCTGACCATTCTCAGCGGTGAAGATGGAGCAGATTCTATCTCCGGTGACAGTGATCTGGCAGAAACGATCGCTGCTTTGGAAAACCAGCTGGCGATCAGCGAAGAGAATCTGGATCGTGCAAGGCTTGAAAATGAAGAGCTCAGATCACGGTTTGCCGAGTTGGAAGAACAGGTGGAAATACTGCAGAACATTATAGCGATGCAGGATGAGCGTCTCGCCCAGTTACAGGCCGATCTGGCCGCCAGTGCACAGGTACAAGAACCGGAGCCTGTGGCTGCTGAAGAAGTGCAGTCCCAGGTGGTAGATACGCCAGCCCAGCCACCACAGCAGGATGATTCGCTCACGGGGCAGCTGAGCCGCGTTTTCGAAAATACGGTTGTTCTGCTGTCCAGTCTGGTTGCTCTCATTCTCCTGGTAGTGGGATTCCTGGTATGGAGACGTCGTGCAGCACTGTCTGAAATGGATGATTATGAACTTGGGGGGGCGGTTGCAGCAGGTGATCCAGAAGTGTTCGCCGAAGAAGAACCTGAAGGTGCCTCAGCAGGGTTCGTGGCAGCCCTGAAGAACCGTTTTGCCAGTGAAGATGAGTCAGAGGACGAAGCGGGCGAGATTGAAGACGCTGCAGAGGACCATTACCTCGAAGACGAAGAAGAAGGCGGATTGCTGAGCAAGCTGAAAGGAATTTTTTCCAGGTCAGATGATGACGACTGGGATGATGATACCGCTCTTGCTGATGAGGATGAGATTGAAGACGATGATTTCGATGCTGATCCCGATGAAGAATATCTGGATGAATCCTTCGATGACAATGATCTTGAAGATACATTTGAAGAAACAGAAGAAGCTGATGAGTCTGAGTCTGAAGAATCTGCTCATGATGAAGAGGACGATGTTGAAGAGCTGATTGCTGATGTCTTTGATGAGGAAGACGAAGCTGACGCTGAGTTAACAGACGAAGTCGAGCCAGAAGACGAAATTGTTGCTTTTGATGATAGTGCTGAAGAGTCCGGGGAGGCTGAAACCGAAGAGATCGACCTGGATATTGATGAAGTAATCGAAGACTCTGATGACGTCTCTCATGAAGACACAGAAGAAGGTGAGGTTGCCAAAACTGACGAAGCCGATCTTGATCTTGGAGATTTTGCAGCAGAAGAATCCGTGGTTGAAGAAAGCGGGGCGGATCTAGAAGATGCACCGGAATCTGAAACTTCCCAGGCAGAAGACGACGCAGGTAAGTTGATAGAGGAGTCAGAAGAAGACTCGGTAGAAACGTTTGACTTTGATCTGGGGGATTCGTCAGAGACAGCAGCTCCTGAAGCACAGTCAGATGAAGCGCCTGAAATTGAAGATGTAGAAAGTTTTGATTTCTCTCTTGACGATTCAGTTCAGCCGGAAGAAATCGTAGCGGCTAATGAAGAAGCTGATGAGGAAGATGTTGAAAGCTTTGATTTCAATATTGATGACAGCGCAGGGGAACCCGCAGCTGAAGAGTCTGAGAGCACGCAAGAAGACGTGGCAGAAGATGTTGAGAGTTTTGAATTCAAGATCGATGAAGCTGCAGCAGCTGAGGCGCCTGCAGCAGAAGAACCTGCGGCTGAGGAAGAGGTTGAAAGTTTCGAGTTTGATGTGTCATCAGTGTCCTCCTTCGAAGAGGAAACAACATCAGAAGAAGCAGCTCCAGATGAAGATGTCGAAACTATTGCGCCGGATGATGCTGCATTTTCATCGGATGCCATAATCGAAATCGATGATGGCGAGGACATTGCCGATTCTCTGGCAGAGGAATCAGAAGAGGAAGTCGACCCCCTGGCAGCAGCTCTGGATGAAATCGATGCACAGGCTGGCGAGGAAAGCCCGGATAGCGAAAATGAAGATTCCGGTGACGATTTTGACCTGGGCAATATTGATATCGATGACAGCCTTTTTGAGCAGGAAGATGAAGAGGCTGCAGAAGCTCCTATAACTGATCGTGACGAATCATCTACCAAGCTGGATCTTGCAGTTGCCTATGAAGCTATGGGTGACCTGGATGGGGCCAGGGAAATTCTCGAGGAAGTCATTGCTGAAGGAAATGACACCCAGATAGCTGAAGCGAAAAAACTGCTGGAGAAATGGCAGAACTCCTAGAGCCTGCAGTCGAAGGCCATAATGCCCAGCGAGTTGCGCTTTGTATTGAATACAACGGCAGTTCATTCAATGGTTGGCAAAGCCAGAAATCCCAGGACGTTGCCACAGTCCAGGAAACCCTCGAAAGTGCTCTTGCCAAAGTCGCAAATCACCCTGTAAAACTCACCTGTGCTGGTCGAACGGATACCGGTGTCCATGGCATTGGACAGGTAGTGCATTTTGATTTCGATAACCCAAGGTCTGAAGAGGCCTGGGTCAGGGGTGGAAACTCTCATTTGCCTGATACAGTGTCTGTACGATGGGCAAGGCAGGTGTCCCAGGACTTCCATGCGCGTTTTTCTGCCAGCGCTCGACGTTATCGCTATATCATTTATAACAATGCTGTCAGGCCTGCCTTGTTAAGCAAACTCGTTACACCCCATTACATACCGCTGAATGAAAAAGCCATGCATGAAGCTGGCCAGCAATTGCTGGGTGAAAATGATTTCACATCATTTCGTGGTGCCACCTGTCAGTCTTCGACACCTATGCGAAATGTCCAGGCACTGTCCATAAAAAGGCAGGATGATTTTGTCATAATGGATATTCAGGCCAATGCGTTCCTGCTGCATATGGTGCGAAATATTGCAGGAACATTGATGGAAATTGGGGAAGGAGGTAAACCGGTTTCCTGGGCAGGAGAGGTGCTTGCAATGAAGGACAGAACACAGGCGGGTGCCACGGCACCTCCGGATGGGCTCTATCTTGCTGGTGTTGTTTATCCTGATGAATTCGATTTGCCTGAAAGCCCCGAAGGGCCCGTTATTTTGGGGTTTTGAAGACTGAATTTGTAGGCTATTTGTCCTTCATTTGTTAGAATTCTCACAGGTTTATCCCTTCCGGCTTGGCACCAGTATTAAATTCAGACTAGTTCGACATTGCCTGTATCCGCGGTGAAAGAGCAGCCAATAAAAGTGCTGTCATTTGCGGGCCGGGTTGGTATTTATGATGAAAACAGACGCCAGGACATTAATAAAAATCTGCGGGATGACCCGAGAGGCAGATGCCCTGGCAGCTGTGTCCATGGGTGCTGATGCCATTGGTATGCTGTTTTACGACAAGAGCCCAAGGTTTGTGGAAAACAATCAGGCAGCCACTATCACCAGGGCTGTCGGTGACAGGGCATTGAAAGTGGGTTTATTCGTGGATGCACCTGCAGAACAAGTCCACTCGGTACTTGCGGACGTACCACTGGATATCCTGCAGTTTCATGGCAATGAAAGCCTGGCGTACTGTGCAGGATTTGGTCGACCTTTCTGGAAGACTATTCGGGTCAGGGAGCCGGAGGCTGTGATAGAGCAGGTCAAGGGTTACCAGGAAGCCGCAGGGATACTCCTGGATACCTGGCATCCCACCCAGGCAGGCGGTACCGGCAAGTCATTTGACTGGTCTGTCACTGAAAATCTGATGATTGATCAGCACCTGATCCTGGCGGGCGGATTAAACCCGGATAACGTTGCCAGTGCTATCGAGCAGGTTCAACCATGGGCCGTCGATGTTGCCAGCGGTGTGGAAGAAAGTCCCGGAATCAAATCTGAACATTTAATGAAACAATTTATAGACGAGGTTAATCGTGTCAGCACCGAAACCCCTTGAGGGACAATTCAGCGGCCCTGATGAGCATGGCCATTTTGGACAGTTCGGCGGAATTTTTGTGGGTGAAACACTCATGCCGGCTTTGGAAGAACTAAACCGTAAATATGCAGAGCTTAAAGCTGATCCAGAGTTCTGGGCAGAATTTGACTATGACCTGAAACATTACGTGGGCAGGCCATCACCACTTTATCTTGCTGAGCGCATGAGCGATGAACTGGGAGGTGCCCGGGTATACCTGAAACGGGAAGATTTGAATCATACCGGCGCGCACAAGGTAAACAACACCATTGGTCAGGCGCTGCTTGCCAAGGCCATGGGAAAGACTCGTATTATTGCAGAAACGGGCGCAGGTCAGCATGGAGTTGCCTCGGCCACTGTAGCAGCACGCCTTGGCCTTGAATGCCACGTTTATATGGGCACCGAAGACATCAGGCGTCAGTCTGCAAATGTGTATCGCATGAAAATGCTCGGCGCGAACGTGGTTGGCGTGGATTCCGGTTCATGTACATTGAAGGATGCCATGAATGAGGCCCTGAGGGATTGGGCGACCAATGTAGATAATACTTATTACATTATCGGTACGGTCGCAGGACCCCATCCATATCCAATGCTGGTGCGTGACTTCCAGTGCGTCATTGGGCGTGAAGCAAGAGAGCAGTGTCTGGAAATGACAGGTCGCTTGCCCGATACCCTCGTTGCCTGTGTAGGTGGCGGTTCTAACGCCATTGGTCTGTTCCATCCTTTTATTCCCGATGAATCAGTCGCTATTGTTGGTGTTGAAGCGGGTGGTCATGGCCTGGAAACCGGCGAGCACGCCGCGCCATTGTGTACTGGGCAGCCGGGCGTACTGCATGGTAACCGGACATACCTGATGAATGATGAGAATGGACAGATCCTGAATACGCATTCTATTTCGGCGGGTCTTGATTATCCCGGTGTGGGCCCGGAACATGCCTGGTTGAAAGATATGAAGCGTGCCACATACACCTCGGTGACAGACCAGGAAGCACTTGAGGCGTTTCGTTTCCTGACCCGTATGGAGGGTATTATTCCCGCACTGGAGACCAGTCATGCCATTGCATGGGTGATGAAGGAAGCGCCAAAGCTGCCTAAAGATCATATTATGATTGTTAACCTTTCAGGACGTGGCGACAAGGATATGCATACGGTCGCTGAAATTGAAGGGATAGAAGTCTGAGGCTTTTATCTGAACAAACGAGTAAAGCAGTATGAGCAGAATCAGCGGATGTTTTGAGAATTTGCAGCGTTCAGGTCGCAAGGCACTGATCCCTTTCCTGACAGCAGGTGATCCGAATATCAGCACAACACTTTCCCTGATGCATGCCCTGGTAGCAAACGGTGCCGATATCATCGAGCTGGGGTTTCCCTTTACTGACCCAACTTCTGATGGTCCTGTAATACAGCGTGCAGTGGAAAGAGCGCTGGCTAACAATACCAGTCTGCGGAATGTGCTGGATACGGTGAGCCTTTTTCGTGAGAAAAACACAGAGACTCCCATTGTGCTTATGGGATATCTGAATCCTGTCGAATGCATGGGTTATCAGGTATTCGTTGATGCAGCGGTAGCAGCGGGTGTGGATGGCATGCTGATTGTGGATATGCCCCCTGAAGAATCCCATGACCTGAAAGTTATTGTAGACAAGTCAATTCTCGACATGATTTTCCTCGTGGCACCGACCACTTCTGATGAGCGTGCAGCCGAGATCTGCGCACAAAGCAGTGGCTATGTTTACTATGTATCATTAAAAGGGGTTACCGGCGCAGGTCACCTGGACATTGAGTCTGTGAAAAGTAACCTGGCGCGATTCCGAAGCAAAACGAGTCTTCCTGTGGGAGTGGGTTTCGGGATCAAGGATGCAGAGACTGCTAAAATGATTGCCGAGATTGCTGATGCGGTAGTTGTTGGCAGTGCCCTGATCAATAAAATTGCCGAGCTTGATGCTGGCAAGGAATACAGTGCTGAAGAATTACAGTCACATATCGGGCTTATTAGTGAAATGCGCAAGGGAATGGATAGCTGATTTTCATGTCTAAACAGAATATGCAGAAAGGCAGGCATACAGAATTATGAGTTGGATCGATAAAATTCTACCTTCAGTAGGACGCTCCGATGATTCAGGTAAATCACGAAGCATACCCGAGGGTCTCTGGAAAAAATGCCCTCGTTGTGAGGCTGTGTTGTACCGGGACAGTCTGCTGGAAAACCTGGATGTGTGTCCCAAGTGTGATCATCACCTGAGAATATCTGCACGTCGACGTCTTGAGATCTTTCTCGACCCGGAAAACCAGGAAGAATTGGGTGCCGATATCATTCCTACGGATATACTCAAATTTCGCGACCTCAAAAAATACCGCGATCGCTTATCTGCCGCCACCAAGGCTACCGGTGAAAATGATGCGCTGGTAGTTAAAAAAGGCACAGTCAATGGCAGGCCTTTTGTGGCAGCAGCTTTTGAGTTTGGCTTTATCGGGGGGTCCATGGGCGCCGTGGTAGGTGAAAAATTCACGCTTGCTGTGAACCGTTGCCTGGCCGAAGAATTGCCCCTGGTCTGTTTTGCGACCAGTGGTGGTGCACGTATGCAAGAGGCCTTAATCTCGCTGATGCAGATGGCAAAAACTTCAGCTGCGCTGGAGCAAATGAAACAGCGAGGTCTGCTTTATATCTCCGTCTTGGTTGATCCTGTATACGGCGGTGTTTCTGCCAGCCTGGCAATGCTTGGCGATATCAATATTGCAGAGCCCAATGCCTTTATAGGCTTTGCCGGTCAGGATGTGATCAGGCAGACGGTCAGGGAAAAACTACCCGAAGGTTTTCAGCGCAGTGAATTTTTGCTGGAACATGGTGCTATCGACATGATTTTACATCGCAAGCAGATGCGAGAACGTATCAGCTCACTGGTGGGTAAAATGATGACCGGATTCAGCGAGCGTACCACCCAGCAGCAGCTTGTCTGACACCCCCAATTTGTACGGAGCAGGGCTTGAGCCTGACATCTGAGTCATCTGTAACTCTTGAGACCCTGGAAGAGTGGCTGAATTACCTGGAGCAGTGCCATCCCAGTAATATTGAACTGGGACTCGATAGGGTCGGCGAAGTTGCAGGAAAGCTTGCCATTGATTTCCCCGGTACCAGAATCATTTCGGTTGGCGGCACCAATGGGAAGGGTTCAACAGTTGCCATGCTCTGCGCCGTTCTGGAAGCAGCGGGCTTTACTACAGCAAGCTACACGTCTCCTCACTTACTTCATTACAACGAGCGAGTAAGGCTTGGCGATCGTCTGGCCACAGATGAAGAGCTTTGTGCTTCCTTTGCAGCCGTTGAGAAAGCAAGGGAGGATATCCAACTCACCTATTTCGAATTTGGCACCCTGGCGGCATTCCAGCTTATAGCAGAACAGCAGCCTGATTACGCTGTGCTTGAAATAGGTCTTGGTGGACGTCTTGATGCTGTAAATATCCTGGAGCCAGATATAGCAATTGTGACTAATGTGGCGCTGGATCACACAGATTGGCTCGGGGATACCCGGGAAGCTATAGGATATGAAAAGGCAGGAATATTCAGGCAGGGCAAACCTGCGCTCGTGGGCGAAAGAGCCATTCCCCATACCGTTCTGGACCAGGCAGCAGCTGTGGGTGCTGAGCTGTTTCATAACGGACCAGATTTCAGAGCCAGACAAAAAGGCACTACCTGGGACTGGGAAGGCCAAAATGCACAGGGTGAAAATGTAGTTATTGCCGAATTGCCTGTGAATGACTTTCCCCTGGATAACTGTGCCACAGTACTGCAGGCAATTCAGTTAGCGGAGCCTGGCATTGAAAAGTCATTCATTGTTAAGGGTTTCCGCACTGCGACGCTGACGGGCAGATTCCAGGTAGAAGACAGGGGGTATCCGCTTATTCTTGATGTGGCCCATAATCCCCATGCCGCCAAACGTGTCCACGATCAGTTAAAAATGCGATTTCCTGACTATAAATTATTGGTCGTGGTTGCCATGCTTGCAGACAAAAACTACGCAGAAGTGCTGGATGTGTTTGCAGAGATCAAGCCAACCTGGTTTGTTGCAGGTATCCAGGAAGAGCGGGGCCTTGAGGCAAAAATACTATATAATTACCTTTCTGAAACTGATGCTGGCAATGCAGCCAGTTTCACCACTATCAGGGAAGCATTTACGGCGGCTGAAGACTCTGCGAAAGCACTTCAGCAAACCGGACACAAGACAGCCATACTTGTCACCGGATCGTTTTTTACCGTAGCGGCGGTATTGGAGTTACTTTGAATACAGTGATGAAACAGCGACTGGTCGGAACAGTAGTGATTGGTTGTCTGGCCATAATTTTCATCCCTATCCTTCTTGATGGCGAAGGCGTATCACCGCCTGAAATGACAGCAACAATTCCCGATGCACCACCACTGCCTGTAGAGCCTGTTATTGAGCAGGAGCGTCCTCTGATCACCTCTGATACCCTGGTGGAAACGGTTCAGGAAGAGATAGCTGCTGTAGTAAGTGATACTGTCGATGACGCTGGTACGGATACCGTACCCCCGGCCCCTGAACAGCCCCGACTGAACAGTGCGGGCATCCCGGCCACCTGGACCGTTCGACTAGGCTCATTTGGTGAAATGGCCAATGCTGAAACACTGGTTTCACGTTTACGTGAAGGTGGGCACCGAGCTTTTACCAGGCCATTACAAACCAGCAGGGGACCGTTGACTGGCGTATATGTCGGCCCAGTCATGACAGAGAGTGATGCAGGTGGTCTTCAGCAGGAATTGGCCAGGACCTTTGAACTTGAAGGTGTCGTCGTCCAGTTTGGCATCGAAGAATTGGAACATTAAGCTGGGAAAATCCCCCTTATATCCATGGCAGTAATAGACATCATCATACTTTGTATTATTGCCATCTCTGCCTTGATCGGTGTTTTTCGTGGATTGGTAAAAGAAGCCCTGTCTCTGGCAAGCTGGTTTGCGGCAATCGTGGCCGGAACGCTATTTAGCGGCTATCTGGCTGATCTCATGGAAAATTTGATTAATAACGCGAGCTTACGCAGAATAGCAGCCTTTGCGATACTGTTTATCGGTGTAATTTTTGCTGGCACACTGATTAGTAACCTGGTGTCAAAACTGACACAGGCAGCAGGACTCAAAGGTGTGGACAGAACACTGGGTGCTTTATTCGGTGTATTACGAGGCGTGATTATTGTTCTTTTGATCATTCTCATAGGCAGTCAACTGGATATTTCGGAGCACTGGTTCAATGGCTCGAGCCTGGTGCCCTATGCGATGGCAATGATAGATTATCTGCAGGGATTTTTTGGGTTCGGTCAGGAAGCAGCAGCAGAGGTGACAGCATAAACACTTTCTTGCATATTTCCTGGCTGGCAAAAGCGTCTAAACACAATGAAGTTTTCAGGGGCAGGGTATAAACCATGTGCGGTATTGTCGGTATAGTTGGCAAATCCAATGTTAACCTGGCGCTTTATGACAGTATGACTGTCCTTCAGCATCGTGGGCAGGATGCTGCCGGTATAGTGACCAGTGATAATGGCAAGCTCAATCTGCGCAAGGATAATGGCCTGGTAAGGGATGTATTTCGTACCAGTCATATGCGCCAGCTCACAGGAACAATGGGTATTGGGCATGTCCGTTACCCGACAGCAGGTAGCAGCGGACCTGCTCAGGCGCAACCTCTATACGTCAACTCGCCCTATGGCATCAGCCTTGCCCACAACGGCAATCTCACCAATTCCGAAGAGCTCAGCGAAGATATTTACCGGGATGATTTAAGACATCTCAATACGGATTCAGATTCGGAAGTTCTCCTCAATGTTTTTGCTCATGAACTGCAATCCCTGAACAAGATCAAGCCAACTGCTGATGATGTTTTTACTGCGATAGAGGCAGTTCATCGTCGTTGCCGTGGTGCCTATGCTGCTGTAGCCATGCTGGTTGGTTATGGCATTGTCGGATTCCGCGACAAGTATGGAATACGTCCCCTGGTGTTTGGTAAGAAAAGAACGCGAAAGGGTGATGAATACATGATTGCCTCAGAAAGCGTTGCGCTGGACTCACAGGGTTTTAAATTAATCAGGGATGTAGCACCTGGTGAAGCAGTCTATATAGATCACGAAGGCAACCTGCAGACCCGGATCTGTTCAGACGAAAGCAAGTTATCGCCATGTATTTTCGAGCATGTTTATTTTGCCAGACCGGATTCAATGATAGACGGAATATCCGTTTACAAGTCACGCCTGCGCATGGGAGAAAACCTGGCAAGGAAAATCATCAGGGAAAAACCGGATCATGATATTGATGTTGTGATCCCGATCCCGGATACATCGCGTACTTCAGCAGTAGAATTGGCTAATGCTCTGGGCGTGAAATACCGCGAAGGCTTTGTCAAAAACCGGTACATCGGCAGAACTTTCATCATGCCCGGTCAAAGCCAGCGTAAAAAATCGGTGAAGCAAAAGTTGAATGCGACACCGCTTGAATTCCAGGACAAGAATGTCCTGTTGGTAGACGACTCGATTGTTCGCGGCACCACCTGCAAACAGATTATTGAAATGGCCAGGGATGCCGGTGCACGAAAAGTGTATTTCTGCTCGGCAGCGCCACCGGTAAGGTTTCCGAATGTTTACGGCATCGATATGCCGGCGGTAAGTGAACTGATTGCTCATGGAAAAACTGTTGAAGAAGTGCGGGAAGCAATCGGTGCAGACTGGCTGATATTCCAGGATCTCGATGATCTTGTGGCATCCTGTGCAGAAGGCAGCATTATCCCTATGGATTTTGAGTGCTCTGTGTTTAACGGCGAATATGTCACAAGTGATGTCAGCGAAGCCTACCTGAATAACCTGGAAGAAAGGCGAAACGATGCAGCCAAACGCAAGCAGGCCGACGCGAAATCCGGCGTGACCAAGTCAGCAGAGGATGAAGACATACTCGAGCTTCATAACACAGGTTAATGGACCAGACAGCCAGTAACGAAGAAGCATTGCCAGTATCAGAACTGTCTCCTGTCAAGATTCAGGAGAAGATTGAAGCTGCAGTCGCTGAAATTAGTAATGTGGTCCTGGGAAAGGAAAAGCAGATCAGGCTTTCTCTTTGCTGCCTATTTGCCGGCGGCCATCTCCTGATGGAAGACAAGCCGGGTATGGGCAAAACAACACTCTCCCAGGCACTGGCCAAGGTGTTTGGCCTGGAATATTCCCGAATCCAGTTTACGAGTGATTTGCTGCCTGCAGATATTCTCGGTGTCACCATTTACGACCAGAAAAGTGGAGAATTCAGTTTTCATAAAGGTCCAATCTTTTCAAACCTGATTCTGGCAGATGAAATCAACCGTACGACACCAAAAACACAAAGCGCCTTGCTGGAAGCCATGGAAGAAGGGCAGGTTTCCATTGATAACAACACGATGGTGTTGCCCGCCCCGTTTTTTGTCATTGCCACACAGAATCCAGTGAGTTTCGCAGGTACATATCCCTTGCCGGAATCACAGCTGGATCGTTTTCTGATGCGCCTGCAGATTGGCTATCCAGACCCAGTAGCAGAAAGGGAGCTTCTGAATAACAGGGATCAGCGTAAAAACCTGGCTGAAATAAAACAAACACTTACCCCGGAAGATGTCACTCATATCAGTGAGCGAATTACGGAAGTGCATGCCACGGATACCTTGCTAGATTATGTGCAGCGTATCGTTGCCTATACGCGTCAGGACAATCTTTTTTCATTTGGCTTATCCCCGCGAGGAGCTATGGCGCTGATCAGAAGTGCCAGGACATGGGCTCTGATGCATGACAGGATGCATGTGATACCGGAGGATGTGCAAATGGTTTTGCCTTCAGTGGTAGATCATCGTTTACGCTCAGTGACGGATGCTTCAGGACGCAGTGGTGAGTCCTATTCACAAAGATTACTAAACGAAGTCGATATTTTCTCCGAGTAGAAAAGCAAAAGAACTGCTGCAGGGTCTCTAAAAATTCAGGCAATGAATACAGCAGCAACTCAAAAATCAATACACGGAAACAGGGATGATGACCCTGCAGGCGCATCCGGCTGGCGTCAAAAACTCAAAGCCACCTGGCGACAATACCATCTTCGCTGGGTAAAAAGGCGTATTCCACCTGCCCGCCAGGTAGTACTGAACCATCGTAACCTCTTCATTATTCCGAACAAACAGGGCCTGGGATTTCTTGTCATACTTGGGCTGATGTTTGTCGGGGCTATCAACTATGAATCCAGCCTGGCCTTTGCATTAGTATTCTGGCTTCTTGGGCTCTTTATTCTTTCCATTTTTTATACCTTTCGTAACCTGGCTGGTCTGCATATTTCCGGAGTAACCGGCAGCTCGGTTTTTGCTGGTGAGCAGGCAGAAATTACAGTAATCCTTTCACGGCACGGTGATCGTATCCATGAAGCGATTGATTTGAAGTTTCCGACGTCCAGAAAGGTCACGGCAAACCTGATCGACAATACTGAGGAAAGATCGCCGTTGTTCCTGGTCGCAGAAAATCGTGGGTGGTATTCCCCGGGACGTTTGCGAATTGAAACAGTCTTTCCATTTGGTATATGTATTTCCTGGTCACTTGTCGACCTGGATATTCGCTGCCTTGTTTATCCGAAACCGGAAGCCTGCGACCTGGACTGGCTTACTTCCCAGCAGCAGAATACTGGACACACCAATATCACCCGGGGGAATGATGATTTTCATAATCTCAGGGATTACCAGCAGGGTGACTCGTTGCGTCATGTGGCCTGGAAGATTGCTGCCAGGGGTCGGGGCATGTATACCAAGGAATATGCTTCAAACGTAGATGACAAAATCTGGTTGAGCTGGGAGATGTTTCCTGACCTTGATATCGAACAGCGTCTGTCTCGGCTTTGTTACTGTGTTCTGAAACTGGATGCAGCTGGCCTTGATTATGGTCTTGACCTGCCTGGTAAAAAGATTGAGCCGGCGAAGGGCGGTGAACACTATAAGCGGGTTATGGAAACGCTTGCGCTTTATGGCATTGATAATGCGCGGGAAGGCGTGGAGGTTGCTCCATGATTCGGCAATTATCTTCCTGGTTTTTTAAACGACCTGAAATCAAAGTGGCTACTGGTATTGAAATCTACCGTATGCCACGTACCGCGTTAATATGGATATTGGCATCCCTGACAGGGGTGGTCTTGCCGCATGTTATTCGCATGCCTGTCTGGCTCACCTTTTTATGCGCCGCTTGTATTGGTACCAGTATTCTTATTTTCCAGGGGCGAATTTCCCATCCCGGTTCAAAAATTAAAACACTCCTTGTGTTCATGGTCTTGCTGGCGATTGTTGCCCAGTATGGCAGGGATATTTTTTCCACCGATGCCATTGTAGGTGTGCTGGTAGTTGGCGTTGCCCTGAAGCTTCTGGAGATGAAAAAGAAACGGGATGTATTGATGGTGATTTATCTTTGCTATTTCACCGTGCTGGCAGAGTTTATATATTCACAATCTATTCCGGTGGCTTTTTACATGTCGCTTGTGGTGGTTGTTATTACTTCAGCACTGATGTCCATTACGCAGACTGAGGAATTCCAGCGTCCAATGCGAACACTTAAACTGTCCAGTTTGGTGTTGCTGCAAAGTATCCCGTTGATGGCGTTACTGTTTCTGCTATTTCCCCGGATTGGACCGCTGTGGTCAGTACCATTGCAAAGCAACAATGGTATTACCGGCCTTAGTGACGAAATGGCGCCAGGTGATATTGGCGATCTGACCCGTTCAGGGGACCTGGCGTTTCGTGTTGAATTCAACTCAGAAATTCCGCCCTACGATCAGCTTTACTGGCGAGGTATAACACTGGAGCAGTTTGACGGCAGGCAATGGACGCGTCGGCGTGCCAGTTTCCGCAGCGCCCAATCGCTGGATCCTGGCAATATAGAACTGCAGCGCTGGTTTAGAAATATCCGTTACCTGGGTGATCCGGTGTCTTACAGCATTATTATGGAGCCTACCCAGCAAAACTGGATTTATACCCTGATGGTGCCGCAAATGCGTAATGAGCGTCTCTGGATGCGTCGTGAATTCCAGGTAGGGACCTTCAGACCTGTTTCACAGCGATTTAGCTATGATGCCATGTCTTTTCTTGAGCATGTTGTCGATTCGGAACTATCGCCCAACATGACTGAGCTGAATGTATCACTGCCACCTGGCGGCAATGAATTAAGTCGAGCCTTTGCACTCCAGTTATATGCAGACTCAGCCTCAGATGCTGAATACATTAACAAGGTGTTGCAGTACATCAGGGATAACGAATTTTATTATACGCTGAGCCCGAGTTTGCTGGGTGAAAATGTTATTGATGACTTCTTTTTCAATACTCGAGAGGGATTTTGCGAGCACTACGCCAGTGCCTTTACTTACCTGATGCGTGTCGTGGGTATACCGGCCCGTGTCGTTCTGGGTTACCAGGGCGGGGAATTCAACAAGTACAACCAGGCGCTGACGGTGCGTCAGTACGATGCGCATGCCTGGACTGAAGTGTGGCTGGAAGATCAGGGCTGGATCAGGGTAGATCCCACAGCAGCTGTAGCACCGGGCAGGATTGAGTACGGCAGCCAGTTTACTTTCCAGGAAGATGAAAACTTTCTTGATGATGAAGTGTTTTCAATGCTCAAGTATCGCAGCAGCAGTTTGTTGATTAACGACCTTATCCTGAGACTGGAAATGATTGACTATGCCTGGAATCGGTTTGTTCTGAATTATGATGCGGGCACACAGTTTGCCTTATTCAGTCGTTTCTTTGATACGGTGAACAAAAGAACCATCCTGTTGACCCTGTTATCAATGATGATGCTGTTTATTGGTGGAGCTGCCTTCATAGTCTTGCGTAAACCTGTACGGAAGCCGCAAATACCGGTGAACAGCCTTTATCTCAAATTCTGCAAGTATTTGTCGGATAACGGTATCGGCAGACTGCCAGGAGAGACTCCAATGCATTACCGTGACAGGGTAATAGCCGTGCAGCCCCAATGGACTGGTGATGTCACCGCTATTACACACATGTATATGGACCTGGCTTTCACTCCCGTGTCGGAAGCGGAAAAGGTAAAAAGGATGAGAGCCCTGAAACAGGCAATTCGACGTTTTCGTGTAATAAATTAAAGTTTGAGTTCAGACAGTCTGTATCAAAAGCAGTGCCAGCATGCTTCCGATTGCTGCACCAGCGACTATATCGCCAGGAAAGTGCACGCCAAGGATGACCCTTGAAAACCCCACAGCGATTGCCCATAAATATAAAGGAAGAAAGACCAGGCTAATGCCTGCGCAGAGGAAGGTCACAAAGAAAAAAGCCGCTGATGTGTGTCCTGAAGGGAGACTGAATTCATCGGCGGCGATAATCAGTGATTCTATGCCCTCGAGCAGTCGGGGTGGTCTACGTCGTTTGAAAGAGTTTTTAAGGACAAAATAAATCAGTCTTTCGATGACAAAGCCGATGGTAGCCAGGAGAACAAATTCATTCACCTGGTCTGGTTTAAACAGGATAATGAGAGGAGCCAGTAGGCAATAGAGCCAGCCATCGGCACTTCGGGATATTTGCCGGGCAGTTTTTGAAAGGGGAGAGTTGCGATGGTTTCTGAATATTGTAAGAAATAACCTGCTGTCTGCTGCCTGGATAACATTTAGCATGGTGAAACACCCACAAGAATATTGGGTGCACTATCGGGCATTCTCGTTAAAAGCAGATAAAGCGGATTTAAATAATTTATTAATATATATTTATGAAAACACTAATAAAAACAGGAATATACAGGCACTATAAGGGCAAGGATTACCAGGTGATCGGGTCTGCCCGACATAGTGAAAGCGAGGAAGATCTGGTGTTGTACTTCCCCCTGTATGGATCAGAAGAAGACAGGACTTACTGGGTACGTCCACTGGAAATGTTCACTGAAGAGATTGAAGTGGATGGCCAAACCCTGTCACGATTCACGCTGGTGGATGAAGAGGTTGAGAACAATTCAGCAAAGTAGATTTCAAGTTTATCAGTGGCTTGACGTGGGTTGCTGGTAAGGGCACTTGCTGTTAACGAATTAACCGTAAATTCACATAAATTATTAGGCGATTTAATGTTGCTGGTATACAAGGACTTGATATAACGCAATGCAGGTACAACTACCAATTTTCATACTTTGCCTGTTGATCCATGCTGGTATTTACCAGACCTCGCCCAGGCAGGAGCGATTGAAACCTCTTGTCCTCGGTCTGCTGGTGATGGCCGGGACCTGGGTCGCCTGGTATGCCGGGATTTATTTAGGTCGACAGGAAGGCCAGGAATCTATGTTGATGAGTATGTTAGGTTTTGTATTAATAAATGCTCCCTACTATATTCCGTTTACAAGCTTTCTGGTTTATCTAAAGCGATAATAGAGTTCGTGAATCATTGCCATTTGAGGAAATGAATTATGGCCATTCAACGACATGGTATTTCAATCGGGCTTGAGCGTACGGATAATGATTTTATTCTGAGTCTCAAGCCAGTGGGTAAACTAACCCACGATGATTACAAGATGATCAATCCTATGATTGATGAAGCCCTGAAAGGGGTAAAGGAACCTCACGTGCGAGCCTTTGTTGACGCTTCTGAATTTGAAGGATGGGAGCTACGCGCAGCCTGGGATGATTTTCGCTTGGGATTGAAGCATGGTAATGCCTTCGAAAAGCTGGCGGTATATGGTGATGCGCACTGGCATGAAAAAATGGCCCATATAGCAGACTGGTTCATGTGCGGAAATGCCAAATATTTTGATAACCCCGACGATGCTATTCTCTGGCTGAAAAGCTGAGATTCTCTGGCTCAAAAAATTCTCAACTCTTCCCTTGAAATACTCAAGGGATATCCCCATTTATTCAGTACGAAGGCTGTAAAGCTTCGTATTATTATTAACGCCTGGTTCGAAAGAACAGGCCTTTAACTGAATATTGCTTCACTGGAGGATATTTTTATGACTACTTTTGATTTTTCACCCCTTTACCGTTCTGCTGTGGGTTTTGACCATCTGGCATCTCTGTTGGATAGTGTTTCAACAAACGAAAGAAGCGCATCAGGTTACCCCCCATACAATATCGAACTGGTTGAGGACGATAACTACCGAATTACAATGGCCGTTGCCGGTTTTACCGATGACGATATCAATATCGAAGTTGAAAACAATACCCTTACTGTTTCCTCTAACAAGGAAGTAAGCAAGGAAAGCGCGGAGAGTAACTTTCTTCACCGTGGTATTGCTGAGCGAAACTTTAAACGTACATTCAAGCTGGCTGATCACATTAAAGTGACAGCTGCTTCCATGGAAAATGGCTTATTGCATATTGAATTGGTACGTGAAATTCCTGAAGCCATGAAGCCCAGGCAGATAGCAATCAACGGGAAAAGCAGCCGTTTGCTTAAGTCAGCATAAAGGGTCTTTTTCAAAATAAGAAACCCGGCAATCGCTGGGTTTTTTATGTTTTTAATTATTTTGTAGTATGTTGTAGCTACTACGCTCACTGAAACGGCGTTAAAAGTTTTTTCCGAACCACTCCCGTAGCTTCAGTACTGTTCGCGGTCTCGAAAAAAACTTTTGCCTTGCCTCAGTTTCGCTCGTGACGCTACCTGCTCCTTGCAAATAGGGAAGGCTTCGCCTTCCTGGCGAACAAGGTTAGGCCAACAAAGCTAAAATTTTGGTAGCGTTGCGAGCGTAACAGCTACTGATTAAGAGAGGGTTAGATTACCCCATAAGCAAGCATGGCGTCGGCAACTTTGATGAAGCCCGATATATTGGCGCCCTTGGAATAATTCACAAAATCCACTTCCTTGCCATTCTCGACGCACTTGTCATGAATATTCTTCATAATATTGCGCAGCTGCATATCAATATCCATTTCCGTCCAGCTGATCTTTGAAGAGTTCTGGCTCATTTCCAGTCCGGAAACAGCAACACCGCCAGCATTTGCCGCTTTACTGGGAACAAATTTCACTTTTTTCTTCCGAAACAGATCGATGCCTTCCTGTACTGTAGGCATATTTGCGCCTTCTACGACAAACTGGCAGCCGTTGGCGACCAGGGTCTGAGCATCTTCGGCAGAAATTTCATTTTGCGTTGCGCAGGGCATGGCAACATCAGCTGGAATAATCCATGGTCTGAGGCTTTCATGAAATTCAGCTTCAAAATGTTTTGTGTATTCTGAAATCCGCATGCGTTTGTTTAGCTTGATATCCTTGATGCACTCGAGTTTATCCAGGTCTATACCATTCTTGTCATGGATAAAGCCCGAGGAATCGGACATGGTGATTACTTTTGCGCCGAGGCTAATGGCTTTTTCTGCGGCGTAGATTGCCACGTTGCCAGAGCCTGAAATGAGAATGGTTTTATCTTCCAGTGAATCCTTGTGATAGTGCAGCATATTATCCAGGATATAGACGGCGCCATATCCGGTAGCTTCCTTTCGAATCAGGCTGCCACCAAATTCAATACCCTTTCCGGTCAAAGTCCCGGTGAACTCATTGGTCAGGCGCTTCAATTGACCATACATAAAACCGATTTCACGTCCGCCAACTCCAATGTCTCCTGCAGGAACATCTGTATGGGGGCCAATGTAACGGCTGAGCTCGGTAATGAAAGACTGGCAGAAACGCATAATCTCTCCATCGGATTTTCCCTTTGGATTGAAATCAGAGCCTCCCTTGGCACCACCCATGGCCAGGCCTGTAAGGGAGTTCTTGAAAGTTTGTTCAAAGGCGAGGAATTTGAGGATGCTCAGATTAACTGAAGGATGAAAGCGCAGTCCGCCTTTATAGGGACCTATGGCATTATTGCACTGTACGCGGTGACCACGGTTCGCGCGAATATTACCTTCATCATCAACCCAGCACACCCGAAAGCTGACAACCCGATCAGGTTCAGTCAGGCGTTCCAGTAAGAGCGCGTGCTTGTATTTTGGGTTGTTTTCAATGAATGGGATGATGTCAGTAGCGACTTCCTCAACAGCCTGGTGAAATTCCAGTTCTCCCGGATTACGGCGTTTCAGTCCACTCACAAAATGTTGGTGAAATTCATCGGCATTCATGTGTTTGATCCCTGGGTATAACGTTCCCGAGTTTATCTTTTTCAGTTTTTATAGAGGGGAGGTAAATTGTAGTCCTGTTTATTATTTTTTTGCGGTTTTCCTTCAATATGGAGTCGGTTGATTACCGTCGCCAAAGCATCGGCATCCACAAGACTTTCACTTTGCTCACTATAAAGAGATCGTTCCAGCAGTTTTACCTGGCGATTCAACTCATCATCATGAAATTGTGACTGAATCGCTGACAGCGTTAATATTTCGCTCTCCTGAAACATGGCTTGCCCCCAGGCCAGCATACTACGTTTGATTTCACCAGGATCTCCTTTGGCGAGGGCGGTTTTCAATACTTTAAGGGCTCCATCTGCGGTAGGTGGCGCCTGATACACTGTTTTCTTTTCCCTGTTCATCATTGCCGGTGTTGCTGTGGTGGCATAGGCCAATTGTTGTCTGCTGCGAAGCCACATCACAGTTGAGAATAGCCATGCTGCTGCAAAGACTGTTGTGGCAGTTATCCAGAAAAGATAGAGGCCTGAGGTTTGTGTTGAAGGCGATGAAGCCGAACTGGTTAATTGCTCTACATTGTTTTGTTGCAGGTTGGAAAAATCAGGCATGGATGATGACAACGGGGTAGATCCCTGTAAAACCTGCATGGTTTGTGCAGGAATGATGGTTTCTTCGAGCATATCAGTGGTTGTATTCCACCAGTAAATAACAAGCTCCGGAATGATGAAGTCGCCGGCTTCAGAAGGCACGATTGCAGTACCTTCGGCACGGGAACCTGTAACCCCCAGCTCATCGGCAGAATCTTCAGTCACAGGCTGGTCCGGATAGAATTTAAGACCAGGAATATCTTCATAAGTAATCGCTGGTAGCAGTGAACTGCTCAACCCTGTGGCAGTAATACGAATATTTCGTGTAATGGAATCGCCTATGCCCAGGTTGTCGAGTGAGCCACTCCAGCTTTCGAGGATACTCAGGTTGGCTGCCGGTAACCAGGTTTGTCCTGCAGGATAACTCGCCGGCTTGCCAAGGACATCAATATTATGGGTATCACTGGCGAGATTGATTTCACGGACACTGGTTCTGTTATTAAAGAAGCGGGTAAGGCCGCCTCGTCGCCCGACAGTCGCAGTGAAATAAACGGGAGGAATAACCAGTTCACCGCTGCTTTGGGGAAAGACGACAAACTTTCTCTCTGTCACGTTATAACGAATACCATCAACAATTTCGGAATAGGTTTCGTCACTGCCCAGTTGCTGTACAACAGAGTTGGCTACCTGGGGTGAGGTGAGTTGAGCCCCCTGGTCAAAGCTGATGGAATAATAGAGTTTGATGGTGTAAAGCAATTGTTCCTGAACATATACGCTTTCCTTGCTGACTTCAGAAATAATAAAGATTTCGTTATTTCCTGCAGGATTGACCTGTGTTGCTTCGCCAACACTTACCCTGATCGGTGTGGTGACTTCGCTCCCAATACGCAATGCGGGAATAGTCAGGTTGCCGGTAGATCGTGGTCGTAACCTGACAATGTAATCGACGAAGGATTGGACGTTACCATTAACATTGGTATAGGAAGAGCGGGTGTTGATATTGCCTACCTGCTCAAAATCCCGGTTAAGGCCGCCAAGAGAAGGGCGTGCATTACCCAGTGAACTATCAACACGCACTGTCAACGTGATGATTTCGTTGAGTGTGACCTCATTACGATCAACAAAGGCAGTCAGTGCCTGCGTTTCACCCGGGACCTGGGCGAAACTTGTAAAGGGCAATGAAGCTAATACTATAGCCAGTGATGCCTTGAGTAGACTGTATATAAAACGGCTTACCATATCTCGTCGTTACCTTCCTGTTCAGCCAGGTTGGGATTCTGAATTTCTTCAAACCGGCGTCTTGCGGCCTGGTACTGAAATTTCCTGCGCAGCAATTCGCCGGGATCATCCGGAATCCTTCTAAGCCATTGTTGCATGGCTTGCTCTTCTTCGGAATCGGGTTGTTCTCCTTCCTGGGGTTCAGGCATTTCCTGTTCCTGCGGATCGGATTCGCTGTCCTGATCTGATTCCTGTTGATCCTGGTTCTGCTGTTGTTCCTGTTGCTGCTCCTGGTCAGACTGTTCTGTTTGCTGATCCTGGTTTTGCTGTTCCTGTTGTTGCTGATCCTGCTGTTCGTCGCCTTCCTGCTGTTCCTGCTCCTGGTTCTCGCCTTCGCTATTTTGCTGTTGCTGCTGTTGTTGTTCCTGCTCTTCCATCAATTGCTCAAGCAGTGCCTTGTTGAATTGTGCATCTTCATGTTCCGGTGCGAGGGCAAGTGTCTGCTCATACGCACTGATAGCCTCGGGATAACGATCCAGGCGGGCCAGGGCATTGCCGCGATTATAATGAGACTCTGCATCATCAAGAAGATTCAGGTCTGAGACAGTATTTTCAAAATTTCCAGTGCGATAGTTGGCGACAGCTCGCCAGGCAGAGTCTTCAAACAACGTGGCTGCTTCGTCATAGTTTTCCTGTTCAAAGGCGCTTGTTCCCTGAGTATCCTTCTTGACCCATAAATCTTTCAGTTCCCACGCATAGGCAGAGCGGTCTGGCACAAAAATCAGTGCGAGACACAAGCCCAGTAACCAGCCCCGACGAAAAGCCAGAGCGGCAAGCGGTAAAACCAGCAGCAGGATATAGGGGCCGGTTTCATACCAGATATCAAATTCCCGCTCTACGTCTACGAGGTTTTCGTTTTCATCAAAAATGCTCTTATCGAGCAGGAAGTTGATGTCTTCATCAGTCAGCAGCGCTTGGGCATAACGTCCACCTGCACTGGTAGCCAGTTGCTGCAACAGTGCACTTTCCAGTCGGGGAATGACAATGGCATTATTGTTGTCCCTCAGAAAACCGCCACCTTCCTGGGGTATGGGTGAGCCTTCTTCAGTGCCGATACCAAGTACAGACAGGCGATGCAAAGTGCCATCAAGCAGGTTCTCTATAGCGCCGATATCATCGGGGGCAAGCCCATCAGTGATAAGCAGTATCTGGGCTTCCGGCAGATTGCTGTTTTCCAGCAGGGTCAGGGCAAGATCAATGCCTGTTGACGGTTTGCTGCCCCTGACCGGCATGATGTTCGGTTGTAGGGAAGGTACAAGATTGTTGATGGTTTCCACATCATCAGTCAGGGGGGTCACTGCATGCGCATCACCTGCATAGACCACCAATGCCGTCTGCCCTTCCTCGCGACGGCTGTTCAGTACATCGATTATCTTGCGTTGTGCCCGAATAGCGCGATTGGGAGCGACATCGGTGGCATACATTGACATGGACATGTCAGCAACCATGACCAGCGCATCTTCCCGTTCCTGAACGGGCACAGGAATCTGCTGCCATACAGGACCTGCGAGCGCGAGGATCGCCAGTACCCAAAGCAGGAAGAGCCCAAAGGCCGGGTAAACAACTTTGGGGGATGTGCTTTTCTCGAGCAGGAAGGGCAGCAGTGCAGGATCAATTGCCCTTGTCCATGTACTGCGGCTGCTTTGTATATATAGAAGCAGGCAAACAATGATAAATGCCGGTAACAAGCCCCAGAGAAACAGCGGTCTGAGGAAGTGAAAGTTCTCTATCATTTCAGCTGGCAGGAATGTCATCAGGCCTGCACCTCGCCCAGTTCCATATCACTGTTTGGCGCCTCTTTATTCCTTGCCCTGCTTTTGCCAATACTGAACAGCAGGCTCCAGGGCAGGCGCAGGAACGCAATCAGGAAACTGAATACCAGGGCCAGGCCAAGGGGGAAATAGAACAGGGAAGTGGTAGGCCGAAAGGTTTCGGCTTCCTGTTCAACGGGCTCCAGTTCATCCAGCAACTGGTAAATCTCTTCAAGTTCTTCACGGTCTCTCGCCCGAAAATACTGACCACCAGTGTTGACAGCAATGCGTGTCAGGGTGTCCTCGTCGAGGTCTGCCGAAGGGTTGATCGTGCGGGGGCCAAACAGCGAGCTGGATGTGGAGGCATCAGCCCCGATACCGATGGTATAAATGCGTATATTCTCTCTTGCGGCCAGATCACCAGCCTGGAGTGGGGATACTTCGCCGGCATTGTTAACACCATCGGTAAGTAATATAAGAATGCGGCTGGCTTCCGGGCGCTCCCGTAAATGTTTTACTCCAAGGCCAATGGCATCCCCGATAGCAGTGGCATTCTCTTCAATGATGCCGATTTCAGCTTCGTACAGCAGCGTTTCGACGGTTTGCCGGTCAAAAGTAAGCGGCGCCTGGGTGTAAGCCCTGGCAGCAAAGAGGATCAGGCCGAGGCGATCACCTGAGCGCCGTTCCACAAAATCGCCCACAACGGATTTTACAACCTGTAACCGCGTGGCATTCTGGCCGCTCAACTGGATATCCTGGGCTTCCATGGATCCTGAAATGTCCACAGCGAGCATCAGGTCTCGCCCAGTAGTGGGCAGTTGTACCGGATCACCCACCCATTGGGGACGACTCGCAGCGACAACAAGTAGCAGCCAGCTCAACATGGCCAGTACCGCGATGAGGCGGTTTCGGGCTCCAATACGGGGTGTGACTTTCTCAATCCGGGAAAGCGAAGAGAAAAAGGGGACATACAGGGAAGCATCCCTGTTAGCTGCCCGAGGCAACAGACGGTTTACCAGCCAGGGCAAAGGCAGGGCAAGGAACACCAGGGGCCAGACAAACTGGATCAATTGCCTACCTCCTTGCCTGGTTTCAGGAATGCAGGCAATCGCATGGAGGAGGTCTTTGCCTGTTGCTCCTGGTAAACAGTGGATACCCAATTTGCAGCCAGGTTGTGCAGGGCATCAGCATCAGCATCAAAGTCACGCCGGTAGACGCCGTCACCAAGAATTCGGCCGGCTCCTTCACTGAAAGCTGTTGTTTTTCCTTCTTTATCGAGAAAGGCAAGCCAGTCTGCGCCTGTCAGGTGAACAGCGGTGGATGCCGGGAAAATGACGAGTACGACGCGTTTGAGCAGAATATTGACGTCGGCAAGGTAGTCTAGGCCTGCCTGGTTTCGCTTGTGTTCAAATGCTGCAGATTCTGTGAAACTTTCCAGCGCCTTGTCCAGTTCCCTGAGCACGAAGGCCAGTTTTCGACGCTGGATCAGGGCTGCAATAGCATGGCGGTAAAGGAAGAGCAGGCCAATGAGCACGAGCAATAGAAGCACCCACCACCCGGGAGCGGGTGGCCAGAAAGTGACAGGCTCAGGCAGGTGAATATCCCTGAGCTGGCTTAAGGGGTCTTCTGCTTCCATGTTTCCAACTGGTCCAGAACGACCTGGTCTGTTCGTAGGGCTATCATAGGAACCTTCATTTTATTAAATTCACTGGTGAGCTGAACAAGCCTGTCTTCAAACTGTTCATGGTAAAGATTGCGTACCGATTTCTTGTATGTATTGATCGTACTGCGTGATCGGCCGTCAGTAATACTATAGACGCCAGGAACAGGGAGATTTTCCTCAAGGGCATCATAAATAAAGATGCAGGTAACACTGTTGTGGATAGCCAACTGGTGCAAATACTGCCGACAACGATCGTCAAACTGCTGAAAATCACTGATTAAATAGACATTGGAGCCGGGACGGGTGATGCGATACATCTGTTCCAACGCCTTGAGCAGGTAGTTATCCTGTTGCTCCGGGGCTTCGTGATGGCTCACCAGTTCCTGGTTATAGTTTGCCAACACGTCCAGGAACCGCAGTGCAGAGCGTTTGCTGCGCCTTGGCTTGATCAATTCCTGCTCAGAATCATTGAAAACTACACCACCCACGCGATCACCGTTATCCACCGTGGTCCAGCAAATGATAGCTGCAGCTTCAGCAGCAAGAACAGACTTGAATGCCACCTGGCTGCCAAAAAACATGTTATGGCTTTGATCACAGCCAATGATTACCGGTCTTTCCCGTTCTTCACGGAAAACCTTGGTGAAAGGCCTGCCGGTGCGAGCAGTGACACGCCAGTCGATCTGGCGAATATCATCACCGGGCTGGTAAGCCCTGAATTCTTCGAAGTCCACTCCACGCCCCTTGTGCTTGGAGATGTGGGAGCCGGACATGCCAAGGCGTGAGCGGGACTGGTAGTCCAGCTCGAGGGTTTTGGCTACGTGACGCTGGTCAAACAGTTGTTTGAGCGTGATGAAGGCACCGCGACTGCGGTACTGATCCTGCCTGATATTGAGCTGACGTTTTCGGGACACGCTGGATCAGGCCGATGGAACCAGTTCGAGTATCCTGGTTAACACATGATCAGCATCAACGCCGGCCGCTTCCGCTTCAAAGCTGAGCAGAACCCGGTGCCTGAGAACATCGTGAAAAACTTCATGGACATCTTCAGGGCTGACAAAATCATTGCCTTTAAGCCAGGCATGGGCACGGGAGCAGAGGTCCAGAGAGATTGTGCCACGGGGACTGGCGCCGTAATCAATCCACTTGCCCAGCTCTTCGCTGTATGGCGCAGGATTTCGGGTGGCCATGACCAGTTGCAGGATATATTCCTCCACCGGTTCTGCCATATGTATATTCAGGACTTCCTGACGCGCGGCAAACAGGGTGTCCTGGGGCACCACAGTAGGGGGTGTTGTGCCAATTTCACGTGCTTCGTCCCGGACCAGGTTTAGGATTGCACGCTCGGAGTCAGTATCGGGGTAATCCACTGTCACATGCATGAGGAAACGGTCAAGTTGGGCCTCAGGAAGCGGATAGGTCCCTTCCTGTTCAATCGGGTTTTGTGTCGCCATGACCAGAAAAAGCTTGGGGAGCTGGAACGTTTCCCGGCCAACACTGACCTGGTGTTCTGCCATGGCTTCAAGCAAAGCTGACTGGACTTTTGCCGGGGCGCGGTTGATCTCATCTGCGAGGACAAGATTGTGGAAAATAGGGCCTTGCTGGAACCGGAAACTGCCGTCTTCCGGACGATAGATTTCAGTACCGGTAATATCGCTAGGGAGCAGGTCCGGAGTGAACTGGACGCGATGGAAATCCCCTTCAATTCCTTCTGAGAGGTTTTTGATGGCCTTGGTCTTCGCAAGGCCCGGAGCCCCTTCCACTAACAGGTGACCGTCGGCAAGCAAGGCAATAAGCAAACGATCGATCAGCTTCTCCTGACCGATGATATGTTCGCTTAACCAGTTCTTCAGTGTGGTAATTACTTCGATTTGTGTCATGAATACTAACTCTACTTCTCAAATGTCTGACTGCGCTGTCCGAAATGGGGTGTAATCGCGCGAATAGGCGATTCTATAGTGATTTCAGGGCTATTGAAAATCCGAAAGCGCCTGCGGGCTAAATACTTGAGCGCCCAAACTTCAACCACTATAGTGAGACCGCATCCAGCCCGGGACTATCCCGTCTCTGCGTTTTCAGCATGAGGATTCTGTCAGTAATAAAAGGAAGCAATAAGGAATGTCCACTGCCCACAGCACATTGATTTTATACTCCACACCGGCCTGTCACCTGTGTGAAACAGCCCTTGCGCTGGTCAGCCCAATCACCGGGGAAAAGGGAGTCATCATTGAGGAAGTGGATATCAGTGACTCTGATGCTCTCATTGAACAATACGGCATCCGAATACCTGTCTTTAAATTCAAGGACAGCAAGTATGAGCTGGGATGGCCCTTTTCAGAGCAGCAGTTTCGTAGATTTCTTGAGAATCCCTCAGACTAAGGGTATTTCAGATAATCTTGATATGCCAGGGTTCATAGCGAACCCCGTAGCGGTTGGTATCAGTGTAGCGAATATCCACGTAGCCCAGTGTTATCAGGCGTTTGAATTCCTCGGTATTGGAGAAATCAATGGTGAAATTGGCTTCACCGAGCCCAAGTTTGCCCACGTCAAAGTCACCGATGCCATGGAAAGAGTAACCCGGTGGTGCCAGTGAGCGGGAAGCTTTCGACAGGTTGCCATTGGACTGGCGCGTTTTGGCAAGGAAGAGGTGCATCTGCTTGACTACGTTGCGGATACCGGAGGTCAGCAGCAGGTTGTTACCTACATCCCGCTGGATCTGGTTGTACTGATTCAGTGAATCTCCTCGAAGCAGGTAGTGGCCACTGCCCTCTATTTTTTCCACTTCGTTCTGGGCAATGCGCGAGGTGAGTTCGGTATTCACCTTGTCGCCAAAGAAACCATAGTTGGTAGCATCGTTGAAGAATATCTCCTCCATGAATGCCAATTCCGCAGGATCAAAAGTACCAATTTCTTCGTAGTTGCGCGCAAAGTAGAGCATTTCATCAAAGCCGATGAGATTGAAATTGCCATGACCAATAAACCGCTGGACGCGCTCAAGACGCTCAATAGTCGGTTGCAGAAGGAGCTGGTTTATCTCACTCAGGTAGATATCACCCGGAAAATCGCCATCGAAATTGCGTATTTTCTGAAGATAGGTGTCGACCTCATCGTCTTCCATCTTCTCGATTTCTTCGAGATTGACTTCGCGTTCGGTATGTTTGAAGCCAGCCTGCAAATCATTTTCCGGCGCCACAACCAGTTGATCGGGGTGTTCATCGGTTAGAGGTTCAACGACGACGTCATTGGCAGGAGTGGAATCGGGTATGGTTTGTCTGAAAGGGTCGAGCTGGGCAATCTGATCGAGAGATAGGTTGCCACTCCGATACTGCTCATAAAGTCGCGAGCTCAGGAAGCTTATACCGCCACCGGCGACCAGAGTTGCTAGGAAATCCCGTTTCTTCATGCACAGGAAATATATCAGAGTTTACAGATTGAAAAAATCCCTGGCGTTCATTGTTGTGCTTTCTGCGATACTTTTCTCAGACTTGTTCAAACATTCAGCAACAGTCTGCAGGACAAAGACCAGATTGGCTGGAATATTGCGTCGGGAGGTCGGTTTCGGGGTAATGGTTCTGGGCAGCAGATAGGGCGAATCAGTTTCCAGCATGAGCCTGTTTTCCGGTATCAGTTGTATAAAGTCATGCAGGTGATGACCGCGGCGTTCATCACAAATCCAGCCTGTGATGCCGATGTGCATATCCAGTTCGAGATAATCCTCCAGTTCTTCCCGGGTTCCGGTAAAACAATGCACAACTCCCCGGGGCAGACTGTTGCGATATTGTCGAAGAATGTCGATGAAATCCTGATGTCCATCGCGCTGATGAAGGAAAACCGGCATCTGAAGTTCACAAGCCAGCGACATTTGTGCGGCAAAGGCTTCTCTTTGTTTTTCTCGGGGTGAGAAGTCCCGAAAATAGTCCAGCCCGGTTTCTCCGATAGCTTTCACCGCCGCATGGTTTGCCAGGGTTTGAAGGTCTGTTAACGCATCGTCACCACAGGTTTCAGCTTCGTGAGGATGGATACCGGCTGTACTGGACAGGAAGCCATCATAATTCTCGGTCAGCAAGCTGGCCTTGCGGCTTTCGTCAACAGAGGTTCCCGTAACGCTGATATGCTCAATGCCTACCTTCATGGCTTCTTCAATCACCTGCTCCAGATCATCGGTAAAGCTGTTGTGGGAAAGATTGGCTCCTATATCAATGAGGGGATATTGGTGTGTTTTAGACATTCAATGTTCTTCTAAACTTTACAGAAGGCGGCATATTACTAGCCGCAAGCCTCAAGCCTCAAGCAAAAACCCGGGAGAAAACCGGAAATCATGGCTATAATAGCGCCCCTTGAAATTCACCAGGCCGGAACAGACGCCATGAACGCGCAGGAAAAGAAACCCATAGACTGGCAAAACCTTGGTTTTGATTACACAAGAACCGATTTCAGGTTTACTGCCAGATACAGTAACGGCTCATGGAGTAATGGAGAACTGATCACTGACGAAGTGATGCATATCCATGAAGGTTCGCCTGCGCTGCACTATGCCCAGCAATGTTTCGAAGGGATGAAGGCACAGACAGCCAAGGATGGTCGGATCCTGCTGTTTCGACCAGAACTCAATTGCGAGCGCATGCGCAATACGGCAAATCGCCTGTCCATGCCAGAGGTTCCGGAAGAGTTGTTTCTAAAAGGGGTGAAAGAGGCCGTTAGGGCCAATGCTGCCTGGGTACCCCCATTTGGAAGCGGTGCCTCCCTGTATGTGCGCCCCCTGTTAATCGGAATCGGTGAAAACATGGGGCTCAGACCGGCACCGGAGTACGAATTCAGGGTTATTGTGTCACCTGTAGGGCCGTATTATAAAAGTGGCGGGCTCTCAGTGATATCGCTGGCGGTTTCTGAGTTTGATCGTGCAGCCCCTCATGGCACCGGGGATGTGAAAGCCGGTGCCAATTATCCGGGAGGCTTATATGCCACGCGAAAGGCCCAGGAGCTTGGTGCCAATGAAGCCCTTTACCTGGATTCTGCCGAGCGCAAGTATATAGATGAAGCAGGATCGGCAAATATCATTATCTATACCAGTGATAACAAACTCATCACACCTAAATCAGATGCGATCTTGCCCAGCATAACCCGACGTTCGCTCATGACTATTGCAAGTCAAGATCTAAACCTCGAGACCGAGGAAAGGCCGATTGACTTGCGCCAGGAAGTGGGGAGTTTTGTTGAAGTGGGTGCCTGTGGTACAGCAGCAGTGCTGTCACCAGTTGGGAAAATCTGGTTCGACGAAACCTGGCATTCTTTCCATGGCAATGGCGAAGAAGTTGGCCCTGTCATGCAGCAACTATATGATTTGCTGCAGCAGATTCAGAGCGGTGAAAAAGAAGATAGTTACGGATGGACGACGGAGGTCTGAGGATCTCCTGTGCAGTCGTAGGTCTCAAGTCACAAGTCTCAAGGTAACATCCGCCGGCCTTTTCATTTTTTCTCGATTAAAGAGCCTGGTTGTTTCTCCCAATTAGCGCCTGTTTACAATAACTTGGATCGATATTTCAAGTGAAGGTGTCGCGCCTTGTGACCTGCGACTTGAGACTTTTAATCCTAGTTTCAAAATATATGATCAAGCAGTTCATTACAGCCGCTATAAATTTTTCCTCTTTACATTCCCGCAATTCCGGTGGTTTAATGCCCGCCTTTTTCGGGCTGCGGCTGAAAAATATTTTTTGAATTTTAAAGCAAAGCGAAAAACACTGTTATTTACAGGGTATTTCGCTGCACAAATGTGCCAAGGGCTTCAAAAAGTAAAAAAATATTACTTTTCACCCTTGACCAACAGAGCTACAGCCATTAAATATGTCGCCTGTTTTGTTTCAAAGAACAGTAAGAACTCTTTAAAAAAACGTTAATCATTTTCGATTTTACAGGTAGAAGCTACACGAATGAGTAAATCACTGGTCATTGTTGAGTCGCCCGCGAAGGCTAAAACGATCAACAAATATTTAGGCAAGGACTTTGTTGTAAAGTCCTCGGTCGGCCACATTCGTGATCTTCCCACCAGCGGTTCAAACGGCAAGGTAGATCCTAAAGCACGAGCAAAAGCTGCTGCTGAAACACGCAAGATGGATCCTGAAAAGAAGAAAATTCATAAAGCCAGGAAAGCCAGGGAACAATTGATTGCCCGAATGGGTATCGATCCTGAAAAAAACTGGAAGGCAAATTACAAGATTCTTCCAGGCAAGGAAAAAGTAGTCAGCGAACTGAAAAAACTGGCCAAGAATTCTGACGCTATCTATCTCGCTACTGACCTTGACCGCGAAGGAGAGGCCATTGCCTGGCACCTGAAAGAAGCCATTGGTGGGGATGATGATCGTTACAAGCGAGTCGTCTTCAACGAGATTACCAAGAAAGCCATCCAGGAAGCATTTGAGCAACCTGGCGAACTCGACATGAAGCATGTAGAGGCTCAGCAGGCCAGGCGTTTTCTGGACAGGGTAGTTGGTTTTATGGTCTCGCCATTACTTTGGGCCAAGGTCGCCCGGGGACTGTCAGCAGGTCGCGTACAGTCAGTCGCTGTACGCATCCTCGTTGAACGCGAACGTGAAATTCATGCCTTCATTCCAGAAGAGTACTGGGAACTTTATGCCAACCTGAAAACTCCTGGCATGGCCGGAGATGATGAAGCATTGCGGTTCCAGGTGCTAAAGGCCGATGGCAAGGAATTCAAGCCTGATAACGAGGAAGATACCAGGGCTGCCATAGCCATCCTTGAGCCAGCGGAATACAAAGTCGCTGACCGGGAGGATAAACCTACTTCATCCAAACCTCGTGCTCCTTTTATTACGTCTACTTTGCAGCAGGCGGCCTCCACACGACTTAGCTTTAGCGTCAAGAAAACCATGATGATGGCCCAGCGTCTTTATGAAGCCGGGTTTATTACCTATATGCGTACGGATTCCACCGCACTCAGCGGTGATGCGATAACGATGGCCAGGGACTATATCAAGAGCAATTTTGGTGACAAGTATCTGCCTGATAATCCAATCAGCTACAGCAGTCGCGAAGGTGCTCAGGAAGCTCACGAAGCCATTCGACCTTCCGATGTGAATGTGCTGGAAAATTCCTCGCAACTGGACAAGCTCGACAGGGATGCGGTGCGTTTATACAACCTGATCTGGCAGCAATTCGTGGCCTGTCAAATGACGCCTGCCCGTTACAAGAGCAGTACGGTCAAGGTACATGCGGATAAATATGAAATGCGAATTCGCGGACGCATCATGGAGTTTGATGGCTATACGCGTGTACTTAATGCCAACAAGGAAGGCGATGTGGAACTTCCTGACATGAAGATCGGTGATGTCCTGAATATGCAGAATCTCGAACCGATGCAGCATTTCACCAAACCACCACCGCGCTATACCGAAGCAAGTCTTGTAAAAGAGCTTGAGAAGAAAAGTATCGGCAGGCCTTCCACCTATGCCGCCATTATCTCAACCATCCAGGATCGTGGTTATGCAAAACTGGAAAACCGACGATTTTATGCCCAGAAGATGGGCGATATTGTCACAGATCGCCTGGTGGAAAATTTTACTGACTTGATGGATTATGAATTTACAGCCCGCATGGAAGGCAATCTTGATGACATTGCACAGGGTGGCAGACACTGGCTTGATGTCCTGAATGCTTTCTACGACGATTTTACGAAGCAGCTCGAAGTCGCAAAATCAGAAGAAGGGGGAATGCGTGAGAACAATCCTACTGAAACTGATATCAAGTGTCCCACCTGTAACCGCAACATGCAGATTCGCACCGGCAGTACAGGTGTTTTCCTGGGATGCTCCGGATACAGCTTGCCTCCCAAGGAGCGGTGCAAGACAACACTGAACCTGACGCCTGGGGATGAAGCCATTAGTGTGGATGCGGATGAAGAAGCCGAATCCCGACAACTCCTGGAAAGACATCGTTGTCAGACCTGTGACACAGCAATGGACTCCTACCTGATTGACGAAAATCGCAAGCTGCATGTATGTGGTAACAACCCGCAATGTTCAGGCTTTGAAGTAGAAGAGGGCAAGTTCAAGCTCAAGGGATATGACGGCCCGACACTGGAGTGTGACAAGTGCGGAGCAGAAATGCAGTTGAAAAACGGCCGCTTTGGTAAATACTTCGGCTGTACTGCAGAAGAATGCAAGAACACACGTAAACTTTTACGCAATGGTGAGGCAGCACCACCCAAGATGGATCCTGTGCCTATGCCAGAGCTGGAATGCGAAAAAGTGGAAGACACTTATATATTACGTGATGGCGCTGCAGGCCTTTTCCTGGCGGCAAGCCAGTTCCCGAAAAACAGGGAAACACGGGCACCGCTTGTAGCTGAGCTTCTCCCGCATAAGGATGAAATCGATCCAAAATACGCTTTCCTGATGAAAGCCCCTGTAGAAGACCCGGATGGCAACAAGACTGTGGTCAAATTCAGCCGCAAGAGCAAGGAACAGTTCGTGCAAAGTGAAATTGACAAAAAAGCCACAGGCTGGAAATGGTATTACCGTAACGGCAAATGGGTCGAAGAAAGTTCTGACAAAGGGGCCGGAAAGGCATCCCCGGCAAGCTAACCAGTAATAGGCATCGATGATGGAAGCACTGCTCACCTGGATCGACAATAACAACTGGATTATTCAAATTTTTGGCGTCGTGGTGGCTACGGTATTCATCAACGCCATCCTTCGTATCGTAATCAATCGCATTCATCAGAAAGTCGGTTTGACAGATAATGTCTGGGACGATGCCATGGTACTTGCCTGCAAGCGTCCGCTACTGCTTTTTGTTTGGGTTATTGGGATATCCATAGCCATTGAGATTGTTGAGGCAGCCACGGGAGCCTCCAACGAAATATTTGAGCAGACTGGGCTGGCACGACAAATCGCCATTATCTTATTGCTCATGATGTTCCTGGTCAGACTGATCCGGAATATCGAAGAAAATTTCCTTACTAAAGCCAACCTGAAGGAAGTGGATGCCGATGAAATTACCGTCAAGGTGATTGGGCGTCTGCTCCGTATTTCAGTGCTGATTACTGGCGTGCTGGTCATACTGCAGACACTGGATATCAGTGTCAGCGGTGTTCTGGCTTTCGGTGGTATCGGCGGAATAGCTGTAGGTTTTGCAGCTAAAGATCTGCTGGCTAATTTCTTTGGTGGGCTGATCATTTATCTGGATCGCCCATTTTCCATTGGCGACTGGGTGCGTTCTCCTGATCGCGAAATTGAAGGGACCGTGGAAGATATTGGCTGGCGTCAGACCAAGATTCGGACATTCGACAAACGTCCTCTGTATATTCCCAATTCCGTGTTTGCCACTATTGCTGTGGAAAACCCTTCACGGATGACTAACCGACGAATTTATGAAACCTTTGGTTTGCGATATTGCGATTCGGCGAAAATGGGCGAAATAGTTGCCGCAGTGAAAGAAATGCTGAGAAACCATGATGAGATCGACACCAGCCAGACACTGATTGTGAATTTTAACTCCCTGGCTCCGTCAAGCCTGGATTTCTTTATCTATACCTTCACCAAAACCACCAATTGGGTACATTTTCATGAAGTAAAACAGGATGTGCTCCTTAAAATTATCGCTATCATACATGGGCATGATGCTGATCTTGCCTTCCCGACACGCACTCTAGACGGTCTTGATGCTCTAAATAATCAATCCTGAAGGGAATACCCAGCAGCGACTATTGATCGGTCTTATTCCCGTCTAATTTGATAAAAACATTTCTTTCTGTTTCCCTTCAAGCACTTAAGGGATAGACTTGCCTTCTGATTGGCGCAGAAAGCGCCCGTGCTAACCTTGAAATATCAGGTATGCAGTCAGATTTAACGCTGTTTTCGTGATGGTGATAACGAAAACAGTCATTTTATTCACCGCAAATAGAAGATGTCATTATGAGTAAAGGTACTGTTAAGTGGTTTAACCCTGATAAAGGTTTTGGATTTATTACACCGGAAGATGGTGGAAAAGATCTGTTTGTTCATTATTCAGCCATTCAGGCTGGAGATGAATTCGCAACGTTGAAAGACGGCCAGGAAGTTGAGTTTGAAGTTGGCCAGGGCCAAAAAGGACCCTGTGCGAACAATGTAAAACCTCTTGGTTAACAATAAGATTCACCACCAAATATAGACTTCCATAACGCTCTTTGGATTGGGATGCATGATTTCATGTAATCCCATGAAGAAGGGCGATTTTTTTACCGGTTATTGCTAAAAAGTCCTCGATTCCCGTTTTTCAGCCAGGCGCCTTTGGATTGAGCTGGTCAAGCATCCAATAGCTTCTTATACTTGCTCCGCTCATAACAAGACGCGGGATTATGCAATGTCAGTAAACTTCAGGTTACTTCTTTCCCTTTTCAGTATTTTGCTGCTTTCACCTGCGACGTTTTCCCAGGAAGCCGTGGTTTCCACAGAGGTCAATGCTGATGGATTACGCCTGTACGAAGACAACTGTGCTACCTGCCATGCCATGCCGGAAGAGACCAAATCGCCAACACTCGACAGTCTCAAGCAAATGGGCCCCCGTGCAGTTCGTTATGCGCTGACACACGGAAAAATGAAGGTCCAGGCCCAGGGGCTGGAAGAGCAGGACATCAATAACCTGGTGGCCTACCTTTCTGCCACCTCGAATATTGATAACAGCTGGATAAATGATCATCTGTGTCCGGCAGAACGCATGGATGTCGACACCGGGGATGCCACGATCTGGACCCAGGGTTTTGACTTGATGAATCACAGGCACCTGAGTGCAGAGCAGGTGGGTTTGACTACCCGGGATATGGGTAACCTGGAGCTGGCCTGGTCAATAGGCTTTCCATCTACGGCAAATATGCGATCCCAGCCAGCTATTGTTGGCAACACCATGTACTACCCGATAGTCGATTCAGGACAACTCTTTGCAATGGATATTGGTGGTTCAGAACCCTGCGTAAAATGGGTCTATGAGCATGATATCCCTTTGAGAACCACCATTGGTTACCACAATCTGGAAGATGGCCGGCCTGTACTTGTGTTTTCAGACACCTCTGCGCATACCCTGCTCATGGATGCAGTCACAGCAGAAATTCTCTGGGATGTCAGTGTCCAGGTCACCAGCGTGTCCAATGTCACGGCTATGCCAGTGTTGTACAAAGACAGTGTCTATGTACCTATTTCATCGGGTGAACTAAACATGGGCGCTGTTCCCGATTACGAATGTTGTACCAGCCACGGTGCGGTAGTTGCCCTTGATGTAGCTACCGGGGACCGGAAATGGGTATATCACACCATGGAAGAAGCAGTTCCAACTACCATCAGTCGTGTCGGCACGCAGCAATGGGGGCCTTCCGGTGCTCCCATATGGACAGCACCCGCCATTGATGAGAAACGCGGGTTTTTGTTGGTTGGCACAGGGGAAAATACGTCCGCTCCTCCGACAGATACCAGTGATGCCATCCTGGCTATCCGACTTGAGGATGGTTCACTGGCATGGAAGTTCCAGGCAACAGCAAATGATATTTTTCTGACAGGTTGTATGCGTGATCCTGATGGGCCCAACTGTCCACCGGATTACAGTATTAACCTTGATGTGGATTTTGGTGCAGCCATCATGCTGGCACAGCGTGCTGACGGGTCTGACCTGGTCGTGGCAGGCCAGAAAAGCGGCGATGTCTGGGCGCTGAATCCGGACACAGGTGAACTGGTCTGGAATACCAAAATTGGGCCAGGTGGTGCTATGGGAGGTGTTCATTGGGGCATGGCCTTTGATGGAGAAAAAATCTATGCACCAAATAACCTGTCGACAGGACCAACAGCTGATGGTGCCGACCCAGGCCTTTTTGCCCTGGATATAAATACTGGCAATGTGGAGTGGGAATACCACCATACACCAGACTGCTCCGGAAACCGGCGTGCTGAAATCCGCAGCTGCGATAGCAACTGGGGAATGTCAGCGGCAACGTTATTGGTGGATGGTGCGGTAGTGCAGGGTGCCAATGACGGGTTTTTCAAGGTCTTTGACAGTGGTAGTGGCGAGCCGATCTACACTTATGATACGGCACGATCATTTAATACGCTCAACGGCGTGGAAGCACATGGCGGTGCCATCGATAATTTTTCAATCTGGGCTGCCAACGGCACACTGTTTGTTCAGTCAGGTTACGGATTGATGGGTATTCCCGGAAACGTACTGCTTGCTTTCAAGCCAGGACCTTAACGGTTGGGCAGAATGTCCTTGAGTTTATCCCTGGTATGACGGATGCATTGGGCAGTTGTCTCCCAGTCGATACAGGCATCAGTCACCGAAACACCGTATTCAAGTTGAGAAAGGTCGTCAGGTATATCCTGGCGGCCTTCATTGATATTGCTTTCTATCATCAGGCCAATAATTGACTTGTTGCCTTCAATTATCTGATTAACAACATTCTCCAGAACCAGCGGCTGCAAGTTGTGATCCTTGTTTGAATTGGCATGACTGCAGTCAATCATAATATTGCTGGAGACACCGGCAGCCTTACATTTTTCCTCACACTGCGCCACGCTGACTGAATCATAATTCTGGATACCATTACCACCACGTAGTACTACGTGTGCATAGGGGTTACCTTTGGTGTGGACGACGCTGACTTTACCCTTGGGGTCGATACCCAGAAAGCGATGAGGGCTGCTCACAGCCTTCATCGCATTGATAGCCACTTCAAGCCCGCCATCAGTGCCATTTTTGAAGCCTACCGGAGAGGAAAGACCGCTGGACATTTCACGATGGGTTTGCGATTCAGTCGTGCGCGCGCCAATGGCAGACCAGGTAATGATGTCATGCAGGTATTGTGGGGAAATGGGATCCAGCGCCTCGGTTGATGTAGGCAAACCCATGGCACTGAGTTTCAGCAGTAACCGTCTTCCCTTGTGCAGTCCTTCTTCAATCCTGAAACTATCATTCATGTCAGGATCATTGATCAGACCTTTCCAGCCAGTAGATGTTCTGGGTTTCTCAAAATAGACGCGCATGACCAGCACCAGTGTGTCGTCCACTTCTTTTGAAAGTACCGAGAGTCGCTCAGCGTAGTCGAGTGCGGCATCTACATCATGAATGGAGCAGGGACCTACGACAATGAACAGCCGATGATCTTTACCGTCAAGGATATTACAAACGTCATTACGATTTTTTTCAACGATGTCCGCCGTATCACCAAACAGGGGCAGGCGATCCTTTAACTGCTCGGGGGTGATGAGCGTTTGATACTCACCAATATTAAGGTTCTCGGTTATCAGATCTGACATGGGTTTATTCGTCTGTGCCTGAAAAGGCGCGCATTATAAAGGCTATCGTCAGGCTATACACCTGAAAACACGGGTTTTTTGTAAATATTAGTGAAAATGTGAAACGGCAGAATCAGTCGGCACTAATTAATGGCAGTTCTTGAAAACAGGGAATAGCAGTAAAAAACAGCGCCGTTTTAATTTTATTATCGCCCATGGCCCTGAACAGTGAGGCATACCTTGAGAGCTGCTCTGAATAGATATTGGTTTGTTCGGTAAGGAATTCATCCAGAGAGATATTCTCTGGAGGTTTGGAGGATTTAAAGTCGATAATCCAGCGTATACCGTTTTCATCCACAAAGGTTCTGTCGATAACAGAAGCTCTCCGAAAATTACGACGATAGTCACTCAGTTCGAGTTCACTTGCTGCCTCTTTATGTGGTGTATTAATCAGCCATTCAAACCTGTCATTTTTACGGCAATCATCGAGTTGTCTTAATACTTGCTTCACAATTTCATCAGGCTCGTGAGTCAGTCCGGCAAGTTCCGTTTTCCAACTGGCAGCAAGTGTCTGCATTTGATTTTTCGATTCCATTTGCAGTCGTCCTTCTGACAGGCGATGCAGGCAATCATGCACAAGGTCGCCTACCTTTCTTTCCAGAAGGTTGTCATGAACGTTATCGATAGAACTGTTTATATTAACGGGAGATATTTCGGGATGAATGGCAATTGACGGTTTCCAGTCTGGAGGCAAGCGCTTTGAAAGCAGGGCTTTTTCCTGAACAGGACTCTCGGTATCTAAAATGGTCCCCAGAGGTATGAGTTGGATACTGCTTTGTGAATCACTGCCAATAGCAGTTTCCATTTGTTGCCATAGAGTATGCAGCAATGAGTTTTTATCCGGCGCCTTGATTGTCCCGGCATCATCAGTGTCTTTCATAACCACCGTGCCGAACATGCTGACACTCTTGATTGCACGAGTTACACCGATATAAAAAAGACGGGTCACTTCCAGGCGCTGCTGCAGTGACGCCTCGTATTTCAGATGTTGGTATATGGGGTCAGCGTCCTGACCTTTTTGTGCAGGCATACTGATGACCAACTCAAAGGCGCCTTTATCGTTTATGTGCTCACGCCAACGCAAAAGTGGGTTGTCATCAGAACGTGGCTGACGTTCCAGTGCAGGAAGAACAACATGGTCAAATTCCAGGCCCTTGGCTTTATGGATGGTCATGATTGTGACAGTCGCATTGGCATTGCTGCCTTCCGCGTATGCCCTGTTCAGTGTTTCCTCGAAACGTTCAATGTCGCTGATATCACCCCCTTCGTCAGTTTCACGCAGAAGCCTGAAAAAATCGGACACAGCCTGGATTTCATTTTCCTTTTCCAATGCGGCTGGGCCGCCGAGGGCGAGCCAGGTTTTTTCTATCCATTCGGCTATTGGCAAGCGAGCCTTTTGCATTCTGGCCGCCTCTATGACCGGTACTGCTCGTGAAAGAATGCTTAGTGCCTCTGCTGAAAGACTAATGTTATCTGCATAGCTTTCCAGGCAGTCCCATACTGCGCCTTCACCAGCTCGAACAGGTTGCGTGAGCACATGAATGTCCTGTAAGGAAAGACCAAATACCGGCGTCCGAAGCAGGGCAAACCATGCCGTTGTGTCGGCTGTATTTAACAGGGCTCGTGTCAGGATGAGCAGATCCTGGATGACGGGATAGCTATCCAGTGGATCAATATCAGTGGCCTGCCAGGTAATGCCTCGTGAACGCAATGCCGGCAGTATGGCATTCAGATGGCTGCGTGTACGAACCAGGATTGCAATTGAGTCGTCAGGATAGTCCTCCAGCAAGGATTCAACTTTTAATGCAACCTGTACACCTTCTTCCTGTCTTAGCAAGGCACTGGAGTTTTCTACATCCTCATGGGCTGTGATTAGCGTGGTACTGATGCCAATGTCGTCCATAGCAGGGTGAATAGCAGTAGCAGGTGAAAATCGAACACCGCCCCGGGAAATATTGTCCTCGTTTGGAAAGGCCTCACTGAACCACTGGTTCACCCATGTAACGATATTTTCCTGGCTACGGAAATTCGCTGTGAGCTGTAATGGTTTTAACTGGATATCTCCTATTCCCTTATCCCGGGCACTCAGAAAGAGACCCACATTCGCATTTCTGAATCCATAACAGCTTTGCATGCCGTCACCAACGATAAAGAGTGTCCTGCCATCACCAGGCTGCCAGCCAAGTGTAAGTTTTTCCAACAGGGAGATTTGCATGGTTGATGTATCCTGAAACTCATCCACCAGGATATGTTTAAGCTGATAATCCATGCGCATAGCCAGGTCAGTAGGCCTGTCGTCAGGGCCGAGTGCACTGAGTGCGGCAATACTGACCTGGGTATGATCTGTCTGGCTATGGCGACTGAATATCAGTGTAAGGCGTGATACCAGTTCTGGCAGCAGGGCGGTAAAGCTTTCCATGATCTGCCATTGATCATCCGGATAGACCGGTGACGGCAGGTGGCGGAACTCATCGAAAAGATCGGGTAACAAGGGGTCTTCAGCCATTTTTTTCAAAATCGCTGTCATACATTCCTTCATTTCCTTGCGCTGTTCACGATCAATCTTGTTATCGGCATCAGAAGCCGCAGGAAAACCAGTACGTTTGTCCATTTGTTTTCGAATGGTGTGGGTATTGGTCAGGAGTAATTTGCTTATCACCTGCCAGTCCTCAAGATCCTCAACGGTGGTGCCCGGAAAATTTCCATTCAGCTCCAATCCTGCGAAATCCTTGTTACCTTCCTTGACCAGATTGTCGGCAGCAAATTGAAGGAGAGGGACGAGATCTTTCTGAAACAGAGACAGGGCACTGGCAAGTGCTTCCAATCGGGAGGTGATAATGCTTTTCAACGTGGATTCAAGAATCATCCTTGCATCACCAGCATGGTCGCGAATATCAAGAATATTGCCAAGCCATTGATCACGTTTTTGCAGTAATTGAATTAACAGGTCGGCCAGGGTGCGCCACTGGTTATTAACATGATTCATCAAAAGGGAAAGATGTTTACCAAGGCTGCTATCAGAATCCAGCTCGGAAAACAGTTCCAGGACAGCTTCGCGGAACAACTCATTTGCGTTATCGAGCACTTCCGGAAGCATGCCCAGTTCGGACAATACCGGTAACTGTCCGGCAATATAGGTATTGAAACTGTCTATAGTGGAAATACGCAGGCGAGAAGTATTATCCATGATGCCCCAACCCAATTCGGCATCCCTGTTGATCACTTTAGTGGCCAGTCCTAGCGTGTATTGTTTATGTGCTGGCAGCTTTTCAAGTGCATCTGCGCTGAGATTATTGGCTTCGAGCATGTATTCCAGCAGACGATTCCGCATTTCTGTCGCTGCTTTGCGTGTAAATGTAATGGCAAGAATTTCCTCGGGCCGATCACATGCAGCAAGAAGGCCAAGGTAACGTTGAGTAAGCAATTCTGTTTTGCCTGATCCTGCAGGGGCCTGTACGCAGCAGGAAAGAGTGGGATCAAGAGCCAGTTGTCTTTCATTAATATCGGAAGGCATGCTGTTCACGGGCTCACGCTCTCGTTTATCCTGCAAAAGCTTTGCAGGTGGCACCACGTACAGCTGTTATTGGTTTTTGGCGCAACAGGGATATAACCCTGAACAAATTCATTCACCAGGCAGCTCAGGCTCAGTTCCCACTGTTGCCTGATACTTTCCCAGGTGATGGTATCCGGCATACGGCTTTTTTGATCAACAGCACTTCCCGGATAAATCTCATCACTGTTGCTGATACCTTTGTAACGGGATTCCTCGATATGCACCTGCGCGATAAAAAGACCATCAACAGTGCCTTCCTCCGAAGATTCCACAGCCTGGAGGTAAAGCATTAGTTGTGGCTCGGTCTGACGCTCATCAAGCCAGTTGATCTCGCTATTTTTTCCTGACTTGTAATCCACAAGAACAAGATTGCCATGCTCTGTTTTATCCAGCCGGTCAATACGCATTTCAAATGTTAATTTGGCATGTTTCCATTGCACTTTATGCTCAGTCGCCAAAACATCAAAATCACCTCGCTTGCGTTCCTCTTCAAACCAGTTCAATAAAAGGTTTTTTAAACGGGTTGATTCCAGTGCAATAAAGGATTCAGTCATGGTGTAAGGATAGAAACGTGCCTTCGTTCGCAACACATCTGCAATAATTTCGGCCACCAGTATTTCAAGCGAAGCTGTATTTATACTCAATAATTCCTGCTGGCTCTTGATGTTCTCCCAGAAACGCTGAAGTACTTCATGAAGAATGCTGCCAAGGACATTCGCGGGTAATCCGATAACCGGCCCCGGGAGATCCCTAACCTTGAGTCGATGGTTTGCGTAAGCCCGAAAGGGGCAATCAGCCTGGTTGGACACCAAGGCCACAGAGCCTTTAATGATCTCGTCATTCGACAGAGGAATTACTGCAGAATCAGTAAACAACTCATTGGAATAATCACTGGAAAGTGCAGTAATAGCGGGATGCATTTCATTGAAAGCCTTTGAGGGCTTGCGCTGGTAAAATTTCTCATCGAAATGACGCAGCAGGGTGGCTGGTTTCAGCGCCAGATCATCCTCTTGGCAGGGATAGCTCAGGACAATTTCATTACTGCAGTGAGATCTGAATTTTTTTAATTGGTCCAGGGCCTGACTGGCCAGTGCATTTACATCACATTCAGTAATTCCCGCTTTTTTCTGCAGGCTGATGGGGATGAAAGGCGTCGGTTTTCGTGACGGCGGCCATTGCTGTTCTGACAACCCCATCACCCAGGTGTGAGTAAAATACAAACCATCTGCTTCAGTTGGTGTTAGTACTTGCACAGCTGCCTGATATTGCCCAGAGCCAGTGCCACTTGAGGTGATTAATTGCCTGAGCCTGGAGAGAGCGTTGGTGAGCGAAATTTCACTGCACCATTGACTGCTTTCCTTGAATTGCTTCAGGATCTTTGACCATTCCTGTAATGCCAGAATTTCGGTGCGGTCCAACTCCCGTTCACCTGGCCAACCGACTGCCTCCAGTTGACGTTCAAAAAGACTGCACCAGTTAGCACAATCAGTATGGCGAGGCGTTTTGCGCCGCTCATTCGCCAGTTTCAGCAGGTTTACCGAGAGCTGTTCACAATAAGTGGATTTCACCTTGTTGCCACATAACTCATGAATCCAGGCCATTCTTGTTTTTAATTCACCACTTTCCCTGAGTCGGTATTCCAGCTCAGCTCTTGGAAAAGTTTCTGCATTGGCACCAGACAGGAATGGGCTGCGTAATAGTCTGCAGAAGGAAAGCGACTCAACCCAGTCGGAATTCAATTCAAGAATTGACAGTGCGGTGTTGATAACCGGGACTTTCACTAAAGATAATCTGCTGGACAGGTTGTGTGTCGGTAGATCGATATTGCCCAGGGTGACATTCGGCAATTCTGAAAAAGTGTCTCCCAGAATCTTGCTGAATTGTTCAGCATACTGATTCTTTTCCTGGCTGATGATACAGATACTTGCTCCAGCATCAGCATACAGCACATCCCTGGCCCATTGTGCCGCTGTGACCAACTCGGTTACCGAGTCCTGGCATGCTTCTACCCGCGTTACAGGTTGCATGGATAATGCCTGAAAATGTACTGCAGATTCAGACGATGACTCCAGTTGATTAATCAATCGTGTGTACAGAGGAGGAGGGTTGGCAAACCCTGTGAACAGGATGTGTTTAGGCACCCTGATAGTATTGTTTTCCAGCTGGCCAATAATTTTTTCGACCAAAGGTGACAAGCTGATGAGGCGTTGCCTTGTACAAAAAGCTTCAAAGGCTTTCACCCAATCCGCAAAGACAGAAAAGTCTTCGGCATAGTCTGCCTGCTGTTGACTATAGCCCAGTCTGTACAGTTCCTCGAAATCGATGTCCCACAAGTGTGCTGTTTGCCAGGCCTCCTGGACAGCCCTGGCTGTAGCCTGCTTGTTAATAAGTGCTGCACCATGATCTGACTGTTGAATGATGTCATGCCAGACCATGGCTTCCTGGGCAGGTTCAAGAATCCGGGTATAGTGTTCCTGTCCAGGCGCAATTTCGCTCCACTGTCTGCGCAACCAGATATCGATGGGAAAACACTGTGGTGTGATGCATACAGGGTTAAGCGCCTGCTCCTTGCGCCATTCACCATAGCCTTCAAGCAATTGAATATACATGCGGTGATTGGGCATCAGCACAAGATGCCCGGCATGCATTGCCTCAAATATTGTCGTTAGAGACTGAAGAGGAATGGCCATAGGATAAAAAAATTATGCCTTACATGTTGGGATAATTCGGCCCACCACCGCCTTCAGGGGCGGTCCAGACGATATTCTGGGTCGGGTCCTTGATGTCACAGGTTTTACAATGGACACAATTCTGGGCATTAATCTGAAAACGGGTTTTGGTATCTGAGCGAACAATTTCATAAACACCTGCCGGACAATAACGCTGTGCAGGTTCATCGTATTCAGCCAGATTGAAACCTGTTGGCGTTTCCGCATCAATTAACTTGAGATGACAGGGCTGATCTTCCTCGTGATTGGTATTGGAGATATAAACTGAACTGAGCTTGTCGAATGATATTTCATTGTCAGGTGCTGGATAGCTGATACGGGGGCAGTCTTCTGCACGTTTCAGTGCTGCGTGATCGGGCACCATATCCTTCAATGTGAATGGCAATTTACCTCGAAAAATAACCTGATCGATGAAAGCGAAGGCAGACCCAAGCAGCGTGCCAAATTTATGCATTGCCGGCCCAACATTTCGAGCTGCGTACAATTCCCTGGCAATCGATGAGGTATTGATATTGTCCTGGTAGCTCTCCAGCACACCATTATCATTGGCTATTTCAGCTCCACCACCCATCAGTGCGGCATAAATGCTTTCCGCGGCAAGCATTCCTGATTTCATCGCCGTGTGAGAACCTTTCAATTTCAGGAAGTTAAGAAAGCCGGCATTATCACCGGCCAGCAGTCCACCAGGAAATACCAGGTTTGGCAGGGACTGTATGCCGCCCTTCACCAGGGCTCTGGCCCCATAGGAAAGACGTTTTCCACCAGACAGGACGCTGCGAATAGCTGGATGTTGCTTGAGGCGCTGAAACTCGTCAAAGGGACTTAGCCATGGGTTGCTGTAATTAAGATCGGTAATCAGGCCAACAGAGACCTCGTTGTTTTCCAGGTGGTAGAGAAAACTTCCTCCGGTAGTCTTACCCAATCCAAGAGGCCAGCCAACGCCATGGAAAACCTTACCGGGGCTGTGCGCTTCTGCAGGGACCTCCCAGAGTTCTTTTATACCAATGCCATAATGTTGTGGTGCCTTTCCCTTGTCCAGATCGTATTTTTCGATCAGTTCCTTGCCCAGATGGCCACGGCAACCTTCTGCAAAGACTGTATATCTGGCATGCAGTTCATAGCCCTCCTCGAAATTACCTTTTTCATTGCCGTTTTTGTCGCGTCCCATGTCTCCTGTTGCGATACCAATCACCTGGTCATCATCGTTATACAGGATTTCAGCAGCCGTGAAGCCGGTAAAAAGTTGAACGCCCAGGCTCTCTGCCTGCTCGCCAAGCCAGCGGCACAGGTTACCCAGACTGATAACGTAATTCCCGGAATTATGCAGAGCAGGCGGTACAAGAAAGGAGGGGAGCTTAATGGAGCTGGCACTACTGGTCAGCAAGTGTACTTCATCATCAGTCACGGGCACTTTGACCGGGGCCTGCATGTTGTGCCAGTCCGGGAATAGTTCATCCAGCGCCGAGGCTTCAAGTACTGCACCGGAAAGGATGTGGGCACCTATTTCGGAACCTTTTTCTATGACACAGATATCCAGAGAGGTTTCATGATCCTGGCATAGCTGGGCCAGTTTGCAGGCTGTTGAGAGCCCGGCAGGACCAGCACCCACGATAACAACATCAAAGGGCATAACTTCACGAAGAGATTCACGAAGAGATTCACGAA
>Ga0181558_10000270_pt1 | contig 48086 bp, 44 predicted proteins | sample 011ome_22_FD_133754 | JGI IMG/M metagenome (GOLD analysis project Ga0181558, IMG submission 133754) | Coastal salt marsh microbial communities from the Groves Creek Marsh, Skidaway Island, Georgia - 011507BT metaG (megahit assembly) | ecosystem: Environmental > Aquatic > Marine > Intertidal... | reverse complement strand
TGCATCTCTTAATGCCATGATCTCGGCATGGGAAGTGGGATCAGAAGATCCTATGGGCTGGTTATACCCTTCCCCGATGATTTGCCCATCACGAACAATGACAGCACCGACAGGGACTTCGCCAGCTTTTTCAGCCGATTTTGCAAGATCTAGTGCCTTGCTCATCCATTGTTCATGATCTGCTGACATGAGCAGTTTGGGTTATTCCCACTCAATAGTGGCTGGCGGTTTGCTGCTAATGTCGTAAGTCACGCGACTGACATCCCTGATCTCATTGATGATGCGGTTGGAAATAGTTTCCAGCAGCTCGTAAGGAAGATGTGCCCACCGCGCCGTCATGAAATCAATGGTTTCGACAGCGCGAATAGCAAGTACATAGGAGTAGCGCCTGGCATCCCCTACTACGCCTACAGATTTAACCGGCAGAAATACCACGAATGCCTGGCTGACCTTCTGATACCAGTCTGCGTTATGTAATTCTTCGATAAAGATGGCATCCGCCTGGCGCAGGATGTCGCAGTATTCTTTTTTAACTTCACCCAGAACACGAACGCCAAGGCCGGGGCCGGGAAATGGATGGCGATAAATCATGTCGTGAGGCAGGCCAAGCTCGATACCAATATTGCGCACTTCATCCTTGAACAACTCTCTCAGGGGCTCCACCAGATCCATGTTCATTTCTTCCGGCAGTCCGCCAACATTATGATGTGATTTGATGACGTGGGCAGTGCCATGTTTTGAACCGGCGGATTCTATAACATCCGGATAGATGGTTCCCTGGGCAAGCCATTTCACATTGCCCAGTTTGGATGATTCGTCGTCAAATACCTCGATAAAGGTATTGCCGATGATTTTTCGCTTTGCTTCGGGGTCTTCGACTCCCCTGAGTTTATCGAGGAAGGCATCTTCGGCATCCACGCGGATAACACGTACGCCCATGTTCTTTGCAAAGGTTTCCATGACCTGGTCGCCTTCATTGAGTCGAAGCAGGCCATTGTCCACGAAAACACAGGTTAACTGATCCCCAATGGCGCGGTGCAAAAGCGCGGCAACCACCGACGAATCTACACCCCCGGATAAGCCAAGCAAGACCTGGTCTGTTCCAACCTGTGCCTGAATCGTGTTGATCGCATCATCAATAATATTGGCCGGCGTCCAGAGCCGTCCACAGCTGCAAATTTCATGGACAAAGCGGTTGAGGATTTCCTGACCTGACTTCGTGTGAGTCACCTCGGGATGAAATTGCAGACCATAAATTTGCCTGTCTTCATTGGCCATTGCAGCAATCGGCGCACTATCGGAAGACGCGATTATCCTGAAACCTTCAGGCACCCTGGTGACCTTGTCCCCGTGGCTCATCCAGACATCATGGTGAAATACGTTACCTTCCTGCTCGGAATGCTCGAGATCACTCAGCAGCGGGCTGCCATTGGGGATAGCAATGCTGGCATAGCCAAATTCAGATTTGTTGGAGCCTTCCACCTTGCCACCCAGTTGCTCGGCAATGGTTTGCATACCGTAACAAATACCCAGGATGGGTAAATCGCCATTAAGGATGTAATCCGGGACACGTGGTGAGTCCTCAAGGTTGGCAGATTCCGGACTGCCGGAAAGAATGACACCTTTGGGCGCAAATTCCCGGTAAGCCGCTTCAGGCAAGTCGTAATGATGAATTTCACAATAGACACCGGCCTCACGAACGCGACGGGCTATCAATTGTGTGTACTGGGAGCCAAAATCCAGAATCAGGATTTTGTGGTCATGAATATTTTGCGACATGCAGCCTGCTTAATCTATGCCTTGAATGGCACGCTAACTTACTCGATAGTTTGGTGCTTCCTTGGTGATACTCACGTCATGGACATGACTTTCACTCACGCCCGCACCAGTAATTCGAACAAATTCCGGCTTGGAGCGCATTTCTTCTATGGTGCCACATCCTGTTAATCCCATGCTTGAACGGATGCCACCGATTAACTGGAAAACAATCGCTGACATTGAGCCTTTATAAGGCACCCTGCCTTCAATTCCTTCGGGTACAAGCTTGTTGGCCCCTTCCTCTATATTCTGAAAATAACGGTCGGCAGAACTGTAGGATTGTGACATGGCACCAAGAGAACCCATGCCGCGATAGGCCTTGTAGGAACGACCCTGGTAAAGCTCAACCTCACCTGGAGACTCTTCTGTTCCTGCAAGGAGACTGCCGATCATAACTACATTGGCACCGGCAACGACTGCCTTGGCTATGTCACCCGAAAACCGGATACCCCCATCTGAAATTACCGTGATTCCGGTATCCTTGAGTGCCTCGGCAACATTAGCCACTGCTGTGATTTGAGGTACACCCACGCCAGTAACAATGCGTGTTGTACAGATTGAACCTGGTCCAATACCTACCTTGATGGCATCTGCGCCCGCTTCAGCAAGGGCAACAGCACCTGCGGCCGTGGCCACATTACCACCAATCAGTTGTGTATCAGGGAAAGCCTTCTTGATATCCCTGACCCGGTCTATGACGTCCTGGGAATGGCCGTGGGAAGTATCCACCACAATGACATCGACGCCAGCCTGAACCAGGGCTGCAACCCTGTCTTCAGTTTCCTTACCAACACCAACTGCGGCACCCACTCGTAATTGACCGAGGGCATCTTTACAGGCATTGGGGAAATCCTCCGACTTACGAATATCTTTCAGGGTAATAAGACCCTTAAGTTCGAAAGCATCATTAACAACCAGCACCTTTTCAATACGGTGGTCATGCATCAGAACCTTGATCTCATCCAGATCTGCCCCTTCCTTGACAGTAACCAGTCCATCTTTAGGAGTCATGATTTTTTCAACGCTGGCTTCCAGGTCGTTTTCAAACCTGACATCACGACTGGTGACAATGCCCACCAGGTCCCTGCTGCCTTCACTGGCGATAACCGGCAAACCGGAAATTCTGTATTCCTGGGTCAGCTCAAGCAATTTACGGATAGTGGTATCAGGAGTAATACAAATGGGATCCGTAACAACGCCACTCTCATATTTCTTGACTGTGCGGACTTCCCTCGCCTGCTGCTCAATGCTCATGCTCTTGTGGATAATGCCCATACCGCCTTCCTGGGCCATGGCGATTGCCAGACGGGACTCTGTCACTGTATCCATGGCAGAAGACACCAGGGGAATATTGAGTGTGATGTTTTTGGTCAGGCTTGTTTTCAGGTCGACCTTGTTGGGCAGCACCTGGGAGTGGGCGGGAACTAGTAATACGTCGTCAAATGTTAATGCTTCTTCAACAATGCGCAGCATGGAGATTCCTGAAATCCCGTTGCGGGAAATCGACGCATTATACTCTATGAGGGAATTTCAGGTAAACGCCTGACCAGTCACAAATACCGGGTATTTGGCAATTTAATCCTACTTGCGCTTCAAACCTGGCCGCTTGACCCGGTCTTCAGGGTCAATGATTCGCAGTCCGCCCAATAAGCCACCATCATCTTCCTCTTCGATTTCCTCTTGCACGACATTCTCCATTTCCTGTGTTTCAGGCTCGGCAGGCGCAGGTCTGGCATTTAGTGGGTTGGGACGTGCCACTCTCGGCAGCGGAGCACTATTCATACACACATCTTCGACAATGGCGACGATTTGACCGCGTTCCGCAGCTGACATGTCACTGCTGACTTCCTCGCTGATTCGTAGGGCAATTTCACGCGCCTGGAGATTACATGCCCGACTATCTGCGGGGGGTTGTCCGAATACAGATACCGGAAGTATGAGGATTATTGCCACAAGCAGGCCGCGAAGGTTCATATGAAGTCCTTAATGAAAGCTGGTAATCATCCGATCATTGTATCGCAAACTGTGCAATGGTAATAACAGTACAGCCTAATGGTATGATGATTGTTGATTATTTAAGTACTCAAAGCCCCACAAATACAGTGACAGGACTCCATGACTGATTCAGAAATCATACTCAGCGTTAGTGATCTCAATCGTGAGGCCAGGTGTCTGCTGGAAGACAATTTTCCATCTGTCATGGTCGAAGGTGAAATTTCCAATATCGCCATGCCTGCCTCCGGGCACTGGTACCTGACCCTCAAGGACGAATCAGCCCAGATACGCTGCGCCATGTTTCGAAACCGGAATATGCGAGTCAGGTTCAGACCTGAAGATGGCATGAAAGTCCTTGTAAAAGGCAAGGTCAGTCTTTACCAAGGACGCGGTGATTTCCAGCTGATCCTGGAGCAGATGGAGGAACGTGGCGATGGCGCCCTGCTTCGGGCATTTGAGCAATTGAAGGAGAAGCTGTTTAGGGAAGGTCTCTTTGATGAAACACTGAAACAGGAGTTACCAGACTTACCAAAGCATATCGGTGTCATTACCTCGCCAACAGGTGCAGCAGTACGCGACATAGTCAGTACATTAAAGCGCCGCTTCCCGATGATTAAAGTCACTGTTCTGCCAGTGACCGTACAGGGGGAAACTGCTGCTGATGAAATGATTAATGCACTGGCACTGGCCAATAAGCGCAAAGGCTGTTTGGAAGACCTGGATGTGCTGATCATTGGTCGCGGCGGTGGATCGCTGGAAGATTTATGGAGTTTTAATAGCGAACCACTTGCACGAAGTGTTGCTAAAAGCGAATTGCCCGTGGTCAGCGCAGTAGGCCATGAAGTCGATTACACGATCACTGACTTTGTCGCTGACGCAAGAGCAGCAACCCCCACGGCAGCTGCCGAAATTCTCAGCCCGGAACAGGATGATTTCCAGGCCATGTTCCTTGGATATCAAAGACAACTCGAATCAGGCATGGTTGACTCCATTCGCAGAAAATTACAGTCCCTGGATTACCTGAAAAAACGGCTTAAACATCCCGGGCGGAAATTACAGGAACAGGCACAATACCTTGACGAAACTGAATTAAGAATGCGGCGCGCATTTAAAAGTCATTTGCACACTCTAAAAAGTAAGGTGCGGGAATTACACCTGGAGTTAAGAACTCATTCTCCGGGAAACCAGATAACAGTGCATCGTAACCAGACAGCAACTCTCAAGAAGCGACTGCAGTCTGTCATGCAACAGCAATTGGACTTCTATGGCTATAAGTTGTCAGAATTTGGTCACGCTCTGAACACTGTGAGCCCATTGAATACACTTGGTCGCGGTTACTCCATTACATACGCTGCAGAAAAAGACAACAGCAAGGTTATTACTGATTACCAAAGCGTAAAAGCAGGTGATACAATTCGTACCCGGCTTTTTAATGGTGAAATAACAAGTACCGTTAAGCAAGCTTCACCCCTGGATCCTTCCAATTCACCAGCCGGCAAGAAAAAAAAGTAATGGGGCAAATGGGGAAAAAGGTTCACTCCTTTTCGGACAACTGAAAGGTAGCCGAATCCTCTTATTACTTTATTTTTCCCTAACATTGAGTAGATAAATTGATGCAGCTCAATAAGGCTGAATCGTTATCGCAGTAGAAAAGGCAGTATGAATATGAGTAGTGAAGAAAAATATATCAAGGAAGTCCGCGGACTCAAGATATTCAAGAAAAAACACAAGACAATTAAAAAACTGCTGAAAAAAACCAGTGTGCCTGAAATTCATGGTGACAAGGTCTGGTTTTCAAGTTACCTGATCATGGACTACCTGGATGAACATCCACCTGAAAAAGGTTCGACCATTCTGGAGATAGGCTGCGGCTGGGGCATACTCGGCATACATTGTGCCAAGGTATTTAATGCCGATGTGACTGGTGTAGATGCTGATGAAAATGTTTTTCCCTTTCTGAAAAAGCATGCAAAGCTCAATAATGCCAAGGTAAAGTGCAAGGTCAGTCCTTTTGAAGATTTAAAAGACAGCCTGCTCAAAAAACAGGACATGATACTGGGCGGTGATATTTGTTTCTGGCCCAAACTAAAAAAGCCTCTCTATAAATTGATCAAGAGTGCGCTCGACAATGGTGTTAAAACAATTGTAATAGCAGATCCTGGTCGCTCTCCTTTCCTGAAGCTCGCGAAGAAATGCAAGAAAGATTTCAATGCAGAACTGCTTGAGGTAGATCTTGAAGATCCAATTGAGGAAGATGGTTACCTGCTTGTTATCAAGAACTGATACTACCAATGAACTCTATAGCCAAGAAAAAATCACAAGCTGAAATTGATGTAGGCAGCCCTGAACACTTCATTAACAGGGAACTCAGCCTGCTGGAATTTAACAAGCGCGTGCTCGCCCAGGCCAGGGATAAAACCACTCCACTGCTTGAGCGATTGTTTTTTCTTTGTATTGCCAGTCTCAACATGGACGAGTTTTTCGAAATCCGCGTTGCTGGCCTCAAACAACAGGTTGCTTTTGGGTCAACGCAAAGCGGCCCTGACAAAATGTCTCCTTCTGAACAGCTTCAACACATCAGTGATACTGCTCACGAAATAGTGGAAGAACAATATCGTGTGATGAATGAAGATGTACTGCCTGCTCTAAAAAAAGAAGATATTCATTGCCTGGACAGAAACAATTGGAGCCAGAAACAAAAAGAATGGATCAAGGGCTATTTCAACAGGGAACTGCTGCCCATATTAAGTCCGGTAGGTCTCGACCCAGCGCACCCCTTCCCCCAGGTTCTCAATAAAAGCCTTAACTTTATTATTTCCCTGGAAGGCAAAGATGCCTTCGGCAGGAATTCAGGCATCGCGATTGTTCAGGCGCCGAGAGCATTACCTCGCCTCGTACAGTTTCCGCAATCCTGCTCAAACCACAAATACGATTTCGTGTTCCTTTCTTCCATCATTCATCATCATGCCGACGACCTGTTCCCGGGCATGACCGTGACTGGTTGCTACCAGTTCAGAATCACCCGGAATTCTGACCTGCTGGTAAGTGAAGAGGAAGTCGGTGACCTGATGCGTGCGTTAGAGGGCAAGTTACCTTCAAGGCGATTCGCCGAAGCTGTCCGCCTGGAGGTGCCTGATAACTGTCCCCAGGAAATGATTGATTACCTGACCCATCAGTTTAACTTGCAGAATAACGATGTATACCAGGTCAATGGACCAGTTAACCTCAACCGCCTCATGGCCGTATCCCAGTTGGTCGACCGAAATGATCTGAAATATCCCCCATTTACTCCTGGAATACACAGTCGCCTGCTTAAGAATATGGATATCTTCGAGTCCATCAAAAAAGGCGACATTCTACTGCATCACCCTTTCCAGTCATTCACCCCGGTGATTGATTTCATACGACAGGCCGCGCTTGATCCAAATGTCTTGGCAATCAAGCAAACCCTGTACCGGACTGAGGATGAATCCAGTATTGTTGACGCCCTGATCCGGGCCGCCCATGAAGGCAAGGAAGTCACTGTCGTTATTGAACTCAGGGCACGCTTTGATGAAGAGGAAAACATTGAACTTGCCAATGAACTGCAAGCTGCAGGTGCCCATGTATCCTATGGTGTTGTAGGCCACAAGACGCATTCCAAGATGAGCCTGGTTATCCGTCGTGAAGGCCGCCAGTTAAAACGGTATGTACACCTGGGAACGGGCAACTATCATGCTGGTACTGCAAGGTTGTATACAGATTATGGATTCCTTACCAGCGATATGGCTATCACCGATGATGTGCAGAAGGTGTTCCAACAACTCACCGCACTGGGAAAACCTGGAAAACGCAAAAAAATACTGCAGGCTCCATTTACTTTCCATAAGGGCATGCTTGATCTCATTGAGCGCGAGACCATTGCTGCTCGTGAGGGAAAACCAGCCCGAATCATCGCCAAAATGAATTCCCTTGTTGAACCCAACATAACCGTAGCGCTTTACAAGGCGTCACAGGCTGGAGTGAAAATTGACCTCATCGTCAGGGGTATCTGTTGCCTTCGTCCAGGCATCAAGGGTATTTCGGAAAACATACAGGTCAGGTCAGTAATCGGACGCTTCCTGGAACACAGCCGAATTTTCTACTTTCACAATGAAGGGGACTACGAAATCTTTCTTTCCAGTGGCGACTGGATGGACAGAAATTTTTTCCGGCGTGTTGAAACCTGCTTTCCCGTTGAAGAAAAACGCATGAAGAAGAAAATACTTAAGGAAGGATTACAGATATACCTGTCAGACAATACCCAGTCATGGCAACTTCAGTCAGACGGCAGCTACAAGCAAAATACGCCGGGAAGTGCAGCGCCCAGGAGCGCACAGACGACTTTGCTCGACATATACACAAACTAGAATCTTTTTAAGCGCTAAAGCTATTCAGCTTCACTCGCCAGTTTTACAAACCTATGCAGTATTTCTCGCGCTTCAATTGTGGGGGAAATGCCTGCCAGCAAATCGTCAGCATCCAGGCCTTCTTCCCTTATCGCATCATATCGTTCCCTGATATAACGCTTGATAATGTCTTCATCAAATTCTGGATGGAATTGCACTCCCCAGGCATTTTCCCTGAAACGGACGGCCTGATGGGGATCAAAATCATTGTAGCCAAGTACTTGCGAACCATGCGGCAAAGTGATGACGGATTGCATGTGGGTCACATGTACGCTGATTTCACTCGAAAAAGAATGAAACAAAGGATCAAGTGCAGCCGATTCATCAAGCTGAATAACAGGAGTCCCGATTTCCCGCCCTTGAGGATGCCAGTCCACCACGCCACCAAGTGCTTGTGCCAGCAACTGGTGCCCAAAACAGATGCCCAATATCGGAATTGATTCATCGATGGCAGCAAGGAGAAAACGCGCGCTATCCCGAATCCACGTTATATCATCAGTCACCATTGCAGGTGAACCGGTAACGATAATGGCACTGAAATCAGAAACCTTTGGTAGCTGAACTCCACTGTAAACAGAGATAGTTTGAAAATGAGCAGAGGGATATCCAGAGAAAGTGCTTATCCAGTCTTCAAAGTCGCCACGTGACTGAACAATGGAAGGCAGAGACTCTCCGGTTTTAAGAATCAGGACGGGCTTCATTTTTTTCGTGTGCTGGATGGCCGGGCAGTTTTTGGTTTTTTGGTCGCTTTTGATTTTTTACCGGACTTTGTCTTCGATCCAGTTCTGGCCTTTGATTTACCTGATAATTCACGACTCTTCTTGATACGACGCTTTCGTGCTACCTGTTTGGCAGACTGATCCTGTTCATCTTTCACGAATGGATTGTCGTCGTTAACCAGCTCAATTCTTACCGGGGTGCCTTCCAGTTTGAGAAACTTTCTAAATCCTTTTTCCAGGTAGCGCACATAGGATGCCGGTAATTTCTTGGTTTGCTTACCATGTATGACAATGGTCGGCGGATTATTTCCCCCGGGATGCGCGTAGCGGAGTTTAATACGCCTGGAATTAATCATTGGCGGTGAATGATCAGTAGTCAGCCGTTCCAGCATTTTGGTCAGTTTGTTGGTGCTCAACTTCATGTTGGCCGACGCATAAGCCTTGTCTACTGACTTGTACAAATCGCCAACACCAGTGCCATGAAGCGCTGAGATAAAATGGATCCTGGCAAAATCGATGAATACCAGCCGTCTCTGGATAGTTCTTTTAACTTCTTCCCTGTCATACTCATTCATCCCGTCCCACTTGTTCAGGGCCATGACAAGCGCTCTTCCAGATTCCAATACATATCCCAGCAAATGAAGATCCTGTTCTACCAGCCCTTCCCTGGCATCAATAAGCAGCACAACAACGTTGGCATCACGTATAGCCTGTAATGACTTCACCACGGAAAATTTTTCGATACTCTCCCTGGTCTTGCCGCGCTTTCGAATACCAGCCGTATCTATCAGGGTATAGGGTTTGCCTCGTCGTTCAAAAGGAATATAGACACTGTCACGTGTTGTGCCCGGATGGTCATAGACAACAACACGCTCCTCTCCGAGCAGGCGATTTACTAGCGTCGACTTACCAACGTTGGGTCGCCCTGCGACGGCAATCTTGACACCAGAAATGTCATCAACTTCCTGTTCTTCAATGACGGACTCTGGATAAGGATCAAGTTCCTTTTCCATCAACTTGTTAACTCCCCTGCCATGGGAAGCGGCAATCGCATAGACGTGTTCACAGCCTAGTTCGTGAAACTCTGCCAGTGCGACATCAGGGTCCATGCCGTCAGTTTTATTGACTACCAGGGAAAAAGCTTTTTCATTTTTTCGCAGATACTCAACCATTTGCTGATCACCCGTCTGCAGACCTTCCCGGGCATCCACGAGAAGAAAGGTGATATCGGCTTCATCAATAGCCTGCAGGGACTGTTCACTCATACGCAGATCAAGCCCCTCTTCCATGCCTGTAATACCTCCAGTATCAATCACAATAAACTGGCGGTTTTCTGCAAGCCCTTCCCCATACTGCCGATCGCGTGTCAGACCTGCATAATCCGCCACCAGTGCATCCCTGGATCGGGTAAGCCTGTTAAATAGCGTCGATTTGCCTACATTTGGCCTGCCCACAAGGGCAATGACGGGAATCATCTGCAGAGTCCTGCGAATAAATGAAAATTAAGGAATTAGGTTTCGGTGTATTGTAAACGACCAGGCTGATATATGCCTGATTACTGTGAATAGGCTACTGCACTGTCAGGGCAGTAAGATTGCCCCCATTTCCGTAAACATACAGCGTATTGCCACGGGATTGCATACTGGCCCTGACACCATCGTTATCCACTCTGGTCCGGCCAACAAAACGACCATCAACCTGTGACAGCAGGTGTACATAACCTTCGAAGTCCCCTACAGCCACATAATTGCTGAAACTTTCAGGTGCCGATACGTTACGCAAATCCAGTTGATCATTGACCCAGACTGCATCATCCTCGCCGGATCTGTAGGCTTTTACATGGCCACGTTCGTCACTGATATAGATATTGCCGAACCCTGAGCTGGCACCATTTGCACTGGATTCCTGCACACGCCAACGTGTCTGTCCCGTAACGACATCAATTGCCGCAAGGTAACCCTGAAAACTGGGTACCAGAAGCAAGCCCTGGTCAGTAACAAACAGGTCACCATCAATATCCACCATACGATCAATCTCTGATGTTCCAGTAGGAATCGCTACCCTTTCTTCCCATCGCAAAGTGCCATTATCTGTGGCCAGTGATACAACGGAGCCATTGCCAAAAGCTGCCAGCACAAAATTTTCAATAATCAATGGTGAACTGGTTCCGCGAAGACTCAATGCGGGAACGGTATTTTCATATATCCAGAGTTGCTCGCCTGTTTCAGCATCGTGTCCCGACAACTTGCCATCCACAGCCTGGGCAACGACTACACGGTTATTTACAGCTGGCGCAGAAAGCACTTCACTGGATACAGCTGTCTCCCAGACTATCTCTCCGGAATCGGCATCCATAGCAATCAGGCTGGAATTAAGGGTACCTACCAGGACAAGGTCACCACCGACACCTACGCCACCGGTGATCTCATCTTCAAGTCGTGTTCGCCACAGTGTATTTCCGGATTCTATATTAATGGCATATATATTCCCGTTACTGCTGGCAGCATAGATGACATCGCCATCGATGGCCGGCTTGATACGGTTATATTTCTTTCCCTGCCCTTTGCCGATACTTACGCTCCACTGGCGTCTTAAACTGACTTCCTCATCAAAATTGACCAGGTCTGCAGGTTTTACTTCATCCGAGTTCGGCGACATAAAAGCAAATGGATTCCAGCCACAGCCCGACAATAAAGGGAGCAACAGGGACAGCGATATCAGGCGTAGGGATTTATTCATAAAATATAAGTAATCTTTTCAGCCGCCAATCGCGCGCATTTTAAGTTCAATCAGACCAGCATTTTCAGGTGCAAAATTCAAGGCACGTTGATAGGCACTGCGAGACTGCTCAACCTGACCTAATTGCGAGTATGCATCCCCCTGGACCTCGGCAAAGCCAGCACCCAGTTCCAGTGGATCAACAGATGTGACCAGGTCGAGTGCCTGCTGGGGCTCTCCCTGGGCAAGCTTGATCCTGGCAAGACGCAACCTGGCCGTAAGGTAGAGCTCTTCCTCGGCGGACTGCATAAAACCCAGTTCCGGGTTTTCCAGCACCCAGTTAAGTTCTGCAGCTGCCTGGTCATAATTTTCCTGGCCGGCATAAACTCCAGCCATCAACAAAGCGCCGTAACGTGTATAAATGGTATCAGCGTGTTCATTTCGAAGTGCGTTATAACTGCTTTCCAGCGCCGCCATTCCTGTCTCATCAAGCGATTCAGACTGAAACAATGCGACCGGTGGCAGCATGCTTTCATAAAGGTCTGACGCGGTTTCAGCTTTTTCAATCTGCGCGCTTTGCCACTGTCTTGAACCGAACAGTACAACGAGAATGATGACAATCCCGATAATCAACGAGTTGCCATTTTCTGCCCACCAACGCTTTAACGCTTCTATTTGTTCTTCATCACTTTCGTAACTTGCCAAAAGGTTTTCTCCTGCCTGGAACTGCGTTCCATCTAGCTGTTAATTATTACTATCAATATTGGCTGAGAGCCAATCACATACAGATGAAGACGCCACTGTATCAGTCGCACCATCATCATCAAGTATTTTGGTCTTGATTTCCGCCAGCGTTTCCTCACCCTCCAGGATCAGTGCACACCGGGCGCCGCTGGCAAAGGCTTTTTTGAGCTGGCTATTATATTTACCACCGCCGCAGTGGGTCAAAACTCTTAATTGCGGCAGAGAATCACGAATCTCCCTGGCGAGCATCTGGGCCTGATGCGTGACACCTGCGCCAACCACAGCGATATAGACATCCACAGTCCTTGAAGATTCCACGGGAATTCGGTCAAGCTCTTCCAGCAGCAGGATCAAGCGTTCCATACCTAATGCGAACCCCACCCCCGGCGTGTCAGTGCCACCCAGTTGTTTAGACAACCCGTCATAACGACCGCCGGAGCATACCGCTGACTGCGCACCTAGCTTATCTGTAAGCCATTCAAACACCAAGCCATTATAATAATCCAGGCCACGAACCAACCTGGTATTGACCTCGAAAGCGATCCCGGCGGACTCCAGCAGGCGCTGCAAATCGCTGAAGGATGAAGCTGATGCTTCAGAAATGTAATCCGGCATTTGTGGTGCATTGGCAAGAACTTCCTGGGTCTGTGGATTCTTGCTGTCGAGAATTCGTAGCACATTTTTGTCCAGGCGACGCTGACTGTCCTCATCGAGACTTTCCCTATGCTCTATCAAGTACGTTTTTAACGCTTCGCCATAGGAAGTTCTGTCCTGTGAAGTGCCCAGATTGTTAATCTGAAGGGTCAGGACATCTGCGATACCCAGCTTTTGCCACAGGTCATAACACAACATCAAAACTTCAGCTTCAATATCGATACCTGGCATACCGAATGCCTCAACGCCCATCTGGTAAAACTGCCGGTAACGCCCCTTCTGAGGTCTTTCATGTCGATACATTGGCCCCATGTACCAGAGTTTCTGTGTCTGGTTGTAAAGCAAACCATGCTGCTCGGCAGCTCTGACACAACTGGCCGTTCCTTCTGGCCTCAGGCTCAGGCTGTCCCCATTACGGTCTTCAAAGGTATACATTTCCTTTTCAACAATATCGGTCACCTCACCAATAGAGCGTTTGAAAAGCTGGGTTTGCTCGAGTACGGGAAAACGTATTTCCCTGTAGGCATAGGAAGCCAGCAGGTCACGCATGGTTTGCTCAAGGTAATGCCATGCGGGTGTCTGCTCCGGCAGCACATCGTTCATGCCACGTATTGCCTGAATTTTAGCCAAAACTGATTCCTGTTCTTTCGGTATTTAAAGTAACCGGACTTCTAAATAATTTGTTGTGTGGTAAGCGGCCGGGAAATTCCCTGCTAGGCACTTGCTTCCTTTTCTTTGACCTTTTGTCTGATCATTGATTCCAGTTCATCTACCAGGTTTTCATTGCTGATCTTATGACTGGTCTCCCCATTTATATAAGACATATTGACCGGGGTGGCTCCGGTCAGCCCAATGTCTGCCACCTTGGCTTCACCCGGCCCATTCACGATACAGCCCACTACAGAAACATCTATAGGCGTGGTGATATCTTCAAGCCTGTTTTCAAGTTCATTGACCGTGGCAATTACATCAAAATTCTGACGCGAACAGCTTGGACAGGCCACAAGATTTACCCCTTTCTTTCTCAGGCCAAGACTTTTCAAAATATCAAAACCCACTTTTATTTCTTCAACCGGGTCAGCAGCAAGCGAAATGCGTATGGTGTCCCCAATGCCATCCATCAGTAATAACCCTAATCCGACTGAAGACTTGACCGTCCCACTGCGCAATCCACCAGCCTCGGTAATTCCCAGGTGAAGTGGCTGCTCAATCTGCGGAGCCAGTTTGCGATAGGCCTCAACCGTCATAAAGATTTCAGAAGCCTTAAGGCTTACCTTGAAATCCTGGAAGTCATAGCTATCCAGTATTGAAATATGGCGAAGCGCCGATTCAACCATGGCATCTGCGTTAGGTTCCTTATACTTTCGCAGCAGATCCTTTCCCAGAGAACCCGCATTGACACCGATACGCAACGGGACATTGTTTTCCCTGGCTGATTCAATAACAGCTCTGACACGATCATCCCGACCAATATTTCCCGGATTAATTCGCAGGCAATCCACGCCATACTCAAGCACCTTGAGTGCAATGCGATAATCAAAATGAATGTCTGCGACAAGAGGAATGTTGGTTTTTGAGCGTATGACCCTGAATGCCTCAGCAGCATCCATTGTCGGAACCGACACCCTGACGATATCTGCGCCAACAGCTTCCAGACTCCTGATCTGATTAGTGGTGGCATCAACATCACAGGTGTCCGTGTTGGTCATACTCTGCACAGCAATAGGCGCATCACCGCCAACCGGCACACTACCAACCATGATCTGGCGCGAAACACGCCGCTTTATAGGAGAGTTATTTCTCATCAGCGTGCCTGAGACTCCAACAGCAGTCTGGCGGAATTATCTTCACGCATGCGTGAAACCACATCTACTTGCTGAGAATTAAAAGTCATTTCAACCTGCACAGCGTCACCTATCAGAATATTAAAAGGTGCTTTGCCGCGTATTTTCAAATCGTCGCCCATACTCAACATATCATGGTAAAGCCGCGTGTTATCGCCATTGTCCACTTCGATCCAGCTTGATCCTGAAAAACGGATTTCAAGGAGATCTTCGCCTTCACTTTCTACATTAACTTCCCTGTGGTCATCGAAACGGGTGACTGTATAGTCCTGCGGAATTGCCGAAGGTGATTGGGATTCAGTTGTATCAACAATCGCACTGATACTGGTTTGAGTTGCTGGAGAGCTCTCCTGCATCTTATCTTCTGAAATTTTTTCAGCAGCATCGCCCCCTGACTCTGACAACAAAGCACCAGAGGATTCTTCAAACATGACGGCAACAACTCCTTCATCGTCCTCTTTCTCGATATTTTGTAATTCTTCAGGCTCTGCTAAGTTCTGCAATCCCGCTTTCTCTCCAGGTTTTTCTTCCAGCTTTGCGATCAGTGCTTCCGCTGTTACCGGCTCCTGCACATCAGCAAATCCCAATACATTTTCGCTGACCTGGGTATTAGCACTGGTGTTTTCCGGCTCAGTGATAGACTGTACTTCAACTACAGCCGTGCTTGTTGTCCTGTTCTCATCCACTTCTGCCGTATTCTGTGGCTGCCTGGACATCCACCAACTAACGCCGACAACCACGATGATGATCACGGCAGCACAAATCATCCATCGAATATTCTGGTCATAAACTTTCCTGGCACGGATTTCTTCTGCTACGCTTTCCTGGGACTCTTCAAGTGCCACTACGAAATTTTCATAACACCGCATGATTTCATCAACATCGGCTTCAAGAAGCCTGGCATATGCCTTGAAATAACCTTTTACAAAAGTCTTCCCAGGTAATTTGTCGTACTGGTCACTTTCCAGTGACTTCACGTAGTGCGCGGTCATGTGCAGGGCATCTGCTACCCTGTGATGACTAAGTCCTCTTTCTTCACGAATCTTCCTGAGCTTTTCACCAGGCGAAGGCCACACGGCCGTCTTGTCATCTGACAAGTCTTCCATGCCGTTTTCCAGATTCTGGTCCGCTTCAGTCATCATGTATTAGTTTGAGATTAATTCCAGGTAGGTCTGATATTCAGTACTGGATGGAAAACTTGTGCGAAGAATATCTCCGTATTGCCTGGCGCGAGTTTCATTTTCCATAGCATGTTCAAGCTGCGCGCCGATCAGAAGACTTCGAGCATTGTGTCCAAGGTTATAAAACTGCATAAGAGTAAGATAGTTCTGCCAGAAGCTCTGAGCCTGTGATATTTGTTCTCGATCCAGATTGATTGCTGTCAGTTCAAGTACAGAGCGCAACTGGTTGGGGTTAATCTGTCGTGCTCTCATAAATGCACTTTCTGCCTGGTCAAGACGATCCAGTTGTAATGCAGCTATACCAAGATTTTCAAACGCCTGGGAACGTTGTGGATATTCAGTGTCTTCCACAACTTGCTCCAGTTGATCATAGGCATCTTCAAAACGTTGCTGTGAAAAAAGAAATGCCGCGTAATTATTTCTAGCCTGTGAATTGCCTCTATCCAGTCTCAGTGCACGACGGAAATTATCATCAGCAAGGCCAAACTCACCTTCCCTGGCGTAGATCAAACCCCAGATTCCAAAAATCTCACTGTTATTGGCATCAAGCTCTGAAGCATTACCAAGATGGCGCTTGGCACTGGCCAAGTCATCTTCATCCAGGTAGCCAATGGCAAGCTGCAGGTAATTTTCCAATGCTTCTTCTTCAGAAAGCTCAACATTAAACACCGGGTTTGTCGTTTCGGTGACACAGGCGCTAAGCAAAAACACGCTTAATGCTGAAATACCTAGTAATTTCAAGAACTTGCTCATTTATTGATTGCCTTTTCAGTTCTGACTTTGCTTAAGTACGATTGTGGAAAAAAACAGGTAATTCTACCTAAACTCAGGCCCCAAATGTGGATTTTAACGCATCGCAGTGACACGCTTAAATTTACAATGACAGCCCGGATATTATTGAATCTTCACAGGCTGAACCGGGACTGATTGCTCTCTTTGTGCCTTGTACCGGGCACTGCGCCGGGTCTGGTCTTCCACTTCACCCACCAGTTGACCGCAAGCTGCCCCGATATCATCGCCCCTGGTCGTACGAATAGTGACTGTATAACCCCCATCCCGCAGTATTTTCTGGAAATTCGAAATAGCCGATTTACTGGATTGCTTATAGCCTGACCCTTCAAATGAATTAAAGGGAATCAGGTTAATTTTGCATGGTGTAGCCCTGAGCAGCTCTGCCAGCTCCCGCGCATGCTGGCGATGATCATTCACGCCGGAGATAAGAATATATTCAATGGTGGCAACACGACTGTCCGGAAGAGAGTCCAGGTAGTCATTGGTACTGCGTAACAAATCACTGATTGGATACTTGCGATTGATAGGGACTATCTGGCTGCGCAGTTCATCGTTCGGTGCGTGCAATGAAATTGCCAGTGAAGCATCAGTATATTGCCTGAGCTTATCCATAGCTGGCACGACACCAGAGGTACTGATTGTCACTCTGCGCTTAGAAAGTCCGTAACAATTGTCTTCCATCATGAGGCTGATCGCACTCATTACATTATCAAAGTTCATCAGCGGCTCGCCCATACCCATCATAACGACGTTGGAGACCTTGCGAGGCGTCTTTGTACCAAAAGTATCGAGCTCACGATTAGCCAGCCATAACTGACCAATAATTTCTGCCGTGGTCAGGTCACTGTTAAAGCCCTGCTTGCCAGTTGCGCAAAAAGAACAGTCCAGGCTGCAACCAGCTTGTGATGAGATACACAGAGTTCCGCGCCCGGCTTCTGGAATATAAACAGTTTCAACACTGCTGCCGCTTTCTACCTCAACGATCCATTTATAACAACCATCACTGGCATCATATCGTTCACGTACTTTCGGAGGTCTGACTTCAGCACATTCCTTGAGGCGAGCTCGCAGTGCTTTACTGATATTGGTCATCTCGTCGAAGTCTGTGACTCCAAACTGGTGGATCCATTTCAGCAGCTGTATAGCGCGAAAAGGCTTTTCCCCCAGGTCCAGGAGAAAAGCCTCTAGCTGTTGTTTGCTCAGACCAAGAAGGTTGGTCAACTTGTCTGGCATCAGTTTGGTCCTGTCATCAGAATTTACGCGGACAGACTTCCTCGTCACTGAAGAAATAACCCACTTCCCTTTCTGCAGAAGCAGGAGAATCAGATCCGTGCACCGCGTTCGCATCAATGGATTTTGCAAAGTCGGCACGAATAGTCCCGGCCTCTGCTTCAGCAGGATTGGTAGCTCCCATCAATTCGCGATTCCTGGCAATAGCATTTTCACCTTCCAGTACCTGGACAATAACAGGGCCGGAAGTCATGAACTCCATAAGATCTGCGAAAAAGGGTTTACCCTCATGCTCAGCATAAAATCCACCGGCAGACTTTTCATCAAGCTGAAGCATTTTCATAGCCACTACTCGAAGACCGCCCTTTTCAAATCGGCTGACAATATCGCCAATGACGTTCTTGCCAACTGCATCTGGTTTGATGATGGATAATGTTCTTTCAACTGACATTCACTTTACTCCACAAATAAAAAACTCGATTTCTGATCGCCATCAGGCTCCCAGAGGACGGCGTATTGTACGCGCCTTTCAAGGGTTTTTGTACCGGAAAACACTTAATATCAATGAGTTGTGGATAAAAATCGCCTGTAACGCAGGTCGGGCAGGGCAACAGGCTTTTTCGGGGGAAATAGTAGAGGTGCAGTTCGTGACGACCTCGGGAAAGCCTGTCAATAAAGCATGGGCAAGCTTTTACAGTTCCTCTATCCAGGCCATCTGGATGGCCTCCAGGATCTTTTCACCGCTGCGATTAGGATCATCATCAAAGCCGTCCAGTTCACATACCATTCGGTGCAAATCAACAAAGTTGATCGTCCTGGGATCCACTTCTGAGTGCTTGTCTACCAGCTCAATGGCTATATCCAGCGTATCTGTCCATTTCATAATTAATCCCCTTTAAACAAGTTAAAGCAGTGTCAGAGCAATCCCCTTGGACTTCACACAATCCTGAACTAGCACTTTGGGGCTTGGTCTAACACCTGGAGCACTCAATGCTCCTAATGATTTTCAGAAACCATATTGATCGTATACTTGGGTATCTCTACTTCAAGATCCTCATCTGCCACTCGTGCCTGGCAGCCAAGTCTGGATTCGGGCTCGAGTCCCCATGCTTTATCCAGCATGTCATCTTCGTCTTCCGTAGACTCTTCAAGGGAATCAAACCCTTCCCTTACAACCACATGGCAAGTTGTACAGGCACAGGATTTTTCACAGGCGTGTTCAAGGGCAATGCCGTTGGCCAGTGCAACATCCAGAATAGTCTCACCACTATCGGCGTCGACCGTTTTCCCTTCAGGGCATATATCTTCGTGAGGTAAAAATCGAATTACAGGCATGACTTCATTATTCCTTATTCATATTCCTCAAGTGTGTGTCCAGTTAGTGCCGATTTGATCTCGGCATCCATTCTTCTTCCCGCAAACTTCAGGCTCGCTTCATTAAGTGTCTCTGCCGCTTCACGAATAGCATCACTGTCCTCTTTCTGCATGATTTCCTGCAGCCCGGTAATTCCCAGTTCAAGTGCAGTACATTCTTCATGACTTAAGAGTTCCTTGCCGTTCTGATGCAAGGCTGTTTCAAGGGCTTCAATAATACGTTGTGCCTCAACCCGGGATTCCTGCAAGGCTCTTTGTTCCTTGTCATCAGCTGCCTGGGTATAGGAATCCTTGATCATTTGCTCAATATCGGAATCCCCAAGACCATAGGATGGCTTGACCACGATGCTGCTTGCTACTCCGGTGCTGAGTTCTTTTGCCTGCACCTCCATGAGACCATCGGCATCCACCTGGAATGTCACCTCAATCACGGCAGCGCCGGCCACCATTGGCGGTATTCCCTTAAGATCAAACCTTGCCAGGGAGCGACAGTCTGAAACCAATTCCCGCTCACCCTGCAAGACATGAAGCGACATCACAGTCTGACCATCCTTGTACGTAGTAAATTGCTGTGCACGTGCCACCGGAATCGTAGTGTTGCGTGGAATGATTTTTTCCATCAGACCACCCATGGTCTCTATTCCCAGTGACAATGGAATAACATCTAGCAGCAGGATATCTTCTCCGTACTTGTTACCGGCCAGGACATCTGCCTGCAATGCCGCACCCACCGCGACAACCTGGTCAGGATCAATCTCTGTGTGTACTTCTGTATTGAAAAACTCGCCTACCTTCTCACGGACACGGGGTGTTCTGGTGGAACCCCCAACCATAACCACATCAGAAATATCACTGGTTTCCAATCCTGCATCTCGCAGAACTCGCCGACAGGCTTTAATTGTCTGATCAATAAGATCATCGATCAGTTCATTAAATTGTTCACGGGTGAGTGTGCCGGACCAGCTGCCAAAACTGACTTGAGTTTCAGTGCTGTCAGTCAGGGCATGTTTGGCTCTCCTGGCAATGGCAGCAAGCTCGTTAAGCTGCCCATAATCCAGGCTTTTACCCACTCCAGACTGCTCTCCAATCCAATCCATAACTGCCCGGTCAAGGTCATCTCCACCAAGGGCTGCATTGCCGCCAGTAGCCAGTACTTTGAAAATACCCTGTTCCAGGCGCATGAGAGAAACATCGAAAGTACCACCGCCCAGATCGTAAATGATGACAGTTTCTTCTTCTTTCTTGTCCAGTCCATAAGCCACGGCGGCAGCAGTTGGCTCGCTCAGAAGTCTCAGTACATTAAGACCCGCAAGACGGGCCGCATCCTTGGTCGCCTGACGCTGGGCATCATCAAAATAGGCTGGCACCGTAATGACGGCCCCATCAAGTTCTCCACCGAGCTCTTCCTCGCCTCTTTTTGCCAACACCCTGAGAATTTCTGCGGAGACTTCTACAGGACTTAGTGCGCCCGCAACTGTTTTTATTAGGGGCATGCCGCCATCAGCGTCATTCGCGATTTCATAGGGAAGATCATATTCAATATCCTCAGTCCCCCTGCCCATCAGCCGTTTTACAGAGGAAATGGTATTTGCTGAATCCTTAATCCCAAAGGTCACTGCCTCCTCGCCGACAGTTACATCACCATTTTTTCTGTAATGAACAACCGAAGGAATAAGACAATGGCCATAATGATCACAGAGTGTGTGGGCATGTCCCTCACTGGACACAGCGACAAGGGAGTTAGTGGTGCCAAGATCAATACCCACCGCACGTTTTCGCACATGATGCGCTTTCGGCTGGCTTTGTCCTGGTTCTGAAATACTGAGTAAGGCCAATGTCTATATCTCTGGAAAACTAGTAATCGAGGAGCTTTTCTTCAGCCTTGTTGATTTCTTCAAGTAACTTGAAAAGAAATTGCAGCTGATTGTACAGAGACTTGGCAATTGACAGATCTCCAGCATTGAACGTTGATTCGAATTCATCAAGAATTTCAACCTGCTCACCGGTTGTTTCTTTCTTTAGTTTTTCAAGCCCCTCGAAATTCTCTTCTTCCAAAAACTTTTCCAGGTCTTCGCGCATTAACATCTGTCGCATCAGGAAAGCTTCCTGAAGATGTGCCTGGTTATGCTCTTCCGGATCTACACCTCTTAATGTAAGAAGATAAGCCGCTCTTTTTAAAGGCGATTTCAATGTGTCGTAAGCATCATTGATAAGACTGGCAAATTGCAAAGCCTGAACTCTCTCAGCATCAGGAGCCCCTGAAAATCTGTCGGGATGATACTCAGCCTGCAATTCTCGGTACTTGCTCTCAAGTGCCTGCTCCACTACCTGGAATGACTCCGGCAGAGAAAACATTTCAAAATAATTCAGGCTAGCCAGGGACACTATGATGATTTTTTACAATGATGGGGTTTTGGGAGCAGGAAGGATAATAGGTCAGACGCTAAAACTTTCACCGCAACCGCATTCACCTTTCACATTGGGATTTTTAAATTCAAAGCCTTCGTTGACACCTACTTTGACATAATCCATTTCAGTACCATCGATGTAAACAAGACTTTTCGGGTCGACAATAATCTTTATGCCATGATTTTCAAAAACTTCATCAGAGGCATCAACCTCATCGACGAATTCAAGAACATATGCCATTCCTGAACACCCTGTCGTGGTGATACCAACACGAATACCCAGACCTTTGCCTCGGCTTTCCAGTTGGTTTGCTACATGTTTAGCAGCTGATTCAGTGAGTGTAATTGCCATGATTTATGGTAACTCCCGGGTTAGTCTTTTTCCCCGGAGGCTTCTCCTCGCTTCTGTTTCACATCAGAGATAGCTGCCTTGATGGCGTCTTCTGCGAGTACAGAGCAATGAATCTTCACCGGGGGCAACCCAAGTTCCTCGGCAATTTCAGTGTTCTTGATGGACTCCGCGTCATCAATAGTTCTGCCTTTGACCCATTCGGTCAGCAGTGAGCTCGAAGCAATGGCCGAGCCACAGCCATAGGTCTTGAACTTGGCATCTTCAATAACACCTTCATCATTCACCTTGATCTGCAGTCGCATGACATCGCCACAGGCAGGAGCACCTACCATGCCAGTGCCAACATTTTCATCGTCATCATCGAGTTTTCCCACGTTGCGGGGATTTTCGTAATGATCGAGTACTTTATCTGAATATGCCATTTTTTAATCCTTGTCTTGTGTCTCTGTTAATGGAAAGTTTAATGGAGAGCTTAATGAGCGGCCCACTGTACTTTGCTGATATCCACGCCATCTTTAAACATATCCCACAGGGGTGATAACTCCCGCAACTTGCTAACTGCTTCTTTTACTTTTTCTGACGCGATATCCACATCTTCTTCCGTGGTAAATCTGCCTATACTGAAACGCAGTGAACTGTGTGCCAGTTCATCATTTAAACCCAATGCACGTAGCACATAGGATGGCTCAAGGCTGGCAGAAGTACAGGCGGAACCGGAAGATACTGCCAGATCCTTGAGAGCCATAATCAAAGACTCACCTTCTACAAAATTGAAACTGACATTGATATTGCCTGGGACACGATGATCAAGGTCGCCATTAACGTAGACCTCTTCCATGCCTTCCAGGTTTTTCAGAAACTTGTCCCTGAGCGCCTTGATACGTTTTTCTTCTTCGACCATTTCTTCCCTGGCGATACGGAATGCTTCGCCCATACCCACAATCTGGTGAGTAGGTAATGTACCCGAGCGCATGCCCCGCTCATGTCCCCCACCATGCATTTGTGCCTCTAACCTTACACGCGGCTTTCTGCGAACAAACAGAGCGCCGATACCTTTAGGGCCATAAATTTTATGCGCCGAGAAAGACATCAAATCTACTTTCATGTCTTCCAGGTCTATTTCAATTTTTCCAGCACTCTGAGCAGCATCCACATGGAAAATGATTTTGTGCTGCTTGCAGATTTCTGCGATAGCCTTGATATCCGTGATCACGCCAATTTCATTATTTACATGCATCAATGACACCAGGACGGTGTCTTCGCGAATAGCTTTTTCAACGTCTTCAGGAGAAACCATTCCTTTCTCATCCGGATCCAGGTAAGTCACTTCGAAACCTTCCCTTTCCAGCTGACGACAGCTGTCCAGGACAGCCTTGTGCTCAATCTTCGAAGTGATGATGTGTTTGCCCTTGCTCTTGTAAAAATGGGCTGCACCCTTGATAGCCAGGTTGTCAGATTCCGTTGCACCGGACGTCCAGACAATTTCCCTGGGGTCACAATTCAGCAGGTCTGCCACATGCTGCCTGGCTTCTTCTACGGCTTCTTCGGCTTTCCACCCGAAAACATGTGACCTGGAAGCCGGATTACCGAAATTTCCTTCCAGGGTCAGACATTCAACCATCTTGTCCACGACACGCGGATCAACCGGGGTGGTAGATGAGTAGTCAAAATAAATGGGTAACATGCTTTACTCCAATCTCTAATACTGATTCTGATGCTTAATCTGGATTACAGGGAACTGGCAGCAATTCGTTCAAGACCAGCCTGTGGTTGATCTTCAATGTCCCGCTCAGTATTCATACGGTCATGCTGGTTCCGTGCAATCTGCTCTATTTCTCTTTTGGATATGAGCTCGGCAAGACTGATATTACTCAGAAATTTATGGATCTGGCCGCTCAAGTCTTCCCATAAATGATGGGTAAGGCACATCTCTCCACCCTGGCAGTCACCTTTACCCTGACACTTGGTGGTATCCAGAGATTCATTAACGGCATCAATAATTTCAGCCACGTCTATTTCGGAATCTTTTCTGCCAAGCAGGTAACCGCCACCTGGCCCTCTCACACTGCTAACCAATTCCTGTTTACGTAATTTTGAAAACAACTGCTCAAGGTAGGAAAGAGAAATATTCTGGCGCTTGGAAATATCACTGAGTGTTACCGGGCCCTTGCTGGCATTGATACTAAGATCCAGCATCGCTGTAACGGCATAGCGTCCTTTAGTTGTAAGTCTCATTTTAGGTGATCCTTAGAAAGTTCAGTCCAGAAATTATCCAATAACCCACTAAATTAGTCAAGTATATAACAGAGTAATTTGGTCGGGTAATACGCTAGGAGTCACTATTTCCGGACTTTTTATCCAATTGGTATTCCGTCGAAGTGAGAATGCCACGCAAGATATTGATTTCCATGGAATCCGGACGGATACGGGTAAAAAGCCGCCTCAGCCTGGGCATTAGCTGACGTGGATTATCAGGATCATGAAATTCCAGGCGAATCAGCACCCTTTCCAGGTGTTCAAGATAGCCCTCCATATCCTTTACCGTAGCAAATGGCTGATCCCAAATATCATAGAATGATTCGCTACTCTTTTCGGTTAAACCTTCACCGCGTAATTTGCCTGCACTTTCCTGACCTGAACCAATCGCACCTTCCTTGTCGGAACCTGTTTCATCACCTCTAGAAATTTCTTTCAACACCGCTTTTCGAATTTCGTAGCACAACACCATGACAGCCGCTGCTACGTTCAGCGATGAATATTCTTCGTTAGCAGGAATCTGGACATGGTAATGGCAAAGCTGCAGTTCCTCATTGCTCAGTCCCCTGTCTTCTCTGCCGAATACCAGGGCTACATCATTCTTGTCACAGGCAGCGACGAGTTTTTCACCGCACTCTTCCGGATCTACCATTGGCCAGGGGATACTTCGGGATCTTGCACTTGTACCAATAACCAGGCCGCAATCTGTAACGGCTTCCTCCAGGTATTCCACAACCTGGGCACCATCAAGAATATCCAGTGCTGATGCGGCCCTGCCAAGGGCTACACCCGACGGAAAGTCCTTGGGACTGACCAGGTACAGGGATTTCAACCCCATGTTTTTCATGGCGCGGGCCGCAGCCCCGATATTTCCCGGGTGTGATGTGGCCACTAACACAATTCGAATTCGGCTCAAGTCCACGGCAATACTTTCCACATATTCCAAGGCTGGTAGAAAGGCGCGATATGATACCAGACTTGCCCATGTTCTTTTGCTATCATGCGCAGCAATTTTTATCTGGCTTCATTTCTCTCCAGCAACTTTTCTTACGCCATATGCATGCATTCATAAATATAGGATTACGGGCTGCCCGGGAAGCTTCCGAACAAATAGTGGAAGCCTGGGAGCGTCCTGACCGCATCAAAATCAGTGAAAAAGCACACAACGATTTTGTGACCGATGTGGACACTCGCGTGGAACAAATTCTGGTTGAGCATATTCGCAAGGCATACCCGGAACACAGCTTTCAGTGTGAAGAGAGTGGTGACATAGCCGGTACCGACCCCGATACCACATGGGTCATCGATCCCATAGATGGCACTCGGAACTTCATCATGGGAATCCCACATTTCTGCATTTCCATTGCCTGTGTCAAAAACGGTCAACTAGAACATGCCATCATCGTTGATCCTGTAAAAAATGAAGAATTTACCGCCAGCAGGGGCGACGGCAGCCAGTTAAATGGCCAGCGACTGAGGGTAAGCGGCAGGAAGGATATTGAAGGCGGCACTGTCAGTCTGAGCTGCGCAGGCCTGAAAAATTACAACTCGCTTTTGGCTATCCAGCAGAACATGCAGGGAAAGATCGGCGCAATTCGCATGAGCGGATCTGCAGCACTGGACCTGGCCTACTATGCCGCTGGCCGCACTGATGCAGGCTGGATGTGCGGCATGAATCCTTGGGATGTTGCAGCAGGTATTCTTCTTATACGTGAAGCCGGCGGATTAATCAGTGACAGTAAAGGCAATCCGGATTGCTATGGGTCTGATGATCTGGTGTTTAGTAATAGTAAATGTTTTAAAGACTGGTTAAAGATCATTACCTCTTCTTGATTTCCTTGTAGTTACTATAGAATTTTTCTTTATAAATATTTTCCCACTTCTTTTTAAAAAGAAGTGGCCAAGAAAACCTGTCTCGGGTTCACTGGACCCGCTACTTAATACGGGTATTAAGTAGCGTGATCTCCCTTCGTCCCAGGATCATTGCGACGGGTCGTCTTTATTCGCCATCCTGGCTCAATAACGACTCAATCGGCCGTCCATGGCCGATTGCCCCTGCACTAACCCTGCTCCTCAGCAGCTCACACTCGACCTGCTTCTTCGATTAGCCCATCAAATTATCAACTTCGAAAAGACACCTGGCCATGAAAAGTCGCTACGCCGACTGGAACCAGCCGAGAGAATGAGTTTTTTGCAGGGAGAAAAGGCCATGGACGGCCTTTTCAGGCCGGTTGAGACAGGATGTCGAATACGGGCGGCCCCGGTAAAAAAGAATGAACGAGGGTAGCCGGAGGCCTGGTGATCTGGAGGCAGGTTTCTTTGGTGACTTTCTTTTAAAAGAAAGTCACAACCCATCCCTGGAAAGGGAAAACATATTTAGGAAAATTGAAAGATAGAAATAATAAATTAAGGAAGAGAATCCAGTTCTTCACCTTCTTTAATCGGCTGCATAAGATCTTCCTTGGAAATATGCATATACAGCAATACGTTTGCCGCTACATAAATGGAAGAATAGGTTCCGATCAGCACACCCACGATCAGGGCAATGGCAAACCCCTTGATCATTTCCCCACCAAAGATGAACAGGGCTAGCAGCACAAACAGTGTTGTTAACGAGGTAATAATGGTTCTGCTGAATGTCTGTGTAATGGAGATATTGATAAGCTCGACAGGGTCACTCTTCCTGAGTATCCGAAAATTTTCACGGATCCTGTCAGAAACAACGATGGTGTCGTTCAGGGAATAACCAATCACTGCCAGTAATGCTGCCAGCACCGTCAAATCAAAATCAATCTGCATCAGGGAAAAGAATCCAAGCGTGATCGTCACATCGTGGGCAAGCGCAGCAACGGCACCGACTGAAAACTTGAACTGGAAACGCAACGCGATGTAAATCATGATCATGATCAGCGCGACAAGCATGCCAAGACCACCCTGCTCCCGAAGCTCTTCACCGACCTGGGAACCAATGAAACCTGAGCCCAGGCGCTCAACATCGGCATTGGTGTTGGACTGCAGTAAAGCAACTACTTCGTCGGCAACCAGGGATGCATCTCCCGGCCCAGCCTCCTGGTCACCTTCTGAAACGCCGGTTTCCTGGATACGGATTTGCAAGTCCTGGTCTGTTCTGAAGTTCACCACCTCAAAATTGGTATATCCCGCATCACTGATAATTGAGCGAATCTCTTCCAGATCGGGCGTTTCTGAATAAGACACCTGGATTTGTGTTCCACCGGTGAAATCCAGGCCAAAATGCATGCCATTGACGACAAATGAACCTATGGAAAGCAGGATTAGCAACGCAGAAAATATCGTACTGAATTTTCTCAGTCCCATGAAATTGATGGTTTTCATCTCACTCATGCTGTTGCACCTGCTTCTGGGACCTTCACGCCAATGGAAATTCTTTTCACATTACGACCACCATAGACCAGGTTAATAATGGCACGAGTCACCATAATGGCTGTGAACATGGAGGTAAGAATGCCGATCGACAATGTGACTGCAAACCCACGAACCGGGCCTGTACCTATTGAATAAAGAATGATGGCAACCAGGAAGGTAGTAATGTTTGCATCAAGAATCGTTACGAATGCCCTGCCAAAACCGCCGTCTATGGCTTTTTGCACAGGCATACCATTGCGCAGTTCTTCCCTTATTCTGGCAAAAATAAGAACATTGGCATCCACGGCCATACCCACCGTCAACACGATTCCCGCTATACCCGGTAACGTCAGTGTGCCGCCGATAATTGACATGACTGCAACCAACAGCATCAGGTTAACTACCAGGGCGATATTCGCAGCGAGTCCGCAAAGTCTGTAATACACCAGCATGAAAATCAGCACCATGCCCATACCTATCTGGACTGACATCAGGCCACGATTGATATTGTCCTGCCCAAGGCTGGGACCTATCGCATATTCCTCAAGAAAATACATTGGCGCTGCAAGCGCACCGGATCGAATCAGCAATGCTATATCGTTGGCTTCCTGGATCGTGGGAATACCGGTAATCACAAACTGCCTGCCTAGTGCTGCCTGGATTGTCGGGGCACTGATCACTCGTTCTTCTGTATAGGGCTCTGAACGGGATACCAACTCACCACTCTCATCTCTTTCCGTGACAGTTCGGGTCTTGGTTTCAATCAATAATATTGGTGTACGACGACCTATATTGGCCCTTGTTGCTTCATTCCATTGACGTGCTCCTACAGCATCCAGTGATATCTGGACCTGGGGCAAACTGGACTGTGGATCAAAGGATGTCTGTGCCTGGGTGATATTTTCACCACTGATAATAATGTCCCGATCAACCAGCAAAGGACCTCCGGTTCTCGGATCGATATATTCCATTGTTGTGCCAGGTGCTGCCCCGGGCTCAGCCGCCAGGTGAAACTGCAGGGTAGCTACAGCACTGATCAGATCCTTTGCGCGGGTAGTGTCCTGGATTCCCGGCAATTCAATGATGATTCGGCTGTTACCCATAGGTTGCACCTTGGGCTCTTTCACACCAAGTTCGTCAACACGAGTACGCAACGTAGTCAGGTTTTGCTGCAAGGCATAATCCTGCAGTTGCAGCATCGCCAATTCACTCATGGTGTAATAAAGGAAGTAGTTACCGCCGCTTTCACTGGTTCTGAAAAGAAAATCAGGAAACTCATCACGAATAAGGTCAATGGCAGCACTGCGGGTTTCGGCATTGGTGAACTGGACAGCGATACGATTGTTATCATCCACTTCCAGTGGTGGCCTGTATCGTAATCCTTCCTCCCTGAACAGGGTCCGCATACTGGCTGCAGAGTCGGTAAGCTGCTTATACACAGCAGCCTCCATGTCCACTTCCATCAGGAAATGCACACCGCCGCGCAAATCAAGTCCGTAAGTCATGGGTCCGGCACCAAGTGAATCAAGCCAGCCGGGAGTGTTGGGTGCCATGTTCAAGGCCACGATATATTCTTCGGGCAAATCCAGGTTGACCACTTGTTGCGCCCTGCTTTGTTCATCCGCGTTTCTTAATCGGATCAGGGCATTACCATCTTCCAGAACCGGGTCAAAATACTCAATACCATCTGCACCAAGAGCAAAAACCGCACTGTCCAGTGCACTCTGATCAACAATGCCGCTGTCATGGGAAATCTGTATGGCTGGATCAGGCGCATAAAAATTAGGCGTCGCGTACACAATACCCATGACAACAATGAAGAGTATGAGCAGGTTTTTCCAGAGTGGATATTTATTCAACATAAGTATTGTATGTGCAGGTGCTTATATGGACTTGCTTATATGGACTTGAGAGTACCTTTCGGCAACACCGCTGAGATACTGGATTTCTGCATCTTAATCTCAACGTTATCGTGAATCTGAAGCACAATGTAATTATCGTCCACCTTGGTGAGTTTTCCCATGATGCCGCCATTGGTCATGACTTCATCACCCTTGTTCAGGCTGGACATCAAATCACGATGTTCCTTGGATCTTTTTGACTGGGGTCGCCAGATCAGGAAATAAAAAATCAGTGCAAAACCACCAAAGAAAATTAAATTGAACATCGCTGAAGGCTGATCTGCACCAGCCTCGGCCTGGGCGTATGCGGAATTAATAAAGAAATCCATGGATATCCCCGTATATATTTCGGAACCGGAAAAGTTCCGTCATCTGTTTCGTTAGTATTATTGGCTGTCTTTTGACAGCCATTTTATTCTTGTCCGGCTTCCAGTTCCTGCTGCTTTTCATGGAAGGATTTGACAAAGCGCGCCAATGTACCCTGTTCTATAGCCCCGCGCAAATCAGCCATCAGGCTCTGGTAGTAATGCAGGTTATGGATGGTGTTTAGTTGTGCGCCGAGTATCTCTTTGCATTTATCCATATGATGTAAATAGGACCTGCTGAAGTTATTACAAGTGTAACAGGCACAATTTTCATCAATTGGTGCCAGATCGTCCCTGTATTTACTGTTTCTGAGCTTCAGCAGCCCTCTTGAAGTAAACAGGTACCCGTTACGGGCATTCCGCGTCGGCATGACACAATCAAACATATCTATGCCCCTTGCCACCGACTCCACCAGGTCTGCCGGTGTACCCACCCCCATCAGATAACGAGGTTTGTCCTCTGGCATCAGGTGGACGATTTCATCCAGAACCGCCCACATTTCCTCTTTGGGTTCACCCACTGACATACCGCCAATGGCATAACCATCAAAACCTATATCGATCAGCGCTTCCAGGGATTCACGACGCAGATTGGGATACATGCCTCCCTGGACAATTCCAAATAGAGCAGACGGGTTATCCCCATGCGCTTTTTTACAACGCACCGCCCAGCGCATGGACAGCTCCATGGACTCCCGTGCCACTTCTTCACTAGCGGGATAAGGCGTGCATTCATCAAAGACCATGATGATGTCAGAACCAAGCTTGTGCTGAACCTCAATAGCTTTTTCCGGATTCAGATTAACCTTGTCGCCATCAATCGGTGATCGGAATTCAACACCCTCTTCGGAAATCTTGCGCAACTCTCCCAGGCTAAATACCTGGAAACCGCCGGAATCTGTCAGGATGGGCTTGTCCCAACCCATGAAATCATGAAGATCGCCATGGGCCTGGATAATATCTGTGCCCGGCCGCAGCATCAGATGAAATGTATTGCCCAACACAATTTGCGCACCTGTTAATGCGACCTGTTCAGGGGAAAGGCCCTTGACCGAGCCATAGGTTCCTACGGGCATAAAGGCAGGTGTATCGACGGGCCCCCGCTCAAAGATTAGCCGAGCACGCCGTGCTTGCGAGTCGGTGCTGAGATGTTCAAATTTCATGTAATGATGACGGGGCCGGCTACAGGCAACAGGCTACAAGCTTCAGACAGATCGCAGAAGCTTTCAGCCTGGTGCTTGTGGCTTGCAGCTTGGAACGCAATCAAGGAAGAAGCTCGGCGACTCCGTCACGTTCTTCAGAAAGCTCTGTAGCCGATTTGTCCATCAGGTCCCTGCTGAAATCATTGATCTCTAGGCCCTGAACAATTGAGTACTGCCCATTTTCACAGGTGACCGGGAACGAATAGACAAGTCCTTCCGCAATACCATAACTGCCATCGGAAGGGATCGCCATGCTGACAATGCTGCCATTTGTGCCCAGAGCCCAGTCACGCATATGTTCAATTGCTGCATTGGCTGCAGAGGCTGCACTGGAAAGCCCCCTTGCCTTGATGATGGCCGCACCACGCTGCTGGACTGTAGGAATAAAGTCGCTTTCCACCCAATCCTGTTCCACCAGTGAAGTCGCCTCTTCACCCGCTACCTTGCAGTGATGTATATCTGGGTACTGAGTCGCTGAGTGGTTGCCCCAAATGATCATGCTTTCCACATCTGTGCTGTGCTTGCCGGTTTTGTTCGCCAGCTGAGCCATTGCCCTGTTGTGATCAAGTCTGGTCATGGCTGTGAACTGCCCAGGATCAAGATCAGGGGCGTTACGATAGGCAATCAGGGCATTGGTATTGGCCGGATTCCCCACAACAATCACTTTTACATCGCGGCTTGCATGATCATTGATCGCCTTGCCCTGCACGGAGAAGATTGCTGCATTGGCTTCCAGCAAATCCTTGCGCTCCATTCCCGGTCCACGGGGACGAGCTCCTACCAGCAGGCAGTAATCCGCATCCTTGAATGCAACATTTGGATCATCAGTCTGCACCATGCCCTGCACCAGCGGAAATGCGCAATCTTCAAGTTCCATGGCGACACCCTTGAGTGCCTCCAGGGCAGGAGTTATTTCAAGCATCTGCAGGATGACAGGCTGGTCCTTGCCTAGCATTTCGCCGGCAGCAATCCTGAAGAGAAGTGAATAACTGATTTGACCGGCTGCGCCAGTGACGGCAACCCTGACTGGAGATTTCATCGATAAAGTTCCTGTGAATAAGTGAGAAATTGAGAGTAGCTGTAAATAAAAGAGCGGCGATTATACCAATCCTCGTCGGGAATTGGCATTCCCGACTTAAGCCTCAAGCAACAGGCCGCAAGCTGCAAATTAATAAATTTATTGGCCTGCTTGTGACTTGAGACTTGTGGCTTACAGCTTAAATGCTATGATTATCACGCAATTTCTCCACGGTATTTTCAATGCGCAAAACCAAAATAATCTGCACGGTTGGTCCCGCTACCAGCAACTACGACATGCTGAAAGGGATGTACGAGGCGGGCATGAATATCATTCGCCTCAATATGTCCCATGCCACCCACAAATGGGCTGACCGCATCATTGATCACATCGTGGAGCTGAATAAGGAAACCACCTATCCGGTGGGCATCCTGCTGGATACCCAGGGTCCGGAAATTCGTACCAGCGTCTTGGAAAGTGACCTTAATCTGAAAACCGGTGATGAAATCTCGATATCTGTACGCGATGGCGTAGACGTGGAAGAGTCATCGTTTCGTATTAATTATGACGAACTGATAGACACCGTAAATGTTGGTGACAAGATCACTGTCGATAATGGCCTGATCAACCTTGAAGTCCTTGAAAAAAATGCACCGTTGATGCGCTGCAAAGTGATTGATGGCGGTGTTCTTGGCAGCAAGAAACACGTCAACCTGCCAGGCATACGCGTCAACCTTCCTTCCATGACCCCAAAGGATAAGGAAGACATCCTGTTCGCCATGGAAAGAGAAGTGGATTTCATTGCGCTTTCATTTGTCCGTGAAGCCAAGGACATCATCGAGTTACGCGAGCTCATGGAGTCCACTAATCCTGAAAAAGCGCAAACCATGAAGGTCATCGCCAAGATAGAGGACCAGCAGGGATTGCGAAACCTAGAAGAAATTATCAAGGTTTCTGACGGCATCATGGTGGCCCGCGGCGATCTTGGTGTGGAAATTGATCTCGCTGAACTGCCCAACGTTCAGCGTAGAATTGTCAGGTTATGTGCCGAGCACGGACGTCGCGTTATCGTGGCCACTCACTTGCTGGAATCCATGATTGACAACCCCATCCCTACCCGTGCCGAGGTAACTGATGTCGCCAACGCCGTATACGAGGAAGCCGACGCCATCATGCTGTCTGGTGAGACCACCGTCGGTAAACATCCGGTCAGATGTGTAAAATTCATGAATGACATTGCATTGGCTTCGGAAAGAAAACGGGGACTTCGATTTACCGCCAATCTCGACAAGGCAAATGATAAAGCCCACCTGGCAGCCAATGCAGTAGAGCTGGCAGACGACATGCGTGTGAAAGGCCTCGTCGTCGTAACACGCCACGGCATCATGGCAAACTACGTCACCGACTCCCATCCGGGAACACCTATTTTTGCTTTCACCAATATTGGCGTAACACGCCGACTAATGACACTGAACCGCAATCTGTATCCATTCAAAATTGAGTTCAGTAAAGCGCCGGAAGAAACCCTGAGCAGGGCATTCAATGAACTCAAGGACAAGGCAGGATTTGAAAGTGGCGATACAGTCGTGGTGATTTCCGATTTGCTGATTAACCAGGATAGTGTCGGCATCCAGATCCGGTATATCCCATAGCAAATACAAAAAACGTCTACGCTATAAACATCGCATCGCCATAACTGAAGAAGCGATAATTTTCCTTTACGGCACTCCTGTAGGCTTCAAGTATGTTTTCCCTACCAGCAAAAGCCGACACAAGCATGATCAGCGTGGATTCCGGCAAATGGAAATTTGTGATCAACCCATCAACAGCCCTGAATTCATAACCTGGATAAATGAATATCCGCGTATCTCCGGTATAAGGTCTGATTTCCCCTGATTGCGCGGCGGTTTCAAGACAGCGCACTGATGTAGTGCCAACGGCTATTACCCTGCCTCCCCTTTCCCGGCATGCATTAACCTGGTTACAGACAGCTTCGCTGACTTCAAGATACTCCGCATGCATCTTGTGCTCTTCTATTACGCTGGTTCTTACCGGTTGAAATGTCCCGGCACCTACATGAAGGGTAACCTTGGCAATATCAACACCTTTGGCTTTTATAGCCTCCAGAAGTGGTTCATCAAAATGCAATCCTGCAGTGGGCGCAGCAACGGCACCTTCTTTTTCTCCATATACGGTTTGATAGCGGTCAAAGTCTGACGACTCATCTTCTCTTTTGATATAAGGTGGCAATGGCATATGCCCTGCTTTTTCCGAAACCGCTATCACCGGTTCAGCAAACTTCAGAATGAAAAAGTCATCTTCCCGCCCCTCAACAACCGCCGAGCTTTCCCCCTCAGGAGTCGGAATCAGAAGAGTGCCACCTGGTTTCGGAGATTTACTGGCCCTGATCTGCGCCAGCGCCCGCAATTCATCCAGCACTCTTTCCAACAGAATTTCCACCTTACCGCCTGTTTCCTTTTGACCAAATATTCTCGCCGCAATAACCCGCGTGTTATTGAACACCATCAGGTCATTGGGGTGGAGTAAATCAAGAAGGTCCGGGAAATGCCGATGGCTGATCTGGCCACTTTTCCTGTCAAGATGAAGCAGGCGACTATCCGTCCTGTTCTCAGGCGGGTGGAGGGCTATCAACTCTTCAGGAAGATCAAAATGGAATTCACTCAGTTTCATAGATAAAGGATACAAGATACAGGATCAAAGGATGAAGCATTAGTTATGTGGTCATTACGATTTGGACACTGGTATAATGCCGGCCTGTTTGCCTTTATATGTTTAAAAAGTCCGTTCTGATTAGTGCCGGAGTGGTGAAATTGGTAGACACGTCGGATTCAAAATCCGATGCTAGTGATAGCGTGCCGGTTCAAGTCCGGCCTCCGGTACCAAATATCATCTAAAAATAAGTAAAACTTCAATTTTCGCAATTACACAAGATTTACATACAGTCGGCCGGAATGTGCAGCATTCCTTTTTCAAGAGGGCTAATACTATGAAAAATATTTTCTCCACTATCCTTTTTGTAGTCGCTACAGTTTTATCTCTCTCTGCATCTGCCCAAAACGAACTCGGCAGTGTCAGCTTTGCCATTCTCGTTCTTGATGTTGATCGTGAAAGCAGACGCCAGCTTGAAAACTCTCTAACCAGACGACTGGAAGATAATGGCTACCAGGTCGCTCCGAGTTATCGCGTGATCCGTAATGTCGATGATATTGATACTCGTACAGTACGAACAACATTAGCTGAAGCAGGTTACGATGCAGTCCTGATTATTCGTCCCGTCGACATTGGCCGGGAAGCTACCATTGAAAGCGTGCAGGATTTCCTTACTCCGGAAAATTACCAGACCATCGCCGAATTTGTTGACGACTACCGCGGTCACAATTTCAACTCACGCGCAGTGATACATATTGTGGGATTCATTTTGGATGCGAGCCGTTCTTTACCGGTCTGGCAAGGAGTGATGTGGTTTGATGAAGATACACACTCCATCGAGGACAGCCGGGACAAAATTGTCGACCTGGTGGAATACAACCTTAACAATTACCGTCCGATTATTCGGCAGCAGTTAGGCATGCCGCCGATGCAGCCTGAAGAATGACAAATAAAGAGTTAATCTAGATCGAGATTAAATAACTCTATTGCGTTTTTCCGGCCTATCTGCAGACGCTCCTCATCGGTAATCACCTGCGTATTATCAAACCAGTCCGCGGCATCTTCCATGCGCTCGAAAGGATAATCCGCACAAAAGAACAAGCGGTCTTTACCCAACTCATCAAGACAGCACCTGAACGTGGAATCATGAAAATTGCCGGATGTAGTGACATAGAAATTTTCACGGAAATAATGCCCGAGAGGTTTCTTGCCACGATAGCCACGAGGCGAAAATTCCATACGCGCATCCATTCGCCACAGGTTATAGGGAATGAATTCTCCCAGGTGACCAATGATGACCTTGAGGTTTTTCACATCTTCAAACAGGCCTGATCCACATAAGCGCAAGGCATGCGTGCCGGTTTCCACCGTAAAGCCCCAGGGTGATGATCGGAGCCAGGGATGATCCATCATATTTTTTGACTGTGATGGAATCTGCATCCGCGGATGCAGGTAAAACGGTACATCCAGATCTGCCACTGTCTGCCAGAATTCCCTGTACTCCGGAATGTCATAATAAATCGCAGAATCAGGATCATCTTTCTGGGTGAAGCCATTGACCATGGCCCCTTTGAACCCGAGCTCCTTGACACATCTTTCCAACTCAGCGGCAGCAGCTACAGGATCCTGCATTGGCAGGGCCGCAAAAGCCCGGTAACGCGTGGGATGGCGCTCAATGGCACCCGCCATAGCTTCGTTGCCTTTGCGTGCTATTTCAATTGCCTCATCAGTATCCAGGATTGACTGCACACCAGGAGCATTGAGAGAAAGTATCGCCATTTCGATTCCCGTCTGATCCATGTACTTCAGACGCATATCATCAAGATCAAGAATCTCCCTTGTGAACTCATCAAAGTCAGAAGACTCTCCTGCAAAGTCCCGTGTTTCTCCGGTGGTTTCCGGGATGGCCATATGTTCTTCGAAGGCGATTTTACCTTTCATAATGAATTGCTCCCTAAAATTACTTCTGTATCAACACGACAAGTTCACGATAGTTCCCCTGCATTTCCCAGGTGCCTGTGAAGCCCACAGGAAGTACCAGGGAATCGCCAGGCAGAAATTCATGGGCAGTACCATCTGGCTCAGTGAGGATAAGTTTGCCACTGAGCACAGTAACGAATTCATCGATATCTGTTGGGCGTGTGCGGTGATTGGTTTTGGCCGGTGTCGACTCAAAAATGGATACGCGCAATTCAGCCCCTTCAAAAAGCGTAGCCACTCGCATATTGAGCTCACCTTCCTCAAGGATATCTATGTAGGCATCAGGGGGAATAGCAGTAAGATCAAGACCAGCCATCTTGTTTTTATCCAGTCTTACCGGTACCGAGCTGTCAGCTGCATGCGCTGTCGTCATAGTTGTCGTCATAAAAAACCCCATGAAAATAACAATGAAAGCAACAATATGCTGCCAGGAAATTATAGTTTTCAATTTTCCCCTCGCAAAAACAGGTAATTCAGTTTAAATAAGACTGTCGACGAAATTTTTTACAGCTTCGCTGGCATTATCATCAATGATGGTAAATTCAAGACCGGCTTTCAAGCGTCCTTCCGATTCTACTGCATAAAGAGTCTTGGCATAAATTTCCAGTGGCTCATCGCTAAAAGGTGTAAGCTTTAGCGTCATTTTTAAATCAGCAAACGCTTCCAGTTCTTTGTCCACAATGATCAGAACACCACCGTAGCTGACATCAACAACTTCACCTTTGTGGACATCCGGCAACACATTCTTGCAATCCAGCACCTGGAAACTGAAAGGAACATTGATCTTGATACGTGGCGCCTTCCTTTTTTCCCTTTTTGGCAGTTCCAGGCGTTCCGGATGAGTCACTGCCTTGAGCTCATACAGCTTAAGTGGCGCCCTCATCCCCTTGGCGTTCACTTCATTTACCTCACCTATTTCGATCTGGCTGTTGGTATAGCGATAGGTATTTTCAGAAATCAGTATCTGCCCTCTCAATGTATAGGCCTCTACCCTGGAAGCAAGATTCACATTGTTCCCGATTACCGTGTATTCCCTGTAGATATCCGATCCCAACACACTTGTCAGTACTTCGCCGGTATTGATACCAATACCCATGTAAATACTGTCAATACCCAGTTCTTTGGCTTTTCTGTTGACCTTGTTCATTGCAACCTGCATTTCAATGGCACAGATGAGCACGTCCAATATGCCGTGATTGGAGGCACTGGTTGCATCAAAAAGGGCGAATATGGAATCTCCGATAAACTTGTCAATGTAACCACCATGGCGGTCAATAATTTCAACCATTATGCTGAAATATTCATTGAGCAGTTCAATGATGAGGCCTGGGGCCACTTTCTCAAGCAGAGATGTAAAACCCCTCAGGTCACTGATCAGAACACTGACGAATTTGCTGCCAGCCTGGACAAAGGCATGCCCTTCGCTGTCCAGAATAACATCCAGTTTTTCACTGAATTCTTCCTCAGTGACTGACTGGAAACCCTCGTCTTTGAGGGTATTGAACAGTGCTTTCATTTCCTGGGAAAGTTTTTGTTTATTAATGACTTTCAAAAAATTTCCTTGTTTGTATCAATCTTTAAGACAGCGCTTAAGTATACTTCAAATAAGGTGTTTTTATATGTGATGGCACGTTGATATGGATCATCACAGTTTTGCTCTTAATGTGTACAATAATCGACAGATAGCCTGAATAACTGAGTATTATGCATACCCGGAAAGCCCTGAGAATTCTCCTTGCCTGCATTGTGGTATCCCTATCTTTGCATACCAGTGCTGCCGAGCCTATTTCACCAATAGAAGTGCCGGCTAATCTCAATGAAGGAAAGGTGGAGCTTGGGAAAAAGCTCTTTTTTGACCCCAGGCTTTCCAAATCAGGCTGGATATCCTGCAATTCATGTCACAACCTGATGCTCAGCGGCACCGACAACCTGGTTTCTTCAATTGGACATCAGTGGGCACGTGGTCCGATTAATGCGCCGACTGTATACAACGCTGTCTACAGTATCGCTCAATTCTGGGATGGCAGAGCCAGGGATCTCGTGGAACAGGCAGGCGGGCCGATTGCCAATCCTGGTGAAATGGCGTCCTCCCATGAGCTGGCTGTGGAAGTCCTGCAAACCATCCCCGGTTATGTGAATGAATTCGAAACAGTTTTTGGCAGCGATCAAATCCATATTGATATGGTGACAGATGCCATCGCTGAGTTTGAAAGGACACTGGTTACCCCAAATTCACCCTTTGACCTATTCCTGAAAGGTGACGAAGATGCCCTCAATGAAACCGAAAAAGAAGGCTACCGGTTGTTCAAGCTGACAGGTTGCGCAGGTTGCCACAACGGTCCGGCTGTTGGTGGACAGGCATATCAGAAAATGGGTTCATTCAATCGATTTGAAACCGAAAACCCTTCCATTGGTCGCCAGGCTGTAACAGGTTCACGCTCTGACAGGCTTCGTTTCAAGGTTCCCTCCCTGCGCAATATTGAACTGACCTACCCCTATTTTCATGATGGCAGTATCTGGAACCTGGAAGAAGCCGTGGACACCATGGCCTGGGTACAATTGAACCGAAAATTTTCAAGAACCGGTAATGCAAAAGTTGTCGCTTTCCTGAAATCCCTGACCGGTGAGCTGCCGCAGATTGTCATGCCAATACTACCTCCTTCAGGTCCTGACACGCCCACACCCCAACCCTTCGAATAATCTCTGCTATTATTCCCCCGGTTTTGAAGGGAATACTCAATGTCTGAAAACAATACACTTGTTATGGAAGTTTTTACCGACTATGTCTGCCCATGGTGTTACCTGGCCAGTGGCGTCATTGAAAAACTTGAAGCCTCCAACAGGGAAGTCGAAGTACGCTGGTCACCATTTCCACTGCATCCGGATACACCAAAGGAAGGGCTTCTGCTAGAGTCCTTTCTTGGTCCAAATCTCGATGCAGTGCATGAACGCCTCTACGGCCTGATGGATGAGTTAGGTCTGGAACACTGTGATCGCACCATGACCTACAACAGCAGGCTTGCACAGGAACTGGGCATGTGGGCAGATGACCAGGTTGCTTCGAACAAGGCAAAGGCATTTCATCGTGCACTGTACAGGGCCTATTTCGCCAAGGATCAAAACCTGGCAAACAAGCAAGTCCTGATGGATGTCGTTGATGCAACCGGGCTTGATGTATCCTCAGCAGAAAAAGTTATTAATGAAAGAAGTTACAGTGACAATGTAGATGGTGCCTGGGCGCGGGCGAGACAGTTGCAGATCAGCGGTGTGCCAAGTTTTATCGCTGGCTCCTACATGGCGACCGGTTTCCAGCCCTATGAAGAGATTTTAAAATTCCTGGAATACGTGGAAATTCAGCAGGCCAGGGGCTGAATCGAAAAGTATTTCAGGCCAAATCTATTCCTGATTTATTCAACTTTTATTCAACTTTTATTCAACGCCAGCACTGAGGACTTCAGCATTCATCTGATCCTCTGTCCACAACTGACTCTCGGGGAATCGCATTCCACTGTATATATCCCTGTAGTCGTTGGGTTCAAGTGATTCAAGTCGCAAGGACTGGCTGCGAACATTGCTGCCAATCACCGCAGCTACAGTTATTTGAATATCCCTGAGATTGAATCCGGTGTTATTAATAACCCTTGTGTAAATCCGTCCTTCACGATTCGCAAAAGCCTGGGCTGAAACATAGTTGGCAGGATTATCTGCCACATCAATTCTTGTGAAACTTAACGCAGCTTCCCTTCCGACACTACCACCACCGCCAGCTGCTTCCTGGAAATATTGTTTGGCCAGCTGCCTGTCATTGTCAGCAAGGGCTATCTTTCCCAATTCGTTCATTGCAATGGCTGTAGGCAACAGGGAAGAACTTTGTTCCAGGTCACTTTTTGCCAACCCACGGTTACCCAGCCTTGACCAGGCCACTCCCCTGCCCAGGTAGTAATCGAAATAATTTGGATCCCGGGCTATGGCCTCATCATAGGTATTGATCGCATCACGGTAATCTTCCTGGTACAGCTGAATATCGCCCTTTAATCCGGAAAAGCGGGCTTCTGAGGGAACCATGCCAATTGCAGCATCGAGATTCAGCAAGGCAATATCAAGATCATCATCTGCGATAGCGCGCTCGGCCTCATCGAACAAAGCATAGGCATCCTGATTCTCCTGTAAAAAGGCCATGGCCTGCTGATAGCGCAACTCACCTGTTTCCAGGTCGCGCCCAGCCAGTTGCGGGGAGAGCTCATTGACAAGAGCGCGATTGTTTTCAACACGCTCCATGGAGGGAGGATGACTGGCAAAAAGTCCATCGAGCCAACCCTGACTGCGACCCTCCGAAAGACGAACAAATGTTTCCTGTAGACTGATTGCTGCAACTGGATCGTAACCGGCTCGTACCATGTACTGTATGCCAAAATAATCCGCTTCCCTCTCGGCATCCCTGCCATAACGCTGATTAATCAATTGTAAACCCAACTGTGACGCGCCAACAATGTAATCGGCATAATCATTATCCTGCATGGCGATTGCACCAGCAGCCAGGGCTCCCTGGAACAAGGTGCCGCGTGTCATGGCCTGGGCACCATGTCTTGCGGCAGCATGCACTACCTCATGGCCCAGTACTGCCGCCAGTTCCGCCTCGTTATTCAATTCCATCAAGAGTCCGCGATTCACAGCAATTTTTCCACCAGGCAATGCCCAGGCATTGGGTACCGAGTTGTTTAAAACGATGAATTCATAATCCAGGGGGCGATCACTGACAGAAGCGATACGCTGACCAACCGTGTCCACGTATTCAGTGAGTACAGGATCGACAATAAATTCGCCGCCCTGGCTTTGACTGGACGGACCATATTGCTGCTCACCAATGGCTATTTCCTGGGCCTCGGAAACCAGGGAGATTTCATTACGTCCAGTCACAGGATTTACTGCACAAGATGTCATTATCACTGACACCAGCAACAAGCACACTACGTGTAAAGCCCTGCTATACATTTCGCTTACTCTCCGGGTTGTCATTTTACAGTTCAGATCAGGTTAAACAGCAATAACTGAATTAAGACTGAATTTTACACCCTGATTTAATTTAGAAAATATCGAATGATTAACCACAAGCCTGCAAATCCAGTAAAAAAAAGAATGATCCGGTTAAACCAGATTTGCGGCACCCATTCCAGGAATTTCTTACCGCCTAAAGCGCCCAGCAAAACCAGGGGCGCGGTAAGCAGTACTGATGCGTAATATTGCGGTTGAAAGATGTCCTGGCCAACAAAGATTGGAATTTTAGCCAGGTTTACACAGCAGAAAAATATCGCGCCCGTACCGACAAAGGTTTTCTTGTCCAGTTTCAGCAATAAAAAATACAACGAAAGAATAGGACCTGCCGCATTGCCCAAGGTTGTAGCCACACCCGCAAGAATTCCTGACCCGGAGCGAACACCATGAGGATGATTTAGCACCCATTGTGTTAATTGCGGCCTGAATGGCTCCATGGAAACCAGCAAAACAACAACGATACCCAGTGTCAGTCCCAGGTTTTCGTTATCAAGGAAAGCGAGCAGTATGCCGCCCAGCACTATTCCAGCAAGGACGGGCAGGCACATTTTTTTTAATTCCTGCCAGTGAGCAAGTCGCCAGTAAAGACTGACAGCGACAATATCGCCTACCAGCAGGTACATCAGGGTGATACCAAGGGCATCACGGGGAGGGAACATGAGAGCGACTGAGGCTGTTAGAAGTGTACCAAGTGAGGGAACGCCGGCCTTGATGAAACCAGTGAATATCGCCACCAGTCCCAGCAGGATAAGTGATTCAGGTGAAAGCAGCGACAACAGATGCCAGCCCGTTACTTGAGTACTTCAGGTATACAACCAAAGGGCTGTATATCCAGATCAGAGGGCCTGTATTCGCGTGTATAGGTATCAAATCCCCGTGAAAAAAATGCATCGTCGTAATGATCAATGGACATGACCAGCCTGTTTCTTTCACGATCCAGGGAAATTCTTTCAGTTGTACGCATCTGGTCAGAATGGGGTACACCACTCAAAGATCCGTCATTCAGGGTGACATACTGGTTGATCAGGCCTTCACTGAAATGGGAAGTTTCGATAACCAGTGTATCTTCTTCGAAATACCCAATGGAATATCCCATTACTGACAAAGGCGTATTCTCCGGTGCTGCTTGCTGTTCCATATGCACGAGTCGCTCAATATCCATCCACTCATGCTTGATCAGGATATTGTCTCCCTGCCTTAAAATTGCCATAGGGGTTGACGGTGCGGCCCAGGCTCGGCGCAAAGTCACCGGTGAGCAATCATAGGCAGGATCATCACGAATAGGATTGTAATCCTCTATATAAGCTTTACCTGCAGGTGTCAGGTACTCATACATCACCTGGGGACCACTGGATGTAAATGCCCTGTTGGGCAGGAGCATCCAGGTTCCGAAAATGGATGTTCGCTCTTCTTCTACAGATTGCTGGGCATTGCGTGTGCCATTGACGCTGAGTTCACGACCATCCTCAAGATATACCATATCGAAGAAACACATGGTGGGATCACGACGGTGCTGCGAACCGCTAATGCCTACACGAGTTCCTTCCTGCAGCATGTCCGGGGTAATGCCATTGCGGGCAAGCTGGGTATAACCATGGGACTCACAGCGCCAGTCTGTAACACGTCCATCGGCATCCACGGCCCGAATATTCAGATAAGCATGAGGATTGCGTTGTTCATACTCAATGATCGTGCCCGAGATGTTAACCTGCTTGTCTCTATCAAAATGAGGGGCGAAGCTATGATGCGCCGTGCCTGATAAAGGCAATGCAAATAGCACAAAGATTGTAACGAGCTTTTTCATTGTCCCCTCCAATGAAAATTATCAAACTAATTCAAAACAGCGTCATGAGCGAAGGCCAGGCTAGGCAAATGTTTTTTCTGAGACCGCGAACAGTACTGTAGCTACGAGAGCGGTTCAGGAAAAATTTTTAACAACGCCTGGCCAAGTGTAATAGCTGTCTCAGTTATTGTGCGTTGGCGTATTTACCAATATAGGATGCTTTCGCAACAACCTTGCCTTCCATTGCTGCAAGCAGCTCATCGCGTGACGAGCCTTCAGGCAAATCCAAGGTATCATTCAAAGCATAAAATTCAAAAACATAGTGATGAAAGCGATCTTTTAAAGGGGCACCTGACCCCATATAACTGGCCTGCCCACGAATATTATTCCCCTGCACACTGCCTGCAGGCAAACTGCCTTCGGGAATTTCACGAGCCCTGATATTCCAGGCCAGCCAATGCGTTACATCACCGGTCCCTCCACCAAAGGCAACTGAAATATCATGAAAAATAATGGCAAAACTGGACGTCATTTCTGGCGCACCTGTAATAGAAAAATCAGGTTGAATATTGTCGCCATGTGATGTGTATTTAATCGGAATGATACCGCCATCTTCAAAGGCATTACTGGTGACCTGCATATTGGGGAGTTGGAAACCCTGGGCCATAACCTGCGCAGACATCATCAATGCCAAAACAGAAAAGAAGATACGTGACAATTTGAATTGCATAATTTACTCCAAAAACATTAAAACTTTATAATCAGAACAGGCAATCGATAGTACAACTTTGCAAAGATAAATTATACCGTTGCAGGCGCCAGTTCCCCCTTTTCAGACTTCAGGTTTCAGCTTTTGTTCCAATAATATTAGGTGAATTGAATTTTTGTAGTCAGCTTTAAGTTCTTTATGTTTTAATCATATGAAAACACCATATTTTTCAATGAGATATATTTGATGACAGTCCGCCATACCTTCCTCGTGTCTATCATTGTTCTTCCCCTGGTTATCCTGCTGGTGAGCTATGTATGGTCGCCAATCCTGTGGGCTTTTCTTATCGTTATCCCCTATATACTCGTTGGTATTTACGACCTGTTCCAAAAACGCAAAACAGTGTTGCGAATTTATCCTGTCATCGGTCATATACGCTACCTCTTTGAATATATTCGACCGGAGATTCAACAGTATTTTGTGGAATCGGATCTCAATGGCAAACCAATATCTCGAGAATTTCGCAGCCTGGTCTACCAGCGCGCCAAGAACGTTACTGACACGCGTCCTTTCGGCACCATCATTGATGTCTATAAAAACGGCTATGAATGGATTAATCATGGCATGTCTCCAGTACATGTTCAGCCTGAAAGTCTTCGCACTACGTTTGGAAAACTGAATTGTGAAAAGCCCTATGATGCTTCTCCACTGAATATTTCCGCCATGAGTTATGGTGCATTAAGCAAGCATGCCATCCTTGCACTGAATCGCGGAGCAAGCATGGGTGGTTTTTTTCATAACACAGGAGAAGGCGGTATCTCTCCTTACCACACGGAATTTAATGGCGATCTGGTCTGGCAAATTGGCACAGGTTATTTTGGCTGCCGAGACAGTGAAGGCAATTTCGATGCTGAACTGTTTGCCAGGAAAGCCGTAAGCGATCAGGTTAAAATGATTGAAATCAAGATTTCACAGGGCGCCAAACCTGGTCATGGCGGAATTCTGCCCGCTGCCAAATTGACTGAAGAGATCGCAAAAATTCGGCATGTCCCCCTGGGCCAGGACGTGATCTCTCCTTCCCACCACACTGCATTTTCCAATCCGACCGAGATGCTTGAGTTCATTGTTCAACTGCGCGAATTATCGGGTGGCAAACCGGTTGGATTTAAACTTTGTCTGGGAAAAAAGCAGGAATTTCTAGGAATCTGCAAGGCCATGCTTGAAACCGGTATTACCCCTGACTTTATTACGGTAGACGGAGGCGAAGGTGGCACTGGCGCCGCCCAGATTGAATTCACCAATTCTGTGGGTACACCGCTTCGTGAAGGATTGCATTTCATCAACAATGCATTGCGCGGGATAGGCTTGCGTGACCAGCTACATCTTATTTGCGCAGGCAAGAGTTTATCTGCCTATCACATGATCAGGCTCGCGGCTCTGGGTGCTGACACGGTCAATTCAGCGCGCGGGATGATGTTTGCTCTGGGGTGCATTCAGGCTCGTCACTGCAACAACGATAAGTGTCCGTCTGGTGTTGCCACACAGAACCCCGCACGTTACAGGCAACTGGATGTTACTGACAAGGGAGTGCGTGTATTCAACTATCACAGCGCCATGGTCAAGGCTGTTGCCGAACTGCTCGGACAACTGGGTATAAATTCACTCACTGAAGTTAAACCTGAACATGTAAACCGCAGGATCAATCACAATACCGTCGTGACCTACGAAGAAGTCTACCCGGAACTGGAAGAAGGCTTCCTGTTAAATGATGCGACGATTCCGGATCAATGGCAGAAACATTGGGATAACTGCTCACAGAGTCACTGGTAAGCAGCCGAAGGCTGCATACCAGGCAGCAGGACTCGAGCCTCAAGCTAATAGCCACAAGTCACAGGTTTCAAGTCCCAAGTAAAGCTCGGACAGTTTCGTGTAGTTCAATTTGTCGCGCCTTGTGACTTGAGACTTGTGACCTTGTTTTACTAGACACTATTCACTCACCTTAAGAGCAACTAACTCCCCCGGATGCCCTGTATCGCCAACAGGCACAACAATATATTGCACACCATCAATCTGGTAAGTCATGGGCAGACCGGTTTGCTTGGCGGGTAATTCGAACTCACTGATAATTTCCCCGGTTAACTTGTCATGTGCCCTGAACATGGGGCCACCACCTGTCTGTCCACCATAAAGGCCTGCCCCTTCGCCTGCAAAGAGCAAACTTTTTGTCACAAGCAGTCCGCCACGGTCACCATGGCCTGTACGCTCTGGAATATCCACACCACGAAGACGTGGATGATTGCGAATTTCCTCTGGAGTATCAGCATTGGCCATCATCCATTCATGTTCACCGGTATTCATATTAATTGCAGTAATTCGTCCATAGGGCGGCTTGATCAATGGCAGCCCAAAGGGACCTTCCACACCAAATCCCCTGGCCATGGCATAATCAAAATCACTGTCTTCGAAAAATGAATCCGTTGTCAATCCAATAGTCATCGGATGCGATGTTGAAGGGATATAAAGCATATTGGTTTCGGGATCAAAGGCTACTCCTTGCCAATTTGCACCACCACCAAATCCTGGCATGAACAGTGTGCCGCGGTTATTTTCGGTCTGAAGTGTAGGTGGCGTGTATACCGGTCCATAGGTGTACTGGTTCAACAATCGTTTTGCTTCATCGAAAATCTCTGGCGTCCAATCCAGCAAGTCATCTTCGGAAAGCCCCTGTCGTTCGAAAGGCTCTGGCCTGGTTGGAAAAGGTTGCGTCGGTGAAGCCTGCTCGCCTGGAATGGTTGACGCGGGAACTTCCCGCTCAACGATTGGCCAAACGGCCTCGCCAGTCTCACGGTTGAACGTGTAAATCATGCCCTGCTTGCTAACCTGTATTGCAGCTGGAATTTCCACACCATCGACCACCAGTTCTGCCAATACTGGACCGGTGGGCGGATCATAATCCCATATATCATGATGAATCAGCTGGTAATGCCAGAGTCGTTCTCCTGTCCTGGCATCGAGTGCTACCAGGGACTGGCTGAACAGATTGTCACCAGGCCGGTGACCACCATACATATCCCCTGTTGCGGCTTCGACAGGCACATACACTATGCCCCGTTCCTGATCGGCAGACATAACCGCCCACGAACCCCCATTTCCAGTGTATTGCCAGCTGTTATTACGCCATGTTTCTACTCCGAATTCCCCTTCCTGCGGGATGGTGTGAAACTTCCATAACATTTCACCTGTATTGATATCGTAACCACGGATATTACCGGCAGGCCCACGCATGGAACGAGGTGATCCTCCAGAGGGAAAGGCAGCACCAATGACTATGACGTCTCCAACAATGACAGGTGGTGCTGTTAATCCGGAAGGAATATCTTCAATATCAATTTCAAAACGCTCTTCCTGGCCAACGCGTAAATCCACCACGCCGTTGTCACCAAAATCCGGATCAGGTTTGCCGGAAGCTGTATCCAGCGAGATAAGATAGTAGCCAGGTGTCACAACAAT
>Ga0181558_10000265_pt1 | contig 48186 bp, 47 predicted proteins | sample 011ome_22_FD_133754 | JGI IMG/M metagenome (GOLD analysis project Ga0181558, IMG submission 133754) | Coastal salt marsh microbial communities from the Groves Creek Marsh, Skidaway Island, Georgia - 011507BT metaG (megahit assembly) | ecosystem: Environmental > Aquatic > Marine > Intertidal... | reverse complement strand
CGGTCAGGGAATCGAGTTCGACTACTCGTGCGTGCATGCGGCACTGACCCTGCGTGACGCGGGCTTCGAGACGATCATGGTGAACTGCAATCCGGAGACGGTGTCGACGGACTACGACACCTCTGATCGCCTCTACTTCGAGCCGCTGACGCTCGAGGACGTCCTCGAGGTGGTCCACGCCGAAGGGCAGGCGGGAACGCTGGTCGGCGTGATCGTGCAGCTCGGTGGTCAGACGCCGCTGGGCCTGGCGCAGGGCTTGAAGGACGCCGGAGTTCCGGTCATTGGCACGAGTCCGGAGTCCATCCATCTTGCCGAGGAGCGCGGGGCTTTCGGTCGCGTGCTGGCCGATGCCGGGCTGCTGGCGCCCAAGCACGGGACGGCATTCACCTTCGAGGAGGCTCGGGCCATCGCCGCAGAGGTGAGCTATCCGGTCCTCGTGCGTCCGAGCTATGTCCTTGGCGGTCGTGGCATGGAGATCGTCTACGACGACGACATGCTGGCGGACTACCTGTCGCGCGCCACGGACATCAACCCTGAGCACCCGGTGCTGGTCGATCGCTTCCTCGACGACGCTGTCGAGATCGACGTCGATGCCCTCTTCGACGGTACCGACCTCTACCTCGCCGGTGTCATGGAGCACATCGAGGAGGCGGGGATCCATTCGGGAGACTCTGCCTGTGCTCTGCCGCCGATCACGCTGGGCGCTGAGGACATCGAGCGGATCCGAACGGCCACCCGTGCGATTGCCGAGGGCGTGGGCGTGCTCGGGCTGCTGAACGTGCAGTACGCAATGGCAGGCGACCTCCTGTACGTCCTCGAGGCGAACCCGCGTGCATCACGGACGGTGCCCTTCGTCTCGAAGGCGACCGCCGTCCAGGTGGCCAAGGCTGCCGCCCGCGTCATGGTGGGGCAGTCGATTGCCGACCTGCGGGAGGAGGGCCTCCTGCCTGCCCACGGCGATGGCGGGACCATGCCGCAGGGCTCGGCGATCTCCGTCAAGGAGGCCGTCCTGCCCTTCGGGCGCTTCCACGGTGTCGACACGGTCCTCGGACCGGAGATGAAGTCGACGGGCGAGGTCATGGGCATCGACGATTCCTTCGGAACGGCCTTCGCCAAGTCCCAGGATGCAGCGTCCAGCGGTGGACTGCCGACGTCCGGCACGGCCTTCGTGTCGTTGGCCAATCGCGACAAGCGCGGTGCGATCTTCCCGATCAAGCGACTGTCCGACCTGGGCTTCCGCATTGTTGCGACCTCGGGCACCGCATCGGTCCTGCGCCGGAACGGTGTGCCCGTCGAAGAGCTGCGCAAGCAGCATGAGGGTCGCGGTCCTCTGGGGGAACCCACCACGGTCGATGCCATTCTGGCCGGAGACATCCAGTTGATCGTGAATACTCCCTACGGCGTCGGTCCTCGACTCGATGGCTATGAGATCCGCACTGCGGCGGTGATTCGCGGAGTTCCCTGCATCACCACTGTCCAGGGCCTGGCCGCCGCAGTTCAGGGAATTGACTCGCTGCAGCACGAGGAGCCGACGGTGCGCTCCCTGCAGGAGCATGGGGCCGATCTGGCCCGTCTGCGAGCGGCGGAATCCTCCGATGAGAGGCTCGGACAATGACGGTTCAGGTCAAGGGCCAGGTACTCGATGTGCGCCGGGCGGGGGCGTACCACGTGCTCTCCCTGACGGCCCCGGGCATCTCGGAGAAGGCGAAGCCTGGGCATTTCGTCACCCTTGGTATCGGAGGCGAGGAGTCGAGCATGCTGCTTCGGCGTGCCTTCGCCATCCATCAGGTGCACTCCCGTGGCGTGTACGGCGGCACCCTTGACATCGTCGTCGGCGTTCACGGCAAGGGCACCCGGTGGCTCGTCGACCGCAGGCGACACGACCCGATCGACATCGTCGGACCGCTGGGTCGCCCGTTCGTTCTTCCCAAGGAGTCGGTCGCCACGGTGCTGGTGGGAGGTGGATACGGGTCGGCGCCGCTCTTCATGCTCGCTGAGCAGCTGCGTGAGCGTGGCTGCCGGGTGGATGTCGTCCTGGGTGCGGCAACGGAGGAGAGGCTGTTCGGCTCGCTCGAGCTGAAGAGGCTGGCTTCGACGCTGACGATCACCACCGATGACGGATCTCTCGGTCACCGCGGGCGCGTCACGGATGTCCTTCCAGGGCTGATGGAGGCGAACGACGCAGGGGTGGTGTACGCGTGCGGTCCCATGCCGATGCTGCAACGGGTGGCGGAGATCGCCGCGGAGCGTCAGGCCTACAGTCAGTGCGCGGTCGAGGAGGCGATGGCCTGCGGAGTTGGCGTGTGCATGACCTGCGTTCTGCCGGTCATCGGAGAGGACGGAGTCACGCGCATGCTGCGCTCCTGCACTGAAGGGCCGGTGTTCCGAGGCGATCGGGTGCGCTGGTCTGATGTCGGCACCGTGCCCGCCGACACCCTCGGCGCACCCGTGGCGGGAGGGCACTGATGACCCGGGCCCTCATCTCGCACGGTCCCATGCCGGGATCCACTCCGGTTCCCGACGTCGACATGGGGACCACGCTTGGCTCGCTGAGCCTTCCTGCGCCGATTCTCACCGCGTCCGGATGTGCGGCGGCGGGCCGCGAACTCGATCAGTTCTTCGACATCACGAAGATCGGGGCCATCGTCACCAAGAGCGTGATGCTGCAGCCTCGTTCAGGCCGGGCCACGCCCCGCATGGCGGAGACCCCCAGCGGCATGCTGAACTCGATCGGACTCCAGGGCCCCGGAATCGAGAAGTTCATCGAGCAGGACCTCGCCTGGCTCGAGGAGCGCGGCGCCCGAGTCATCGTCTCGATCGCCGGCGACACCGTTGAGGACTATGGGAAGCTCGCCGCGCGTCTGCGCACGGTGCGCAGTGTTGCGGCGCTGGAGGTCAACATCTCGTGTCCGAACGTCGCAGATCGCGGTCAGGTCTTCGCGTGCCGAGCATCGTCTGCCGCCGAAGTCGTGAGCGCCGTCCGGCGTCATAGCGATCCGCGCATGCCGATCATCGCCAAGCTGTCTCCCGATGTCACCGACATCGTCGAGATCACCGATTCGGTCGTCCGTGCGGGCGCCACTGGTGTCTCTGTCATCAACACGGTCCTGGGCATGGTGATCAACACCGACACCATGCGACCGCACCTGGCTGGCGTGACGGGCGGGCTTTCCGGTCCGGCCATCCGCCCCGTTGCGGTGCGCTGCGTCTGGCAGATTCGTCAGGCGTTCCCTGACCTTCCGATAATCGGGATGGGGGGAGTGCGGAACGGGCTTGATGCACTCGAGTTCGTTCTGGCTGGCGCGAATGCCGTGTCCGTCGGCACGAGTGTGTTCCACGATCCCTCGGCGCCGGCACGGATTCAGGAGGAGTTGCAGCGCGCCCTTGGCGACCGAGGCTTCCGGAGGCTGGCCGATGCGGTGTCCTATGCCCATCGATCCGCAGATGTCGCGCGGGAGGCCGATGATGAATTCGACTTCATCAGTGAGTAGCGAAGGGCCGGCGTGGGCGCCGATAGCCGTGGCCATGGATGCTCCATCCCTGGACGTGCTGAGCCTTTGGTCTGGTGATGTCGCCCCGGTCGTGTCCACGCTCAAGGTTGGTCTCGAGGTGTTCTGTCGCGACGGAGCCAATGCGGTCCACGCAGCGCGTGCTGCTGCTTCGACGGCCGACCACCCGGGTATCGACATCTTCCTGGACCTCAAGCTCCACGACATCCCCGCGACGGTGGGCGGCGCAGCCAAGGCGGTGGCGCCGCTGGCACCCGCGTACCTGACGGTGCACGCGGCCGGAGGTGTGGCGATGATCGAGGCCGCGGCCGAGGCGCTGCCGCACACTCGTATCACCGCCGTGACCGTGCTGACCTCGCTCGGCGATTCCGATCTCGAGGCGATCGGGCTGGTCGGTCCGTCAGAGGACGCGGCCGTGCGGCTTGCGCTACTCGCAGTATCGGCCGGGGCTCGCGCCATTGTGTGCTCGCCGCAGGAGGTTGCTGCAATACGGTCCGTCGTGCCGGCGGACATCACGCTGATCACACCGGGAGTCCGCCCGGCGGGAGCGGCGTTGGACGATCAGCGACGTGTCGCCACCCCCGCCCAGGCGATCGCGGACGGCGCGGATCTCCTCGTGATCGGTCGGCCCATCACGGCAGCCGACGATCCCGGGTCGGCGGCACGGGAGATCGCCAAGACGCTGGCGCCCCGGACATGACGGCTGCTCCCCGTTCCGCCGTACCTGCTCGCACAGCCACGCAGCGGCAGGAGGCATTGGACAAGGCCCTCGCCACGCGGCAGGAACGCGCTCGACTGCGAGGGGCGTTGAAGGGCGGAGACATTCATCCGGCAGACGTGATCTCCGGTTCGGCGAGCAATCAGGTCTGGGCCGGTGTGAAGGTGCTCTGGCTGCTGGAGTCAGTCCCGGGGATGGGGCCTGTGCGTGCCGAGCGGCTGATGGCCAGCCTGGCGATCGCTCCGAGCCGTCGAGTCCAGGGTCTGGGTGAGCGCCAGCGTGCGTCGCTGGTGCGGGAGCTCAGGGGAGAGCGATGATGGCGCCGGCGAGCCCCGCTCCTCTGGTCGTCGTCTCGGGTCCGTCCGGGGTGGGCAAGAGCACCGTCGTGGCGAAGGCGCTGTCCCTGGATCCGAATATCTGGCTGTCGGTGAGCGCCACGACGCGCGAGCCGCGGCAGGGCGAGGTCCACGGGCGTGAGTACTTCTTCGTGTCCGACGACGAGTTCGACGAGCTGGTCGCCACTGACGGCCTCCTGGAGTGGGCCGCGTTCGCGGGCAACCGCTACGGCACCCCTCGCGCCCCGGTCGATGAGCGCAGGAGCGCGGGAACGCCGGTCCTGCTCGAGATCGAGGTTCAGGGAGCCAGGCAGGTGCGCGCGCACGTGCCCAACGCCCTCCTCGTGTTCCTGGCTCCGCCGTCGTGGGAGGTCCTGGAGGCCCGACTCACCGGCCGCGGAACGGAATCTCCCGACGCGGTCGAGCGGCGACTGGCTGCCGCTCAGCAGGAGTTGGCGGCGGCCGACGAGTTCGACGTCGTGCTCGTGAACGCTGACGTGCGGGAGTGCGCCCAGACCTTGCTAGGATGGGTGGCTGATCCCCGTCCCGCCTCCGGCGGTGGCGACCCCGCAAGCGAATGAGGCAGTGACGTGAGCAGTGTTAGCAACCCGGAGGGCATCACCTACCCCTCGATCGACAAGCTGCTGGAGAAGACCGACTCCAAGTACTCGCTCGTCAGCTACGCCTCCAAGCGGGCACGTCAGATCAACGCCTACTACTCCCAGCTCGGAGAGGGACTGCTGGAGTACGTCGGCCCACTCGTCGAGACGCACGTCCAGGAGAAGCCGCTCTCGATCGCCCTTCGCGAGATCGATGCAGGCCTGCTCACCAGCGAGCCACTGACCCCCGAGGAGCTCGAGGGCGTCGTGGTTCAGGAGACAGTCGTCTCGGACGACACCGAGGCCTGATCCTCCCGCCATGCCGCGTCGTGTGGTCCTCGGCGTCGCGGGCGGTATTGCGGCCTACAAGGCCTGCGAGGTTCTGCGTGGTCTGACGGAGGCCGGGTGCGACGTCACCGTGGTGCCCACGAAGGCGGCTCTGCAGTTCGTCGGCGCAGCAACCTGGGAGGCGCTGTCCGGTCATCCCGTCGCCACCGACATATGGACTCATGCTCACGATGTCCCGCACGTGCGGCTGGGCCAGCAGGCAGATCTGGTCCTCGTAGCCCCGGCTACTGCGGACCTGCTCGCCCGCTCGACGCAGGGACTGGCGGACGACCTCCTCACCAATGTCCTCCTGACCGCTCACGGGCCGGTGCTGATGGCGCCCGCCATGCACACGGAGATGTGGCAGCATCCGGCGACTCAGCGCAACGTCGCGCTGCTGCGTGAGCGCGGGATCCGAGTTCTCGATCCGGCCAGTGGGAGGCTCACGGGTGCTGACTCAGGCCCGGGGCGCCTGCCTGATCCGCCTGCCATCGTGGCAGCAGCACTGGACCTCCTGCGTCGTCCGCCCACGACGGACATGGCCGGATGGCGAGTCACAGTGAGTGCTGGAGGCACTCGGGAGGCCTGGGATCCAGTTCGCTTCTTGGGTAATCGAAGCAGCGGAATCCAGGGCGTTGAACTCGCGCGCACGGCCATCTCCCGCGGGGCACAGGTCACGCTCGTGGCCGCGGCCATGGATGTGGAGCCGCCAGCGGGCGCCGCCGTCGTGCGGGTGGAGTCGGCTCGCGAACTGCACGAGGCGATGACTGCGCAGGCATCGTCCGCCGACGTCCTTGTCATGGCGGCCGCGGTCGCGGACTTCCGGCCGGAGACGGCCGATTCCAAGGTGAAGAAGCAGGGTGTCGATGGGGTGGATCTGCACCTGGAGCAGACGGTGGACGTCCTGGCCGACCTCGTGCGTCGGCGTTCTGGCCCGGCTCCGGTGATCGTCGGGTTCGCCGCGGAGACCGCGGGCAGTGCCGGGACCCTGGAGGAGCTCGGCCGCGCCAAGCTGGCGCGCAAGGGCTGCGACCTGCTGGTGGCCAATGATGTGGGCGATGACGCCGTCTTCGGCCAGCCGACCAACGAGGCGCTCATCCTGGACGTGTCCGGCGAGGTGACGCACCTGCCGCGTGCGGCCAAGGCCGAGATCGCCGACGGAGTCTGGGACGCGGTCGTGAGGCATCGCGCGCGCCATTCCTAGCGTCTCGCTGCGCCTGTTGTAGGCTCTGCCTCGGTCAAGAGAACCAGCGACAAGTCCCGGCTTGCTGGTCGGCAACCCTCCAGACGCGGTGGGGTGCTCCGGGAGCAGACCAGGCCCCTGCGGGGGCAAGCGCGGATCCTCGAGTGAGGCTGCGGAAGACGTCAGCAAGGGAGAGTTCGTCATGTCACATCGTCTGTTCACCTCCGAGTCCGTCACTGAGGGCCATCCGGACAAGATGGCCGACCAGATCAGTGACGCGATCCTGGATGACCTGCTCAGGCAGGACCCCACCAGTCGCGTTGCAGTGGAGACCATGCTCACCACGGGTCAGGTCCACGTGGCCGGTGAGGTCACGACGAACGGCTACGCCGACGTCATGGACCTGGTGCGCAAGACCGTGCTCGGGATCGGATACGACTCGTCCACCAAGGGCTTCGATGGTGAGTCCTGCGGAATCTCGCTCTCCATCGGCAAGCAGTCGCCGGACATCGCTCAGGGCGTCGACGATGCCTTCGAGGAGCGAGCCGAGGGAAGCATCGACCCGCTCGACCGCCAGGGGGCGGGCGACCAGGGCCTGATGTTCGGCTACGCGTGCGACGACACCCCTGAGCTCATGCCCCTGCCCATTCACGTGGCCCAGCGGCTCGCGGAGCGACTGACCGAGGTGCGCAAGGACGGCACAGTCCCGTACCTGCGACCTGACGGGAAGACCCAGGTGACGATCGCCTACGACGAGGACGACCGGCCGGTGAAGATCGACACCGTGGTGGTGTCCTCCCAGCACGCCAAGGACGTCAATCTCGACAACATGCTGACCCCGGACATCAAGCGCCATGTGGTCGATCCCGTTCTCGACCTGATCGATCTGGACTCCCGGGACTACCGGCTCCTGGTGAACCCGACCGGTCGCTTCGAGATCGGCGGCCCGATGGGTGATGCCGGCCTGACCGGCCGCAAGATCATCGTCGACACCTACGGAGGCATGGCCCGTCACGGTGGCGGCGCCTTCTCGGGCAAGGATCCGTCAAAGGTGGACCGCTCGGCCGCCTATGCCATGCGCTGGGTGGCCAAGAACGTCGTGGCGGCGGGCTTGGCGACGCGGTGCGAGGTTCAGGTCGCCTACGCGATCGGCAAGGCGCATCCGGTGGGCGTGTTCGTCGAGACGTTCGGCACCGGAGTGGTGCCCGACGAGGCGATCCAGGCGGCCGTTCTCGAGGTGTTCGACCTGCGCCCGGCAGCGATCATCCGGGATCTTGACCTCCTGCGTCCGATCTACCGGACGACAAGCGCCTACGGTCACTTCGGTCGTCCTCAGGGCAGCAACATCCTGCTCGACAGCGACGATCCGGCCCGGCGCACGGCGGTGGGCCCGACCTTCACCTGGGAGGCGACCGACCGCGCCGAGCAGCTCAAGGCCGCCGCTTCCTCCAACTGACAACCCACGAATTGAACCGGTTCCCGGTCCAAATCTGCAGATTTGGACCGGGAACCGGTTCTTTCTTTCGATATGAACCGCCTTCCATTGAGGCCCTGCACCCGAGCGTCGGGTCAGGGGTGTCCGGCATGATCGCGTCATGAGCCGCGACACCCACCTAGGTCCGCGGATCGTCCAGGTTCGCATCGACTCTCAGGTGCCGCATCTGGACCGGTCGTTCGACTATTCGGTCCCAGAGACTCTCGCCGAATCACCAGACGTGGGCAGTCGGGTACGGGTGCGGTTCGCCGGACGACTTGTGAATGGATTCGTCACTGCCGTCGACCCGCAGCAGAGGCATGAAGGGCAGTTGCGGCCGATCGAGCGGGTTCTTGGACCCGAGCCCGTGCTCACCCCGGACACCGCTCGCCTGGTCCAGGCTGTGGCAGAACGATGGGCAGGGACGTTCAGTGACGTTGTCCGATCAGCCGTTCCTCCGCGGCATGCGCGTGCCGAGAAGACTGTGGTCGACACGTGCGACTGGCGAGCAGTCGTGCCAGCCGAGTCGGCCTGGGACGACTACACAGCTGGTCCGGCGCTGCTCCGGCGTCTGGCCGAGCCTCCTAGTGAGCCACCGGTGCGCGCCGTCTGGTCCATGGCCCCGGCAGGTGACTGGACCAGTGAGGTAGCTGCTCTCGTCTACTCCGTCACGTCGGCCCCCAGCGGCTCGGCCATCGTTGTCGTGCCTGATGCCGCTGATGTGGACCGGGTCCGAGCGAAACTGTCGGATGCGGTCGCTGCGAAGGCCGTGGCGACCCTGAGTGCCGACAGCGGCCCGGAGCGTCGTTATCGCGAGTTCCTTCGAGTGCTCAGATCCGGTGTCCGCGTCGTCGTCGGAACGCGGGCTTGCGTCTTCGCCCCAGCCACCGACCTCCGTCTGATCGTGGTGTGGGATGACGGTGACGATTCCCTTGTCGATCCTCAGTCGCCGTACTGGAATGCACGCGATGTGGCAGCTCTGCGGTCGCATCAGAGCGGATGCCATCTGGTGGTGGGTTCACCGGCAAGGTCGGTCATCACTCAGCAGTGGTGCGAGTCAGGGTGGGCACGTTCGGTTGTTGCCACCAAGGCGACCGTCGCCGCTCGGGCACCACGTGTTCGTGCCATCACCGAGCAGGACGAGGCCCGCGACCCGGCCGCCGCCGCGGCGCGGCTTCCACACACTGCTTGGGAGGCCGCCCGTTCCGGTCTCAAGCAGGGCCCTGTCCTCGTTCAGGTCGCTCGGAAGGGATACGTGCCTGGACTTGCCTGTCAGGACTGCCGAACCCCTGCTCGCTGCGACTGTGGTGGCCCTCTGGTCCTGCGGGGGCGCGGCACCACGCCATCGTGTTCCTGGTGCGGCGCCATGCGAGGAAAATGGTCATGTCCGCAGTGCCAGGGCGTGCGCCTGCGGGCAACGTCGGTCGGTGCAGATCGAACAGTTGAAGAGATCGGACGCGCCTTCGCTGGAATCCCCGTCATGGGCAGTCACGGTGGTCACCGCCTCACGACGATCAGCGCTGATCCATCCGTCGTAGTTGCAACGCCCGGTGCCGAGCCGGTCTGCGAGGGCGGTTACCGCGCCGTGCTCATTCTCGACGCTCGTTCGCAGTTGGCACGCCCGAGTCTCGACGCCGGTGAGGACACAGCTCGTCGCTGGTTCAGTGCGGCGGGCCTTGCGGCTCCGGGTGCTCCTGTGGTTGTCACGGCAGACAACTCGCTGCCGATCGTTCAGGCACTGGTCCGCTGGGATGCTCCGTGGTTCGCTTCGCGGGAGCTGGGAGAGCGCGAGGCAACTGGCCTGCCCCCCGCGACTCGAATCGCCGCGCTGCTCGGCGCGAGCGCGGACATTTCAGCCGTGGCAGCCAGGATTGCCGCCCCGCACCGGCTCCTGGGGCCGATCCCGGACCCGAGCCCCCAGGATCCGGATCGACAACGTGGACTCGTCGTGGTCGAGCGGAGGGAAGCGGCCAGGCTAGGTCGGGAACTCGGGGCGATCACCATGACCCGTTCAGCGGAGGGCAAGTCTCGGCCTGTGCATGTGCGGTTGGACCCGCGAAGCATCTGACGGGTCCAATCGAGCGGTCAACCGTGAGTGGCCGCCGAGCCACAGCCGGCTCAGAGCAGGATTCGCGATAGGAATTCACGAGTTTCGGCTTGCTGGGGATCGCCGAACACCTGCTGAGGGGTTCCTTCCTACCGCACCCTGCCCTCGTGCAGGAAGGAGACCCGATCCGCGACCTCGCGGGCGAACCCCATCTCATGGGTGGCCATGACAATGGTGAGACCGCCTGACTTGAGCTCCCGAACTGCATCCAGAACCTCGCCCACGAGAAGTGGGTCGAGGGCAGACGTGATCTCGTCGAAGAGCATGACCTCAGGCTGCATGGCGAGCGCCCGGACGATCGCGACCCGTTGAGCCCGAACTCCGGAAAGTCGGTCCGGGTAGCCGTGTTCCTTTCCCGCCGGACCGAAACGATCCAGCAGCGCGAGTGCCTCCGTTCGCGCCTGGCTCGCTCTGATCTGGATGACCTTGCGAGGCGCGAGGGTGATGTTGTCCAGAACCGACGTATGCGGGAACAGGTTGCAGGACTGGAAGACGATTCCGATTCGACGTCGCACCTGGTCGAGATCGACTCGCGGGTCGCTCACCTCGACATCTCCATCGAGGATGATCCGGCCGGCGTCGAGCGTCTCAGGACCGTTGATGCAGCGCAGCAGCGTGGACTTGCCAGACCCCGAGGCACCGATGGGCACGACGGCTTCATCCGACGGGGCTAGCTCGGCGACGGCAGGCTCCGTGGCCTAGGCGACCGTGGTGTCAGTGGCGGCCTCCTCCTGAGCACAGGCAGCAAGAAGGGCGGCAACGGAGAGGGCAGCGAAGGCGGGGAGCAGGACTCGACGCGTGGACAACCCGTCATGGATCTCCTTGATCTCGGTGGGCCGATCGGCGACTACATCCCGCCGAGACGTGGCATGGGCTCGTGTGCCAGTCCAGGAGACGGCGGTGGGCGTCTAGACTTCAGCCATGTCCATCCAGAACATCCGCCTGTTCGGTGATCCCGTGCTGCGTACGCCTGCCGCCCCGGTCGAGACCTTCGACAAGGAGTTGCGCAAGCTCGTCAAGGACCTGACCGAGACGATGATGGACGCTCCCGGCGCCGGATTGGCCGCCCCTCAGATCGGTGTGTCGCTGCGGGTGTTCACGTACTGGGTCGACGACGAGCCAGGGCATCTGGTGAACCCGGACCTCGACCTCTCCGACGAGATGATGGACGGGGAGGAGGGCTGCCTGTCGCTCCCTGACCTCGCCTTCGACACTCCTCGATCCCTTCGCGTGGTGGCCAAGGGGATGAACATGTTCGGCGAGCCGGTGGTGATCGAGGGCAGCAATCTGCTGGCGCGGGCCATTCAGCATGAGACCGATCACCTGGATGGCATTCTGTTCATCGATCGGCTTGATCCGGAGGTTCGCAAGGAGGCCATGCGTCAGATTCGCGAGGCGGAGTGGTTCGGCGAAGAGTCACCTCAGGTCCGGCTGAGTCCGCACTCGATCTCCTCGCGCTGGCTGTAGCGGGTGCGTTGTGTCTTTGCGGGAACGCCCGACGTCGCAGCCATTGCGCTCCGGCGACTGCTGGATTCCTCTCATGACGTCGTTGCCGTGATCACCCGGCCCGATGCGCGGGCCGGTCGTGGGCGATCCCTCTCTCCGTCTCCTGTCGCCACTGTGGCCCAGGAGGCCGGCATCGAGACGATCAAGCCGACGTCGTTGCGGGATCCTGACGTACTGCACCGGCTTCGCGAGATCGCACCGGACGTTGCACCGATCGTGGCCTTCGGCGGTCTCGTGCCGCCGGAGGCGCTCACCATCCCCCGACACGGCTGGGTGAACCTGCATTTCTCGCTCCTTCCTCGGTGGCGAGGTGCCGCGCCGGTCCAGCACGCGATCTGGCGTGGTGACGACATCACTGGAGCCTCGACCTTCCTGCTGGAGGAAGGGCTCGACACCGGACCGGTCTTCGGATCTGTCATGGAGGAGATCGCCCCGGACGACACCTCGGGCGCCCTGTTGGCGCGCTTGGCCGAGGTCGGGGCTGACCTGCTGGTGGACACCCTTGATGTCATCGAGGCCGGGACGGCTGCTCCGGTGGTGCAGGTGGGCGATCCTTCGATGGCCCCGAAGATCCGCACCGACGATGCCCGAGTTCGCTGGAACGTTCCTGCCTTTGCCGTGGATCGACAGGTGCGCGCCTGCACGCCTGCTCCGGGTGCGTGGACGATGCTGGGGGACGAACGAGTCGGTCTTGGCCCGGTCGAGATCGCCGACCCGCAGGACTTCACACTGGCTCCGGGTGAGGTGCACGTGACCAAGCGCGACGTGCTTGTCGGCACACTTACGGATCCGGTGCTGCTGGATCGGGTGAGGCCGTCGGGGAAGAAGGAAATGTCCGCTGCTGACTGGGCGCGGGGTATTCGTCTGGTGTCGGGAACTGTTCTCGGCGCCCAGCAGGAAGCGGGCGCGTGAGTTGAGCGACAAGCCACGTCAGGCAGCTCTCGAGCTGCTACGCGCAGTTCGTGAGGACGACGTCTACGCGAACCTGATGCTGCCGCAGATCCTGCATGGCTTCGGACTGTCCGGACGAGATGCTGCATTCGCGACTGAGCTCGCGTATGGGACCTTGCGGGGTCGAGGCTGGTACGACGCAGTCCTCGCACAGTGCGTGAACCGACCGCTGGACAGGGTCGAGCCGGTGATGCTCGACATCCTTCGGCTGGGGTCGCATCAGATTCTCTCGATGCGCGTCCCTGACCACGCTGCCGTTGATTCGTCCTGCGCTCTGGCCCGGAGCCAGGGGGCCAAGCCGGGAGCGGCGGCGCGAGCGGGATTCGTCAATGCCGTCCTGCGCAAGGTGGCAGGACTCGACAACGACGGATGGGCCGAGCGGCTGCGGGGCGAGCGGGCAGCCGACGACGTCGAATGGCTGGCGACCCGCTGGTCCCATCCGGCGTGGATCGTGAGAGCCCTGCGAGATGCTCTGGGGGAGCGTCGTGCGGAGCTGCCCGCCCTTCTGGAGGCCGACAACATCGCCGCCCGTCCCACCCTCGCCGCGCGCCCTGGGCGCATGACGCCTGACGAACTGAGGGAACTGCCGGAGGTCGAAGACGCCCAGTGGTCTCCGTGGGCCGCGACGCTGGTCGAGGGAACCCCTGACGCCCTGGCATGCGTGCGTGACGGGCGGGCCGGAGTACAGGATGAGGGCAGTCAGCTGGTCGTCCTCGCGCTCAGTCGCGCCGAGGTCGACGACGACCACGGACGATGGCTCGACACCTGTGCAGGCCCCGGGGGCAAGGCCGCGCTCCTCGATGGGCTTGCCCACGAACGTGGGGGTCGACTGGTGGCTGTTGAGCAGCACCCCCATCGTGTCGAACTCGTTCAGGCGACGCTTGGACCTGACTCCGAGGCTCTGCTCATCGAGGGGGATGCTCGTCATCAGCCATGGGGAGACGAGCAGTTCGATCGGGTGCTGGTAGACGCCCCCTGCACCGGACTCGGAGCCTTGCGCCGGCGCCCTGAGTCGCGTTGGCGCCGCACCCCGGCCGATCTCGCGAACCTTGGCGCCACTCAGCGCGACGTCCTGCGGGCGGCGCTCGACGCCGTGAAGCCAGGAGGTGTGGTGGCGTACGTGACGTGCTCACCGCATATTGCCGAAACTGAGTTCGTCGTCAACGACGTCCTTCGTGGCCGCACTGACATTGTTCAGGAGGATGCTCGAGCCCTGCTGCCGGAGGTCGACGACGTTGGGGCCGGGCCGACCGTTCAGCTCTGGCCCCATCGCCACGGAACGGACGCGATGTTCCTCTCGGTTCTGCGCAAGCTTCCGGCCTGACGGCGGGCGCATCTGGCTCCAGCGCGGGAGGATGCTGGTCATGCGACGTGTGCCTGTGATGAGCCGCCGGGAGGCGGCGGACCTGATGGGCATCGACCCGACGGCCCCGCCCGAGACGGTGCGGCACGCCTGGCGCATGTGGGCGCGGATCGCGCACCCGGACGTCGGGGGAGATCCTGAGCACTTCGCCCGCCTCGAGCATGCCCGTCGTGTGCTGGCTCGCCCGCTTCCGCAGGAGGACCACGCCCCGCCTCCGCCGCCTCGTGAGAGCCTGCGTTCGGTCCTTCGTCGGCCACCTCGCCTGCCCGGTCTGCTGGTCGGCGGGATGGTGACCCTCCTCCTGGCGCTCCTGCCCGGGCTCGCTCCCTCGCCTGCCGGGGTCGCGGTGCTGGCCGTCGTCATCGCGCCGGCGGCGTTGGCTGCCGGCCTCACGTCCTGGTGGGCGGGGCGCGAGATTCTGCAGCCCCGGGCCGATCGTGGTCATCGAATCGTGGTGATTGTGCTCGTGTGGGTGCCTCTGGCCGTTCTCGTCGTCGCCGTCGCCGGCCTGGTGGGGCAGAGTCTGCTTCCTGTCCTGCCCGTGCTCGCGCTCCCGGTGGTGGCGGCTGTGGCCTCACTTGATCCGGGCGCGGGCCTGTTGCGCTGACTCCGCTCCTCGCCAATACCTGCAGTTGGCGTCATACCCAGACGAGTATGTGACGCTGGCTGCAGGTATCGGTGACTACGTCTGCGGCGGCAGCAGTCCGGCGACCTCGTCGTAGACGTCTGGAGTCCCGGCGATGATGCGACCTCCGCCGGTGACGCCGTGCTCCTGCAGGAACGGGCTGACGCGGCCACCTGCCTCCTCGACCAGCAGGATGGCGGCCAGGCAGTCCCACGCGTTGATGTGCATCTCGACGTAGCCGATCAACTGACCGGTTGCCACGTATGCGAGGGTCAGCGCGCCGGATCCGCACCGGTGGAACATCCCGCCCTGCGCGCGCAGGTGCTCGGCGATGAAGCCGATCTCTTGCGCGGTCGTGCGGTTGGAGCAGCCCATCCCGGTGAGGCCGTCGCTGAGGCGCTGGGCCGTGCTCACCCTCATTCGCGCGCCGTTCAGTGTGGCGCCGGCACCACGCTGCGCGGCATACAGATCCCCGGTGACAGGATTGAAGATGACTCCGATCTGGATATCTCCATCGGCGACGTACGCGATCGAGACGCACCAGGTCGGCAGGCCGAGCAGGAAGGGCTGAGTTCCGTCGATCGGGTCGACGACCCAGGCTCCGCGGCTGCCGTCCACTCCGTCGGCTCCGGTCTCCTCGCCGACGAAGGCGTCGTCTGGAAACATCGTTGTGAGGCGATCCTTGATCACCTGCTCGGTTTGCCGGTCCGCTTCACTGACCGGGTCCTGCACGCCCTTGCTCTCGACGGTCAGGGCGCTGAGGTTGCGGTAGTGGGCCAAGGCGACGTCGCCGGCCTCTCGTGCGACGGCGATGGCGGCGTCGTAATGGTCGTCTCGATCCTCGGGTGTCATGTGGTTTCCTTCCAGAGCCATGCGGCACCTCGTACGCCGCTGGAGTCGCCGTGGACCGATCGGACGATCGGAGTGGTGAAGACGGGGGAGAAGGTGTAGCTCCCGATCAGGAGCGGCAGGTCCGAGTAGACCTCGTCAATGTTGCTCATGCCGCCGCCCAGGACGAAGATGTCGGGGTCGACAGTGTTGACGACGACTGACAGCCCGCGCGCCGCGCGATCGAGCCATGAGCGGTAGACGAGGTCGGCGTCGTGGTCACCTGAGCGGCGTTGGTCCATGATCTGTGCGGGCAGAGCGTCATGGCCTGTAAGGCGCTCGTACTCGCGTGCAAAGGAGTAGCCCGAGAGCCATGTCTCCATGCACCCGCTCTTCCCGCAGTAGCAGGGTTCGCCCGGCAGCTCGTCCTGGGTCGCGAAGGGCAGGGGGTTGTGTCCCCAATCGCCAGCGCTGTTGTTGGGCCCGTGGTGTGGGCGGCCGTCAATAGCGATTCCCGCACCCGTTCCACTGGCGATGATGACACCGAACACGACCCGGTGCCCCACGCCGGCACCGTCGGTTGCCTCCGACGCAGCGAAGCAGTCCGCATCGTTCTCGACTCGCAGGGGACGTTCCAGAACCCGAAGGAGATCCTGCTCTACGGCCTGGCCGTTGATCCAGGTGGAACTGCCGCCCTTGCCGATTCGACTCTCGGGTTCAAGCGAACCGGGAATACCGATGCCAACACTGCCCGTTCGGCCCGTGGCGTCCTCGAGGCGTTGCACGATTCCTCGAACGAGCGCCAAACAGCCGTCATAGTCCCCGCGGGGGGTCGCCTCTCGGATGCGCAGGAGCTCGGTTCCGTCGGGTTCGAGTGCGACGCCTTCGATCTTGGTACCACCCCAGTCGATGCCGATGAGCATCGAACTCCCTTCGTCGACATCTTCCGTGCCTACGATAACTCCGTGCCCGCATCTCTTGAGCCGACTGCGCCTATGCTCCATCTGCGACTCCTTGGCCGGGTGGCCCGCATGTATGTGGAGCGAGGACTGACCCAGCAGCAGATTGCCGAGCAATTGGGTCTGTCGCAGGCACGCGTCTCCCGATTGCTGAAGGAGGCCCATGGTCGCCAGATTGTCCGGTCCGTCGTGGTGATGCCTGAGGGTGTGAACACGGCTCTTGAGGATGTCTTGGAGGAGACGTTCGGCCTTGCCGATGTCGTCGTTGTCGACACTGCTGGCGCCGGCGATCCTGCCCGTGCGCTGGGGGTTGCAGCGGGGGCTTACTTGGACGTGTCTCTCGTGGGTGCGGATGTCATCGGCGTCTCCTCCTGGAGCGGGTCGTTGGTGGCGGCGGTGGAGTCGATGCGGCCGCATGTCCAGCAGAGGGCGCGCACGGTTGTGCAGATGTTCGGTGGGGTCGGTGACCCGGCTGTTCAGGTGCAGGCCACGCGTCTCACGGGTCGGCTATCGGAAGTCCTCCGCGCCAAGCCGCTGTACATGCCGTCACCAGCGATCGTGGGAAATTCGTCGACGCGAAAGGCCGTGCTTGCTGATCACTCGGTGAGTTCCGTGGTGCAGGCGTGGGATGCGATGTCCGTGTCCCTCGTGGGCATTGGTGCCATAGAGCCTTCTCCGCTTCTTCAGCGCAGTGGCAATGCTCTCAGTGCGGAGGAGTCTGAGGAGTTGGCGTCGCGGGGTGCCGTCGGCGACATATGTCTTCGCTACTTCGATGCCGAAGGCGTCCCGGTTCCGGGGTCGGTCGATGATCGCCTGATGGGGATGACGGCCAAGCAGATGAAGGCTGTACCGCGACGCATCGCCGTCGCTGGCGGTCTGGCCAAGACGGGGGCTATTCGAGCAGCCCTTCTAGGGGGATGGGTATCGGTGCTGATCACGGATCAGGAGGTCGCCGAGGCCCTCGTGGCTTCTTGACGGGTGGGCAGCAACAGCGAGAGGATGGGGAACAGCATTCACTATTGAATGGATATTCAATGAGGACCCCTGATTCGATCATGGATGTAGAGCCACCGTGCCCCACGATCGTCGACATCTGTGACTTCGCTCGCCACATTCGCCTGGGGGCGCTGGACGCGATCGCTGCGGCCGGCCTTGGCCATGTCGGTGGTGACTTCTCGGTGGCCGACATCCTTGCAGTGCTGTACGGAGGCACCCTACGAGTGAATCCCGTCGATCCGACATGGGCTGGACGGGATCGGCTGGTCCTCAGCAAGGGGCATGCAGCAGCATCCTTGTACACCGCACTCGCACTTCGTGGATTCTTCCCGGTCGACGAGCTCTGCACGTTCGCCGGGCCGGACTCGCGTCTGGGTGGCCACCCCAATCGACGCAAGACGCCCGGTGTCGAGACGAACACGGGCCCGCTGGGGCATGGCCTTCCGATAGCGGTCGGAATGGCCACTGGCGCTCGGCTGGCTGGTGCGGACTGGGCTACCTACGTGGTTGTGGGTGACGGAGAGATGCAGGAGGGGTCCAACTGGGAGGCCATCATGTTCGCGGCCCATCGGGGATTGTCGAACTTGACCCTCCTGGTGGATCGCAATCGCCTCCAACAGGGCGCAGGCACTGAGGAGACCAATGCTCTGGAGCCACTTGATGAGAAGCTGGCGGCCTTCGGGTGGGCGACGACCGTTGTGGACGGCCATGACGTTGCCGCTCTCGACGCTGCGATGAAGGCGCCGCGCGCTCACGGTAGACCGGTGGCGATCGTTGCCAACACCGTCAAGGGCAAGGGGGTCTCCTTCATGGAGAACCGTTCTGAGTGGCATCACAAAGTGCCATCGAGTGAACAGGTGGAGCAGGCGATTTCAGAACTGACCGGAGTGGGCCTGTGAGTGCTTCGAGGGAGAAGGAGGGGCAGGACTGTCGCATCGCTTTCGCAGAGACCCTTATGGAGTTGGCGGGGGCTGACGAGCGGATCGTCGTCGTGTGCAACGACTCGGTTGGCTCCAGCAACCTGGGGGGGTTTCGAGTGGCCTTCCCCGAACGACTTGTCAATGTCGGGATTGCAGAGCAGAACATGGTGGGGGTAGCGGCCGGCCTGGCGAATGCCGGGTTCATTCCGTTCGTCTCTGCGGCATCCCCGTTCCTGACAGGACGCGCTCTAGAACAGATCAAGGCAGACATCGTCTACAGCGGTGCCAACGTCAAACTCTGCGGCCAGAGCCCCGGAGTGTCCTATGGGGAGCTCGGACCCACCCACCACTCGATCGAGGACATCGCCTGGCTTCGGGCACTCGACGACCTTCCGATCGTCGTGCCTGCCGATGCTGAGCAGACCGCCGACGCGGTGCGATGGGCAGCGGCGCTTGAGGGGCCAGTGTTCCTTCGGATCGGCCGGTCCAAAGTCTCGTCCGTCTCCCAGGGCCGGATACCCGCATTCCGCCCTGGGCTGGCCGAGCAGCTCGCTTCCGGTGACGACATCACAATTCTCGCGAACGGCACCATGGTCGAGGTGGCTCTTGCGGCCGCTCGGGATCTGGAAGCTGCGGGTGTCATGGCTCGTGTGCTCAACATCTCCACTGTGCATCCGATCGACCGAGAGGCAATCGTCACGGCCGCACGACAGACGCGTGGAGTTGTGACAGTGGAGGAGTCGGTACCACGAGGAGGTCTCGGTGGAGCAGTCGCCGAGCTACTGGCTGTCGAACAGCCGACGCGCATGCGCATGCTCGGCATTGACGAGTTCGCCCCCACCGGGTCGGTCGACTTTCTCCTCGATCATTTTCGTCTGACTGCTTGTGGTGTGGCGGATGCGGCACGCGAGCTGCTGTCGGTGACATGACGGATTCCTTGATCCTCGCGATTGACCAGGGCACCAGTTCGACGAAGGTGCTTCTGGTTGACCGTCAGGGTCAGGTGCGTGCTCGAGGATGGGCTCCGTTGAGCCAGCAGGCCCCTCAGCCCGGCTGGATCGAGCATCGTCCCCTCGACGTCATCGAGAGTGCCCGCACAGCCGTGGATGAGGCGCTCTCTGGGGGCGACGATCTGGACGTCGTGGCAGTGGGCATCAGCAATCAACGTGAGTCGTTGATGCTCTGGGACAGGAGCACGGGAGCACCGGTGTCACCCCTGCTGAGCTGGCAGGACCGTCGTACGACATCCCTCTGCGAGGAACTTCTGGCGAAAGGCCACGGCCAGAAGGTGCGTTCGTTGAGTGGCTTGCCGTTGGATCCGATGTTCTCGGCCGTCAAGGCGACCTGGCTGCTCGACGCATGCGACCCGGACCGGGTCCGTGGGGAGGAGTTGTGCTTGGGGACAGTCGATTCCTGGCTGGTCTGGCATCTGACGGGTGACCACGTCATTGAGGCTGGCAATGCCTCACGAACGGCCCTCGTCGATCTGGCGACCGGTGAGTGGAGCCCCACGTTGCTCGAGATCTTCGGCGTTCCTGAAGCGGTCCTTCCCAGGATTGTGGATTCGTCAGAGTGTGTGGGTGTGATTCGGGGCTGGAAGGATCTCGACGGTGCTCCGGTGCACGGCATCCTCGGTGACTCGCATGCTGCACTCTTCGCGCACGCAGGCTGGCGTCCGGGAGTGGCCAAGGCCACGTATGGCACGGGCAGTTCCGTGATGACGCTGACGACGGAGGATTCGTCGGATTCCCCAGCACTGTGCCGAACCGTCGCTTGGCAGCTTCCAGGCCAGGCTCCTGCTCTGGCGTGGGAGGCGAACATCCTGTCCGCTGGGTCGACCGTTTCGTGGCTCGCGGAGATGCTTGCCACCTCCGCGAGCGACCTCGCTGAGGTGGCCGCATCGAGCAGCGCTGGTGTGGTGCTCGTCCCGGCATTCAATGGGCTGGGGGCACCTTGGTGGGATGGTGGCGCGACGGCGTTGATCACTGGTGTCTCGCTGGGCACGACTTCGGCACACCTGGCCCGAGCAGCGCTCGACTCGGTGGTGCTGCAGGTGGACGATGTCCTTACCGCGCTCGCTCAGGTGGATGCGAAGCCTCAAACCCTCTTTGTTGACGGTGGCATGGCGATCAATCAGGAACTCATGTCACGTCAGGCTGCCGTGTCCGACGTGGACGTCGCTGTATCGATGACTCCCGAACTCTCCGCGCTGGGCGCCGCACACATGGCTGGACTGGGTGCAGGGTGGTGGACACTCGCCGATCTTGAATCCCTTCCACGGGAGTACACGAAAGTCGCACCTGCGGACAGTTGTGTCGATCCCCCTGACGCGTGGGTGCAACTGCGTGAAGACTGGTTGCGCGCGGTCGCACGCGCAAGATCCGTTCCTTCCCCAGCATCAGTCGCATTTCCCGACCATGAACGTCCATTCACCTCAGGAGAGGATGCATCGCGATGACACCACTGGAGTTCGGCACCGGGATCTGGGCATTCGGGCAGTTCGTCGATCGGTATGCCGGAGACGGCTACGGTCCGCCGCGAGATACCCGCGAGATGATAGAGACGGCGGCCCGCGTCCCTGACCTCTCCTGCCTGGACATAAATGTGCCTTTCACCACAGAGGGGATGAATGCGACTGAGGTCAAGCAGCTCCTCGACGACAACGGACTTTCCTGTCGCGCGACGACACCTCACATCTACATGCGGGAGTACGTCAAGGGCGCCTTCACGAATCCCTCTGCTGACATGCGTCAGCGCACGCAGCGTCGGGTCGATGAGGCTGTCGAGGCGGCTCAGATTCTGGGTGCGGGCTATGTGAAGTTCTGGCCGGGTCAGGACGGCTATGACTTCCCGGGTCAGGTTGACTACCTGCAGATCTGGGATCGAACCATCGATGGCATGCGTGAAGTCTGTCAGCGACACCCGGATGTTCAGTTCGCGATCGAGTACAAGCCCAAGGAGCCGCGCATCCGGATGACGCTGGCGAACGCACCCAAGACTCTTCTGGCGATTGAGGAGACGGGGGTCTCGAATCTCGGCATCGTCATGGACTTCGGTCATTCGCTCATGGCGGGGGAGTCGCCCACTGAATCTCTCCTCATGATTCATCGACGCGGCAAGCTGGTATCCGCCGAGCTCAACGACAACTGGCGCGACTGGGATGATGACCTTCCAGTGGCATCTGTTCACCTCTTCGAGACGATGGAGTACATCCTCGCTCTCAGGTCGATTGGGTGGAGCGATGCGGTCCTTCTGGATCAGTTCCCGTTCCGGGAGGATCCGGTGGAGGCCCTCCGACGCAGCATCGAGACGATCCAGATGCTCGACGAGGCGTGTCAGCGAATAGATTCCACCGAGCTCGCCTCCGCTCAGGAGGCTCAGGATGCCCTGGCAGTGCAGCGTCTCTACTGGAATGCCCTGCTCGGCACTGAACGATTCCGGTCCCCGGCATGAGCAGTGCTCCACGTCTGATCGCCAGCAACTAGCCTGAAGCCATGGGCATCCAGATCTCGCCGAGCATTCTCAACAGCGACCTCAGCCGCCTTGCCGACGAGGTTGAGCGAGTCGCCTCGGTGGCTGACTGGATTCACCTCGATGTGATGGACAACCACTTCGTGCCCAACCTGACCTTCGGCCTTCCCGTTGTCGAGAGCCTTCTCGCGCATGTCGCAATCCCGGCGGACTGCCATCTGATGATCGACGATCCGGGCCGTTGGGCCCCGGCGTATGCCGAGGCAGGCGCGGAGAGCGTCACGTTCCACGCCGAGGCCACCCGTTCACCCGTCAGGGTCGCCAAGGACATCCGAGCGGCGGGGGCAAGAGTGGGCATTGCTCTCAAGCCGGGGACGTCCATCGATGCGATAGCCGACGTCATTCGTCACGTCGACATGATCCTCGTGATGACGGTTGAGCCTGGCTTCGGTGGTCAGTCGTTCATGGACGACATGATGCCCAAGGTGCGCCAGGCCCGGAAGCTCGCCGATTCGTCCGATGCCGACATCTGGGTTCAGGTCGACGGTGGCATCGGCCCCGGAACGATCGAGGTTGCTGCGGCCGCCGGGGCTGACGTCTTCGTCGCCGGCTCGGCTGTCTTCCGGGCCGACGACCCTGCCGTCATGGTGGAGCGTCTGCGCGCCGAAGCTGAGAACGCCGCTCGGCCGTGACGTCTGTGTCGGGCTCACGTGAGGAGACGGCCTGGAGCGTCCATATGCGCGAGGCGATCGCCGAGGCGCTCTCCACGGACGTCCTCGCGAGCAGCAATCCGAGAGTCGGCTGCGTGATCGTCGACTCGTCGGGTGTCATCGTCGGACGCGGTCACCATCGTGGCTCCGGCACGGCGCATGCCGAGATTGCGGCCCTCGCCGATGCTGGCGATCTGGCGTTGGGGGCAACAGCCGTGGTGACTCTCGAGCCGTGCCGGCACACCGGACGCACCGGCCCGTGCACACAGGCCCTCATCAATGCGGGCATTGCGAGGGTCGTGTATGGCGTTGACGATCCGGGTGACGTGTCGGCGGGTGGTGCCGAGGTGCTGCGAGATGCCGGGATCGACGTGGTGGCCGGGGTGGAGGCTGATGAAGCGCGTTGGGCGGCACGTGCGTGGTTCCACTCGCTGTCGCATGACCGTCCTCTGGTGACCCTCAAGACCGCGGTGAGCCTGGACGGTCGAGTCGCCGATGCGACGGGAGGTCCCACTCCCATCACTGGGCCGGCAGCGCGGGCGTTTGCGCACGAGTGGCGAGCCCAGGTGGACGCGATCGTGGTGGGCACTGGAACTGCTCTGCAGGACGATCCCTCCTTGACAGCCCGTCCAGAGCGTCACGCCGGTGATGTTCGTCAGCCATTGCGGGTGGTCGTCGGACGATCGAATCTGCCCGAGGGCGCGCGCGTTCTGGACGACTCGGCGCCCACTCTCCTGTATCAGGATCACGACGTGCACGCCCTGCTCGCGGATCTGCACCGACGTGACGTCCAGCATCTGCTCGTTGAAGGTGGGCCAACGTTGGCTGCCGCCTTCATGGATGCCGGAGTCGTGGACGAGGTCCTGTGGTTCGTGGCTCCCATCCTCCTCGGTGACGGGCCGGTGGCGATGGCGTCGTTGACTCACCCGGCACCCGTGAACGTGCGGAGGGTCACGGTTGTGGGGGAGGATGTGGTGGTGGAAGGAGTGATGGATGTTCACGGGCATCGTTGAGGAGCGCGGCACTGTCGAAGCGGTGGAGTCGCTGACGGATGCCGCACGCATGGTGATTGCCGGGCGCGAGGTGCTCGATGGCACTCGTCCCGGTGATTCGATAAGCGTCAACGGCGTGTGCCTGACTGTGGTGGACCTGCTGCCGTCCGGCTTCACGGCGGACGTCATGGCCGAGACGCTGAAGCGCACATCACTCGCTGTCGCGGTGCCCGGCGCCGAGGTCAATCTCGAGCGGGCCGCACGGATGGACTCCCGTATTGGTGGGCACCTCGTCCAAGGGCACGTGGATGGCGTCGCCACGGTGACGGAGATATCCCCGTCGGAGAACTGGACCACCATGCGGTTCGCCTTGCCTGATGGGCTGGCGCGGTATGTCGTGGAGAAGGGCTCGATCGCCGTTGACGGGGTCTCCCTGACGGTCGTCGACGTCGACGACGAGTCCTTCAGCGTCTCGCTCATCCCCACCACGCTCGCCGAGACCATTCTCGGAACTCGTAGAGTGGGGGACCCGGTCAACATCGAGGTGGACGCGATGGCCAAGTATGTCGAGCGCCTCATCCAGTGGAGGAACCCATGATCCCCGCCCATGAGCTGTTCGCTCAGAAAGAGGACGAGGCTCCCGCTGTTGCGTCAGTGAAGCGTCCGGTAGTCCTCTCCCGCAGCACGGATGGAGTCCGCCTGGACTCGGTTGAGGATGCGATTGCCGCCATCGGCCGAGGCGAGTCCGTGATAGTGGTCGACGATGAGGACCGCGAGAACGAGGGCGACCTCATCTTCGCCGGATCCAAGGCAAGCGCCGCGCTCGCGACATTCATGATCCGCTACACCTCGGGATACATCTGTGTGGGGATGGAGGGCCCGGTCCTCGACCGACTGAACCTTCCGCCGATGACCGCTGTGAACGAGGACCGCAAGGGCACTGCCTATTCGATCAGTGTTGATGCGCGGTCCGTCGAAGGCACCGGAATCTCAGCCGAGGATCGCGCCCACACCATTCGCGTGCTCGCTGATTCGGCGACGGATCCGTTCGATCTCACACGCCCGGGTCACGTCATGCCTCTGAGAGCTGTGCCCGGTGGCGTGCTGCGGCGTGCGGGTCATACCGAGGCCGCGGTCGACCTTGCTCGGATGGCAGGCTTGAGCCCTGTCGGCGCGCTCTGCGAGATGGTGAACGACGACGGCACGATGATGCGGGCGCCCGAGTGTCGCGCCTTCGCTGATGACCACGGCCTGGTGATGATCTCGATTGCCGACATGATCCGCTTCCGTCGCGCTCACGAGAGCTTCGTGACCCGGGCGGCCGTAGCACCTCTCCCGACTGAGTACGGCGACTTCGTGGCTCACGGCTTCGTCGACGACCTGGACGGGTCAGAGCACATCGCCCTCGTCAAGGGCGATATCGGCGACGGGGAGGACGTCCTTGTGCGCGTTCACTCTGAATGCCTGACGGGTGATGTTCTGGGCTCGCTGCGCTGCGACTGTGGTCCTCAGCTGCACGAGGCGATGCGGACGGTGGCTGCGGAGGGCCGCGGAGTGGTCCTCTATGTGCGAGGCCATGAAGGGCGAGGCATCGGACTTCTGCACAAGCTCAAGGCGTACACGCTTCAGGACAGCGGTCGCGACACGGTTGATGCCAATCTTGACCAGGGACTCCCGGTTGACGCACGCGACTACGGGACCGGAGCATCGATCTTGGCGGACCTGGGCGTGCGGAGCATGCGCCTCCTGACCAACAACCCGACGAAGCGGGCTGGTCTGGAGGGCTACGGCCTCACGATCGTCGGGCGGGTGCCGCTGGCTGTGAAGCCCAACCCCCATAACGCCGTCTACCTGCAGACGAAGGCGGATCGCATGGGTCACGATTACGGCGCGGATGTCGGAGACCAGTCATGAGCGGAGCCGGGAGCCCGCGTCTGGATGTCGACGGATCGGGTATCAGTGTCGTGATCGTGGCAGCTTCGTGGCATCAGGTCGTCATGGACGGTCTGATCGCAGGAGCGGAGGCGGAGTGCGCCCGAGCCGGAGCATCCACGACCCTTGTCAGGGTTCCGGGCTGCTTCGAACTGCCTGTCGTGGCGCAGGAGTACGCCGCTGATCCGACGGTCGACGCCGTGGTGTGCCTTGGCGTGATCATCCGGGGTGGCACGCCGCACTTCGACTTCGTCGCCAACGCCACGACCGATGGGTTGACCAGAGTGGCCCTCGACTCGCGCACGCCGATCGGCTTCGGGGTGCTGACGACGGACAACGACGAGCAGGCACTCGACCGGGCAGGACTGCCGGGCTCGGACGAGGACAAGGGCGCTGAGGCGGCCTCTGCTGCGATCATGACGGCGCAGGCGCTGCGTCACTGCAGGGCCGGTCGTTGAGGACCCGTCAGCGTCAATAGGCTGTGCCCGTGAAGACCTTCGATGAGCTCTACGCGGAGTTGAACCACAAGCTCACCTTCCGCGAGGAGGAGTCCGGAACCACGCGCCTCGTCGATGCCGGAGTGCACGCAATCGGCAAGAAGGTCGTCGAAGAGGCGGCTGAGGTGTGGATGGCCGCGGAGCATGAGGGCAAGGATCGGGCGGCTGAGGAGATATCCCAGCTGCTGTATCACGTTCAGTGCATGATGCTGGCCTGTGATGTGAGTCTCGACGACGTCTACCGAAGGCTCTGACATGTTGCGAGTAGCCGTTCCCAACAAGGGCCAGCTGGCTGAGCCCGCCCGAAGCATGCTCAGCGAGGCGGGCTACCTGCACGCTGCCACGACGCGTGAGCTGCTCGTCCAGGATCCTGAGAACGATGTCGAGTTCTTCTTCCTTCGTCCGCGCGACATTGCCATCTATGTGGGGGAGGGCACGCTCGACGTCGGCATTACCGGTCGCGACATGCTGCTGGACTCGCATGCCAAGGCTGACGAGATCCTCCCGCTCGGCTTTGCGCCCTCCACGTTCCGACTCGCGGCACCGCGCGGTCAGGCCACGACCCTCGCTGATCTCAGCGGGTGCACGATCGCCACGTCGTACGCCGGGGTGCTCGAGGCCTATCTCGAGCGCGAGGGTGTCGAGGCTCGGGTAGTGAAGCTGGACGGCGCGGTCGAGAATGCCGTGGCACTGGGCGTCGCTGACGCCGTGGCGGATGTCGTGGCCACAGGCACGACGCTCCGCAAGGCAGGGCTGGAGCTGGTGGGCGAGCCGATCCTCGTGTCCGAGGCGCTGGTCATTCGACGTACCGGGGCCCCTGAGATCCCCGCCGTCGAGACCTTCCTGCGACGGCTGCACAGTGTCATGGTCGCCCGGGCCTACGTGCTCGTCGACTACGACATCCGTTCTGAGCACCTGGACAGGGCCTGCGCCATGACTCCCGGTATCGAGTCGCCGACCGTGTCGGCACTTCACGACCCCGAATGGTCGGCTGTGCGCGCGATGGTGCCAGCGTCAGATGTGCATCGGATCATGGACGAGCTCTACGAACTGGGAGCCCGAGGGATCCTGGTCACGGATATCCACGCCTGCCGACTCTGACCACCCGTGCGGGACGCTGCCTCTACTGAATTCGAGTCCCTCGCCGCAGCGGTATGACTGTAAGAAGCTGGGTGAGGAGCACGACCGCGATCCCGAGGTAGAGCGTCTGCCAGGAGATGCCGATGTCGAGCAGCGATCCGGCGACGATCGGGCCGACGGACGCGAGGACGTACGTGACGAAGAAGGCCATCGCTGTCAGTCGGGTCGATGCGTGGGTGTCGTGTGCGAATTCGCTGAGCAGTGCGAGTGACATGGCGAAGGCGCCGCCCAGGGTGAAGCCGAGAATCACGACCCAGACGGTGACGCTCGACGCCGTGGACGCGCTGACCGGGATCAGCGAGAGCGAGCACACCACGATGAAGGCGGCGAAGAGCGTCCTTCTGGCCCGCATCCGCTCGGCGATGGACGGCATGACGAGCGCGGCCGCCACCTGGCTGATCGTGAAGACTCCGAAGAGGAAGCCGGCATCCTCCTGGGTCCAGCCTCGGTCGACGAAGGATGGCGCAAGCCAGGCCAGGAGCGTGTAGAAGACGATCGAGTTGATGGTCAGGAAGGCCGTGAGGGCCCACGCTGGCCGACTGCGCCAGGGCATGTCCCGCAAGGAAGCCGACGGGGGCGCACCCACGGACGGGTTGTCCCGGAGGCCTTCGACGGCCAGCCAGACTATGAGCCCCGCGAGAGCGGGAATCGCCCACACGGCCAGGGCCATCTGCCACGACCCCAGCCACTTCGCCAGGGGAACGGTGAGGGCTCCGCCCAGTGCGGCGCCCGTCATCATGGCCCCGGTCCAGATCCCCGTGGCGAGGCCTACTCTGTCCGGGACCTGAGCCCGAACGACAGTGGGCACGAGGCCCATGGCGAGGGCGATGCCCACCCCGGCCAGCAGCACGGAGATCGTCAGCACGATCGGGACCTGAGCCGCGAGACGTGATCCCATCGCAACGACGAGGACGGCCAGCGCGAGAGCGACTGTTCGCCGCCGACCGATTCCCCGTGCGACCCGAGGAACAGCCAGGGCGAGAATTCCCATGCACACGACGGGAATGGTCGTCAGGGTGCCGATTGCGGCATTGGACCAGCCTGTGGCCGCCTGAATCTCCGTCTCGACCGTGGGAATGCTCGACAACGCCGCCCGCAGGTTCACAGCGACCATCGTCAAGGTGGTGAGCACCACCCAGGTGCGGTGCCGTTCGGTCGAGGTCATCGCCAGATTGTGGTCCTCTAGGCTCGCAATATGCGGGAGGACTCGGATATCGGCGCGGCGGTCGATGGTGATGGCAGGCACTTGGCCGCTCCTGCATTTCCAGGCGATGACGGTGCGGCAGATCCGCTGGTGCGCTCCCTGATCGCGTCCGTGGCGTCCGGTGAGATCCCGGCGATGTCCGCGGCGCGTGCCCTCCGCGACTGGCGGCTGCTCGCGCCGGTGGTTGCGGTTCTCGACGATGTGGACGAGTCCGGGGCCGACAAGGACAGTCACATGGCGGTCGTCTCGATGGTCAATGCTGCGGGTGCGAAGGGAATGCTCGCCTTCACCGGCTCCGATTCCCTGAACGCCTGGGACAGTGATGCCCGTCCCGTTCCGTCACGTGCGCGCGAGATCGCCCGGTCTGCGCTCGACGATGGCTCCACTGCGCTGGTGATCGACGTCGCTGGTCCGGTGCGACTGGTGATCGAGGGGTCGGCACTGCTGGCTCTTGCGGACCAACTGGATCTGGCGCAGGCGTCGGCGCTGGTGCACGCTGGCCTCGCCCCTCTCACGGCGGACGGCTGGGTCGACGTCGAGGTGGTCGATGCACGTGGAGATGATGTCGGAGTCGATGTCGTCGTGCAGATCTCCGCGGTCGGAGGGGGGCATCCCGACGGCCGCCTCCTGGACGACCTGGCCCACCAGGCCGCCCGAGTCCTCCAGGAGCGTCCTGATATCCAAAGGTGTGTCCCCGGTGGCCTGGGAGTTGCCGTCGTCTCCTAGCCGAGTCGAGACGCTTGGGTGTCAGAAGACGGGCCCGGTGAGGTCCTCACCCGGACCCATGCCGGGCGCATCGGGAATGACGGAGGCCTCGCGGAAGGCCCGCTGGAGTGCCTGCAGGCCGTCCCGCAGGGGAGCAGCATGCATGCTTCCGATCTGCGGAGCCGCAGCGGTGACGAGACCGGCGAGGGCTGAGATCAGGATGCGGGCCTCGGCCAGGTCGGGCTCGGGGGTCGACTCGTCCGGTCCACCTTCGGCCAGTCCGCAGGAGACGGCCGCGGCCGACATCAGGTGCATGGCCACGGTGAGGACAATCTCGACGGCGGGTACCTCTGCGATGTCCAGAGCGGGGGAGCCGATGGCGTTGTCGGGGGTACCTGTCATGGCTGGTAGCCTTGCACCCGACTGACCCGGTGTTCGCATCGGGTCGCGCAAGCGGGGTCCTCGACTCCCACCTGCTGGCCGCTCACTGTGGTTGACCGCATGAAGCCTCGCAGGTTCGGCGCAGAGCCCTGATGGGCGTCTGCTCTCGAGGCCTTCGTGCGCGCTGCGCCGAGGGCCTTCTGCCTTGTCGGATGCGGGTCGTCGAGAGTACGAGAAGCGAGGAGGCGCCATCAGCGTCGAACCACGGATCAATGACCGTATCCGCGTGCCTGAGGTCCGACTTGTCGGTCCGCAGGGCGAGCAGGTCGGGATCGTCCGCATTGAGGACGCCCTGCGCCTGGCGGTGGAGGCCGATCTCGACCTTGTCGAGGTGGCACCCATGGCCAAGCCCCCGGTGTGCAAGCTCATGGACTTTGGCAAGTTCAAGTACGAGGCGGCGCTCAAGGAGCGCGAGTCGCGCAAGAACCAGACGCACACGGTCATCAAGGAGATGAAGCTCCGTCCGAAGATCGACCAGCACGACTACGAGACCAAGAAGGGTCACGTCGAGCGGTTCCTGAAGGCGGGCGACAAGGTGAAGATCACGATCATGTTCCGCGGTCGTGAGCAGAGCCGCCCCGAGCTTGGCCTGCGACTGCTGGGCAAGCTCGCGGAGGACGTCACCGAACTCGGCTTCGTCGAGGCGACGCCCAAGCAGGACGGCCGCAACATGATCATGGTCCTGGCCCCGCATCGCAAGAAGTCGGACGTTGCGCGAGATCGTGCGGCCGATGGCGGCGATTCCCCGGTGGCCGAGACGGCCTGACCACCCGCACCAGACCACCCGGTCCCGCACGGACCGGCCGGAAGAACGAGGAAGGCAGCATGCCGAAGCAGAAGACCCACAGTGGCTCGAAGAAGCGGTTCAAGGTGACCGGCTCGGGCAAGATCACCCACGAGCAGGCGAACCGTCGTCACCTGCAGGAGGTCAAGTCCAGCAAGCGCAAGCGCCGGCTGGAGGCGGACAAGGTCCTCGCCCCCGGAGACGCCAAGAAGGTCAAGAAGCTGCTGGGTCGCTGACCCCTGTGATTGCGGGTCCTCGACCCGAACCTTCGCCCTTCGGGGCATCCCTGACTGACCCACCGAAATACAGGAGATAGACATGGCACGCGTCAAGCGCGCAGTGAATGCACAGAAGAAGCGTCGTGAGACCCTCGAGCGCGCATCCGGGTACCGGGGCCAGCGCTCACGGCTCTACCGCAAGGCCAAGGAGCAGGTCACGCACTCGCTCGTCTACGCCTACGCGGATCGTCGCAGCCGCAAGGGTGACTTCCGTCGCCTGTGGATCCAGCGCATCAACGCTGGCTGCCGCGCCCAGGGCATGACCTACAACCGCTTCATCCAGGGCCTCAAGGCCGCGGGTGTCGAGGTCGACCGTCGCATGCTCGCGGAGCTGGCCGTCAACGACGCCCCGGCTTTCGCGGCACTGGTCGACGTGGCGCGGGCGAACCTCCCGGCCACGGCAGCGTAGGTCCGCCACCTCAGTCTGTCGCCGACCGACCATGGGAGCCTCCGCACAGTTGACGTCGTCCTCGTCGGATCGCGTCAAGTCCGTCAAGGCGCTCCATTCGCGGGCCGGCCGTCGCAAGGCGGGACGCTTCATCGTCGAGGGCCCTCAGGGCGTTCGCAGTGCTCTCAGCGCGGGCGTTGTCATCCACGAGATGTATGTGGATGACAACGCCCGCGCTGGCATTTTCGATGTCATCGACGAGGCCTACGAGGCGGGCGTCGAGATCGTGACGGCGATGCCCCACGTGCTGGCTGCGATGGGGGAGACCGACCATCCGCAGGGCGTCATCGCGGTGTGCTCCCTGCTCGACACCTTCACGCTCGCGGATGTGCTCGAGACGGCTGCACCCATCGTCATCCTCGATCAGGTGGCTGACCCTGGAAACGTCGGAACCATCATCCGAACGGCGGATGCCGTGGGGGCAGCCGGTGTCCTCCTCACACCCGGATGCGCAGACATCCACAACGGCAAGGTCGTACGTGCGACGGCCGGGTCCTTGTTCCACGTCCCCGTGGTGTCCGACCTCCCCATGGCCGACATCATCGCCGGGGTTCACGATGCCGGCCGGGCGCTGGCCGTCGCTACAGGGGACGGCGAGGAAGGCCTGTTCGAGGCTGCTGATTCACGCATGGTCTGTCACCGCACGTGCTGGGTCATCGGCTCGGAGGCTCACGGCGTGGGCCATGAGGCCCGTGAGGCGGCGGATATCACCGTCCGCATCCCGATGGCAGAGGGAATCGAATCCCTGAACGCGGGCGTCTCTGCCTCGGTCGTGCTCTATGTGATCGCTCATGCTGCGCGGAGCGGCGTTTTCGGCCCGCGCGGCTTCAGGTGACAGAATGTGCTCATGAATCCCGCCGACTACGTCACGCTTCCGGCCTTCGAGGAGACCGGCTACGTCGTCCTCGACCGGTACGAGCAGGCGCAGGATCCCCGTGAGTGGGAGGACCTCACCTTCGTGGACTGGAAGTCCTCGGGTGATACGCGCTTCGCCCCGCTTGCCAGTGCGTACGGCGACATGGAATGCAATGGCTTCTGGAACCACACGCCTGCCAAGACCGACAAGGACGGCGTGTGGGTCGACGCCAACGTCGCTGTGGCTCCGCGGCTCGTGGCCCGGGCTCAGGAGCCCGGCGTCAACATCGGCCGATGCCGGGTGATCGAACTGCAGCCGAACGCCTACGGCGAGGCGCTGTACAACCTCCATCGCGACGACAACAACCGACTCAACCCCGAGGGCACTGGCTGGATCGTCCGTGCATTCTTCAACCTCACCGACGACCCCGACACCATGATGGTCCTGCGTGAGGATCGTGACGATCCCTCGACCGAGACTCGCATCGCTCTGCCCGCCGGTGCTCAGGCGATCATCGACACGCAACGGCTGTGGCACGCGGTGTGGCATCCGGGCGTCGAGGCGCGCTACTGCCTCATCACGTCCTACGAGAGTGGCCCCGGGCTCGACGACTACATCGCCAGGCACCACGGGCGCAGCCGGGTTGAGAACGCCCCCATGGATGAGCAGGTGCGGGCCGAGGGTGAAGCACTCGCCCTGGCCAAGCGTGAGGCTCGAGCTGCTGCCCTGGCAGCGCGAGGCGACAACCCATCGTTCGGTGACGGCAGCCTCTCGGCTGGCCCGGCGATGGAGGTGTACTCCGAGGCGTGAGCCTCGCATTCAGTCGCGGGACGTCCCTGACGCCCGCGGGGGATCCCCTCCCACAGGAAAGGAACGATGCGTGATGACGACCGATGCGGCGCCAGCCGTGCCGTACGACGCGGTCCTCGACGAGCTCGAGGCCGAGGCCATCCACATCTATCGCGAGACGGCTGCGGCCTTCAAGAATCCGGTGCTGCTCTACAGCATCGGCAAGGACTCGTCCGTCCTGCTGCACCTGGCCATCAAGGCCTTCGCTCCAGCGCCCATTCCGTTCCCGCTGATGCATATCGACACGGGCTGGAAGTTCCGCGAGATGATCGAGTTTCGCGACCGTCGGACGGCGGAACTCGGGCTGGACATGCGGATCGCCCAGAACCTCGCTGCCATCGCCGAGGGAGTCACGCCCTTCACCCACGGCACGCACGAGTACACGCGGCTGATGAAGACGGTCGCCCTGCGCGAGGGTATTGATCGGTACGGCTTCGACGCGGCCGTCGGCGGTGCCCGCCGTGACGAGGAGCGCAGCCGTGCGAAGGAGCGAATCTTCAGCCTTCGTGAGCCTGGCCACCAGTGGGACCCCCGAAAGCAGCGTCCCGAGTTCTGGCGTACCGCGAACACGCAGCTCGCCCCGGGCCAGTCGATGCGGGTCTTCCCACTCTCCAACTGGACCGAACTCGATATCTGGCGCTACATCCAGCGGGAGAGCATTCCGATTCCCGATCTGTACTTCGCCAAGCCGCGTCCGGTTGTGGATCGTGATGGCATGTGGATCATGGTGGACGACGATCGCTTCCCTCTCAGGGACGACGAGACTCCTCAGCTGCGTTCCGTTCGGTTCCGGACCCTGGGCTGCTACCCGCTCTCGGGAGCGGTGGAGTCCACAGCAGACACGATGGAGCAGCTCGTCTCCGAGATGGCCGGCTCCAAGTACTCCGAGCGCTCGGGTCGCCTCATCGATGGCGAGAGCGGATCGGAATCAATGGAGGGCAAGAAGAAGGAGGGCTACTTCTAGTGGCCAGCAACAGTGCGCTTACGCCCGTTCTGCACCTCGTGACATGCGGATCAGTCGATGACGGCAAGTCGACGCTGATCGGACGCCTCCTGGCCGAGACGAACTCGGTGCCCATCGACACCCTCGAGTACGCCAAGCGGACTCGTCGTGGTGGTTCCACGATCCCGGTGGGGGAGATCGACTACTCGCTGCTGACCGATGGCCTCGAAGCCGAGCGGGAGCAGGGCATCACCATCGATGTGGCGTACCGTCACATGAACCTGCCCAACGGCCGACGTGTCCTCGTCGCTGACTCCCCAGGCCATGAGCAGTACACGCGGAACATGGCGGTGGCCGCGTCGAACGGCGACGTCTCGATCCTCATGGTTGATGCGGCTCGGGGAGTGCGTCCTCAGACGCACCGCCACCTGACCATCAGCGCCCTGATGGGCGTCAAGACTGTCATCGTTGCCGTCAACAAGATGGATCTGGTCGGCTACGAGCATGCGACCTTCGAGGACATCATCGGCACCGTGCGCGTCACCGCGGCGCGACTGGGTGTCCCGGAGGTCATCGCGATCCCGGTGAGCGCCTTCGCTGGTGACAACATCACGGAGCCCAGCGCGAACATGCCCTGGTACTCCGGCCCGACCTTGCTGAAGGCGCTGGAGGACTGGGAGCCGCTGGCGGCCGACGCGGACGCGCCGTTCCGTTTCCCGGTGCAGTTCATCGTTCGGGCCGAGGGGAACTTCCGCGGCTACGCGGGCACCGTCGTCTCGGGACAGGTAAAGCCCGGCGATGGCGTCGTCATTGCGGATTCGGGCCGCACGGCCAAGATCGATCGAATCGTCACGTACGACCTTCGCGTGGACGGCCACATTGCGGATCTGGAGGTCGCCGAGACCGGTGCAGCCGTCACGATCACGCTCGACCACGAGGTAGATGTCACGCGCGGCGACATCATCGGTCAGGGTGCTGGAGACCAGTTGGAGCCATCGGACCGATTTGCGGTCGACATGGTCTGGCTGGGCGATGAGCCGTTGGCGCACGGTCGTTCCTACCTGCTGGTCTCCGGTTCGAGGTCAGTTCCGGCAACCGTGACGAATGTGCGCAATCGTCTCGATGTCGTGACAGGACACGAGCACGCGGCGCGATTGCTGTCGATGAACGACATCGGTCGCGTCGAGATTGCGACCGACAAGCCCGTGCCGATGGACCCGTATTCGCTCTGTCGCGACACCGGAGGATTCCTGCTGGTGGATCGTGTCACCGCAGACACTGTTGCGGCGGGCATGGTGCGGCACGCCATGCGGCGGTCCACGAACGTCGTCCGCCACGACTACGTCGTCGACGACGAGGCCAGGCGCCTGCTCATGGGTCACGATGCCAAGGTCGTGTGGCTGACGGGTCTATCCGGAGCAGGAAAGTCGACGATCGCTGACGCGGCCGTCAAGAAGCTTCATGCGCTCGGCGTCCACACCTTCGTCCTCGACGGCGACAATGTTCGCCACGGCCTCAACAAGGATCTCGGGTTCACTCCCGAGGATCGGGCGGAGAACGTCCGTCGCGTGGCCGAGGTGAGCAAGCTGATGGTCGAGTCCGGGCTCGTGGTCTTCGTCGCGCTCGTCTCCCCGTTCATCGGCGACAGACGTGCGGCCCGTGAGCTGTTCGCACCGGACCAGTTCCTGGAGGTCTATGTCGACACTCCACTCGATATCGTCAGTGAGCGGGACACCAAGGGGCTCTACGCCAAGGCTGCGAGTGGCGCCCTGCCGAACCTCACCGGTGTCGGGCAGGAGTATGAGCCACCGGAGCATGCGGAGTTGGTGCTCCGCGGCACTGGCGATCTCGATGCATCTGTCGACACGCTGGTGTCCGCCATTCTCGGCGAGTAGCAACCCGAACACACGATTCGTGGGGCAAGCCCCCCGCGCGAAGCAGAAAGGCTCCTCGTGTCCGGTCCGAACACGTCGTTCGACCCCAAGCAGGTGGCGAGTCTCAATCAGGATGCCGTCACCTCCATGGTTGATTCCGCTCTCGCTGCAATCGATGCGGCGCAGGACCTCGCGGAGCTCAAGGAGGTCCGACTCGCGCACGCTGGAGATCGTGCACCGCTCGCGCTCGCGAACCGAGAGATCGGTGCTCTGCCTCCGGCCGCCAAGGCTGAGGCCGGCAAGCGCGTCGGGCAGGCCCGTGGCGCGATCAAGCAGGCGCTGGACGAGCGTCAGGTGCAGCTCGAGGTCGAACGTGACGAGCGGGTCCTGGCCGAGGAGGCCGTTGACGTCACCCTCCCCACAGACCGGGACCTCCTGGGTGCGCGGCACCCGCTGACCATGCTCATGGAGCGTGTCGCTGACGTGTTCGTCTCGATGGGCTACGACGTCGTCGAGGGGCCCGAGGTGGAAGCCGAGTGGGTGAACTTCGACGCGTTGAACATTCCGCCCGACCATCCCGCACGCACGATGCAGGACACCTTCTTCGTGTCCTCTCCGGACAGCGGAGTCGTCCTTCGCACCCACACCTCTCCGATCCAGATTCGGACAATGCTCGATCGTGAGCTGCCGATCTACGTCATCGCACCCGGGCGCGTCTACCGGACCGATGAGCTTGATGCGACGCATACCCCGGTGTTCCATCAGGTCGAAGCGCTCGCGATCGACAAGGGCATCACGATGGGCGACCTGCGAGGCACGATCGACCACTTCGCCGAGGCGATGTTCGGCGAGGGCATCCGCACCCGCATGCGGCCGTCGTACTTCCCGTTCACGGAGCCCAGCGCCGAGGTCGACCTGCAGTGCTTCGTCTGTCGTGGAGAGTCAGTCGACAACCCCGACAGTCCCTGTCGAACGTGCGGCAGCGAGGGTTGGATTGAGTGGGGTGGCTGCGGCATGGTGAATCCTCGGGTCCTGAAGGCCGTGGGCATCGACCCGGAGGTCTACCGCGGATTCGCCTTCGGCATGGGAGTTGAGCGCACCTTGATGTTCCGCAATGGCGTGAGTGACATGCGCGACATGGTGGAGGGCGATGTCCGCTTCTCGCTGGCATTCGGACTGGAGGCCTGATGCGCGCCCCACTGTCGTGGATTCGTGAGTTTGTCGACGTCCCCGCCGATCAGACCGGTCGCGAGGTCGCGGCCCGCCTGATCAGCGCCGGACTCGAGGTCGAGACGGTTGATGCGGTCGGCGCCGGGATCGACGGCCCGCTCGTCGTCGGCCTCGTGCAGCACATCGAGGAGCTGACCGAGTTCAAGAAGCCGATCCGCTGGTGTCAGGTCCGGATCGGTCCTGACACTGTGAACGGGATCATCTGCGGAGCCCGGAACTTCGTCGAGGGTGACCTCGTCGTCGTCGCACCGCCAGGCACGGAACTGCCTGGCGGCTTCCTCATCAGTTCCCGTGAGACCTATGGAAAGGTCTCCAACGGCATGATCTGCTCCGAGCGCGAGCTCGGGCTGGGTGACGACCACGACGGGATCATGATCCTTCCGGCTGGCACTGCAGAGCCCGGGGTCGACGCAAAGGGCATCATCGGGATCGGTGACGAGATTCTGGATATCGCGGTGACTCCTGACCGCGGTTATGCGCTCTCCATCCGAGGCATCGCGCGCGAGGTCGCGGTCGCGTACGGAGTCCCGTTCGCGGACCCTGGCGTCGTTCTGGCGGATCTTCCGGCACCTGCTGCCGCGGACGGACTCCAGGAGTGTGACTCGTCCGCCCACGACGGGTGCGATCTGATCACGATGCGCACCATTCGTGGTTTTGACCCGAAGGCCGCCTCGCCGCTGTGGATGCAGCGTCGGCTCGTCGCGTGCGGCATGCGGCCGGTGTCCCTTGCTGTGGATGTCACCAACTACGTGATGCTGGAGCTGGGGCAGCCGCTCCATGCCTATGACCAGGGCAAGCTGAAGGGCGTCGTCCGGGCGACCTGGGCGAATGACGGCGAGAAGTTCGAGTCCCTCGACCATGTCCAGCGCACTCTGCGCGCCGATGACCTCGTCATTCGCGACGACTCGGGTGTCATCGGCCTCGCCGGAGTCATCGGAGGACTGCACTCGGAGATCGACGAGGAGACCACGTCGATCGCACTGGAGGCCGCTCACTTCATCCCCGAGATCATCGCCAGGGCAGGACGTCGGCACAAGGTGACCAGTGAGGCTGGTCGCCGCAATGAGCGTGGTGTGGACCGGGACCTGGCGCCCTATGCATCGGCTAGAGCCGCTGCTCTGCTGCTGGAGTTCGGCGGGGGCGACTACGCGGGAATGACCGCTGTCGAGGCTGCGCGTGAGCCCGTCGTCATCGCCCTCCCGACGACTGAGCCCGCAGCCGTCTCGGGCATGGAGATCCCCGGGATCATGGCTGTTCGGATCCTCGAGGCTGTCGGCTGCATGATCGATGACGCCTCCTGTGAACCGCTCGCCGTGGTGCCTCCGTCGTGGCGGCCCGACCTCACCGACCCAGCCGATCTCGTTGAGGAGGTCCTGCGTCTCATCGGCTACGACGAGCTGCCCTCGACCCTCCCCACTGCTCCGTTGGGCCGGGGCCTGACGCCTGCGCAACGCGTCCGTCGTCGTCTTGGCATGGCGATGGCGGCGCGTGGCTTTGTCGAGGTCCTGTCATATCCGTTCGTAGGGGAAAGCGAGCTGGACGCCCTGCAGCTTCCCGCGGATGACTCTCGTCGTACCTCACCCAGGCTGGCGAATCCGCTGTCGGAGGAGCAGCCGCGGCTGCGTGCCACGCTGCTCCCGGGCCTGGTGGCTGCTGCGCGGCGCAACGCCAGCCGGGGGCAGGTGGATCTCGCGTTGTTCGAGCTCGGACGCGTCTTCGAAGGAGACGTCGCACCCGAGGGTGCTGTGCGGCCGGGCGTCGACGCCAGACCCCAGGCGGCCGAGTGGGTCTCCCTGAACGATCTGCTTCCGCAGCAGCCCCATCATGTGGCAGGGCTGCTGACGGGCGCTCGCGAGCCCCAGGGCTGGTGGGGGCCGGCTCGGCCGGCCACGTGGTCGGACGCGATCGCAGCAGTGCGCGTCCTTGCCGACATCGCCGGGACCGAGATCACCGTCGAACGGGGATCCGATCCGGTATTCCATCCAGGGCGCTGTGCTCAGATCGTCCTCGATGGACGATGCATCGGCGTCGCAGGAGAGCTGCATCCCCGGGTGATCGAGGCGACCGGACTGGCGGAGCGGGCGGCGGCGTTCGAGATCGACATCGATGCCGTCATCGATGCGGCGGTCATGATTCGCCCTGCTCCCGCTGTCGGGACGCATCCGCTGGCCAAGGAGGACATCGCGCTCGTCGTGGACCATGACGTTCCAGCTGAGACTGTGCGTTCGGCGATCCAGTCGGGTGCGGGGGAGATCCTGGAGTCTGTCCGGCTCTTCGATGTGTACGAGGGATCGCAGGTGCCCGAGGGAAAGAAGTCCCTGGCCTTCGCTCTGCGCTTCCGGGCTCCCGACCGCACACTCTCGGCGGAGGAGACAGCCCAGGCCCGCGAGGGGGCATTGGCCGCCGCTGCGGCAGCCTGCGGCGCGACCCTCCGCTGACGTCTGCCGATTTGAACCGCTTACCGGTTCAGTTCTGAAGAACTGAACCGGTTTCCCGGTCGGACTGAAGATTTGAGCCGCCCGTGCGCCGATTGGAACGAGTATTCGCGTATGCGTATAGTGCTCGCATGATTGCTGCTGCTGTGGCCGGTGCCTCGGGCTATGCCGGGGGAGAACTCCTCCGCCTGCTGGCCGTGCACCCCGAGATTGAACCGACGGTTCTCGCCGCTGGGGGACGGGCGGGAGAGCCTCTGGGCAGCATCCACCCGAACCTGACCAGGTATGCCGACCGCATGCTCGTCAAGACGTCGGCGGAATCACTCGCCACTGCCGACATCGTGTTCCTCGCCCTGCCCCATGGCGAGTCGGCCTCTCTCGCCGCCCAACTGCCAGCGGGCCTGCCCATCATCGATCTGGGTGCCGATTTCCGTCTCACTGATGCCTCAGCATGGGAGCGGTTCTACGGGGGCCCTCATGCGGGCACCTGGACCTACGGGCTTCCCGAACTCGCCGGGCAGCGCGACCAGGTGGCCGAGGCCAGTCGCGTCGCGAACCCCGGCTGCTACCCGACTTCCGTCGCACTTGCGCTGGCACCCGTGCTCGCGGCTGGAATGGCGGATACGAATGACGTGGTCGTGGTCGCGGCCTCTGGCACCTCCGGTGCGGGACGCAAGCCCTCAGATGCTCTGCTCGCCACCCAGGTCATGGGCTCGATGTCGGCCTACAAGGTGGGTGGAAATCACCAGCACACGCCGGAGATGGAGCAGTCGCTGTCCCTGGCTGCCGGTGCACCAGTGACGTTGTCCTTCACGCCCGTGCTTGCTCCCATGCCTCGTGGCATCCTGGCGACCTGCACCGCACGACTGAGGGCGGGAGCCACCCAGCTCGAGGTTCGGGAAGCACTGCTGGACGCATACGCGAACGAGCCGTTCGTCCACGTCCTTCCCGAAGGCCAATGGCCCCAGACCTCCTCGGTGAGCGGCTCCAATGCTGCGCACCTGCAGTGCGCGGTCGATGAGCATGCGGGGCGCGTGGTCGTGGTCAGCGCCATCGACAATCTGGGCAAGGGAGCGGCGGGGCAAGCACTGCAGAATGCCAACATCGTGCTGGGTCTGCCCGAGACCATGGGCCTCCCGATGAACGGAGTAGCGCCGTGAGTGTCTGTTCCCCCAAGGGTTTCAGGGCCGCCGGGGTCACCGCTGGGATCAAGGCATCGGGCAGGCCGGATGTCGCACTCGTCGTCAACGACGGTCCACTAGCCGTTGCTGCCGGGGTGTTCACGGAGAACCGCTTCGCGGCCGCGCCGGTGCTGTGGTCCCGTCAGGTGGTCGCCGACGGCGAGGTGCGGGCCGTCATCCTCAACTCCGGTGGCGCAAACGCGTGCACGGGCCCGGAGGGCTTCGCCGACACTCACAACACTGCTGAGCACGTCGCCGAGGTGCTCGGCGCTGCCGGTGTCGATGTCGGGGCCGGTGACATCGCGGTGTGCTCGACCGGCCTGATCGGCGAGCGCCTGCCCATGGAGAAGCTGATCGCCGGCGTCGACGCCGCGGTAGCCGAGCTCTCACCTGAAGGCGGTCCCGACGCCGCGGTGTCGATCATGACGACCGACACGGTGCCGAAGACGGCATCCGTCTCGACGGGTGGTTACACGGTCGGCGGCATGGCCAAGGGTGCCGGCATGCTCGCTCCGGCCCTCGCGACGATGCTCGTCGTCGTAACGACGGACGCAGTCATCGATGGCGAATTGGCTGACTCAGCACTGCGGATCGCGACATCCCTGACCTTCGACCGAATCGACTCCGACGGCTGCATGAGCACGAACGACACGGTGCTGCTGCTGGCCAGCGGAGCGTCCGGTGTGGCACCGGATCCGGCCTCCTTCACCGATGCGTTGACGGAGGTGTGTGCAGACCTGGCGCGCCAGCTCATCGGTGATGCGGAGGGTGCGTCGAAGGACATCGAGATCACCGTGCGCAACGCAGTGACTGAGGCCGACGCGCTGCTAGCGGCCCGTGCGGTGTCCCGCAGCAATCTGCTCAAGTGCGCCATCCACGGTGAGGACCCCAACTGGGGACGCATCCTGTCCGCGGTGGGCACTGTGCCAGCGGCCTTCGAACCGGAGAACGTGGACGTGGCGATCAATGACGTCTGGGTATGCCGGTCCGGGGGAGTGGGTGACTCGCGCGACCTTGTCGACATGAGCGGCCGTCTGGTTCGCATCGTCGTCGACCTGGGCGCAGGGTCGGCCTCCGCAAGTGTCCTGACGAATGATCTCACTGCCGACTACGTCCATGAGAACTCCGCCTACTCGACCTGACGGGAACGCCATGACCGACTTGAACAACGCGGCCGAGAAGGCGAGCGTCCTGGCTGAGGCGCTGCCCTGGCTCGAGCGCTGGAACGGCGCGACAATTGTGGTCAAGTACGGCGGCAACGCGATGACAGACGATGTCCTCAAGGCCGGTTTCGCCGAGGACATCCTGTTCCTGCGGCTTGCCGGCCTGCGCCCCGTCGTCGTCCATGGCGGCGGCCCGCAGATCAGCGCCATGCTCAGCAGGCTCGGTGTCGACTCGGAGTTCAAGGGCGGGCTTCGGGTAACCACGCCAGAGGTCATGGAGGTCGTGGGCATGGTGCTCGTCGGCCAGGTCCAGCGGGAGCTCGTGGGCCTGCTCAACGAGCACGGTCCGTACGCCGTCGGCCTCTCCGGCGAGGACGCCCACCTGTTCACGGCCGAGCGTCGTGGAGCGACGGTCGATGGGCAGACGGTCGACATCGGCCAGGTCGGCGATGTCGTCACGGTCCGTCCGGACTTCGTCGAGCAGCTGCTCGATGACGGCCTCATCCCCGTCGTCTCGACCGTGGCCCGTGGCGAGGACGGCACCTCCTACAACGTCAACGCCGATACTGCGGCGGCTGCCCTGGCCATCGCCCTGTCCGCGCAGAAGCTGATCGTCCTCACCGACGTCGAGGGGCTCTATGCGGACTGGCCGGATCGTGACTCGCTGATCCCGGTGATCGGCCTCGATCGCCTACGGGCCATGCTGCCGTCACTCGAGAGCGGAATGGTCCCGAAGATGGAGGCCTGCGTCAGGGCAGTAGAGGGGGGCGTGCCCCGGGCGACGGTGATCGATGGCCGGGTGCAGCACAGCCTCCTGCTCGAGGTCTTCACGGATTCGGGGATCGGGACGATGGTGCTGCCGGAGGACCCGTCATGACGGGTCCGGCCACGTCCGCCATTCAGGAGCGGTGGCAGGCCGCACTCATGGACAACTACGGAACCCCGCCGATAGCTCTCGTCCGGGGGCGCGGTGCCCGGGTGTGGGATGCGGATGGCCAGGAGTACGTCGACCTGCTGGCCGGCATCGCGGTGAATGCTCTGGGTCACGCAGATCCTCGCATCATCGAAGCTGTAGCAGGTCAACTTGCCACTCTGGGTCACACCAGCAACCTTGCTGCTACCGAGCCGGCCGTCGCGCTGGCCGAGCGCATCGTGGAACTTTTCGGTGATCCTGAAGCCCGCGTCTTCTTCTGCAATTCCGGTACGGAGGCCAATGAGGCGGCCTTCAAGATCGCGCGCCTCACGGGACGCACAGGCATGGTCGTGGCGACGAACTCCTTCCACGGGCGCACCATGGGCTCCCTTGCTCTGACTGCCCAGCCGAAGAAGCAGGAACCGTTCCGACCGTTGCCCGGTGACGTGATCGATGTTGCCTTCGGCGACGCCGACGCCCTTCGCAGAGCGGTGGACGAGGAGACTGCGGCGATCGTTCTCGAGCCGATTCAGGGTGAGGGTGGTGTCGTGGTGCCTCCGCCCGGCTACCTCTCGGATGCGCGAGACATCGCGGACGGCGTTGGTGCACTTCTCGTCTTCGACGAGGTTCAGACGGGTATCGGACGCACGGGGGCATGGTTCGCCCATCAGGTCGACGGTGTTCGTCCCGATGTGATGACTCTGGCGAAGGGTCTCGCTGGAGGGCTGCCCATCGGAGCCGTTGTTGCAACGGGTTGGGCCGCCTCAGCGTTCGGCGCCGGCTCCCATGGCTCCACGTTCGGTGGCAACCCCGTCTCCTGCGCGGCTGCTCTGGCCGTGATCGATGCCATTGAGGCGGACGGTCTTGCCTTGAGGTCCACAGAGATCCATGGCGTCCTGACTTCGGCCTTCGTCCAGCGGTCCCACGGTGTGGCCACCGGGTCGCGCGGGCGTGGACTCCTGATCGCCATTGAGCTTGCCCACCCGAATGCTGCGGATGTGGAGCATGCGGCCCGCGAGGCGGGCCTGATCGTGAATGCAGTCGGTCCCGATGCGATCCGCCTGGCGCCGCCGTTGGTCCTGACAGACGTTGACGTGGAGGAGGCAATCGCGCGGTGGGAATCCGCCTGCGCGTCGGTTGCGGCGGCGTGGTCCACGTGAACGCCTCGCCCAGAACCGCGGCGGCACGCCGTTCGCGGATCGGCGCATTGATCGCGACGCACCGGATTGCCTCTCAGGAGGAACTTGGCGCACTCCTCGCCGCGGAGGGCTTTCACGTCACACAGGCAACGCTTTCGCGAGACCTCGTGGCGATCGGCGCTCACAAGCAGGCTGACGATGACGGACAACCGATCTATGAGGTCGCCGAGGCAGCCGCATCGGACACGTCGATTCCGCACGCAGGCGGGGACCCGGCACTGGCACGCATCACCGGGGACCTGCTGATCCGAGCGGAGGCTGCCGGGAACATCGCCGTCCTCCACACGCCACCCGGTGCGGCGCAATTCCTTGCCGGACACCTCGATCGCCATCCGGCGTTGGAGATCGTCGGGTGTGTAGCCGGCGACGACACCATCATCACCGTCATGCGCACGCCGAAGGAGGCAGAGGCACTCTGCACTACCCTGCTGCGGATGGCCGATCACAGGAGGACTTCGTGACCGAAGAGCAGCCAGACACAACGTCAGGGCAGCCGACCCGTCTGTGGGGAGGGCGCTTTGCCGAGGGTCCCTCGGATGCCATGGCCGCACTCAGTCTGTCGACCCATTTTGACTGGCGGCTGGCGCCCTACGACATCCAGCAGACGCGTGCCCATGCTCGGGTTCTCCACTCGGCTGGTCTGCTGACCGCTGATGAGCTGGCGCGGGTCGTGGAGGCTCTTGACGCGTTGGCACTCGATGTGGAGTCCGGAGACGTGGTCCCTGACCCCTCTGACGAGGACGTGCACACGGCGATCGAGCGAAACCTGATCGAGCGTCTGGGAGACCTGGGCGGAAAGCTCCGCGCTGGACGCAGTCGCAATGATCAGGTCTCCACGGACTTTCGGCTCTACGCGCGCGATCAAGCCCGCCGAATTGCCTTGGCCGTGACGGACCTCCAGCAGGCACTCCTGGATCAGGCGCGAACTCACGTCACCACCTATTCGCCGGGATTCACCCATCTCCAGCACGCTCAGCCGGTGTCATTCGGCCATGAGCTGGCGAAGCATGTGCATGCCCTCGGCCGCGATGTGGAGCGAATCTCCGACTGGGATCGCCGCGCCGCGCGATCCCCGCTGGGTGCGGGGGCCCTTGCTGGTTCCAGCCTGGGCTTGGATCCCCGGGCCGTTGCCGCTGATCTGGGTTTCGATGAGGCACTGGGCAACTCGATTGATGCAACCAGCGATCGTGACTGGGTGGCCGAATTCCTTTTTGTTACGGCGATGATCGGCGTCCATCTCTCGCGGATGGGCGAGGAGGTGATCCTCATGGCGTCGCGTGAATTCGGCTGGGCCAAGCTTCACGACTCGTGGTCCACCGGCTCATCGATCATGCCGCAGAAGAAGAATCCCGATGTCGCCGAGTTGGCGCGCGGCAAGTCCGGGCGGCTCATCGGGAATCTGACGGGCCTCCTCGCCACGATCAAGGGCCTGCCCTTCGGGTACAACCGCGATCTCCAGGAGGACAAGGAACCTGTGTTCGACTCTGTCGAGCAGCTTCTGCTCGTCCTGCCAGCGATGACGGGCATGATCGCCACTCTCGAATTCGACACCGCTCGCATGGAGGCCTCTGCGCCTGAAGGCTTCGCCTTGGCAACGGACATTGCCGAATGGCTGGTCCGCGAGGGTGTTCCGTTCCGAGAGGCCCACGAGATTGCTGGTGCCAGTGTGCGCGCTGCGGAGAGCAGGGACGTGGAACTCTGGGACCTGTCCGACGAGGAGCTCCTGGTCATCTCTCCGCGGCTGACTTCCGATGTGCGCTCGGTTCTGAGCGTAAGGGGCTCCCTGGACTCTCGCTCGGCGTTCGGCGGTACAGCGCCCTCGCGGGTGACGGAGCAGTTGGACACGCTGGAGGCGTGGCTCGCCGAGCAGCGAATCGCCTGGGCCTGATGTCCCCATGACTCAGCGGTCAGCACTGCTCGCGGCGCGCATCGTCTTCGCGATTGGGGCCTTGGCTGTCGCGTGGACGTCACTTCTTCCGCAGGACGATCTTCCGTCAACGCTGCTCGTGTCGGACAAGGTGATTCACCTTCTCGCCTATGCGGCACTGGGCATGCTCGCCATCCTCAGCGGTCTGACGCGGATCTGGGCCTTCGCCGCTGTGATGGGCTGGGGTCTTGCCCTGGAAGTGGCTCAGGGTCTGCTGGGATATCGCTCGTTCGAGTGGGCGGATCTTCTGGCTGACGGGCTAGGGGCCTCGGTGGCGATCGTGGTGACGGGTCGTGTCGTCACCGAATTGCGCGCACGGCAGCAGCGTTCGAATCAGGAAGCTAAGCGTGCATTGCGTCGCAAGCGTCGTGAGCGCAGGGTCACTCCGGAGCGCCCGATGAATCCGGCGAAGGCCGCCGCGCGCAGGGGGCCGCCCACCTGGCAGCAGGTGGTCCAGAAGCAGGGAGCCAAGTGCTGGCTGTGCACCACCCGCACGTACGTCGACGATCATCGTCGCGATGCATCCGGCCGCGAACGCCTTGGTAGGACGTATCCCGAGGTTGACTACGTGGTACCGGTCGAGCGCGGTGGCACGTTCGAGGACAGCAACATCCGACTGGCGCACCGGCACTGTGCGGCAGCTCGTCGTAAGAATCCTGCCTTGATGACCTACGGAAAACCGCCGCGCACCTTCACCTGAGTGAAGACGCGCGGCGGCCTACGAGCGACGGGGGAGTGATGTCAGGCGGGCTTCTTGATCAGGAACACGTGCGTCCATCCGTCAGCGCCGAGGTTCGTGCTGACGACCTGACCGCGGGCGCCGTCGTAGGTGCCTGAGCCGCCGATGATGGGTCGGGTCGTACGCGTGCCAGGAGCAATAGTTGCTCCGGCCGCGGGGTAGAGCGAGATGCCGCCGATGACCAGCTGGTTCGTCTCGGACCCGATGACGAACGTCAGGTTGGACGAGCGAATCTCCTGGTCTCCCTTGATCCCTGTGGCCAGAGTCGTCAATGTGCCGGTGAAGTACTGGCCGTCAGCCGCCTTGCCATCGACTGCGATCGGCGACATGAAGGTTCGGACGGCGCCAATTCCGGTGCCTGTGGTCTGGGTGGGACTGACGGCCTGGTGGTAGACGGTCACCTTCATGACGTCGGATGCCGCCTGGGCCGGAGCAGCAGTGACGAGGAGCAGGGCGCTGGCCGCAGCTGCGGCGAGGATGCGATGGATTCTCATGGTCACACGGTAGCGACTCGCCTGAAGGCTTGACGGCCGTGGACGCTCTGTGCGGCTGTGGATGCACCGTACGCCCGTGTGAGCCGGCATGGGTCGCCAGTGCTCGGGAGGGTCGGGAGTGGACCTGACGGTGGTCGTCGGAGCCTCGACCGCAGTCGGATGTCAGGGGCCGGACGGCGGGAGCCGAGTACACACCTCTAGTGACGGGCCTCTCGCGGCACAGATGGGCAGTGCGGGAGGATGTCGGGGTGTCCTCCATCATTGACGAATTGACCTGGCGCGGTCTGATCGCGCAGTCCACGGACCTCGACGCCCTGCGCTCGGCGACATCGGCGGGACCAATCACCGTGTACTGCGGCTTTGACCCGACGGCTCCGAGTCTGCATCTGGGCAACCTCGTCCAGATCCTGACGGTTCGGCGGTTTCAGCAGCACGGTCATCGACCGCTCGCTCTCGTGGGTGGTGCCACGGGTCTGATCGGCGACCCCAAGGAGAGCGGCGAGCGCTCGCTCAACCCGAGGGAGGTGGTGGAGGGATGGGTCGATCGCATTCGCCAGCAACTGGACCGTTTCTATGACTTCGACGGCCCCAATGCAGCCGTGGCCGTCAACAATCTGGACTGGACCGAGGGCATGGGGGTGCTGGAGTTCCTGCGTGACGTTGGCAAGCACTTCAGCGTCAATCGCATGCTCGATCGAGAAGCCGTGGCGGCACGTCTGGCGAAGGACGGCATCTCCTACACCGAGTTCAGCTACCAACTCCTGCAGTCCTACGACTACGTCGAGCTCTACCGTCGCCACGGGTGCACGCTGCAGACAGGTGGATCGGACCAGTGGGGCAACATCACTGCGGGCGTCGACCTCATCCGACGTATGGAAGGGGTGCACGCTCATGCCCTCACGACGCCGCTGATGGTGAAGGCGGATGGCACCAAGTTCGGAAAGACGGAGTCCGGGACGGTGTGGCTGGATCCCGAGCTCACGAGTCCATACGCGTTCTTCCAGTTCTGGATGAACGCAGACGACCGTGATGTCCCCACTCTCCTGCGCACGTTCAGCTTCCGATCCCAGGCGGAGGTGGACGACCTGCTTGCCGCCGTGGCTGCACGCCCCCAGGCCCGTGAGGCCCAGCGGGCCCTTGCGTCGGAGATGACGGCGCTCGTGCACGGCGACGCAGAGCGGGATGCGGCGGAAGCGGCCGGGCGCGCACTCTTCGGGCAGGGAGATCTGGCGGACCTGCCTTCCTCCACTCTCACCGCGGCGCTTCTCGAGGCTCCCCACGGCGAGGTTGCTGGCGACGAGGTCATCGATGGACACCTACCGGCGTTTGACGAGCTCCTCGTCCGGGCTGGCCTCGCTGCGAGCAAGTCCGCAGCACGGCG